>CEQV01044031.1_pt1 | contig 18035 bp, 20 predicted proteins | sample 530971 | NCBI WGS metagenome assembly CEQV01 (sample SAMEA2621173, study PRJEB7988) | marine metagenome | biome: marine biome (ENVO:00000447); feature: deep chlorophyll maximum layer (ENVO:xxxxxxxx); material: "saline water (ENVO:00002010), including plankton (ENVO:xxxxxxxx)" | depth 100 m
ACATCTCCCGCAGTATCAGAATCGGTTGCTAGTATTATCTTGTTCTTGTTTTCAAACTTGGCTCTGTCTTCCCACACATACTTGAATCTACCATCTTCACTTGGGTCTATCTTATTATCTGTTATCTTAGCGGGCGCACCATTAGGAACTGAGTACACTTCTATGTTAGCGAAGTCTTTGAATGCAGTCTTGATCGCTATGCAATCCATCTCTCCCTCCGTGATTACTATAGTGTCATCAATGTCATCTAGCTTTTCATCTCTTATGTTCTTACCCCAAAGTCTTTGAGCATTACCCTCCCACCAAAATACTTTTTCTCCATTAGCACTTCGATACTTAACTGCTTCTACCTTGTCGCCTGTGGTGTAGGAAAAACCTATGACTGGTTTATATTTCTTTTGTCCAAACGCAACGCCTGATGCAATCGCTACTTCTAAATCAATACCTCTACCCTTTAACCACTCAGCAGATTTGCCATTGAAATCATTATCAGGTATCTCTTTTGGTGTTGTTTTCTTGTGGGTAACTCCGTTCATCTTGCTTCCATTTGTTTTTATCTTGGGTACTATTCCATTTTCTCCGCAATGGTGGCAGTTGTAAACTACCTTTTCTGCATCCACATTAACAGACAAAGGCTTGTCTCCTCTATTCTTTGTTCTCTCACTCTGACATAGAGGGCATTTCATTTTGTGCTGACCCATATCTAAATGGGTCGTAGAATTTTCAATTTGCTCATTGACATTCATAAACTTCTCCTATATTTTGTTTATACTTCTATACACTTACTAAGTATCTACTTATTAAAAACTTACTAAGTACCTACTTACTACTTCCTATTAGATCAGCATCAATAATTCTAGCTATATCATTCGATAATTTTTTTCTAGATATTATTGGGTAATCTTTTAACTCTTTAACACTTCTTTGTACTGCTCTGCTATCAATGCCTAGTCTGTTACAAAGTTTGGTAAAGTCTTCAGAAATAAAGTAAGATAAAGCTTCATCAGATTTTTTTGTGTCTTTACTTGCCACATCTCTGATAGCTTGTTTTAGAATGCTACCATCTAAAGCTTTTAGTAAGGTCAAATCTGTATCCACTTTGGTCATTTAAAAAATACTATCACATCATATTGACATTAACAACACATCAACTATACTTCTTATATACATCATATGAAAAAAGATAAAATTACATACGAAATAAAAATTGAAAAGGACATACCAGTTACACCTATAGGACAGGTTGGTAAGTATGCTCATGTTGCAGGAAAAATGGAAGATGGAGATTCTGTGAGCCTACCAAATCAAAGAGAAGCTCAATTGATGACAAATGCTCTCCGTCATAAAAACTCTAGAGGATATATAGCTGTTCAAAGAAAACAAAAAGATGGCACATATAGAGTTTGGAAATTAAAAGATAAAAATCCCGATCAAGATAGAAGAAAGTTTTTCCATGGAGAAAAATACAAGCTTTCAAACTTTGGTATTGCAAGTAAAAAACAAGTTGTAAAGATTGTTTCAACAGAAGAATGTTCGGTTGATGAATGCCCTGTCGATAACAATATTTTAAAGAAAGTAGATGAACAGAACTTTAATTATTCATTACAAAAAAATATGGCAACTAGAGACCCACACAATAGGTGGAACAGGGGAACAACATATAGTGGTGGACTATCAAAGACATGGGATAAGATGGGCAATCCTGCTCCATTAGATTTTGAGGATTAAGATGAAATATACTAACAAACACAATCTACCAATAGAAATTATTAGGGCAATAAAGAACGATCAGTATTCAAAAGGAGAATCTCATATCTCTGTTACTGGCCTACTACAATCTCCAAGAATAAGACTTTTAAATATAGAAAACCAAGACAAGATAACAGTAGATTACTCAGATGAAGTGTGGAAGATTTTGGGTCAAGGCATTCATGCAATATTAGAAAGAGCAAATGAGAACTATGAGGATACCATTACAGAGCAGAGAATGTTCGCAGAAGTAAATGGGTGGACTATCAGTGGACAAACCGATAGTTTGGCTTTAGATGAAAACATCTTGAAAGACTACAAGGTTACTTCTGTATGGACTGTTATCTCTGCTTTGAGTGGTGGCAAGAAAGAGTGGGAAGAACAATTGAATTGTTATGCATGGCTACATAAGAAAACAACAGGAGAAACAATAGATCAATTAAATATTATTGCATTAGCTAGAGACTGGAATAAGCGAGAGTTGCAGAGAAGAGGTGGAGACTATCCCGCCAGTGCAATAACTACAATTAAGATTCCTGTTTGGAGTTTTAAAAAGCAAGAACAATTTATTAATGAAAGAGTTTCCAAACACCAAGATGCTGAATTAATTTTTGAGATTGGTGGCGACCTCCCTTTGTGTACTGACGAAGAGAGGTGGAAAAAAGATGATACTTATCGTGTTATGAAAAAGGGAAGAAAGACTGCTGTAAGGGTACTTGCTTCTCAGAAAGAAGCTGATAAGTATCTTAAGGGCAATGACGACAAAGCTTTCTACATTGAGCATTCTCTTGGAGAGTGCATGAAGTGTACAGGAAACTATTGTGGTGTTGCTGAATTTTGTAATCAATATCAACAAGAGGAGGAAAAACGATGTTGAACTTAGATGAAAATGCACACTACTTCTTAATTGAAGATTGGTGTAGGGATGGAGAGCATGAATATACTGGCAAGTTTATTATTGCTTCTGACACAGACTTACTTAACTGTGTCGATATAGATGTGCTTGATCACAGCATATTATCATGGCAATTCGGAGGAGCAGAGTGGAACGCAGATGCAGATGCCTATGATAATAATGGTGGATTAAGATTAGTAAAAATACCTGATATCAAGAAACTTAGCTATGACACTGCTTGTGTTTTAGGGGAGTATCTTAGCTTGATAGATTTTGATACTGCAATAGATGTAAATGGGGAGGTAAGAGATGGACAAGTCTGAACCAAACTTTCAAGAGATATGGGCAACCTTATCTAAAATAGACTGCACAGATAAGATAGAAAAGAAAATGAATCTATCCTATCTATCTTGGGCATGGGCTTGGCAAGTGCTGATGGAGAATTATCCTACTGCTACTTATCAATTCTATGAGAATGCTGACACAGGTGTACCATATGTTGCTATGCCCGATGGGTCTGCTGAAGTTAGATGTAGGATTTCTATAGGCAGTTGCTTCCGTGAGATGTGGCTACCAGTCATGGACTACAAGAACAATGCAGTAGAGAATCCTAGTGCAAGACAAGTTAGCGACACTAAGATGAGATGTCTCGTCAAGTGTTTAGCTATGTTTGGTCTTGGTCACTACATATATGCGGGAGAAGATTTACCAAATGCAGATGAAGAAACCAAGCCAAAGAAAGTAACTAAGAAGACTGAGCCTAAAGAAGCTGAAGCTAAAACTATATTGCCTCGTACAGTCGTTGATTGGAAAATCAATCCGACAAAAGAGGGAGCTATTTTTTTTAGTGAGGGATTCTTAGAAATGATCAAGGTACATGATACTAGGGAAGCTGTAACGAATTATTACCAAGCTAACCAAGAGGATGTAAATTTCCTTGAGAAAAACTTTAAAGATATCCGAGACAAGTTAGTCGCTGATATCAAAACATATGTTGAAAGCTTAGAAAATAAAGGAGGAAAAGATGGACAACAGACTACAAAGTGATGGAGCAATCTACACAAACGACTATAAGAAAACCGAGAAGCAACCCGACTGGACTGGTAAGGTAGAACTTAGCAAAGACTTACTCAAGCAATTAGTTGAGAGAGTTAAGGCGGGAGATGTTGCTGAACTAAGAGTAGCTTTATGGGATAGAACTTCTAAAGCGGGTAAGGAATACAAGTATGCAAGACTTGATATTGCTGAAGTTAAAAAGGAAGAACCTAAAGTTGAAGAACAGGTAGAGGAAAAAGATGGCTTTGAAGAAAACATCCCGTTCTAATTGTTTGTATGGCAAGGAGTTGATTCAAGAAATTGAAGAGAATATTGACGAGTATATATTCTTTGAGTTTATGAAAAGCTACTTAGAGCTGATTGATCAATTGAAAGATGTTAAGGATGGTTTCAAAACTACACCTCATAATCTTTTGATGGACTATCTACTCTTTGCCGTTGCAGAAAAGAGAAGTGAAGATGATCAAGCAAGACTAGGAGTATAAATGGAGTTTGAGATTAAGAAAGGAATACCCTTGCCAAAAAAAGTAGGGAAGCCGAGAAAGTATGATATAGACTTGGACTTGATGAACAAAGATGAAATGGTTCATATAGTCTTACCTAAGTCTAAGATACAACAAGAGCAGAAGATCATTAGAAATTTTGTTCTTAGATATGTGCACAAGTATCCTACTAAAAAGTTTAGTGTCAGAACATTAGATGATGGCATTGGAATATGGAGGACTAAGTGATGGATGTTTTTACTTGGGATAACAATGTATCAGTAGAAACTAACTACAATACATGGAAGGATATGAACGATAAGGAGCATAGAAATTATGATGAGAAAGTTTATTCTGACAAAGAATCTTGGGAAGTTTTCTTTAATTTGTTTCAAGACAAAATAAGATTAGCAAGGAGGACTACCAGTGGATGAGCAAGTAGAAAGTTGGATGAGTAGGATTCGTAGTCTTGCTCCTGTTATCGAGAAAGCAGAGTATGAATTGTTTAAAAGTAAAGCTGATGTGCAAAAGACATTGGCTTTACTTAAGACAGAAGCTTCTGTAAGTGGGCATAAAACCATAGCTTCGCAAGAGACTTGGGCAGAATCTCAAGATAGTCTGTATCAAGCTAGACTTAAAGTCGGCATGGCACAGGGCTTTCTAGGGTCTGCAAAGATACAGTTAGAAGCTCTTAAGATTGGCTTTGAAGAGTGGCGAACTAAGATGGTTAATGAAAGAGAAGAGAGAAGAAGATATGGGGTGAACGATGGCTAAACCAAAAGAACTATATGTAGGTATAAACGAGTTAAGTTTTTGTTTGTATGATGCAGATAGTAACGAAGCAGTCTTAAACAAAGACGGAACTGTTAAAGAATACAATTTAACTTACAAAGCTAGTAAAGGATTGGATTGGTTTGTTGAGGGCTTAGAGCCAACAGATTTAGAGGAGGTGAACGATGGCTAAACCAAAAGAGATAGAAATTAAAGTAGATGCAATAATGCAAAAAACTATGGACAAGTATGGCTTTGATGAATCTGTGCCTTTAGAAGAATTGCCTAACATAATTACCTGTAGATTGGATTTGTCTGCTTATTTATTCAGAATAAATCGTAAAATAAAAGATAACAATTTTAGAGTACCAAGCATACAAAGAGGAAATAAAGTAATTAGACCTAAGGGTAGAGCTAGGAGATGATGAATGACATTTAAAGGAAAAGGGTCAAAGCAAAGACCATATAACAGAGATAAGTTTAATGATAACTTTGACAAAATCTTTGGGAAACCTAATAGAAGTCGTAAGAAAGATGGCATTAAAAGGCAGAACTCCAACAAAAGATGAGAAGAAGCATATGGATGATGTGTCTAGAATTGGATGCATCGTCTGTAGAAAGCTAGGTCTAGGGTATACACCCGCAGAAATACACCACATCAATGGTAAGACACAACCCCTTTGTCACTTTCAAGTCTTGCCTTTATGTTATGAACATCATAGACAAGGGAACAAAGAACATCCAATCAGCAGACATCCTTGGAAAAAAAGATTTGAGAAAGAGTATGGTACTGAAGACGAGTTGTTATGTTTAGTAGAAAAATATTTAGAAATAGATGAGGGAAGTTGGTGGTGAGCAGCGAGACGCAGCTAAAGAAATATTTACCAGTCAATGATCCTTCCAGGAGTGCGGGAAAAGTTTGTGAAGATTGTAAGAGGAAGTTTCCTTTTAATCTTTTTAGAGTAAGACAGAAACAATATATAAGGTTTTATGAAAGTGTTTGTAAATTTTGTGAGGAGAAGTGATTGAGTGAAGATTGATTTACCTTTAGAGGTTTACTACTCAAAGAACAAGAAGTTTATTTTGAACTTGAATAACTATCGTAATGCTCATTACCGAGTGTTAGCTAATGCCAAGAAGATATACTCTGAGAATCTTGTTGACAGAATCAACTATCCAACTTATCAGAATCCTGTCCGTCTTACTTATACATATTATGCAAAGACTAAGAGGAGATTAGATATCAGTAATCCTTGTTCTGTTATAGATAAGTTTGCTTGTGATGCTTTAGTAAAAGCTAAGGTGTTAGAGGATGATAGTTTTTTGCAGATCAAAGAAGTTATATATAAGTTTGGTGGGATAGATAAAGAAAAAGCAAGGTGTGTTTTAGAAATAGAGGAGATGTAATGATTGATTATTATGAGCAGAAGCTCAAAGAAAGAAAAGAAGATTGGTGGAAATGGCATAAGCAGAATCCTAAAGTGTGGATAAGGTTTAGGGATTATACCTTAGAGGCAATTAAAAGCGGGAGGAAGAGTTATTCTCAGTGGGCGATAATAAATCGCATAAGATGGAATGAGGAGATTGAGACAAGGGGTGGGGAGTTTAAGATTAGTAATAACTATATAGCTTTCTATGCTAGATTGTTTCATGCCAAGTATCCTCAGTACAAAGACTTCTTTAGGCTCAAGCCTTTCAAAGAAGAGAAAGAGATAGAGAACTTAGAGAATCTAGGGTTGGATAGAGAGACAAACTTATTTATTAATTAAATTCTACCAAAAAAAGGTATATCAGCAGGAATATCGGCACGTTTTCTCAGAAGACTTATCATAGCTAATCTTCTATCTCTATCTAATTCCATTTGATTTAATAAATCTTTTTTCACTGCAGATGATATGTCTGTTCTTCTTAGTAGACTGTCTCTTCGTTTTCTCCAATTAGCCATGTATCTTTCCATACTTCTAATCTGACCTTTGATATTTAATAATCCTTGCATATTTGATCTGTAAGCTGATAGCTCGTCAAACCTTTCGTCTGCTCTTAGTTTATTCATGGTTTGTACCACAGTATCTACTTCTGACCTAAGCTCATAGAACTGTTGTTGCAGTCCTCCTCCCGACTTATCTAAGTCAATAAACAATCTCTTTATAACTGGAATGCTGTTTAAGTTAGTTGGCATTAGAGGAGTGCCAGTAACTGATCTTGCAGTAACATCTGCTAACTGTAAGACATATGTTCCTAGTGTTCCTCCATAACCTCTTAACATATGTTCCAGTTGTATAGGAGATACATTAAAAGCTTCTGACAATAGTCTGACAAACTCATTGGTTGATGGTCGAGACTGTAATTCTTTTTCTAAATTTAATTGATAGTAGGGCACTATTTCAGTACCAGTGTATGTGTTTCTGTTGGCAAGAACTTCTCCAATAGGCTTAAGTAGCTGAAAGCCCATTCCAGGTTGAAAGAAAGGAATAGCTGTAGAAGTCGTTACTTGTCTCTCTAAAGATTCAAGTAAATTTCCTTCAACTCCTCCTCTTTCTCCTTGAGTTAATGCTCCAGTCGCTTCATCTAATAGTCTTTCTGGTATAGCTTTAAACAACATTCCAACTTCAAAAGGTATAGGAATTTTAAGAGCAGGGATATCACCAGGCAGTGGAATAATCCAGTTATCATCTCTTACTTCTCTTCTTAAACCTTTATACTCATCAGTGTCATGCATCAAAGCGTAGTACATCATGGTTATGCCTACGAGTAATCCGCCTCTAAGAATAGCGTTTGTCATGATTTTACTTTTAAGTTCTTCTGCTGTTTGACCTTCTTGTAGCTTTTCTATTGCAGAGTATTTACCAGTAAATGATCTAAACAAAACATCAAGACCCTGTATTCTTGCATTAAAGAATGGAATACCTGCAGTAATTATTCTCATAGGAGCTGCTAGTCCTCTTCTTCCAAAGTTTATTATTTCTAAACCTTGAAAAGCTGCTTCTGATTGAGCTACTGCTTCACTTGCTCCTCTCTTCTTAAGGTCTTGATAAACAGAATCATGTACTGCTAATCGTGTTGCACCATCAGATTTTGTTGTCCAAGCTCCTAATCCATCCCATAACTTTATAAATGCTGAACTTGGACTTATTCCATTGTCAGGCGTAAGACCTTCTTTTCGCATTGCTCTGTTAATAAAATCTTTTACACTACCCTCATCATTTTGGAAATCATAACCACCTATGATTCCAAACTTTTCTAAGTCACCCATATCTCTTCCCATATTTCTGAAAGAATCTATTATCGGAGTAAAGCCATCATCTCCAACTCCAAGCGGTGCACCTGATGTAACAGCAGAAGACAAGGTATCTCTTAAAATATTTACTACAACAAAGCCTGGATCACGGGTTACTGCATCTCTTAAGAAGCTAGAAGGTATAGCTAGTAATTTTGGAATGAACTCTGTATTTTGACCACCTATAGCTTGTATTGAGAGAAATAATTCTGGGTCTTCTAGTTTAAAGTATTTCTTATTTCCATTTTCAAATGTAAAGATAGTATTTATTTTGCCCTTACTTTCTTCTATTTCTTTTGGAGTAAGTTCTTTAGCCTTGCCTAATGAAACTAAATCTCTAGCAAGTTTTGTTGCTCCATCATTTTTCATTGCAGCTGTAAGAATAGATAAAGAGTTTTTAGCTATAGCTTCTATAGGGTTTACATCTATTGGAGCATCAGAACCTTTAAGGTCTATATTTAGTGGGTTGGTAGGCAAAGCTCCTGCAGCTACTCTAGGACCACCTATACTTTCATCTGCCATTTGCCTATAGAAAGGATAGTATGAAGACTGTTGTCTCCATAACTCTGCTTGTTCAGCATCTAGTAAGCCTTTCTCTTCGGCAAAAGTTATTAACTTGTTATTCCAGTTTTGATAATTTTCATAAACTTCTACGACAGATTTATGTTTACTTTCAATGCTATTAATTTGCTCTTGCATTTTTGGAGTAAAAGGAATACTAAAATATTTAGCATCTATTTTATCTCTTTCTGCTTTTGTTAGTTCTTTATTGCTATTTCTGGCTTGTTCTAAAATCTTTTTACCAGTTTCATTTAATTCTTTTATTCTTTTTAGCTTTGCATATAAAGACCATATAGCTTCTCTGTTAATTGCAGGGTTAGCATACAGTGGTGCAAAAAATTGTACTAAGCCACCATAAGTCTTGCCTTTTTCTTTTATGATGTTTCCACTTGCATCTCTTGTATCTTGTTCTTCAGGCTTTAAGAATGGATTATAATCTGCTTTAAGTTCTAAAGGTTTGGTATGCGTTAAAGCATCTTCACCTTCAATTAAATTATCTACATAACCTCTAGTAAGCATTCCTTGAAAAATACCTTTTGCTCTATCAGCCATACGAATAGCAGCCATAGTTGATGTTGTTACTATATTGTTGGCTATTCTTACGGCTTCGTTTTCTAAAGAACCATTTATTATGGTTTGTTCTATCTTGTCATACCTATCAATAATATCTTGTCTAAAGTTTGTAAACATTTTTTTAAAGCTTGTAAAAGGATTTGATATGAAACGAATTATACTCTTACCAAAATTAGTTTCTTCAGAAGGCACATAACCTAAATCATTTATAGAATCTCTATATTCTTCTGGAATAGCAGGATCATCTTTAGCATCTGGTCGTTTTTTAACTTCAGAAACTTCTGGCATACCCTTTGGCTTGCTTGTATCTTCATTAAATTCAAATGCAGCCTGTAACGCAACGTCTGAGGCATTAGTATTGTAAGTTGGTATTTGACCATTCGGAGTTGATTTAGCGAGCTCCTCTGCCTTCTCAGTGGCTTGTTCTAGTTTTGTTTTTGTTGTGCCTGTAGATTCATCAGCGTATCTCTTACTTAAATCAAAAGTATTTCTTTCAGTTGTAAGTTTTGTTTCTTTTGCTTTTCTAGCCAATAAGTTATCTAGTATGCCTTGTGCTCTAGCAACATCTCCATATAGTTTTTTAATTGTTCTAGAAGTAACAGTAGAGCCATCAACACTAAGGATTCTTTCTGCATTATATAGCTGTTGTTCTGCTCTAGATATTTGTTCATCTAAAGTTAAAGACTTATCAGGCTCTCTTACTTGAGCATATGCTTGTTCTTCTGTTGCTGCACCAGGAAGCGTTCTATCATCCATGTAGTTTTCCATGAGACGAAGGTCTGATCTTGGAACTTCTAATGAAGCTGATGCTTCTTCTATAAAATCTGTAAACAAACTACTTTCTGAATTAGGTATGTTAATCATTTCTCTTAATGATTTAACAAATGAAGTCCATAAATTTTTATCTGTTTTAAAAATAGATGGAATAGTTTTCATATATTCTTGAACACTAACATCAGTAAGACCAACAGTTAAAAGTTCATGTATAGAGCTTGCATTATTATCATTAAGATTTAATGGAATATCATTTCGATCAAGCATATTTGTAGCATATGCTGTATAAAAGCCAATACCATGTTGCAATTCCAATAATAGTGCGTGTCTTATTCTTTTGTCATTAGTTGAAAGATCAGGGTTACTAGCTAAAAACGATTTATAATCATAACTTTCTTTAACTAATTTTGATTTCTCCATCATATCTTTACCCATAGCATTTCTTATTTTTTGTAGCTTAAGGTAGTTATCGTATTGTCTTTTAGTTATAAACTTAGCATTATCATAATGTCTTTTATTACGTTCAGATAAACCTTCTCTTGTTTTTATATCTATATAGTCAGGATTGAATTGTCTTTGATTATTTATAGCTATAAGACCAATCATTCTTTCTTGATAGTTTCTTCCTTCTAAGTGATCGTACTTTTCATATAAGATATCTTTTCGCTTACTAAAAATTTTAGCTTTATCCCCATTAAATAAAATATCTAATTGTACGTTAGCCTCTGCAATAACATTATCGCTAAACCTGTTGCTTTCATTATCATAAATAAGATTATCAGGAGCACCAGCTACTTTTGGATCGAGAAATTGTCCTTGAAATTTTCCGAAATCCATAGCATTTAAACCACGACCAATAGAACTTGGTAATAGACCTTCGGTTATATTAGCTTTTATTTCTCCAGGAACAAGTCTGCCACTTGTAAGAGAATTTAAACCTGATTCAATAGCATTAACATTAGATATTGTTACAGCATGAACAAGCTCATGCAATATAGTGCTATAGTTAAGTCCTGCAGGGTCAGGATCAACACCAGAATGGCTATTGTTTATATACAATGTGAACTTTTTAAAATCAAGATCACTTTCTACTGCATCTGGATTTGAAGCTAACATACCAGTAGCCTTACCCTGCAAAAGAATATCTCTAGTATTCTTGCTTGCATATTCTGGAATATCTTGCTTTGAATTAGCAATAATAAAATCAAAAGAAAAACCTAATTTTTTTATTTGTTCAAGCTGTTTGTTAATTCTTTTTGCTATAGCTCTATAGCCTTTGTCTGGACCATTTAAACTTAACCATTCAGCAACTCCTGAAACATCCTTGTCTTGAAGATTATCTATTAGTATTTTTGCATCTGCTTTTTTTTCTGCAGCAGACAATTTATTAAAGTTGTATCTGGCTTTTTTATTATCAAATTTTTTAGGATCAATAGGTTGTGTTCTGTCTTTATCGGCTATAGTAATTCCTCTTATTCTTGTGCCTAAGTCTCCATATGGAGTTTTTGTAGGTTGTATTCCAGCATCACCAGTTAAGATATCTGCAGCATCTTCTGCAATACTTGTTGCTTCATCTGATTCATCTATTTCAAATACTGGTGCTGTTTCAGCTCCAAGAGGAAGCCTATCAAGCTCTCTCAATGTTCTTATTTGATCTCTAGTTCTAGTTCCTACTTTGCCTTGTTCAATTGCTGTAAAGATTTCAGAAGCTCTATTCATTCCTGAACGCTGTACAGCTTTGCCTAAAGCATCAAACATATTAGAAATTTTTCCTAAAATACTTTCAGCTTTAGGTGCTACCTTTACTTTAGCGTGTCTATTTTTATAAAGATTAGCAATACTATCTTCTATAATAGTTTCTTCTACAGCATCTTCTTTTATTCCAGCTTCTCTTAAGTCTGAAATTTTTTGTTGATTTTCAGCAATTGTTTGATTATAAAAAGTTGCATTACTATTAGGATATTTAGTTCTCTTTACATACTTTCTTAAAAACTGGTATTCATCTTCTGTAAATAAATCTTTATTTCGTATAGATTTTATTAGATCACCATCTATAATTCTTTTAATACTTTGTTGTATTTCTAAATCACTAGCTGTACCTTCTGGATTAATTGCATTAAGAGATATAAATATTATGTCTGAATCTTTGTCGTACTCAGAAACTCTACCTTCAACTTCTCTTGGATCACGAATAATAGTGCCATCAGACAACTCTACTAAACTAGAAGCAGATAAAAGCTCATCACTTATAACAACTCCTGTTTCATTAAGACCTGCAGCATCTAACATTTTTTTTGCTTCTTTTGCAAACTTGTTAGTCTTGCCTTCTTCTATAGCTTGTCTAAAGTTAATCATTTTAGGAACAACTTCAGCTGGTGGTAAATAACCTTCTTGTCTTAGATTCTCTGCTTCTACTAATTTAATTATTGTTTCTTCAGGCAATTGACCTTCAGCACGCAATCGAGCTTCAAACTCAGCAGGAGTTTCTACAAAACCTTCTGCTTTTCTAGCTATCTCAAACTCAAAGTTATTAACCAGTTTATATTTATTTGTACCTGATACCTTTTCAGCACGACCACTGACTAATAAATCATTTAAAAACTGATTAGCAATATTTGAATCTACAACAGCTTCTGCGTCTGCACCTCTACCAAGGTTGCTGTTTTCTAAATCTTGAATTGTAAATTCAACGTCTTTAGCATTGGCAACAAAGTTTGCCATATCTAAAGCACTGTAAGTTCTTGGTCTAAAATCAGGGAATCTTGTTTTGAAATTAAAGGAAGGAAGAGAATGTAGTCTAGCTAGAAAGAGTTTTCTAGCTGATACAGGTGTACGTGAATTAATAGTTTCATACCCTGTTACTTGTTTAGCAAAATATTTTACTGCTGGATCACTAAAATCTAAATCAATATTTTTTGAAGCTGCAAATTCTTTAATATAATCTAATGAAGCATTTACTTTACTTTTATCATTACGAATAGAGTTTATTCCTTTTGCTTCAGATTCTTTAAAAACAACGTTAGACAAATCATCTAACAAAAGATTGAAATCTTTTTTTGGTAATATGTTTTTTAATTCTGCAAAACTATAGTTAAGTTCCGTATACTTATTATCTTTAGTTTCATTAAATTTTTTAAGTATTTTATCTTTTTGCTTTTTACTTAAAGCAGGATCAGCAAGTTTTTGTTCAAGCTTTAAAAAAGATGAATCGTAGTTTAGAGCAGTCATCATCTCAATCGTAGTAGAATTTGGATTAAGTGTTATGTTGCCCAACTCAAATCCTGTTGAACTATTAATCAATCCTTGCAAGTAAAGAATATTTTCTATCTGAGCTTTTGTTTGTTGTAAAGATATCTGATCTTTGTTCATCTCAATATATGCAAGTGCATCTGCTCTAGATGGGTAGCCTTCTGATAAGACTGAACCATTCACTGGATTAACAATAGAATATGTACCTTGCTCTAAATCTTTAGAAGTCTGCATAACTTCCATTTGTTGTTCTTGGACTTCAGCAAAAGGTACAGGAACTTGTGGTGGTACAACATTAGCTGTTGGCTCTTGAAATTCTGTTACTTCACCTTGCTCTCTTGCTTTATCTAGTTTGTATGATTCTTGTAATGCTGAACTTTGTTCTCTAAGTTTCTTTTCTTTTTGATAGTGATGTGTATTACCTATACCTCTTTTGCCAGTCATGCTATTTAAAACAAAATCAGCAGTAGCACCAACAATACCACCTATAGTAAATTCATCTAATATACTTTCTCCTATAGGCAACTCATCACTATAGAGACCTCTAGCTGTTACATCTTGTAATAATGAAGCAAGAACTTCTTGTCCACCTTCAACAGCACCAGACTGTAAAGCAGACATAATTCTAGCTCGTAACACATCATCTTTAAGAGCTGTCTTGTCTATCTTACGAAGTATATTTGCAACAGGTAATATTTCTGTTATTCCTATTGCACCACCAAATAACTCTGCAGTAGTTTCTGCAAATGGACTTACATCTTCACCAAGCTGTCTTGCCATTCCTATTCTGTCTGCTTGTTGTGATACTCCAGTTGGCACAGCTAATGAGGCTGGTAAACCATATGCTCCTGTTAGAGGAGAGACTGCACCTCTAGATGCTAAAGCTCTACCTGCTACACCAGCACCAAGAAAAGGAACAAAAGAACCAAAGCCTTCAGATAGTTTAGTTACAAATGTATCTTCATATCCTGCTTCAGGAGCAAGAATACTATCTTCTCTTATATACTCTTTTAGTTCTTGTAGTCCTTTAGTAACTTTACCATCATTGCCAACATCTAATAAAGAAGATATGCCAAGAGGCATATCAATTGCGATGTTACTAATTCCTCTTACAAATCCTTTAGGTATTTCTGCTAGTTGACCTAATACAGTGGTTTGATTTATATCAACACCATATCTGCTTTGAATTTGTGAAGCTAAAAGTCTTCTATCTTCAATACTGATATCATCAGGTATGTTTAATGTTAGACCATTACCTAAATCTATTTTTTCCATATTTTTTTATTACATTAAGGTTTATTTAAAGTGCCTGTTAAATGAGCATTACCACCTAAAGCAGCATTAGCTGGATCGTAACCATCTAATTTTTGTAATCGTAATATTAATTGCCCTAAATAAAGTCGTAATGCTTCAGGATCACCTGCACCTTCTTGTAGAGCTTCAGTTACTAAACTTATGCTAGTTTCTATATCTTTTCTAGGCATATTTTCTATCTGAGCTTGTAATACCTCAGTTTGTTGCTGTATATAACCTAACTCAGCTTCTGATTTTGGTTGAGCTCTAAGTATATCTTCTTCACGTATTCTATCTGCCCTTCTTCGTTCTGAAATGTTTGTAGCTAAACCACCAATACCTGAAGCTATTTCTCCAAGAGTTTTAGAACTACCAATAATTCCACCTAGTTGTGCAAGCATTAATCCTTGTTCTTCTCTTAATCTTTCTGCTTCTAAAGCATTTGCTTTGTCATAAGGATTAACATCGCCAGTATTATCTGGTGGTGGTGGAGGAGGTGTTTGATCATCTGGTTGTGGTGTTGGTGGTGGTGTTGGTGCTGGTGCATCATCACTTAAAAATTCGGAAACTGCTCCAGGTACTGCAAGAGTTCCTAGAGTACCACTTGTTCTACCCAGACTAAAACGACCTAAACCTGGCATCATTTTTATAGCTTGATATGCTGCATCATCAGATAAATTTGCAAAAGAAGTTGGATATCCAGGACTGCGGAAAAGATTTCTACCCCGAGAACTAATAACATTTCTAGCAAATTGTCCTAATCCTGTATTAGATAGGTATGATAATCCTGCTTTACCTAAATTATAAGCTCCCGTTCCAGCCCATTTACCAAATCTTACTGCTGGATGTATTGAAGCTACCGCAAGTGCTGTCGAAAATGGATTTTCTTTAACATAATCAAAACCTCTTTCAAGGAATGATTTATCGCTTCCTGATCTTATTTTTTCTATACCTTGATTAATTTCTTCATCAGACATTTTGCTTATTATGTCAGGATTAACTCCTAAGCTTATTAAGAAACTTCTTTGTGTACTGGTACTGCCACCATTAGCAAACGCAGTTAAGCCACCACTAGCCATACCCATTTGAGGGGAAGGCGGTGCCATACTCGTAATACCAGCGTCTAAGGGTGAGGAGACTTCAGCAGAACTTGGCATAGCACCTTGACTTAATTCCATTACTGCTTCCTCAGCTACAGTAGTGGAAGGTTGATTCTGTCTTACCATTTGGTTATCGTACATTTGTTTCATTTGGTTACGTCTTTGTACTTCTGACAAAACTAAATATGTTGGATACCTTGAATTAGGATCATTTGCTAATTGCACAAGTTGATCTTGTGGTACGTATTCTAATTCTGCTGCTATGTCTATCAAGCTCATATTATCCTTGACCCCCTCCCATGCCTCTATATAGTCCTAGTCCGCTAAGACCTAAACCTGCTAGAGACTGGAATAATCCAGGTTGTTGTTGATACGTGCTTACTTGTTGTTGTGGTGTTACTGGCACACCTCTAAGTATATTGCTTAAGAAGCCTAGATTCTGCTGTCCTGCATCTTGTTGTCTCAAGAAGTCTTGATATCCTGTGTCATAACCAGCTTGTTGTAATGCTCTCTGCTGTGCACCTATACCTTGTAAAGCTCCTATTCTACCAAGAGTATCTCTTTGTATATCGCCACCTAAACCTCTCATAAAGTCAGCTCCAGCTAATCCATATCTTGAAGATAGGTCAAAGCCTGACTGCCTAAATCTTTCTTCTGCTTGTCTGTCTGCTTCTTGTTGAGCCATTGATCTAAGATCAAACTGAGAACCTGCTAAGTCTGCTGCTCGTTCAGCTCCTACTTGTCGTACTGCTGATTCAAAAGCTGCTTGATCTCCTTTAGTTTGTATATCACCTAACTGTTGTCCAAGATTTCTTTGTCTTTCAGCTTGTAATATAGCTTCACGATAACCGCCTAATCCGCCAGATTGAGCAGCTCGTTCTCCTATTTGTCCTCCCAATATATCAGACTGTCTTACAGCTTCTCGTTTTGCAACATCTGTAACAGCTTGTTGATAAGGTGACATAAATCTAGATACACCTTGCTCAAATCCAAGTTTGTTATAAGTTGGATATGGTGATACCGAACCTGGAGGAACAGGTGCTCCTATAGGATCGCCTATTGGAGGTGGTCCAGCTGTTGGAGAAACTTGTCCTAATCTAGATACTTCTTCAGCGGCACGTCTATTATGATCTTCACCAGTAGTAACCATACCTTGTCCTGGTAATGGCACAGCACCTTGTTGACCTCCAGCAAATTTTAATCCTTCAGCTGCCCTTCTAAACCTATCGCTATCGTTAGTCATTCTTGGAGCTTGATACCCTGACTGATAGCCAAAGTTCATACCTCCAACCATGTCTTGTGCTTGACCATATTGACTAGGTGTACCTGATAAAGCATAACCTCTAGTCATAGCTTGGCTTTGCAATTCATCTGGAGAAAAATACGCTAGTCTTTGTCCTCCATATGTTTCAGTAGGTTGAAGCGATTCCGCTTCAGCTCTACGCATTAATCTTTCAAAATATGGTTGTGCATATGCTGGAAGATTTGTTTGAGTTACTGTTTGATCTGTTGGTGCTGCTTGACCACCACCTCCGCCTCCACTTGACATTATTCTTTCTCCTTAAATATTTTCTCGAACATAACCGCTTGTTCTTTCCATTGGCTATCTTCTTTAACTGTTAAAAACTTTAAACCTTTTCTACCTAAAGCTTGCATACCTTTGCAATTGTTTTTTCTTGCCCAACTTTCTAAAACTTTCCAACCACTTGTAAGCCAGTTATCTTTATGGCTTCCACCTAATAATATTACTTCTAACATTTTTAAACCTGTTGGATAAGTAGATATTGATGTTGTAGCACAAGCTATAATTTTTTCGTTATCTACATTTATAACTATCCAAAGATGTTGAACTCCGTTTTTAAGTTGACTATAAACTGTATCTAAAGTGTGTCTACCATTAGACCTTTTGCAAGCTCTAAGAAGAAACATTTTGACATCATCCCAAACGATATCTATATGTTCTGGCATTACTGCAGATATAGTTGTTTTATATTCTGTTTCTGTATGTTCTACTGCTTGTTGTTCCATCATACTGGTAATACCTCACTATCTTTTATTTCAGGTGGTTGAGTTGTGCCACCATTTTTTGCTTGCCTTACTCTGTCCATCATACGATATAACTTATCTGCACCTGCATCTGAACTGCCATCTCCTAAACTAGAAACAACATCAGCTGGCACAATAAACTCATCCTGTGATACAGCTACTGGTTGTTTGTTACCTATCATACCATCTATATCATCAGCCATACCGCC
>CEQV01043370.1_pt1 | contig 17460 bp, 17 predicted proteins | sample 530971 | NCBI WGS metagenome assembly CEQV01 (sample SAMEA2621173, study PRJEB7988) | marine metagenome | biome: marine biome (ENVO:00000447); feature: deep chlorophyll maximum layer (ENVO:xxxxxxxx); material: "saline water (ENVO:00002010), including plankton (ENVO:xxxxxxxx)" | depth 100 m
TGGGAAGGAAGTTACGAAGAGTGGTTAGGCGAGGAAGTCTGGTCTGGAACTTCTCATTGTGTTCAAATCGCTAAATACGGAAATAATTGTTGCTGGGGAAGATCATGTTATAGTGATGAATGGGAGGAGTGGTGGGATCATATATCGTCGGCCTCGATGCCCAACAGAGATCCCGACGGCATAATATCTGAACATATTTCGGATGTAAACTACACACTTTGGTTCTTTGATGATAAATAAATAGAAGGAACAGTTCTATGAGTTATCAATCAAGATCCAGAGCAAAATCAGTATCAGATGTTTTTACATTTGAAGGAAATGGAAAATGTTGTTTCGCTGATGGTACGTCCTCAGAAACAAATTATTATGAATGTATCAAATTAAAAGGCGCATTCTTTATTGATGTGAATGCTCAATGTCCAGAAATAGGTGTGACTGGATGTTGTTGTTCGTGTAGTGGAGTTGAAAGTTATGAATCTAATGGAGATTCTTATACCTTTACTGGTGGGTTAAGAGTAACAACTAAATGTGCATGTGAAGAAGAATGTGGAACTTTCCAACCGGGAATATCTTGTGAAGAAGTAGAAAATGAAGATCTATTCTGTACAAGAACTGCCTCTGATAATACTTCATATGATGTCAGATATCCATATGGATGTTGCTATCCATCTGTCAACGAATCTGGTGAATTTACTGGATGGGAATGTGCAAATGTTTGTACTGCACAAGATTGTGTAAATTTAGCACCAGATAATTTAACTACGTTTTGTCCGAATGTTTATTATGGTATTAATTGCGATGGTACTGAACAAGTAGGTTCAGGAAGAATGTGTGATTTTGTGCATCCTGTATGGCAAGGCGCTCCTGTTAATTGTGATGAAAATTCGTGTTCATCTGAGGATCTTTGTGATGTGGGAGAGGCCGTCGGTGCTTGTTGTGTTCTTAATATTGTTACGAACACGGTAGAATGTTATCAAATGACAGAAAATGTGTGCGCGGCCTATAATATCTGGGATCCGGGGAATGTCACAACATTAGGGTGTTGGGGAGGATGTGGTGTTCTATGTGAAGTCGGAATTTGTCCAGAACCACCAGAACCACCAGAGGGCGACCCGCAGGGCGGCGGGGAATGGACATCGTGGTGTGATAGTGTATTCAGTGATTTTGATATAATGTGTACCGATGATGGTGATTGTCCACCCCAACTACCAGTATGTTGTCTTTCTGGAGATGGTATTACTTCTTATTGTCAGCAATCTTGTGGTGGTCAAGGTACAGGATGAATTAGGAGATACTAATGTCAAAATTCAGAATACCAAGAAAAAGAAAAACTATAAGTTCCTGTTGCATTTTAAATGAAGAAGGTACTCAATATACATGTGTTGATTCTCTTTCAGAAACTGAATGCATCTATAGAAAAGGAATATGGTCTGGACTTTCGGGTGGTAGATCTGTTTGGTGTTCTTCTAAACCATGTCCAGAGGCTCCAAGATCTAATTTGAATTCTACTTCTATCACCGATTATAATTCTCCAACATCTAAAATTAGAAACAAATTAAATTCAATAAATATTGGTGATGAGTTTGAAGGTGGAATTTATGTTGGTAAATTTAAACCCGGAACACCAATAAATGGAATTGGAATTGAAATTAATGGTAATGAATTTACCGGTCCGCCGCAATTATATTCATCAAGAGGACACGGTGCTGGTAAAAACAATAAGGAATGGGCAATTATAGTTGATGGTGTAGATTATCAGTATGAAGGAAGAAGTAAAAAAGGATTTCCGAAAGATTATAAAATTTTTGCTACCTCTTTTTACGATGGACACTATAATACATTTGGTGGAGGTAAATTATTCGGTGGGTTGTATTCTCCTCTCATTGATGAAATAAAAAATTATAAAAAGAATGGTTATACCGATTGGTATATACCTAGTCAGGATGAGTTAGCATTTTTAAATTGGACTTTCCAATACACCGATCTTGGAAAAACATTAAATAATGGGAATGGAAAATTTAATAAAATGGTAGGGACATACCACACATCAACAGTGTTTTCTCATAGAGATATCACAAATCCAGAATTAATTACAGTACGAAAACAAAATATAAAAGGGAAAAAATATCTTTATTCTCAACAATTTAATACAACGGAAGAGGGGTTTGTGCAATTAATTCCAAATGAAATGATTGTAAACCCAAGTTCAAAGTGTTATTTAAGATTAGTAAGAAGGATTTTATTGTAATGAAAAATAATGAAGGCAAGAAGAAACCTTGCAATTGCGGAAAAACAAAAGACTCTGAATTTTCAGTAGAACCAGCAGAAAATAGTGGTGGATTTTCTCTCAAAAATAAACTAGGAATGGTACAGAAATATGCAATGTCTCTCCGTTCCCGTGGATTTAGAAATAAGAAAACAAATAGATCAACAAAACAATTGAGAGTCCTTAGTTGTTTCGGTGATCAACATTTGGGGGGAGAATTACCTCCATGTGAACATCTATCAGAAAGTAAAACCGAAGGTAAATATTTTTGTGGTGGATGTGGTTGTGGTGATCGAAAAGCAACTTGGTTAGTTTCTGATGGTGATGAATATAGTAAATTAGATTATCCTAAACTACAGTGTCCGTTGCAGCATCCGGGATTTACAAATTATCGTCCAAGTCATAGTACTGAAGCAGAAGAACCTGTTTCTAGGAAATATTACATAGAAAATATATCATATAAAGAATTAGAAAAAATTCCCGTGACAACTCCTGAAATGTCGGAAGAACAAAAAAGAATTCAGGAGGAAACCATAAAGAAAAGAAAAGAGGCAATGGAAAGGGAAAATATTCCAGAAAATTAGAATAAAACATCAATAAACAACACCCCCCATTCAAGATTAAAGCCTGATTGGGGGGTGTTCTTTATTATACATATTAAAGGTAATCATAGGAGAACAGCAATGGCACACCCAAATTCTAGGGAGAGTTTAATTGAGTATGCTTTCAGGAATCTTGGTTCCCCTGTTGTGGAAATTAATGTTGATTATCAACAAGCAGAAGATCGGCTTGATGAGGCGTTAGAATTTTTCGTAGAAAGGCACTTTGATGGTGTTGATCGTGCAATTTTCACACACCAAGTAACATCCGATGATATAACAAATGAATATATTGATACTGATGCTTTGTCAGATGCAGTCGGTGGTGCTAAAGGCAGAGATATTGTCAGTGTTGTTAAAGTTTTACAATTCGGAGATTTTGCAAATGTAAACATGTTTGATGTTCGATATCAGATGGCACTTAATGATTGGTTTGGTATCAACAGAGGATTGGGTGCAAATAGTTCTATGGGACTTGCAAGTTATGATCAAACTAAAAGATATATCAATCTGATTGAGGATATGTTTGAACCTGAGAAGCGTGTAACTTTCAGTAAAGTACAAAATCGTTTGAAATTAGAAATGTGGTGGAGTAAAGATATTAGTGCAGGTGATTATATTATTATTGATGCATATGCAAAATTAAATGAAACTACATTTACAGAGATATTCAATGATCGTTATTTAAAATTATATTTCACAGCACTTCTTAAAAAACAATGGGGACAAAACATGTCCAAATTCGATGGTGTTCAATTACCCGGAGGTGTTTCGATGAGAGGTGGAGAAATTTACGCACAGGCAAATGAGGAATTGAGAATAATAGAAGAAAAAATGTTATCGGAGTATGAACTCCCAACAGATTTCATGACAGGATAACACATGGCTCGTAATCCATACTTCAGAGAATATACTGGCGAGCAAGATCTCGCAGAAGACCTTACCATTGAAATTATTAAAACAATGGGTAAGGATATGGTTTATATTCCCAGAACCTTAGTTAATGAAGATGAACTTTTTGGTGAAGACACACTCTCTAAATTTGATGATGGATATGAATTGGAAATGTATGTTGCATCTGTTGATGGGTTTGAAGGTGAGGGAGATATTATCTCTAGATTTGGTTTAGAGATACGAGATAGAATGTCGTTGGTGGTTTCCAAGAAGAGATTTCAAAATGAAGTCGGAGTATATGAAGATATCACTCGACCAAGAGAAGGAGATTTAATATACTTTCCTCTCAGTAAAACTCTTTTTGAAATTAATTTTGTAGAACACGAAAATCCATTTTATCAGCACGGAAAATTATACACATATGTCCTATCATGTGAAGTATTCACATACAGTCAGGAAGAAATTGATACTGGTTATACTGACATAGACAAAGTGGAAGATGAAAGAAAGCAATTTGCAATTGAACTAGATCTTGGAACAAGACATAGTAGCACATCATATGTGAATTTCTTTGAGGGAGAAACAGTATATCAAGTTAGTGGAACAACAGGTTCAAGTGCAACACTTGGAAATGCAACTGCAACTGCTGTTGCAACAGATTGGGACTCTGCGACTACTAAACTGACAATTACTAATGTTGTGGGAACTCTTTCCACTACAGAAGTGGCAGATTCTGGTATACCTACCCTTAAGGGTGCAGTATCTGGTGCAGAATATGAAATTAGTAGTAAGACTACTACAACAATAATTATTCCACAAGAAACTGAAGATAACAAACCAATGGGTGACAATGAAGATATTGAATTGTTTAGAGATCAAGATGATATCTTTGACTTCACGGACACAGATCCGTTCTCGGAGGGTAATTATTAATGTTTACTTCATTTTACAACGAGGCGATTCGTAAAGTTGTCATTGGATTTGGTTCATTGTTCAATGATATAAAAATCATTCGTAAGAATTCTGATGGTTCTACGAAGGAAAGTATTCGTGTTCCACTTTCATATGGACCGAAGGAAAAGTATATTCGACGAATACAACAAATGAGTTCAATCTCAGACACAACAAAGGTTCAAATTACTTTACCTACAATGGGATTCAACATTACTGGTATTGCATATGATCCTGCTAGAAAAACAAATAAGTTGAGACAAACAAGATATCAGAAATCTGATGGTAATGTTGAATATAACTATAATGAGACTCCATATAATATATCTTTTGGTTTGTATGCATTTTCAAGAAATATGGATGATAATCTACAAATTATTGAGCAAATTACTCCTTACTTTTCACCAGAATTTATTGTAACAGTAAAACAAAATAATATAAATTCGAAAGTAGATATTCCGATTGTATTGAACGGTATAGATACAGTGGAAGAGTATGAAGGTGATTTTGATACAAGAAGAAACATTACAACTTCTTTTGAGTTTACAGCAAAAACTTATGTTTATTCTCCAGTCAAGACATCCTCGATTATTTTAGATTCTTATGCGGATATTCATGGTAGTCTCGACGCTCTTATAGGTGATGCTCAATTGATACGAGCAGGAGCGACTGGAACTACTGGAGCAACCGCAGGTGCAAATGTATATGGTGGAGTAACGTATGACTATTCATGATAACAAAAAAGATGTGAATGATAAATTGTCTGAAGCAATGGGTGTAGAGTTTGAGAAAGAAGAAACAAAAGAAATAAAGAAGAAAGAAATTTCTGCACCTTCTGTTCAAAATAAAGATATGATGAAAGATTATAATCTTGTTCGTCATAACATAAAAGGTCTTATTGAAACAGGTGAAGTGGCAATTGAAGGTATATTAAAAGTTGCAACAGAGGGAGATTCTCCCAGAGCATATGAAGTTGCAGCACAAATGATCAAAACAGTAGCAGAAGCAAATAAAGACTTAATTGATCTTCATAAGAAAATGAAAGAAATCAAGAGAGAAGATATAACTCTTAATCAAAACAATACTACGAATAATTCAATTTATGTTGGTTCAACGACAGATTTACAAGATTTGATAAATCAATCCAGAAGTGCAAAGAAGTCACTTACTGAGAATATTATTATAGATACGGAAATTGTGGATGAGCAGTAAGAAAAAAGGCTACTTAGGAAATATAAATCTAAAAGAAGCCGGTGTTAACATTCAATTTACAGAGGATCAGGTAAAAGAATATATTAAGTGTTCTCAGGATCCTATTTATTTTATTGAAAAATATATTAAAGTTGTTTCACTTGACGAGGGTCTGGTTCCTTTTGATTTGTATGATTATCAGAAAGAAATTGTGGACAAGGTACACAACAATCGTTTTGTGATTGCAAAACTTCCAAGACAGTCTGGTAAGTCCACAACAATTATTTCATATCTTCTCCATTATATTTTATTCAATCAAAGTATGAGTGTCGCTGTTCTTGCAAATAAACAATCCACATCGAGAGATATTCTAAGTAGATTGAAATTAACCTATGAATATCTTCCTCTTTGGTTACAGCAGGGAATTGTTGAATGGAACAAAGGAAGCATTCAATTAGAAAATGGATCTAAAATACTTGCTTCTTCAACTTCTGCTTCTGCAATTCGTGGTGGATCTTATAACTGTATTTTTCTTGACGAATTTGCTCACGTTCCGACAAACATAGCAGAAGATTTCTTCAGTTCGGTTTATCCCACAATTACATCGGGACAAAGTACAAAAGTCTTCATGGTATCTACACCCAACGGTTTGAATATGTTTTATTACTACTGGAAAGGTGCTACAAGAAAATTAGGAGAGGAAGGAAAAAATGAATATGTTCCTGTGGAGGTGCATTGGTCGCAAGTTCCCAAATATCCGGGAGGACCTCTTCGAGATGAACAATGGAGACAGGAGACGATAGCAAATACAAGTGAGCAACAATTTCAGACAGAATTTGAGTGTGACTTTGTTGGTAGTCAGAACACACTTATAGAATCTCATAAATTAAGATCTTTAAATTGGACTGCACCCGAAATTAAAAATGCGGATGGGTTGTGGATTTACGAAAAGCCTCACAAAGATCGTAATTATTTTATCACTGTAGATACGTCCAGAGGACAAGGAAAAGACTATAGTGCTTTTGTGGTGATTGATACAACAGAAATGCCATATAAAATTGTTGCAAGATATAGAAATAATACAATATCACCAATGGTATATCCTACAGTGATTTCAACTGTCGGAAAACAATACAATAATGCATATGTTCTGGTAGAGATAAATGATATTGGTGGTCAAGTGGCTGATATTTTACATCAAGATCTAGAATATGAAAATATTTTAATGACAATTTACAGAGGAAGAGCGGGACAAACAATTAATGGTGGTTTCGGTGGTGGTAGATCCCAGAGTCAATTGGGTGTCCGAACAACCGCTCCTGTGAAAAAATTAGGATGTTCCGTTCTTAAAAGCCTAATTGAAGAAGATAAGTTACTAATAGATGATGTTGACATAATCAACGAACTCATTACATTTGTTGCAAAAAGAAATTCATTCGAAGCAGATGATGGACATACGGATGATTTAGTTATGTCTTTGGTTCTTTTTGCATGGTTGACAAGACAAGAATATTTCAAAGAATTGACAGAAACTGATGTAAGAACAGGAATTTATAAAGACGAAATTGAATCATTAGAAGAGGATATGTGTCCGTTCGGATTTATAGAAAATAGTGATGCGGAAGATGAAGGTGTCTGGGATGGAGAAGACAGATGGAAAAATGATTCGAATAATTCTTGGTTGTGATAAGTATAAATATCCCAAAATTATACATAAAAGAGTAAAATTCAAAGAAATGATTTTTAATCACGGAGAATCACGATGGCCAGACCTAATGTCAGCGTTTACATAAATGACGATAGTTTTGTAATTCCGGGAAGTTTCACAGGAACATCTAGGGGTGGTTTAATTTCATATGGTGGATTGGTTCTTGCACTCGGGACCACAGCAGAAAGAAAATCAGGAATAATGCAAATTGGATCTGTTGCGGATTGGATTCAAAGATTAACAACCACAGATCCAATTGCTGGTACTGACGGTGCTGATGGTAAAAATCATGTGACGAATACAGGAACTCATGCTACCGCAGGAACCACTGGTGCAGGCAGATGGCCTTATGGACCAACTGGAGGATGGAGAGGTGAATGGTGGGCCGGTCACAACTTCCTCCAGTATGGAGGAGAACTTGTAGTCGGCGGAACTGGAAGTGAAACACACACTGGTACTGCATTAAATTCTGGCAGAGAAACATTAAAAGATACTTCAATTCCTCTTGACTTTGTTTTCGTTGGAGGAGGAACTGGTGGTTCCAGTAACGATACATTTACTGCAACAAGAGGTGGAGAAGCACCCAATACTGGCGACTCTACTGCCTCTCTGGGTTCTGTTACGGAATTAGTAGACGTAGCAAATGTTGTTACTAATAGAAGAGACTGCATTGGTGTGTTCCCAGCAGTAACAACAGGACATAGTTCGGTTGCAGCATCACCCGGTTTACCTTCTGGTGTAGCAGCAAGTGAATATCAAGTCGTAGTTTGGGGTGACAAGAAACATCTAGGAATTTCCCGAACAGGTGAAATTCTTGGTGATTCTTCACTCTTATCTTTCCACCTTGCACCAGATGTTGCAGGATGTATGGCACGAACAGATGAATTAAATGATCCTTGGTGGTCACCTGCTGGATTTACCAGAGGAAGAATTCAAGATGTTGTTCGACTTGTTCACAATCCAACAGATGTAGAACAAGATAGACTCTATAATGCTAAACTCAATCCCGTAGTAACTTTCCCCGGAGAAGGAACGGTTCTTTGGGGAGATAAAACTACTGCAATTTCAACAAGCACACTAAGCAGAATCAATGTTTCAAGATTGTTCATCTATCTTAAGAAAACAATCGGTGCTGCTGCACGAAATTATCTCTTTGAGATTAATAATGCAGATGCAAGATCATCATTTAAAAATGCAGTTGAACCCTTCCTGTCTACAATCAAGTCAAGAAGAGGCATCATTGATTATAGAGTAGTTTGTGATGAAACAAACAATACTGGTTCGATAATTGATTCAAATCAATTCGTAGCAGATGTGTTTATTAAACCTGCAAAGAGTATCAACTTCATAAAACTAACATTTACCAACAAGAACACAGCAGACACGCTAGATTGATTGGTTCTACAGGAGTAATCACAAATGGCTAGAGCCCAAGTAAACGTCCAAATAACAGATGACAGTTTTGTAATTCCATTCCGTGGTGGTGATTCGCAGACTGTTGGTGGAATGGTATCTGTTGCACACACCGAACACCATCATGGTTTATTAACAGTTCTTGGTAATACTGCTGAACGAGCAAATGGTTATATGACGATAGAAAACGTCGGTGATTGGATGAACAGATTATCATCAAGAGAACCAACCGGAGTTGATGGTACAACAGCAGGGTTATATGATTCTACTGAAGTACCATTTCGTCATGCAACAGATGATGGGACAGGACATCGAGCAGGTGATGCGTTTGCAGGCGGAAACACTTATGGAAGATGGCCGCAAGGTCCAACAGGTGGATGGAAAGGTGATTGGTGGGCTGTTCACAATTTCCTTCAATATGGTGGTAGGTGCATAGTTGCTGGTTCAGAAAGTGCTTTACAGGACAAATCTCTCAATATAGATGTTGTTTTTGTAGGAGCATCTACTGGTGGAGCGGATTATGCTAACAATAGATATCTTCCAAACCCAACTCAAGTCACCACAGCAGTAAATGTAGCAACAACCAGAAAGGATTGTATTGCGGTTGTTCCAAATGGAGGAACTGCGGGAGATGCTGGTGTTCTCGCTGATGTTAGTGGTGTTGGTAGAGTTTCTGGTTCACAAGCATCCGAATATGTTGTTGAAGTTTTTGGACAAAAATACCAAACTAATATCAACAGAAATGCTAATGAAAATGAAACAGGACTAATAAACATTCACTGCGCCCCCGATGTTGCAGGAATCATGGCAAGAACAGATCAAGTTGCAGATCCTTGGATTTCTCCTGCTGGAGCAAGAAGAGGAACTCTCATTGATGCAATTAAACTTGCATACAATCCAACAAAGGGTGAGCAAGATACTCTTTATGATGGTGCAGTCAATCCAATCATTAATGATCCAGACAATGGAATTATGTTGTTCGGAGATAAGACAACTACAGTTGCTACTAGCACATTAAGTAGAATTAATGTTTCAAGATTGTTCATTCATCTTAAGAAGACAATCGGTGCTGCTGCTCGTAGTAAATTGTTTGAGATTAATGATGCGGATACAAGATCATCATTTAAAAATGCAATTGAACCTTTCTTGACTCAAATTAAATCAAGGGATGGAATCTATGACTTTAGAGTAGTTTGTGATGAAACCAATAATACATCAAATATTATTGATTCGAATCAATTTGTAGCAGATGTATTCGTTAAGCCTGCAAAGAGTATTAACTTTATTCAGATTCAATTTACAAATAAAAACACTCAGGATAGTTTAGGCTGATACATATAGTATCACCAAGGAGACTAACAAATGGATGCAAGATCATCAAATATTTCAGACTTCCGTAATGCTTTTTTCGGGGGTACTCGACCAAATAGATTCAGAGTTACTGCACAGATACCCGGTGCTGCTGGTGTAGGAGACGTAGAAAGTCATTTTCTAATTAAAGCCGCTTCAGTTCCACCTTCCACTCTTGGTATCATTTCAGTGCCATATCGAGGTCGTGTTCTTAAGATTCCCGGAGATCGTCTTTTCGCAGAGTGGTCATTCACCGTTCTTGACGATGCTCATGAAGGTGAAGATATTCGATCAAAGATGGTTGCATGGAGCAATACAATCAACTCCCATGTTGCCAACTTAACTCAAGATCCAAATGTATCAGATAGCACTGCTCAATGGACTGTAGAGATGCTTAATATTGCAGACAATGAACCTGTAAGAACAATCACATTACACAATTGCTGGCCTGTAGAGGTTGGAGCAATTGAATTGTCATATGAAACTGCTGATGTTATTACAGACTTCCCCTGCACTCTCGCATACGATTACTGGACAGAAGACGGCGCAACAGACTCAGTATAATTTGGAGATAGTAAATGTCTTCTAATATTGCTGATTTTAGAGCAAAGTTTAAGGGCGGAACAAGACCGAATAGATTCAGAGTCACTGGAAATATTCCCGGTTCTGGAGACATTTCTGATCAATCTTTTTTAGTGAAAGCAGCATCTATGCCTGCTGCCACAATGGGTGAAATTGTAATTCCATATAGAGGAAGAGGTTTAAGAATTCCCGGTGATAGAATTTTTGAACCTTGGACATTTACAATGTTAGATGATAATCCATCCCTTCGTGAAAAATTAATCACTTGGGGAGATAAAATTAACAGTCATGTTGAAAATTTGACTAAAGATCCAAGTCAAAATGATGATCAAGTTCAATGGACTGTTGAGATGGTGGAACATATGGGAACCAAAGCAGATTCTCCGATAAGAACTGTTACTCTTCATAATTGTTGGCCTCTCTCAATAAGTCCTATTGATTTATCAATGGATGTTGCAGATTCTTTGAGTGAGTTTTCATGTACTCTTGCATATGATTTTTGGACTGGTAGTGGGGCTAAAGGAGTTGAGGGTGAAGAAGATGGTGGATTTGATCCCGGGCCCATGGCATAATAATCATTATAAATACTATGTGAAGGTAATAACACAAAGGGAAATATATCATGCCAATAGACTTTTTTGGTTTTCAAATTGGAAAGAAACAAAAGAATTCTGATAAACAATCAGAGTCTTTGAAGTCATTTGTTGCCCCCGAGAGTTATGATGGAACTCACACAGTAGAAGCAGGTGGTATCCTTGGAACCTATGTTGATTTTGCTGGTTCTATTCGTGGTGAAAACGAATTAATAAACAAATATCGAGGACTTGCACTATACCCAGAATGTGATCAGGCAATCTCAGATATTATAAACGAATCTGTTGTTCTAGATGATTCTAAAAAATGTGTTTCTCTAAATTTAAATACAATAAATCTATCAGATAACATTAAAAATAAAATATATGGTGAGTTTGATAATGTTTTGAAATTATTAGATTTCAAAAATAAAGCACATGAAATTTTTAGAAGGTGGTATGTTGACAGCAAACTCTATTATCATATTTTAATCAATGAGTCAGATCCTTCGAAGGGAATACAAGAACTTCGTCCAATTAATCCAACAATGATTAAAAAGATAAGAAAAGTAAATAAACAACAACAAACAATGGGACATAATGCAGTTCCTATGGTAAAAAATGTAGAAGAGTTTTTCATCTATAAAAATACCGATAAAGATTCAATATATCAAACAACAACTCAGGGTGTAAAGATTCATCCTGATTCGATTTGTTATGTACATTCAGGTATGGTTGACACTGCATCGAAGAGAGTTGTTGGTTATTTACAAAAAGCAATTCGACCAATGAACATGCTTCGTCAGATCGAAGATGCAGTTGTAATTTATAGGATTTCAAGAGCGCCAGAACGAAGAATATTTTATGTTGATGTTGGAAACCTTCCAAAGCAAAAGGCAGAACAGTATCTTCGTAGCATCATGAATCGCTATCGAACAAAGATGGTATATGATCCATCTACTGGTGAAACAAGAGACGATAGAAACCATATGCATATGTTAGAGGATTATTGGCTACCAAGAAGAGAAGGTGGTAGGGGAACTGAAATCTCTACACTAGATGGTGGTCAAAATCTTGGTGAAATGGAAGATGTAGATTACCTTCTTCGAAAGGTATACCGATCTCTAAATGTTCCCATTAGTAGAATGGAGCCGGATAGTGGTTTCAACATGGGAAGATCTGCTGAAATTACAAGAGATGAAGTTAAATTTTTCAAATTCATTGAGCAATTAAGAACTAGATTCTCGAACATTTTTGTATCTCTTCTAAAGACCCAGTTAGTACTTAAAGGTATTTTGACTGAGGACGATTGGAAGAATATATCCCAAGATATTGATTTTACTTGGACTCAGGATTCTTATTTTAGCGAACTTAAAGAAACAGAGATAATGAAAGAAAGATTAGACCTGTTAAGCCAGATGGAAGACTATATAGGTAGGTACTATTCCACAGAATGGATCAAAAAAAATATATTGCGTCAGTCACAAAAGGAAATAGACGAAATGCAATCTCAAATAGATAATGAAAAACAAACAGGCGAAATACCATCGGAAGATGATATGATGGGAACAGGAGAAGAATACTAATGGACGATAATGCAAAAAACATGTTTTCATCTCTTATGGATGATGATGCAAATGGCTTTAAAGATGCATTTGATGTTGCAATTAAAACAAAAATTGCAGACAGGTTTTCAGATACAACCAAAGAGATTTCTAAGGGTTTACTTAGTCCCAGTGACAGTGAAGAAAATGTAGATGAAGCATATGGAAGAAGTGGGGCAAGTTCATATATCTTTAAAAGTCCAATGGACGCTAAAAAGTTTCAGAAAGCAGCAATGAATGCTGGTGCTAACAGAAGAATTGTTACTGTTAAAGGTAAAGAAGTAACAATTGGAGATATTGCAGATAGTGATGTGGAAGAAATGCTTTACTTCATTGCAAAAGATATGAAGGCTGAAATAAAAGAAAATACAGAAGATTCTGTAATAATTAAAACTCTACAAAACATTATCATGTCTGAAGAACCAATAAAGGTAACATTGAATGATAACTGTTCGGTTAAAATATCTCTGGCAGAAGCAAAAGGCCTAGTCAAAGCACACGATAACCTAAATATAAATAATCAAAGAATAATGAGAAATTCACTAATGGAATCAAAAGAAAGTTTTGATAAAATAATGAATTTTTCTAAGAATAATAAAATAGGGGAATCTCCTAATGTCTACTAGAAATATCATTACCAACATATTAGATGAAAATCTTTTTGGTGCTAAAGAAGCAATCGTAGAAAATCTTTACGAGAAGGTTGCTGCTGCCTTGGACGAAAAGAAAAAAACAAAGTATGCAAAAGCAACCGATAAGGATGATGATGGCGAAGGACTTGATCCTGTTGACGCAGAAGATGATGATGTAGACAATGACGGTGACTCTGATGAATCTGATGAGTATCTTAAGAATCGTCGAAAGACTGTAAAGAAAGCAGTGAAGAAAGACGACGACGAAGTAAAAGAAGATATAAAAAAAAAGATAGAAGAGAAATTTCTTCAGATTAGAGAAGCACAGCAATTAGACGAAATACCTTTCCTTGCACCATTAGCAGGAATGGCTGCCAAAGCAGTTGGTGGTGGTTTACTGCGAAAATTGGGTGGAGGTATGCTTAAGAAAATGGGTGGTGGTTTGATGAAGAAATTAGGTGGTGGACTGAAAGGTTTGATGGGTAAAGGTAGACAACTCGTTGGTGGTGCAGTAAAGTCAGCAATGGCTGGAGGTGGGGGAGGAGTAACCCACACACACGAAGACGCTGAGAGTGGTCCAGATATGATATATGGTATGGAAAAAGATAAGTACATGAAACTCACCGATGAACAAAAAGATAAGATCAAAGCAAAATACCATCGAGAAAAACGAGAAATGGAGAACACCAGAAAATGAAACTTATCACAGAAATGAACGAAGACATTCAGTATCTCGTCGAAGAGGATGAGAGTACTGGTAAAAAGAACCATTTCATTCAAGGTATCTTTATGCAGGCAGAGCAGAAGAACCGAAATGGTAGAATCTACGAAAAGAAAATTCTTGAAAATGAAGTAGGAAGATACAATAAAGCATTTGTAAATAAGAATCGTGCTTTAGGTGAATTGAATCATCCAGAAGGTCCAACAGTAAATCTTGATCGTGTTTCACATATGATCAAAGATCTCAAGTTTGAGAATAATGATGTAGTCGGTAAGGCTAAACTTCTCGATACTCCAATGGGCAACATCGCAAAGAATCTCGTAAGTGAAGGCGCACAACTTGGTGTGTCTTCTCGCGGTATGGGTTCTCTTGAAGAAAAGAATGGCGTAAAGTATGTAAAGGATGACTTCATGCTTTCCGCTGTAGACATTGTTGCTGATCCCTCTGCTCCTAGTGCTTTTGTAAATGGTATTATGGAAGGGAAAGAATGGATCTGGGACAACGGTGTTCTTCATGAAAAAGATATCAATGAGTACTATAAACAAATCAAAAATACTTCAAGTAGACAACTTGAAGAAAACGCAATAAAACTATTCGAAAATTTCTTGTCAAAACTTTGACATTTATAAATAAATTATGATTAGATGTAATCTAACAAAGGAGAATTTCCACAATGGAAGATAACAACACATTAGATCAGGTAGTAGAAAATACAGAAAACTCTAATGACGAGTCTTCATTCGTGGATTCTATTGCCGATTTCATCTCTAACAAATATGGGACAGAAGAAATGAATAAAACATATACTATCAACGAAGCAGAACGTGGTGTAGTCAATGCTAAAACTGAAGAAGATCCTGATCTTTATCAGGACGCAGAAGGCAAGCACGCTAAAATTGACACAGATAAGGGCACCGAAGGTAACGATAAAAAGAACAAGGCTACCATCGCACCCAAACCATCTGCTGCTTCCGCAAAGCAAGAACAAGCACTCGCTGCTCTCTTTGATGGTGAAGATCTTTCCGAGTCTTTCATGAACAAAGCGTCTACTATTTTTGAGGCTGCTATTAATGAAAGAATCACAGAGATCGAAACAGAAATTCGTGAACATTATGAGGCTGAACTTGCTACTCAGGTAGAAGGTGCAGTTTCTGAATTATCCGAAAAACTCGATGACTATCTCGGATATGTTGTTGATGAATGGATGAAAGAAAATGAACTTGCTATTGAAAGAGGAATTAAAGCAGATGTCACTGAGAACTTTATAAGTGGTTTAAAGCAACTATTTGAAAGTTCATATATTGATATCCCACAAGAGAAGTACGAACTTCTTGATGGACTCTTTGAAAATCAAGAAACCTTAACTCAGAAATTAAACGAAGAAATGCACAAGAACATGGAACTCCATAAAGAAGTCATTGCACATCGTTGTGGTGAAATCTTCATGGAAGAGGCACATGGTCTAGCAGATACTGAGATTGAAAGACTCGCTTCATTAGCAGAAGGCGTTGAGTTTGAAAATGAAGATCAGTATAGAGATAAACTACAAGTACTAAAGGAAAGTTATTTTAATAACGCTCCAGTAGTAGAATCGCATACATCCGATGATGTAGAAGAGGGTTCAACTGATACCCAACAAATGTTATCAGAAGAAACTAACACCCCGATGGGTTCGTATGTTTCTACGATAGCAAGACATAACAGAAAAATTTGACATTCTAACAGGAGAAAACAACAATGTCAGAATTACACAACACAGGAACACCATATGATCAGTTGGTAGAGAAGTGGAACCCAGTCCTCGGACACGGTGATCTTCCTGCCATCGAAGATTCATATAAAAAGAAAGTAACAGCATGTCTTCTTGAGAACCAAGAGCGTGCCCTTCGTGAGCAATATATCACAGAACAGCCCACTAACAACATGGGTGGTGGTTTCAGCGTTTCTGCTGCCGCCTCCGCTACTGGCAACCTCGCTGGTTATGATCCAATCCTAATCAGCCTCGTTCGTCGTTCAATGCCTAACCTAATGGCATACGACATTGCTGGTGTTCAGCCCATGAGCGCACCAACCGGACTTATCTTCGCAATGCGTGCAAGATATGATTCTCAGAGTGGGCAAGAGGCTCTTTATCAGGAAGCACAGGTTAAATTCTCTGGTGCAGAAAGATCAAGTACCGGAAATGCAGGTACTGCAACTGGTGGTGTAGATCCCACAGGAACACTAGAGTATGATACGTTCCGTGGTTTGCTTACCGCATCTGCTGAAGCATTAGATGGTTCGGCTGCTGCCGGATTCAAACAGATGGCATTCACAATCGAGAGAGTCGCTGTGGAAGCAAGAACTCGCGCCCTCAAAGCAGAGTACACCACTGAACTCGCTCAGGACCTCAAGGCTGTCCACGGACTCGATGCAGAGACTGAACTTGCTAATATTCTTAGCACCGAAATTCTCGCTGAAATCAACCGTGAACTCCTTCGTGCTATCTACAGTAGTGCAACTGCTGGCGCACAGCAGAGTGATCTGCTTCTTGCTGGTACTTACAATATGATTGCTGACTCAGACGGTCGTTGGAGTGCAGAACGCTTCCGCGGTCTAATGTACCAGATCGAAAGAGAAGCAAACAGAATTGCTAAGGATACTCGTCGTGGTAAGGGTAACTTCATTATCTGCTCCGCAGATGTTGCATCTGCATTAGCAATGGGTGGATTCCTTAACATCTCACCCGCACTCAATGTCAACCTAGACGTTGATGACACCGGCAACACTTTCGTCGGTACACTCAACGGTAAGATGAAGGTTTACATTGATCCTTATGCTAACGCTGACGTAAACTTTGTAACTGTAGGTTATAGAGGTAGCAATCCTTATGATGCTGGTATTTTCTACTGCCCATACGTCCCACTCCAGATGGTGCGTGCGGTTGGTGAGGACACCTTCCAGCCTAAGATTGGCTTCAAGACTCGTTACGGAATGG
>CEQV01043802.1_pt1 | contig 17458 bp, 15 predicted proteins | sample 530971 | NCBI WGS metagenome assembly CEQV01 (sample SAMEA2621173, study PRJEB7988) | marine metagenome | biome: marine biome (ENVO:00000447); feature: deep chlorophyll maximum layer (ENVO:xxxxxxxx); material: "saline water (ENVO:00002010), including plankton (ENVO:xxxxxxxx)" | depth 100 m
AAATCTTTTTCTAAACTTTCAAAATGACCTTGGATGTCTGATTTTTTTTGATCATCAATAATTCCCTCTTTATTAGCATTTAAAATACATTCTTTTAAACTCATACACAATCTCTCAATCTGTTAAGTATTGCCTGGTCATTATTAATATCCGATAAAACATCTTTTGCAGTAACCATATCTGCTATAATTTCATCTTCTTCTATTTTTGATGATACGGAAAATTCATCATCCATAAATTCATCCAGGAGCTTTTGATTATCTGAAAGAATATTAGATGTATTTTTTGTATCTTTTTGTAAAACAAGCTCATCATATTCTTTTTTAAGAGCTTTTATTTCTTTATCTACTTCATCAAGTCTTTGAGCTGTTTTCCCAACTATTTTTTTGTGCCAAGGGAGAGCTGATAGTTTTTTATATTCTTTTACAAGAACTTCGGCTTTATTAATATTATCTTGTATTTGATCTAGTCTTTTTTGTTCGGCTGCTGTTCTTGTTTTTGCTGATCCAGTTTCTTGAACTCTTTTTGGAGTTGTGTCAATTCTACTTTCTCCGAGAGAAAATCCTCCCTCCTTTTCAATGAGTATGGGTTTTTCTCCTCGTTTGACGAAATTATCTGTTTTTTTATAGCCATTTAATATCTTTAATGTTTTAATATAATTATACACTTCATTAGGTTTATTTCCAACATTTATTAAATATCCATGATCAATTAATCTTCCTGTTTGTAAATACCTTACAAATGCTCGTCTATAGGATTCATCTCCAGGAATATCAACATTATGTAAATATACCTTATATCCATTTTTTTTGAATAATGCTATTTTACCAAGCAAACTATCAGCATTAGATCCAACAACAGGATATACTATATTATAACCTTTTTCTACAGATCTAACCGCCAACTGTGCAGATACCTTTGCACTTTCCTCATGGATAACAGCTGCCCCTTTACCATTATTATATTCTGGAAATAATTTTTTTGCCTCATCTACATCAAGCAATACTGCTTTTAATTTTTTAATTAATGGAACAGCCTCAATAGTAGATTTGCCACTACCAGGCTTACCCATAACAAAAACAATTATCTTTTCTGCATTTGGTTTTCCTTGAAATAATTTATCTTCATATTTTGAATGACCTAAATTATATTCTAAAATATTTAAGTTATCATTTTGTATAGCAACTCTTTCTGGAGTATCTATAATACTCTCAGTAGTATTTAATTTATTAAGAGCAATTTGGTCTTTTTCATATTGATCAATAGCATCATCTAAAGTTTTAAATGGCTTTAAGTTTTGATTTGCCCTAGCTTTATTAATTGTTTCAAGAGCCTCTTTTAAAATATCTGGATCTATTTTATTTAAAATAGGTGTAACAATAGATCTATCTATAGGAGATGTATTTTGTAATATTTCTTCACCATCAACACCAAACTCTCCTCGTTCAGCTTTATTTTGTATTTCAATAACTTCATTTAATTGATCTATTAAATGATCGCCTTGTTCTTGCTGACCTTTACCGCTTACTTCTGAAAATTCTTCTTGTGGTTTTGCTGTACTTAAATCTTCTTCTTCAGCGATGCGGTGGCTCTCGATTGGAGATCTTTGAGTATTCCCAAATCCGCTAACATCGTACCCATCAAAATCGCCTCTTGCATTTGCTCGTTGGATGGCTTCTTCGAATTGTTCAATGGCAGCTTTTTCGTTTCCGTCTGCGTGGAGTTTGGCTGCGATGTTAAGATCTTCTGCGAGTTGGTTTCCACTTCTGGTTGCTTGTTTTTCGATGAGTTGTAAGATTTTTTCATTTATTGATTCCCTGTTTTTATTATACTTTTCATCAAGAACATTTTTTCCCGATGAGTTTATTTTATTTTTTTGTAAATTCAATCTTTTAAATAGATTTTTATCAGCTCTTAAATTTCTAATAACTGTATCTAATATATCTGCTTTGTTAGAAAATAATGATTTTTTAATAAATTCTGTACCCAGTAGATCTGTTTGTTCAATTATTTGCGTTCCACTATCTTTTGCTTGGAGAATAATAGCTCTAGCTTTAGATAAATTATCTGGATTTACTTGTCTTAATAATTCCAAAATAGTTTTATGCATTGATTTATCTTTAACTAATTTTGCTACTAAAGCTGCATGAGCTGGTGGAAATTGTCCTCGAACAACTAAATCAAAAGCATCATCAGCTAAATCATACATTTCCATTGCCTCTCTAACTAAGCTAGATCTTTTAGGTAATGATGCCTTAAAATTATCAAAATTCTTTTTTGATATTCTCAGTATCTTTGCTGCATCAACTGATGTACCGCTGCCCTCCTGGATATTTTTTATAGCAGCCCAAATTCTAATTTGATCTGGAGCATAACCATCAACTTCTCTATATAACATTCCAACAAGTTTTGGTTTTTGCCCATCTTTTTGAGCTAGTATTCTTTTTGCTAATCCTAATCGTTGGTGTCCATCAACAATAACTTTTCTACCATCAGCAAACTCATAAACCATAATAGCATTTGATGCATGAGGATTCCATTCGGTAACATCTTTTAATCTATCTGTAACCCCAAATTCATCTCCACCCTCTTTGTATTGAAATACTTTGGCATCAACTTCTAATTCATCAATTTTAAATTCAACAAAACCATCAGCATATTCTTTGGTGCTTTCATCAAGCTGTATAATTGGTCTTTCATTATTTGGTATTGTTTCGTCTATTAAATTTTCTTTTGCCTCATCTAATCTGTTTTGAAATTCTAAATCATTTTTTGTATTTTTTTTAAAAGGATTACTTTTTATTTCAATTAGTTTGTTTTCCTCCATATCTATAAATTTATAAATACTTCTGGTTTTCATATTATTGGGCAAACCTTTAACAAATTTTATCAAATCTTCTCTTGGTAATTCTGATAAAGCATCCATAATTAATTTTTTTGTTTCTGGTTGAGTTCTTGTTGCTTGTTCAATAATGGATGTAAGATTTTTTTCTAACCAAGCCTCGGGGTTTTTAGAAATTTTATATTCTTGATATTGACGTAATGGAATTGCTCCCGCTTTAAATAAGCCAAGCATAACATTTGATAATACCCCACTTGCTACCCCAACTGTTAGAATAGTTGCAGCTGCTTGTTTTTTAGAATAATTAATACCAAGCTCGGTATTATTATAATTATAAACACCTACCTGGATAGCAGATTCTGCTACCATACCTATTACAGCCTCAACCGCAAAAGTTTTAAGAAATTGCATTCCTACCATTCCTGTAGCTGTCCAAGGTGCTGCTGCTACAGAAACAGGTAAAGAGGCTAAAATAAGCGGATCAGTAATACCAGCTCTAGCACCAGCTGCTAATTGCCCCCAATTCCACCCAAATAATCCAGGCTCAAAATTAGCCTGTACTTGTAGATTTTTTTCATATTTATCTTTTGTTCTCTCAATAACTTCTTGATCTATTTCTTCTTTTGTTTTTAAATCTTTAAACTTAATAGGATCTAATTTTTTTAATTCATCAACTTTATTAAAATACCATTCAAGATGTCCTTGGTATTGTGTTTTGTAACCCTCTCTTGCTAGTGTTTCAAAATCTGCACTACTATCTAATGCATCATTATAAGCATTAACTTCTGCCTCTACTTGTGGCATAGGAACAACTAAAGGATGACCAAGATGTAAAGGATTAATTAAATTTTTTTCTCCAGATATTTCACTAAATAAATCAAATTGTTCTTGGAATACTTCATTAAATCCAATAGCTTTTGAATCAGATCTAAGCCTGGCATAAAAATCTGCTTTTCCCGCCTCATAATTATCACTAAAATTTGTTCTAAATCCTTTAGACTTATCTGCCTGGTTAAATACCGATAAGGTGCTTTGTTCGTTAAAAAAAATACCCGTCATTCAATTATCCAATTTGGATTTTTTTGTGCAACTAATTCCTTATTTAAATATTTATCTTTAATTTGATTTAGATCTAAAACAAAATAACCATTATCATTATTTTTAGTTGCTAGGTATTGAGGATCTTCACTACCTAATGGGCTATTAAAAGATACAATATATTTACCATCTCCTACTACCCATAAATAAGGCTGGTCATAATTACCTAAATCACTTCTTCGTTCTCCGAGTGATTGTGTTGCTTCTTCAAAAAAACTTGAATCAAAATTTCTATTAAAAACATCACCATTTAATTCAAACTCACCTGTATTTGATCCATTATTCCAAAGAGGAACTTGACCAGCTGATACTAAATCCCATTCATCGTACCTTAAACTATTTATAACTTTTTCAAAATCATCCGTTGCCATCCAAGATGGTACAAAAGTTTCTTGTCCATTATATTCTGTAAGACCACCATAATTAACTCCTCCAATAGTTGTGCCACCAACTAATTCATTTAAAATATTTTTATATATTTTTTTATCAATTTGTTTTGTGCTTTGATTGCCTTTATCTAAATAAATTAAATTAGCCATATCAAAAATAGTCCTATTTAACGTTGGATCGGCATGAATTAATGATCCATTAAAATGATCATTAAATATTTCTTGTGCATTACTTTTTAAAATATTTCTTTCTTCACCTAATAATAATTCAGTTGGGGGATTACTAAAATCTAATCGTTTAGCAAAACCATTAAAGAAATCAGCTGCTAATTCTCCAATTATAGGGCTATTAGGATTACTATTCATTAAACCAGCTATATGAGCAAAATATCCAGCCTCTTTTTTTCCATCACCTTTTGTTAAAATTTCTTCAAAAACATTATCAGCATCTACTCCAAATTCAGCCAATCTAGCAATCATCAAAACTTTATCATCAATTGATGTGTTATCACTTTGCCAGTAATTCATTATAAGTTTTTGTTCGTCTTTTGTTAAAAAATCTCTTTTTGTGCCATAAATAGCAGCTGTTAGTTCAGCATTTGCTGTGCGGTTAGTAACCCAATTTTTCCATCCATCTGCATCAAGAGTTAAATCCATCATTTGTAAATCTATTTTATTCACTTTGTTTGCCCATTTAAGTGAATCATTATTTAATTCTGTTGCCATTTTTGTTCTAATAGTTGTAAGAGCTTTTAGTTCTAATAAATCTTTTGGATTAACTCCTTGCGTTCCTTGTTCTCCTGGAGGAACTTCGGTTGTTTTTAAAGTATTTGCTTGATCAATTCTTTTTTGTACTTCTATAATTTTAGCATCAAGATCTAAAGGATTTGATTGTCTTGCCATTTGGAACGTACCCCACATAAACATATAATTATCTATGTTTTTAACTGTTTCGGTATCGCCCAATTCTGTTGCAATAGCTCTTGCTGTACCAAGATCAATCAACCCATTTTCAATTATTATACCCTCATCTATTTTATCCGTAATATCTTTAACAATTGCTTTATTAGCAGTTATTTGTTTTTTTATATTTGCTGCCTCTCTATTTTGAATTACATCAAGCGCATCTTTTGCTTTAATGTCTAAAGTTGCTCGTTGTTCAATGCTTAAATTTTTAAATGGAAATTCATGTGTTTTACCCTCGGCTAAATCCATATATTTTTTTGGATCATCTGCTATCATTAGTTTAGCCTGGATAAATTCTACATCTTGTAAACTATATTGTTCGGCTAATTCTGGTGTTGTATTTATAATACCACTTTCAAAAGCCTCCTCATGAATACCTTTAACTCCATTTAATCCCAACAATCTATTTTTAGCAGCTAACTGATCTAAAGCATTACCAAATTCTAAGTCATATAATAACCCCTTGTGTTCAGCTTGATAAGCTGCTGTACGTTGAGCTAATCCCGTTTTAAAAGATCCGTTCATTACATTTAATTTTAATGCATCAGATTTAGTATCGTATTTTTTTGAAAAATCTCTTTTTACAACTTCATCATCAATAGTAGCTAAAATTTCATCTTTTCTAATTTTAGATGCATTAATAAAATTTTCTTCATTATTTTGATAATCGGGATTATTTATATAATCATTAGCAATAGAGTTTAGACCTGGATTATCTTCTGTGCCACTTAAAGCAAAACTCATTTTTTCATGTAATAAATTTTCTCGATCTATTTTTAATTGAAAAACATCCATATCGGTTTGTTGTTTTTCTAAAGTTTCAAGCATCTTTAATTCTTGATCAGTTTTTAATTGATCCATTTTTGCTTTATTATTTTCTTTTTGTTCTAATAAATTTAAACCAACATTTTGTGTTGTTTTACCAAATCTTGCAATCGCATCGGAGGCTCTTGAAAAATCACTTGGATTATATTGAATACCAGAATAAGTATTTGGTGCTTTATTTGTTGCAGCTGTTTGTTTTCTATATCGTTTAATTTTTACCATTAGTATATTCCTTTTTGAGCCATCAACATTCTGTGATTGTTATTGAGTAAAATTAATTGTTGAGTAAATTCTTTTTGGGATTTTAACATTGCTTTATTAAACACCGATTGTGTTTTGACTTGTTTATATCCTCCATAAGCTGTAACCATAGATGATCCAGCATTAGCAATAGCTTTAATTTTAGCTGCTTTAGCATTCATTCTATTAATAGCTGCTTGTGTTTTAAACTGTCCAGCTTGAACAATTTTTTCATTTGAATCAATCCTTGCATTATATCTAATCATTGCTTTTTCTACTTCTGCATTTGATCGATTATCGTGCATAACTTCAATAACAGTAGGGCTATCTAATTTAACACCCGATTTTGCATAATTAACAATTGTTTCACTTTCAAATGAATCATATTCTTCTTCAAAGGCAGCAATGTTTTGATAAGCTAATTCCATTGTTGCCGCTGCATTATCTTCGGCTAATTCTGCATTTTGTAAATCAACTTGTGATTGTGCATTATAAGCATTTGATTCTGCCAATCCGCTGTATAAACTTGCACCAGCAGAAATTGTTGATCCAGCAACCATTATTGTACCTGGATCGTAATTAATATTATTACTAAAAGCAAAGCTGTCTTGTGGTGCTGCTGGGTGTTTTGTTAAAATACTCATTTATAAATCCTCGCATATCTTAAATAATCTTGTTCGTTTTGGTATTTTGGCATTTCGCCCTCTAATGTCATTCCAAGCCAAGCAGCAAATTTTTTACCTATAGCAAAATCTTTTTTTACAGCTGTCTGCAAACGAACAACATTAAAATCTTTTATCAATTTTTCTAATCCTTTTTTAATTACCCTGGCTGATGTTACTGGATATTTGTATGACAACTGACTTGCCATTACCCATCCCTCATAAACACCATCCCACATAGGAACGATACCACCACTACAAATAATATTTTTATTATCGTCAATGGCTGTAAAACTCATATTTTTAACTTCTAGTCCATCAAGTAATGGTCGTAAACTTTCATCTACTTGCGTATAAGAACTATTCATTATTCCTTTAACCATTGCGTGAGCATGGTCTTTTTTAAACTCTATTAAACTAGCCATCGTAAGTTGAGAATTGCGGATATAATGCTATCACATTCATCGGCAATGGTTGGTTTTGTTGTATGACTATGAAACCATCTGTATCATAATCAGCATCAAATTCGATTTCTTTATCCCCTGTAAATAATGGCACAGCTGTGTCCATTGCAGCTGCACTAGATCTAAAAGGAACTCTATCTAAATTTGTTGTGTCTTTTCCTACTAACAATCCAACAGTTTCAAATAAACGAACTGTTAAATTGTGAATACGTTTTGTTTTGCCCTGGGCTGTACCATCCTGGCTACCCGCCTCTAGTCGCATTGTTTGTAGTGTAGAATTATAACCTAATCCTATTTGTACTTTTGTTGAAGATCTATCTAAAGTTATAGATCCTGTACTACTAACTGTTTTGTTTGGATGTGTTGATCCATCGGCAAGTATAGTTACTGATTGACCAATTAAATGATTTAATCCCGTTATAGTTGTTGTTGCACCACCATTATAAGTTAAACCACTATCAACAAAAAATGCAGCTGTTAAATCTGAGCCATAATCTACTGGTTGTAAGTATTCAACATATCTCCTGGTTGCTCCATTAATTGTTCTTTTAACAACAACATAAGTAACATCTTCATTAAGATCTCCAGGTATAGTTGCAACACTTTCTACAATAGCATTTCCCGATCCAAAAACTCCACCAAATATATGTCGATGCCATCCAACAACTTGCTCATTTCTTGCATACGTTAAACCAATTAAAACTCCATCTGTTCTTACACACCACAAAATACTTTGAGGCTCTTGCTGATATGACATTTCTACAATACCTGTATCGGTAATATGTTCAGCTAATATAGTTGTGTCGGGTGCTACAAATCCATCAGTATCATAATTATAAACAAGCTCTCTTACTTTTCTTTTAGCTCGTTGCACAAACATTGTAGCATTACCAATTGATACTGCATCAATTCCCGATGATCCATAACTTGATTGTTTTTTTATTTGTATGTTTGTCGGAGTAATAGGCTCGGCAGAAGATGATGCTGTAACTGAAAATTCACCACCAGCTGTACCGCAAATTAAAGACCTGGTAACTGTTAAATATTTAATAGCATTACCTTTATTAGATGCAATAGAGTATGTCATTCCATCAGCTGAATCAGATCCTACTGTAAAATCTTCCAGGGAATCTGTTTTTGAAAACCATAATGTTTGCGGATTATTATTACTTCCAGCAAATATTAATCGTTGTTCATAAAAGACAACACAACTTGGATAAGTGCCTGTACCTTTATTTAATACGGGGCTTGTTAATTTTGTAACTACATCACTACCTCCAGCAGAAAAAGATCCATAGCCGCTAGTATTTAAATTGTTACCATCACTATCATTTATTTCAAATTTTAAATCGGGTGTTGTAACAGTACCAGCTGATGCATACGCAGTATAATTTGTTGTATTCCAATTTGCACCAACTGCATCTGATAATTCAAAAGTAGTTGATGATCCTACATTTTTAACTGTAAAAGTTGTATCATTAACTTGTGTCATTCCTTTAACACCAGTAATGGTAACTTTTTCACCAACAGCTAAACCATGTGCAGCTGATGTTGTAACAACTCCTGGATTAGCCTGGGTAATACCAGTTATAGAAAATTCATTTAATACATTGCCAACTTTATAAACATTGTCATTTAATTGTGTCATTCCACCAATGTTTGTAAAAGTAATATAATTACCTTTAATAAATCCATGATTAGTTGATGTAGTTACAACTCCAGGATTGGCTTGTGTTATTGCACTAACAGTAATATCTGTACCTGTGGTGATAGATACTTCTGTTAATGTCCAGGATGTATGAGCTGTTCTTGATAATTTACGAATAGAATAATTTGGATGCACCAAATACATAATATCGGAGCTTTGAGCAAATTTTATATCGGGAATATCTGCTGTGGCATAAGGGGATGTTATTTCATAAATTTTTTGTGCTGTGCCACCAGATGTGTACGTTGTATAAGCAGATGAATTGATTGCTGTACCATCATAATTTTGTAAAGAAAAAGTATTAGTTGTTGAGTTAGCAACAGTAAAAGTAATACCATTAACTTCTGTCATACCACCAACTCCAGAAATAATTACATGATCACCATTACTAAAACCATGACCATTTGATGTAACAACAGCTGGATTTGCTTTTGTAATAGCAGTTATATTATCAGCTGTTTCTGTAATAATACCTCCATCTCTATAAAAACGAATCTTTGTATTACTTAATTCTAAAATGTAAGTATCAGTTGTAGAAAATTCAAAAGGTATAATTCTTGTTTTATTATCGCTATCTCTTACTTCATGGACAAACATTGAGCCTGGTCGTCTTGATGCTCCACCATGAGGATAAATAGTAAAGTTTTCTAAAGTCTTTGCTCCATTAAAATATTTACCTAGATCTGTTCTTCCGTCTAGTTGCGGAGATAGCTCACCCGCTGTAAAATTTGATATTGCAAAAGATGCTCTTGCCATAAATTAAAACCTTGATGTTATAAATTCGTTAGCCTCTAATTTATCAGCTGTACCCTCGGTAGCATCCATAAACCTAGCCTCTCGTATTTTATTTTCGTAAGTTCCTTGCATTACTTGCGTTACAGAATTCGATTGCGTAATTGCATAGGCAAGTTCCGCAGCTAGTCTTGCTGCAATAGCCTCTTGTAATAAAGAATCATATTCATTAACATCAGTAATTCTTGCTAGATAAACAATTTTAATTTCTGATTCATCTGTTAATAATTTTCTACCCTCTATTTTAAAAATATCACTATCAACCTCATTAGAGTATTGTGTTCTAATTACCCTTATGCAATCGCTGGGTAATGTATATTGATATGTAAATTCAAAAACGGGTGCGTCTGTATCTGCTGCTAATTCAACTCTTTTAATTAAACAATTCCAATTGTGTGAACGAAATACTGCATCCCTTACTGATACATATCGCTGGTTAAGTAACCTTGCGTTTTTACTATCTTCTGTAAGAGATATAATATTGGATGCTCCCAACATATTTAATGCTGAGTTGCACATTTCTACTGTCGATGCCATTTTATTTTAAACCTGTTATTTATTGATTAAAAAAGGGGGCAAAGCCCCCTTATTATTTAAATTGAGTAATATACCCAGAAATAAATTGTACCACTAATGGTAGCACCACCAGTAGTAATTTTTAAATCGGTACTTGCAGAAACTTTGTAACCCAATCCCGCAACAGCGGTATTAGCAGCTGTTGATCCAGCTAACATAGATTGACATTGTCCAGCAGCATTCCATGTGCCGACAGCAGCTAAGTATCTGTCATCGTCACCAGAATCACCGACTTTTAAAGTTGAAGATCCACCAAGAGCATCTGCTTTCACAATTACATCGTGAATAGTTGCTCCCGCTGGGATTCTTGCAATAGTTATATCTGATCCACTCGCAAGTGATGATGCCTCATAAGTATCATGCCAAACCATAATTGGGCTGGATGAATTATTTGAATCAATCATCACACTAGGAGATGCATCAAGATTAGTTATGTTTACACTTTTTACACTAGCCATAATCTACCTCCTATTCCTCACAAGCGATTTCAACAACTTTTTCTTCTTCCATACGAGTAGCACCCAAATCCATTGAGTAGTAAACTTGCGTAGAATAAGATTTATCATCTCTTTCGCTTATTTTTGCGGTTATATCTTTCCCTATACCTAACTTGATACCATCAGATGCAAAAGCAATAACCTGTCGGTCTGGAGTTGCATCTTCTGTAAGTCTGTTAGATGTTAAGAAAGTAAATCCTAAAAATGTATTTAAATCTCCCTGTGCAAGAGCTTTAACTGTGTTGTAATCAGATGATTTCACCTCAGTTGTATTTAAAAGATCTTCCACTTGTTCTGGAGCAACAACGCAGTATCTTTTTATAGACGGATCTACATCGTTTTCATCTAGGATTTTCTTAGCGGATAATAATTTAGCAACTGTTAATCCAGCACTACCATGAACAATTTTTTGGCTGCTCGGTAATGCAGTAGAAGTTCCACCAGATACACCTGTATCTGCTGATCCTAAAGCTGCTGCAATTATTACATCATCCATCGCTCTCCCCATTGCCGCAGCTGCTGCTTTAGCATAAGAAGAAGTTGGATCGATTAACATACGGATTTTGTCCGCATCATCAATCAAGTCTGCCCACTCGTAAGTCGCAGTATTTAATCTACGTCTTGAGTGAGGAGTATCGATTTGTGGAGTTGCTCCGTGTCTTGAAGTTCGCACTTGGGCAGTAACTTTCCCGATTTGTTCGAAGAAAGCATTTTTGCCTTTGATTGATTCAACATCTACTGCTCCTCTTAATACTGATCCCATTTGCTGGGAAAGCATTTGAACATTAGCGGAATATTGCTCCACAAAAGAAGTTGTTACATTTACTGACATAACAATTTTCCTTTCATAGTTAAGTTAAATCGGTCTGCTTATCCACCATGGGGCATTCCTGGATTTTAAATCTTTTGGATTTCTAGTCTTTCCCAGTTGTCTTGATCGCCTTTCGGTTATGATCTATCCACCCATCGCTGGTTGGAAACTTATTTCGGGATTATCTCTTGGTTTCTTTTCCCGTAATTCTAATACTTGTGCTACTGCTTTATCATGGTCTGGATGTGTTTTACTCCAGTAAGGCATATTCGGTTGTGTTAATTCAGCAATTTGTTTATCAATATCTGCTGGTGATAAGAAACTTGCATCACCCTCAGCACGAATAACATCCTCGCCCATTTTATCAGCAATACCCATAAACATTTTTATAATAGCTGGATGATCTTTAAATGTAGATCCATCCGCTAAAGGTATGTTAAGTATTTCTTCACTAGCAAAAGTTTGAGCTGCTTGTCTTGCTTTCATTACACTAGGATCAAATTGTTGTCCTAATTCTTTTCGCATTTCTAATTCTTGCTGGTGTTTTTTTTGTTCTAAATCTCTTGTAAAAGCCTCAGATGCACCTTTATTCATTTCATTATAATAATCTAAAATGCCCTGGGCTTGTGATGTTGATAATCCCATTTTATGAACAGCTGATTTAAAATTATCCAAGGCTTCTGGATTATCTGTTTCATAATTAATTTCATAATTTTTTGGATCATCTGGTCGCCCAGCTGCTGAATAAAAACTACTCCAATCTTCATCGGTAAAATTTTTATTAGGCTTTATCATTTTATCAGCTCCAATCATACTTTCCGCATTGACATAACTTTTTGCCAACGATTCAATTGAGCTAAATTTTTTTAATGATTCATTTCCTTGGAGATCTTCTGGTAATGAGGACATCCAATTAGTTTCTTGTGTTGGTGTTTCTTGGATTGCTCCAGGCTGCTCCGTTTTTTCTTCTGGTGCAGTTGTCTGATTTTCTTCCATTTACTTTTCCTTTTTGGTTATCATGTTAATAATATGAAGAACAACACTTCGCTGCCCCTCTCTTACAAAAGTTTCGTTTGCATTATCTGGTACAAATGTACTCGTTGTAAAAAAACATCGCCTTTGTAAATCTGCTAAAACTCTTTTACCCTCATCTGTATCAAAGATGTGTTGGTAATCTTTTTTTAGTTGTTCTATTAATTTTTGAGCATCAACCACCTGTTACCGCCTTTAATGCTGGTGTTGCTGATCCCGCAGCCTCCGCCATTTGTTGGGCTTGATTTAATTCTTGTTGAGCTTGTTGAGCTTGTTGTCTTTCATCTCTTATTTGTTTTACCTCCCCATCGGATCGTAAAACTTTAGATGGAACACCTAATACATCTGCAACATGATTTGCCATTGCATCAGTATCTAATATATCCAGTACAGGAGCTAACTCATTTAATGGTGATAAGATTTCCATTGCTTGTATAATCGCCTGGACATCTTGACCTCGTTGAGCTTTTGCTAAAGGAGAAACATATTCAATATCAATCTCTAATCCTTGTAGATCATCTGGAGCTTCTGGTAATGCACCTTGGCGCATTAGAATTGCAAAAGATCTGGAGATAAGCGGTCTTAACATTTCTGCTTGTAATCTTCCAAGAACAGGAGCTAACAATCTCATTTTCTCCTCATTTCTTTTCATTACCTCCGTTGCGGTCATTTGAACATTTTGCTCCATTAATATTTGATCAACAAAATATGCTTGTCTAATTGCTTGTCGTCTTTGTTCTTCCATATTTAAACCAACAGGAGTATTGGCTTGGATTTGTAATGGCTCAATTCTATCTCTTGATCCAGATCTATAAAAATTTAATCCGCCTGGAGTAGTCTTAATCGGTAAGATAAAACTATCATCGGGAACTAATAAAGGTGGATCAATTTGTTTTTGTGCAGCTCTAATCGTTGTTTCTGACATTTTATTAATCATTTTAATGTCAGCAAGAGCTATCATGGAGGGAGATCTGCCATACACCTCAAAGCTCGATTTTGACCACCTAGGAATCAAATAAGGAAATTCCTCAAAACCACCCAGGGAGATCATCTTCATATCTTCTGGATCGAAATATGCGGACATAAAAGGCATACTTTTGTTATCTGCTTTATACGGGTTAGCTGCATCATTTGGCATAACCGCATGAATGATAGTTAGATCTGTATAAGGATCTTTATCAGCTGCTTTCTTTATACGTTGAGAAACATTTTCCTCACCAAACATTTCGACAATATTTCGTGCAGCCATTTTACAGCTGCGGAATACAGTATCAATTTTACCTTTAGAGTTTTCCTGGATATAAATTTCTTTAATGTGTCTTGTTGTAAATCGAAGAAGATCATTTGGATCATTTTCAATATACATACACGCAGTACCAAAAGCACAAAGATCTAAATATAATTCATGTACTTCTTGTTGAAAGTTAGATCTATCAAAAGCAATATACATTGCCTGGTTAGCAGCCTCTAACCATTCTTGATTTTCATCTGTTGCTAATTCTTCTTGTTTAAATCTAAGAGAAAACCAGGGAGTTGCCGCATTGGTAAGCATACCATGTAAGGAGGATGATAATAAATTTAGGGCATGGAGAGCAGTACCATCATAGATCTGTTCTGTTCTCTTATCTCCCCTTGTTCTCTCTTTTATTATGTCTGCTCGTTTTGGCAGTACATAATCAGCGATCTCTTGCCAATGGTTTTCCCAGTTGGATCTGAGATCAACTAATTTTTTATATCTACTGTGTAATTCTATAACTGGCATATCATTGTCCTAACTCAGTTTTTTTTGTATCATTTCCACTACCAAGTGTTGCTTTTACAACTCCTAAAGTATCAGAAATAATTGTTGATTTTTTCGGTGGTTTTTTTCCACTTATTTTTGCTTTAAATTGTGTCATATATTCTGCGTGAGCTTTTTCTGGTGTAGCAGCATCTTTTAATGATTTACCAGCATCTAATCGCATTGCTGTTGCTCCGATACCTGGCATTCCCATGGATAAAGCTCCTAAAGCTACTGCTTTTAATTTATTTTGTGATTGCAACATTTCTTGGGAAATTGCTGTAGATGTTAAAACTCCTTTGTGATCTCCTGTACCCATTGCTGATCCTGTTTGAGCTTGACCTGGAGTATAAGATCCATATTTCATTTTCCATCCCTCAGATGAAAGCCAATAACCTCCGCCTCCTGTTTTTTTTGCATAACCCAGCTCCACTAATTTTTCATTAATCGCAGTTGAAACAGCTCCGCCATACATTTGATTGCCAGATGCTATTTCATTTTTTTTAGCAGTATCAGCAGCTTTTGTTACTGCAACTTTATCCGACACAGTTTGCATTGCCTCTTTATCTATTTCTCCTCCGCCATACTGACCTCCAGATCCACCAGATCCGCCTTTCTTTTTACCAGCTGTACTTGCACCCATTACTGACCTAATTTTTTCTTATAAACAATATTAGGATCATCTAATAAACCTTGTTGCCCTGTTAATACTGTTGGTGTTTGATTAGCCTGGAATGCTTGTATTGCTTTTGATGCTGATGCTTTTTGGTGATAGGTTGGTGTTGAACTAGGCACGGGTGGTCTAGGTGGTGGTGGTGGCGGGGGTGGTGGTGCTTTTGGTCTTAAAAATCCCATGTTATGCTCCTAAAGGGTTATAGTTATTATCTGCCAAAAATTGCTTTGGTCTTGAATCATTTAAATCCATTTCTTGTGTTGCCACAGCTGCGGTCATAAAACTGTCGCAAAAATGAGAACTCCAATCGTGTACTGGCTTTGAATAGGTACGTTGTTTATCTAAATACTTTCGGTGATACCATTTAAGCGAATCTAACAGCGGCTTGGAGTTATCACTATCAAACCAACACTTGCTCAAAAAAAGTTGTGCAGCGTGGATCTGATCCTCTTTGGGTAGCTTTGGACACACTTTAACTGGTCTAAGCCCCAAACTATATGCATATTCTTTTCTCGATTTACCTGTACTCATTTCTCTTGTTTCAATGTCGTGAGGAAAAATAAAATTCCTATAAAAATAATCTCGTTCTCTAATGACCTGGGCATAGTGATCTAAGCCCTCATTGTTGTTTTGATAACAATCAATGATGTTAAAACTTCTTCCAATTTGCTGAATAAAAATTATGCAGCATTTATCTGAGATACCTAAATCAAAATAGCAATCTACTGGATAGCCAGGATCATAAGGCACTCTTGTTATATGTTTCTTTTCTTCTATCTCCTGGACAAACTTTGCAAAGACAGCTCCACTCCTATTAGCCATCCATGAACATTCCATTTCTTGTTCATACTGATCGGGTGTCATCAGCTTACGCATCTGATTTAATTCTTTATCATCCACTAATTTAGTTTCAGATACTTTCCAGGTAACAGTAAACCATTCTGGATCTACTTTTGCTTTTTCAAATAAATCGTAAAAAGCATCCATTCCGTTTGGCGTTCCAATAAAACAAACACCACCCTTACGATCAGCAATAGCTGGTCTAATTATTTCGGGAAACATTCTTTCATCCATCTGTGCATACTCATCACAGAATACATAATCAAAAAACTGCCCCCTGGCGCTATCTGGATTTTCTGCCCCGAATAATTGTATTCGAGATCCATTCGGAAAATCTGCTCTTAATTCTGTTTCGTTGTACTTCATTCCAGGTATTACCCTGGTGTACATTTTAATCATATCCCAAGAGATCAATTTTATTTGTACTCTTGTCGGGGCAAACATTGCTCCTCTAAAGTTTTCTCTATCAGTAGTTAAGGCTAACTTAACTAGATGATTGACACCAAATGTACTTTTGCCACCTCGTCTATGCATTACACATACACCAAAGCGGTATTTACTTAATTGGTTATGCAGCTCTTGTTGCTGCGGTCTTGGAGTATATGGAATTGATATTAACTTTTCCATTAATGTACTGTCTGTGAAATACCTATTTCAGCATTCATGTTGTTAATTCCAAATTGCTCCATTAATAAATAACAAAGGCTCTTAGCCTCTAAGTCTGTATTAAAGCCTGTGAACTCTATTGTTATTTTTTTTGTATCTTCGTTATAAATTAACGATGCGTAAAAGTTTTTTTCGTCTGTGTACGTCAATGTTTTGATCTCCCGATATATATATAAAAAGATCGGACACTATTTTTCTGGGTATATGGGCTGTCATATATTCAAAAAAACATCCAATTTCTGCGGTTTCAATTAATTAAAATCGTAAATCCAGGATTAATTCCAAGACTAACGCATAAGCCAGGCAATGTTCAATTCAATTCACAAAACAAAATTAAAACTTTGCGTATCAAGCTGCGTATCATCGAAGTTCATATCGTGGGTGCGAGAGCTTTCACTTTGTCTGTAACAATACCAACATCAGCTGTCTTACTCTTATCTTCAATCTTATTAGATCCATCATCCCAAACAAACTTGTAAGTAACATTGCTATCTTGTTCAATCTTACTCTTATCTCCATAAACTCCAATGAGTTTAGATGCAGCCCAGCGATAGTGATGCAATCGTTCACGATTCCATTGCACATCTTGCGGCTTAA
>CEQV01010633.1_pt1 | contig 17096 bp, 30 predicted proteins | sample 530971 | NCBI WGS metagenome assembly CEQV01 (sample SAMEA2621173, study PRJEB7988) | marine metagenome | biome: marine biome (ENVO:00000447); feature: deep chlorophyll maximum layer (ENVO:xxxxxxxx); material: "saline water (ENVO:00002010), including plankton (ENVO:xxxxxxxx)" | depth 100 m
GGTTGTTGGGACAGTCGCCGACTCGCATGAAGTATCTCATTGAACGTGAACAGATGCACCTCAGGGCGACGGGGCTCATAACCCCAGAGCAATTTTGGACTGCCGAAGAATGGTCCAAGGAGCAGGACAGGCAAAGAGGCCTTGAGGATGCGGCAACCCAACTAAAGGAATACTATGACGTTGACTAGAGAGGATCAGCGCGAACGAGAGGAACGTGCGTATAACCGGACCTTTGAGCGCATTGAACGCAAGAACACGATGCTAATCGTAGAAGTGAATGCCATCTTGCGTATACTGATGGCACCAATTGTTCACCCTATGTTTGACGAGAGAGAGGAGGAGGAAGATGAGTGAATTAAGTGAGGAGGAAATGTACTTGGAGAAACATTATGGGATGCCTAGGAAAGATTCTAGGATCGGCAGAATGTTCATTTCAAAACGCAACCTAAACCCTGCATATTTCACACTTGCGGAAAGGTTGGGCGCACACGTTGTGGTCTTAAACAGGTCTAAGGAGGAGAAGAACGATGTGGAATAAGTGGAGGAAGGAAGAGAAGAGAAGGGCGCGGAAGCGTGAGCGGAAACGGAAGGAGAGGTTCGACATGCTGACTGATCAGTACATGAAGCTCACCAAGAAGGAAGCGGTGGAGCAGTTAGCAGATAATGTCTGCCATGTCTTAGGGCAAAAAGAATCAGAAGCTGAGTATAAAGATGCCGCTATTGACGATCTGAAGTTGCGACTAGAGCAAGCTACCCGTGAGGCTGATATGCTCCGAATGATATCCGTGGGCCACTACGAAAGTCTCTTAAGGGCAATGGCTCAGGCTCCCAACCCGAACCATATGTTAGATGGGGCCATCCGTATCAACGGGTACGCTCAAGAGCTACGGACTTGCTTGGTAGAGGAGTCAGGATCATGAGACTGTACGAGAAGGTGGCGAGAACACTTGCCAAGCACACCAACGGTGAGTGGGAGAAGTATGAAGACATCAGATCCTTGGAGAATTTCTGCAAGGGGCTTGAGGAAATGGGTAACACCCAAGTCCTTCGGCACATGGTGTCATGGCTAGATAAGGACCACGCCCGAGAGTACGACCCTAAGTATTGGGTGGTGCGGGCCCGAACTGTATATGATGAATAGGTTTCGACACAAGAAATCTTGTGCACAGGGCCGGGTGATAAAAATATATTTCTGCTTTTCAGTTTTAACCTTGGGTTTTTCACTCGTGAGTTGCGAGCGGGCCGAGGTTCCTGTCGTGCAACTGGAACCTATTGTTGCACAAGTGGATACGGTCGCGCTTTATCTCTGGCAGAATCGGTGGCCGTGCAGTGGTGATGGATGTGCGGACGAAGGTGCCATACGCAGGATAGCAGATGAGGTTCGTGCGGTCAGTGATAGGTACGAGCTACCCCTTTCAACAATGATCGGTGTGCTGATGGTGGAGAACCCGTGGCTTGATACAACGGCGGTAAGCTACGCCGGAGCCATTGGCCTATACCAAGTCATGCCGATGCACAGGGATGCTTGGGAGTGCGAAGGCCCCATGCGGGGCGTGTCGGGCTCAGTGTGCAGGGGAGGGGCCGTGCTTGCGGACATGATCCGAAGGTACGGGAGCGAGCGTGACGGATTGCTTGGATACAACGGATGTCGGAATGTCAGATGTCAGGACTATCACAGCAAGGTTGTTGCAAGATCCGAACAGTTTGGAGGAGTAGAGTGACACGTTGATGCGCCTGGGACATGTTGAAAACCAGAAATATTTTTAATCTCGCAGCTCGAACCAGGCGAACAAGTGCGAGACAGATGTGTCATGCCTACGAAACCCAGAGGAGGGGAGTCTTTACGAAAATAAAATATCAATTAAATTTATTGAGAAGTTTGAGAGGATGTTTCACGGGTGAATTTTTCACCCACAAAGTCAGGAGGAGCAGGAGATGAGAGGTAATCCTCGAATACAGCTAAGCTGTGAGGAGGCCACCGAAGCAGGAACAATGCTCTTGAAGGAGGGCGTTGCGGTACTGCTTCTTGGCCGGAACGGTGCGGGTAAGACCGACATCGCAAGAGAGATCGTCAAGAGGAGGGCGATTGAGGAGAAGGGCGAGGAGCCCATTGATAGTAGTGTTGAGCGGCCACACGATGGCTCGCCCACCTACACCTTCATCAACATCAGCGCCAAGGGTAAGGAAGAAGTCATGTTCCCCAACTTTGTGCGGGGTGATGAGGGCACCGTCTATCAGACGATAGCGGCGTCCTTCCTTGCAGGGGCCGACCACACTTGGGGGCCTAAAAATCTTATCCACAATACGCTTTTGTTGGATGAGGTTGCCAAGGAAGAAGAGCACTTCAAGTCGATATCATCCATAATCAATGAAGGTAGGTTGGGTGATGCGTGGATAAAGCCGGATGGTATGCGCATCGTAGCTACAGGCAACAGGGTTGAGGACAATGCAGGATCGGTAGATCTGCAATCCGATCTGGTGTCTAGGGCGTGTATCATTGAGGTAAGTAATGATACCCAATCATGGATGAACTTCCACGCAGGAGAGCTGGACTCGCTCATCATGGCCTGCGCAAAAGCATTCGGAGATGACTGGCTGTTCACTCAGCATGCCAAGGGTTCCGAGGAAGGTCAGCCGTTCAATTGCGCAAGACAGGCGAAGCGGCTCAGTGACCTAATGGTTGCGGGGGCAATCGACTTAGACACAAATCTGGGTAGAGGTATTGCTGAGGGCTTCATCGGTATCCATGCAGGGGCAGAGCTATTCGCTATGCACAAGGCCATGAGCAAGCTAGGTGACATTGATGCTATGATCGACGATCCCGATGCACATGCGTCTGAGATCGAACAGATCAGAAACAACGTGACTCACAATGGCAGGCAGACACTCTGTGCTATGACCGCCATGCTTGCGAAGCGTGTGAAGAAGAACCCTGCCGTAGTAAATAAATTATTCCCGTTCATGAGATTGTTCGGGGAGGAGATGGAAGTAACCTTCGCACACATGGCGAAGGCAGTGAATGAGGACATCACTAAGGAGGTAGCGTGGGGACGCCACCTCCATGACTGTGGAGATTTCCACTTCTAAACCAAGGGAGGAACAATGCAGAACAATGTAGACAACGACATCAAAGAACTCTGGAAAGCGTTCTGTCTCACTAGCCTAGAGGTAACTCAGAGGGGTGGGATCAAGTCGGACAAAGACGTAGCCAAGGGAGGTGCCGAGGCTACGGGTATACTGGAGAGCAAGGCGCGTGGGCAAGTCGTGGTCATGGACCAAGCTGTTCAGCGCAAGCTCAATGCGGTTGTGGCACGGGCGCGTAACTACATGAAGAGCATGACCGTGCCCTGGTCCACCAGTCGCAATAACGATTACGGTGGGCGGGTCAGTAATGCTGACTACCTGTTGGATGCCAGTAAGATATCTGAGTACGAGGCTGAGATGACTCGCTACCGTCAGGAGTGGGAGCGAGTGCTTGAGACGGAGCTATACAGCCAGTGGGACAGGATGAGAGCGGAAGCCCTCACGGAACTAAACGGTAGATTCCAAGATTACTTTATCCCAGTTGATGAGCTAAGGAAATGCTACACTTGGAAGGTGTGGATTAAACCACTCAATGATATCAGTGGGATTGAGAATGACATCCGAGTGTCCCATCCTGAGCAAGTAATGGAAAGGATGAAGGCTGATGCCAAGCTGGAAGCAGAAAGAAAAATATCTAACGCAGTAAATAGTGTTGCCGAAACCATTATGGGTGAGGTGGCTGGAATCATTGAGGGCATTGATGGCTACGTCTTCAATGAGGGTGACAGTCGGGCCGGAAACTCTCTGCCCAAGACCAAGGGTTGGCAGAAACTACAGAGTGCCGCCGAACGAGCGGAGCAGTGGACCAAAGCTCTTGAGAACGCAGAGCTTACCCAAGCCGCATCCATGACACGGGATCTTGTGAGCAAGATAGAGGCGATTGGCGGTGGGTCGTTGGCCGATGCTCGCAAGGCCTTGAGCGGAGAGGATGACACCATGAGGAAGGAGGTCAAGAAAACACTAGAAGATATCGCAGAGGTAACACGGCAGTCCCAAGTAGATGCACTAGAAGATTGGCTTAACTAAGGAGGAGTTATGTCTGACACGATTCAAAGAATAAAGAAAGTCAGAGCAAAGTTATTTCAAGCGGCACCTGGGGCGTACACCATGATGGGTGGCTTACCTATCCAAGAGATAGGCGAAGGCACGATGGCGACCGATGGGGCAACCATCTACGCCAACCCTGAGTGGGTCGCACCATTAAGTGATGCTGAACTGGCGGGTGTGATCATACACGAAGCGGTTCATGTATCTAACCTGCACCACACACGGCGTGGGGACATCCACCCAGAGCTATGGAACATAGCCTGTGATATGGTCATCAATGAGTGGATCAAACAAAGCGCAAACTACGGTAAGGACTTTGTTCTGCCCGACAACGGGATCACATGGCCCCCGAACCACAAGGTTCTGAACAGTAAGTTTGAGGGGTCCGCCGAGCGAGTGTGTAAAATATTAATTGCCGAGGGGTGGCAGCCACCTCCGCCCCCGCCTCCGGGTGAGCGACGTAAGCCGACCAAGGGTTGTACTGGCAGGATTATGGACGCGCCCGAGTGCGAGGGCACTGAAGAAGAGATCCTTGAACTAGAGCAAGAGATCATGGAGCGCGTCGAGGAGGCCGCGCTTCAAGAGAGAGCGATGGGGCTGGGTGACGCAAGCATGAGCACCAAGGTCAAGGACAGCAACTACGCAGACGCCCGAGCACTCAGCATACTGAAGAGGTGGTTAGCCAAGAGCGTCAAGAGTTACCGTAGCTTCAAGCGACCCAACAAAAGATGGCTATCCAAAGATATATTTATACCGACCCCGGAGAGGCGACCCCAGACTTTGTACTGCGTGATTGATTCATCTGCATCTATGGGACTGGATGATTTCGACAAGGCCCGTGAGACACTGGTCGCCACGGCCAAGCGACTCAGGCTAAGTAAGATTATGGTTGCTTATGTGGATAGGCGCATCCATATAAATCCCAACACAGATACGCCGTGGTGGGAGTACAACCTCAGGAACGGTCAGGGTGCAGAGTGCATGGAGTTGGACATCTTTGGTGGTGGAGGAACATCGTTCACTCCGATCTTTACTTGGCTCAAGGAGAACCGAAGGGAGAGTGATGTTGCCGCCCTTGTCTACTTTACTGACGGGATGGGTTCGGTTACTTGCAAGCGTCCCCCGTACCCCGTGCTATGGGCAACCACATTCGAGACACCGACTTACAATTACGCAGGACAAACCAAGGTGTTCGGCACCGTAATCAAAATCTAAACCCAAGGAGAAATAATTATGTCTGACAAAGAGGATGTGTTGGCGCAAGTGGAGAAGATCATGGCTCGCGTTGACAAACTAGAGGAATACCTAGATAGAATTCACGAATTACTTAACTGGGCACTTCAGCCTGAGGAGAATAACGATGGCTAAGTGTGCAATTTGTGACGGAGGAATCTTTGGGGCTGACCACAATGCGGCACCTGTTCGCAAGGGTAGATGTTGCGAGTCCTGCAACACGGTACACGTTATGCCCACGCGGATGGAGATGGCCTTCTCTGGCCTGTTCGGTGACAAAGGGCTAGGGTTTGCACCAGACTGGGACGCGCTCGTAGATCCCCTAGAACATCTTCAATACAAGGATTCAGAATGAACGAAGGAGTCAGGACCAAGAGTGCCAAGCGTCTTGTTCGCCGGTCCATAAGGAGTGCCGTCAAGAAAGGCCACGACCCCGTGCTAGTGTGCAAGGCAGGGTACATGGAACTCTACGCCTGCAAGAACAGGGGTTGCAGTATGACCTTTGACTGTTGGGATTCTCCTGAGATCTGCAACGGTCCAATGTCCCGAGCTAAATGCCAGAGCATTGAGGCGTTTAGCTGGAAGAGATCTGGCAATCGTCGTTTCGTTACGGCAATTGCCGACAGCTCCAGGCGTATGATAAATATTTTTTCTTGGTTCCTGGGATTAATCAAGAAGTTCTTTAGCAACACTCACTACTAGGAGGACGCATGAACCAGAGGCGGCGACACAAGCGCGAAAGAGATATGAGTAAGCGGGCGTTGGAGCTTCATACTAAGAAGGTTGTTCACAGCACAAAGATGTATAACCTCATGGCTGACATCTTTAACCTTGGGGCACAACTAAACGAAGAGATGAACGACTTCAGTGATAAGATGGGCGGCGAGGATGCGGACATGGAGTCCGAAGAGAACTTGGAAAGGTTTATTGAGCACGTCGGTGCCACACTGATGCCGTTTCTCAACAATTTCTACAGTGTGATGCCCAAGATGGTTGAGTTGTTTCAAGAGGATGAACAACTAGAGGAGGCAATGGCTGAGCTTCACGAGGAGACACAAAGCTATGAACTGGAAAGTTCTTTTGGTGAGGGCGGTATCAACTAGGAGGAGCGAGTATGAAAAGGATGCGGAAGGAGAGGAAGGGTTGGGTCAGGAACAGGAAAGGCCTTGTGATCAATCCCAAATTGCCACAGGGCAGGCTTCGTAAGTGTGGGCCTTGCACGGAGTGTTGCACCGCCATGTACATTCGCGAGCTGGACAAACCTGCCGGAGTACAGTGCGAGCACCTAACAAGCGAGGGGTGTGGCATCTACGGCGAGCACCCTGCCGAGTGTCAACTCTTTGCCTGTATGTGGCTGGACGGCAAGGGCACATTAGACGACAGGCCTGACAGGGCGGGTGGCGTAGCTGTGATAGAGAATCATAACGACGGCCTGGGTAATGGTTTAGTTATTTACACCGACACGGAATCCAAGCCAGACTGGAAAGAATCTAGGCACCTGAGCAAGGTTGCCGACCAAGTGGTTAATGAAGGGGGAGCCTGCTTTGTCGTTGGGCATGGGTACAGGGTGATGCTAACAAGAGCGGAGACGGAGTTTGCCAAGCGTGTGCCTACAATCGCGAGGTTCAACTCTGAAGGCCCCTCTTACGAGCCCGTCCCCGCAGACGAGTGGCTAGATGTGATGGAGTTGTTCGGTCAAACAAAAAACCCCTTGGGTAGTGAGCCGGAGCCTGACTGACTAACCAAGGGGTGGGACGCACAGGAGGAGGGTGCATCACCTTTTTTGTTAACCACTACGAGAGAGGAGGATCGTAGTATGCCATGAATGATATGAACTAATGTAAGGATAGTCAATAAAGGTGTACTAGAAACTGGGTAATATGAAAATATTTTTCTGGGTTTAAGTTATTTAAATTAAAATTTCTAAGAGAGGAGCGAGTAAACATGGCTCAGTTGAACGATTGGTTAGAGGACGCAATGCGTGACGAGAGACAGACATCGCTGTTCGACGAAGCGAGAGAACCCGTCAATGACCCCGAGGCGTTTCAGTACCCCGACAGCTTTTCCACCCCTTTGGACGAGCTTAGAGAACTCTCTAGGCAACCTATCTCAAAGTGCACCTTGTGTGGGGGCAGGAGTAAGGTGTACGCCTACAAGATGGGATCATACGCTAGGGTTCTTTGTTGGCTTGCCTACATGGACACAAAGAAAAGCAATCTTCCGTCTTATGTATCCAAGAGTGAGTCCCTACGCAGATACCATCACGTTCCATCTTCTGGCGCAATCAATGGCGGTGGAGACTACGCAAAGCTTCGGTACTGGGGGCTCATTGAGCGTATGTCCAAGGACCCTTTGCAGGACAAGCGTTCTTCGGGGATGTGGAGGCTGACTGAGCTTGGCCGCCGGTTTGTCTATGGTCAGGCTACCGTCAGTGCTGTGTGCTATTACAGGCACCCTGAGGGTGGGGTGTTGGGGTTTGAAACAGAGCAGATTGGAATCGAAGAAGCCCTTGGCAAGAACTTTAGTTACAGATCTTTAATGGCTGGGTATACACAAAACAAAACAAAGTCCTGAAGATGAATAAAAATATTCTTGAGTCGCTGCTGGGTTGGCTGTGCGTTGCCGCTGTACTCGTATTAGTTATTCAGTCATTGGACTTTATCCTTGACCTTGTAGTGCTCTCTTTGTTTCTCGGCTCTATCGTGAGGTAACAAATGGAAATTGTATTCGGTGTTTTTCTTTTAGTGCTGTACATCTTTTTAACTATTCAGCAGGAGGGGGAGTGATGTCTAATCACATGGAGAGGGTGCAGATGCACCTTGGCGACGACAGCGTAGCACTTACGATGGATGGCTACGACGACTGTATTGCGGGAGTCTTGGAGAGGTTTGGCCTCCCAAGGATTGTCGTTTATGACAAGGAGAAGGTTATCCAGAAGCTCATAGACAATGGCTCTACCAGAGACGAGGCCTTTGAATACTTTGACTACAACCAACTAGGTGCATGGGCGGGTGATGGTACGCCCGCGTTCATCACAACTAGTAGCTGGATAGACTTTCTCTATGGGGAGTAGCTCTAAACAGAAACCCCGCCCCTAGGTACGACTTTCGCGAGAAAAACCTAGAGACGGGGGAGGGGTCAGAACTACTGGCGACCCCCTGCTGCACTCAGATAAAAATATTTCTGGTTTTGAGTATCTGCAGCTCTGACACCTGACACCTTGTCAGAACTCCCAGTCGTAATCATCAAAGGCGGGGCTGAAGTCATGCCACCGACCGCTGTTCACATCGTAGTGCAATGGGCATGATCCGTTCTTGCCCACCCAGTTCCAACGGGCCTTCCAAACGTGAGCCTCAGGTGGCTCTTCGTCCTTGGGGTGCCTCCATACCGTGAGTCCTATGTCTGCCTTACTGAACCATGTGTGAGATCCGCTTATGTCCAACCCAGTAACGACAACCTTCTTCCCACTCCTGCGCTCACTGGAGAGCTTGGCAGGGTGCGCAATGAAGAACACATGTGCATCATGATTCTTAGCCCACTGCTGAATCTTCGTGAGCATCTGGCTGATGGCATCTGTCTCACGCCCTCCACCCATGTCGATGTAGTTATAGGGGTCGATAACCAGTATGCGACTGCCGTACCGCAGAACGCACTCAGAGGCCTTGCTGAGTATGCTGTCGATGTCCATAGCTCCACCACCACGGCTGTCCATGAACACGAAGGAGTCCTCCATGACCTGTCTAGCGAATTCCATCTCTTCTTGGGTCATGCGGTTGACGCTCTTGTCCGTAAAGAACGGGCGGTCAACCACCTTCTGTGCGAGCTGTGCATAGTGGTAGTTGGCTGGCTTCTCAAAGCTACAGAAAACTGTTTTCCAGTTATGACTCTTGGCCAGGTTAACGCAGATCTGGTCAATCAGATCCGACTTACCGGATGCAGGAAAGCCCGTCACTATCGTAAGCATACCGGCGGGCACCTGCATGTACTCATCCAAGGAGGTTAAGCCCGTGGATGCACCCTTCACTTGGCCCTGCTCGTACAGGTTCACGACCGAATCAAAGATGTCGTTCACCGTGTGGACACCAATGATCGGCAGGACCGTGGCGTTGTCTAAGGCGTTCTCTAGGAAGGTGGTGCCCTTGTCAGCTATAGCCTCAGCGGCATCCTTGTACTCACCTAAGGAGATAACCCAAGCCTTTGAGCCACCGATACGGCGAATGATCTCCTTCTGTAGTGCGGTGCCAGGCCCATCGTTATCTGTATTGAGCAGGACCCTGCCAGCCGTAGCCAACTGCCTCTCTGCCCTCCAGATGTACCCGAACTTCTTGTCATCCTTGGGGTCAATCTTCCCGTCCTTAACCCCTGCCGGTGCCCCGTTGGGTATGGACAGTACGGTAAGGTTCTCAGGAAGGTCGCAACTCATCCACGCCAGCGCATCCATCTCACCCTCACAGATGAGGATGTCGTTGCCGTCAACGTAGCTATCTAAATTAAAGAAATCTGTGCATACATTTTCTTGTGAGAAGTGCTTCTTGCCGTCCGCGCTCCTCCACTTTGCGGCTTCAATTGTGTCGCCCTTGGTGTACAGGAATCCAACCGCAGGGGTGACCGTGCCGTTGAACCTGTACTCAGAGCACACTGTGTGCTTCTCAATTACTTCGTCCGAAATCTTCCTGTCTCTGAGGTATGCTAGTGCCACCTCATTCACTGTCTTCTTCTCAATAACAATTGGCTTCGACTGCATCTTTGGCTCCCTTCTGTAATCCGTAACACCTATGGTTGAATTGTTGTGCATCCACCCTCCCTCTGTACCACAATGGTGGCACATGTACTGCACTCCCTCCGTGTCCACCTTGATCGAAAGTGGCTTGTCTTTTCTGTTCTTTGTTCTTGTGCCCTGACACTCAGGACATGCTCGTTTGTGCTGACCGACCCTGAGGCCGGAGCCTAAACGCTTTATCTCATTCGATACCTGCATCCTCTCCAGTTTCCTTTTCTACTATCTCTAACAAAGTATTAATAACTAACTCTTTATTATCTATAGTAGATATTACTATCTCTGTTCTAGGGTTAACCTTATCTAATCCCCAAGAGATATACTTTAGCTTTACTTGTCTATCGTTTTCATAGACAAATCCTTCTAGTAAATCAAGGATTAGTGATTCATCTAGGTCTGGTCTTCTGGTTTTGTAGTAGATTTTCATAGCCACTACCAGATCCTGACCCTTTTCGTAAAGCGGTTCACGAACAGGACACTGTAACTCGAAGGCCCTCTTGTAGTTCAAGGCCTTCTTTGACTTGATAAACATTGCCCTGCCCTTGACTGTTACGAGCCTTCGTGAGTTGGCTTTTGATGCCGGTTCACCTACTATCGTAACACAGCACGGATCTTTGTCGATGGGCTTGCGTTTCATATCACGTTCAAGTATCATTTCCCTCGCTTAACGGATACCACGATAACCGTGTTCACTCCGTTTGGCAACTTAACAAAAGGAGGTAGTTGTGGCTGTAAAAGTTTACGAATCAATGAACCTTAACGATGTCCGGCGGTTGCAGGACCAGGGTCCGTTCATCGCCCTGACCCACAAGGAAGCAGAGATAGCCATAAAGGCTATTTACACGGTCAAGCGAGCGGTGAACGCCTCAGCAGTTGACGAGAGCCTTCGCAGTGAAGGCGATGACGAATTGCAAATAGAGTTGGAAGACTTCTACGAAAACGCAGATGTCTGAAGAGAGAAGGTTCAGGGTTTACGAGAACGTGGGGCCTCCGCCCCCGAACCCTGGACGGAAGAAGAAGTGGGGTGACCTGCCCCTAGAAACGATAGGGGTTGATGGCCTTATTGAGCTTCCGATGGGTCCATCCGAAGCGGCAGAAAGGATTGCCGCCGTGAGAAGCTACGCTTGGAGAACATCAAAAAAACTTGGCAAGAAATTTAGTGTCAGGGTGACTGACTACGGCATTGGAATCTGGAGGGTTCAATGAAGTACGGAGAAATAAGAGACGACGTACCACTACCTCCGGCACAAAGCTCTCGTTCTGTACGAGTTGCTAAGAGTCTGGAGGAGCTTGAGGTGGGGCAGTCATTCATCTGGCCTGACGACGGAAGGAATGAGTCAGCGTTGAGATCGGCATGCCACCGCTACGGCAGTAAGTGGGGTAGGGTTTTCGCATGTCGCAGAATAGACAACGACACCTTTGGTGTGTGGAGAACAGAGTGACATTAACCAATCAGTACGGGGCACCTGACGCATTTGTCAGGGCCATGGAGGATGATTCGTACTCCAAGGGGGATGCAGACTTCAGTGTGACAGGGCTTCTTCAGCCACCTCAGATCGCAAGGCTTCGTGCCGAGCATGAGGACAAACTGTCTGCTGATGTTCGCGACAGGGTGTGGATGCTTTTAGGTACGAGTGTACACAACACCTTGGAAAAGTACGGAGATGGTATTGTTGAGCAGAGGCTTTTTGGTGAGTGCGAGGGCGTCACCATATCGGGGGCGATTGACCTAGATAAAGATGGGCACCTTACAGACTACAAGGTTACGTCAGTCTACACGGTGCAGAAGGCGCTTAAGCCTGACTGGGAAGCCCAACTCAACATGTACGCATGGCTTCTGGAGCAGAACGGAAGGGAAGCGAAGAGCTTAACTATCGTTGCGATTTGCCGAGACTGGATGCAGTCCAGGGCCGGTAAAAATAATTATCCAGAATCCATGATTGTTCCGATTTCCGTTCCGCTTTGGCATTCGGAAAGAAGGGACAGGTTTGTGCGCCAAAGAGTTGAGGTGCACACCAAGGAGGCCACACTACCCTGCACCAAGGAAGAGCGATGGTCGCGGGGAACCTACGGTGTGGAAAACGAAAGAGGAAAGCTCAAGACCTTTGACACCTTGGGGGACGCAACGGCGTTTATTAATAAGCAGAAAACGGGACGCTACTATGTCAGAGATATTCCAGGTCGTTACATAAGGTGTGAGTCTTGGTGTGATGTATCACAGTTTTGTTCACAATGGCAAGCAGAGGAGAAGTCTAATGGCTAAGCCAACAGCGCAGGAGATCTGGGCAACCCTGTCCAAGATTGACTGCTCGAAGTACACAGAAGAAAAGATGGGTTTGACTTACCTGAGTTGGTCCCATGCGTGGCGACTAATGATGGAGCACTACCCTGACTTGCAGGTGAAGTGGCACGGAACCACGGACGACCAAGGAGTCACTAGGGATGTGACGTACTACAACGGTGGCACCGCTATGGTGACCTGTTCCGTGACCATCGGAGACGTAAAGCGCGACATGTGGTTGCCTGTCATGGACTACAAGATGAAGTCCATTGCCAATCCTGACAGCAGGGCGGTCAGTGATGCAAAGCAAAGGTGCCTCGTAAAGTGCTTTAGTCTTTACGGGCTCGCTAATTATCTATATAGTGGAGATGCGCTACCGTATGAGGAGTCATCCAAGCCGGTAGCACCCAAGAAGTCTGCGCCGAAAAAGAAGTCCAAGTCCAAGGTTGTGCCTGAGCCAGTGGTTGAGGCGGTAGAAGAGCCGGAGCTTGACTTCGTTGCAGAACTGAGGACCATGGCCAACGATCTGTATCAGAGTGGCTGGGAGCCAGACGGAAAGACGACAGCCGACATCAAGGCGGCTATCAAAGGTGGGGACCAGGAGAAAGCGGCTCTCTTGATCAGACAGTTGAAGGACGTAGGACAAGCAGCACTTAAACTTGACGATGCGAAAGCAGAGGAGAAGTAACGATGGATTACGCGAACGCCCCCAAGCTCGACTTTGCAGTATTTAAGAACAAGTACGCAAAGACCGACAAGCATCCCAGTGAGGTCGGCAAGATCGAATTCACTAGGGAGTTTCTGAAGGCGATGGTTGAACGGGCAAAGACTGGGCAGATGCCGGTATTGCGCGTGGCGATGTGGGAGAACGTCTCCAAGGCGGGGATGCCCTACAAGAACTTTAGGTTGGAGTTGGACAGACCGGCAGACGAGGCCCCTGCGGCTGAGCCTGAGTCGGAGGAGGAAGACGATGGGCTCCCGTTCTAGTCAACCTAGAGGGGAGAAGAAGAAGGTCCTTCTTCATGTACCAAGGGGACTTTACAATGATGTCTGCCAGATGGCGGAACGAAAAGGATGGAGCAGGACTAGGTACATAGTACATTGCGTAACCCAGTACATTAAGAAAGAGAAAACGATAGAGGCGTAAGAGTTCGGAGGTGTCACAGCTGCGGTCCTCCCCGTAGCCTGACTTAAATGACCATGCTACTACTGTTGTTGTTTACTTCAACAGGGCGGCCTCCTTTCTTTTGGAACAAAATGAAAAAGACACACAGCTGGAAAGAAAAATATTTGAATATCGGAACTGTCTGCATTTTGACAGCGTGTGTTCTGTATGGAGTGGGGGCAGGGATTCGCCATGGACTCAGGGCCGGTAAGTCCACCTGGAAAATGCAGGCGGTCAGGCAGGATCAAGCAACCTCTGACGACAACATGGTCCAGAGGTTACGGGAGACCGGAGGACTCTAGCAGGGAGAAGTAGTGAAGCAAGTCCCTGTCGTCTCCCTCTTTGCTTTGCCTGCGTAACCACCGCTGATGGTACTCTTCAGCCAAAGCCATGTGATCATCTATTCCATGCTTCTTAAAGAAAGTCTTGATTCCCTTGGCGTGTTGCTCCATGTGGCAGTCCCGACAAAGCGGTACAAGATGTTCGCTTGTACCCCCAGCCCCACGGGACCTCATATGAGCGGGGTCGCTGGGCCCCCACTTGCCACAGGTGTGACAGGATAGCCTGCGAATCCAATCCGCCTTTGGCCCGAACTGTCTTTCGTGTGTCTTAGTTTTGTACGAGCGACCCAATAGCAACACCGGCTAAGATATACGGAACGGCACCCCCGATCCTTCCGAAGACGCTACGGTTAGCAACACTCTTCCATGCGTCCGACTGCTCGTTAAGAGCGGCAACCTCAAGCCTCAGTGCTTCGTTAAGATCCTGCTCCATAACCCACATTGAGTCCAGACTTTCGACTCTTTGCCACAGTAAAGCGTTATCCGCCTCCAATGTAGCGATCTGAGTCTGGTATGCGGACACCTCTTTTTGATGATTCAATTCTAAGGTGTCCAGCAGGGCCTCTAAGCCACTTTGACCTTCCAGCCTAGTCCGTAGTGTAGTAAGGTTCTCGTTGTAGCTTAGAGAGGCTGTGAGAGCGTCGTTTTTTGCAGATTCTCTAATTTCAGATAGAGAATCGTGCGCTTGGTCCAGGCTGTCCTTCAGGAGGATGTAGCCCTCCTTCGATTCCATCAATTCGGACTCAAGCTCCACTCGTTCAGCTTCTAATTCTTCGACCTTGCTCTCTGCGACAGCAGCACGAGTCCTGGCTTCGGCATTGCTGTTAAAAATAATTCCGCAAAATGATATAAGCCCGGCAAAGATCAGGACTGGTAAAAAATAATTCCTGCTCATGGGTTTTCTTCCGGGTTTTGAACAAGGCGGTAGCAGAACTGGTGCTGAACCACGCCAACGATGTTTGTTCGTGGAACCTTAACAACCTCAACTACGTTTTGCTCAATGAGCTTTCTTATTCGGGTCCTTACTTTTTCGGTTGGTATGTTGAGAGCTTCGGACAACTCCTTGGTTGACACCGCACCCTCGGGATCGCTTGCAAAATCTAAAGCGTTCTGTACCTGCTCCAGTAAGTCGGCTTCTGTGATCGCTGGTCTCATCCTACCTCCACAGTGGTTGGTCTATCGGGGGTAAAAAGTATTTTACCCATCCTATAATCATCATCATCAACCTCAAAATATACAAGACCTACGTCGGCCAGGCTCTCAGCAACCCTGTGCACATACTCCGTAGCCAGCTGCCACGCAGGTAATGCCACAGCTCTGGTTTTTACTTTATGTATGTCTCCGCTATCTGCGAACTGGTGAAAGTGTGAGCGAATAGCGAGGTCGGGTGGGTCTTCTCCGTCCATGAGGTAGTTGAAGAATATATCTTGTGCGTACCAGCGCATGTACGGACCCTTGGTGTGCGCCCTTCTTCCCATGCGACCGTGGTGCTTCACGTCAAACACAAAGTCGCCAACCTTTATGCTTCGCGTATAAGAAGAGAGTGTTCCGGTGTCGGGGTCTTCAACAACGGGCCAACCCATACCCTTAAGGGCTTTTGCCATACCCTCTTCTAGGCCTCCTGCTCTACCGACATGAGCAGACGTACCCCTTATCACATGCACACTGTCGGGTTTAAGTGCCAAGGGCACTCGGAGGGATTCGATGGCACAACCCACATGCACTCCTTCGTGGCCCGTTGCGATCTGGGTGGTGCGGTGGTGGTCGCCGTCAGTGGCGTCACCGTTGATTACAAGATGTAGCTTGGCGCGTCTGTTGTGTCTTTTGATGGACTTGATCTTAGCCCACGCCTCTTCCCAGTTGCTCCACAGCCACTGTTGCCCTTTGTTGGGCATGTACATCCCGCCATCGTCAAGCTCTATACCTTCGGGCGGACACAGGCCCACCGTTGAACCACAATGCAAATCTCCAAAGAATACGACTAGGTGTTTCATCTCAGATCTCCTCTGCTAGATGGTACCAGTCATCAAGGTCGTTACTTGTCCAAGCATCCTTGTCGCTCTCGTCAGTACATCCCTCACACTCCTCATATTTTTTTAAGGTTTGATTGCACGTTGAGCAGATTGTAGAATCTCCTATAAACGCCCACCCGCAAAACCAACAGAAGTCAGCATCGTCGTCATTTTCCTCGCCACACCGCAGGCAATCCATCTAGTTAGTCTATCAAGGGGTTTAGTGGGTCAGCTATTGGTGGTGGCGCATCGGGAACCCTTGGCCCACGCCTCAACAAACCAGCTAAATAACTAAGGCCTTTTCTTAGTGGGTTAACCTCCTCTCCGCGACCTCTTGCAAGAGCGTCTTCAAGATCCCCTAAGTTAATACGAACACGGCTGCCCTCACCCTCCGGGCTTCCATACGCAGAGCCAATCGCCCTAGGCAGGCCATAGGCACCAGACTGCGCCATCCTTCCACCAAAAATACGCATGGCACCAGGCTCCTCCCTTGTCCCTATAAGGGGGGTTGGCTCAGGCCTTCTTTCGTTAAAATTATACTGATCGTAGACGTAGTATTCTCCGGTGTCTGGATCACGCTCAAGGTTCCCCTGCCCTATTGTTGTCTTCATGCTGTAGTTGGGGTCAAAGAGCTTATCAAGAACCGACAGTGGTGAAAGCATTCTTGCTGCCCCCACATCCGCATAAGCATCTTCGTCAGTGGTGTCGTAATGACGATACCCAATACTGGCCCTGCTAAGGGCCTGGTTTCCCATGGCCCTGACAGCCGCTTCCCGTAACGCCCTCAACTCTGCGGGTCTTAAATCTGCCTCAGTAATTTCTCTTTCACCAATAAGGCTACCCAACGACTCAAGTCCAAGTCGTTCGCGAAATTGTTTGCCTATCACGTCTGCGGCCAATTGGCGAATGTTCATAGGCAACGCAAGGTTGCCAGCCGGATGGCTTCGGGAGAAACGCCAAGGATGCGCAGCTTTCTTTGGGTCGTCAGGGTCTAAGGACGCAATTCCATTACTCATTGTTTTCTATTTCTAGCCTCACCTTCAGGAGAGCAATCTCTCTTTCAAGTGCGGTTACTAAGTCTTGTAGTTCTTCAATCTGAAGGGTCAGGCTTCCCTGCTGTCCTATGTACTTTCTTTGCCTGTCCCTTATGTCTTCT
>CEQV01005300.1_pt1 | contig 16592 bp, 7 predicted proteins | sample 530971 | NCBI WGS metagenome assembly CEQV01 (sample SAMEA2621173, study PRJEB7988) | marine metagenome | biome: marine biome (ENVO:00000447); feature: deep chlorophyll maximum layer (ENVO:xxxxxxxx); material: "saline water (ENVO:00002010), including plankton (ENVO:xxxxxxxx)" | depth 100 m
AGTATCTAAATATACATTACCTGCTCGGTCAATACGCTCCCGCTGAATTGGTACTATCCATGAATCGTGCGTGTGTCCCGTTACGACTACATCTGCATCTGGAAGATAAACAGCCATGCGGTTAGTTCCAATAACACCACGAGTAACTGGACCGCCTCCGCCGCTTCCGTGGAAATATTTTAAGTGTAATTTTAATTGCGTTGTCTTAGTAACGTTTACTTTAAAACGCACCCAGCCACCGTATCCTCCCGCCACTACATTATGTCCACTTATGCTAGTCATAGCCTGGCAAGTACGTTCTGTTAAATCAGTTTCGTGTCTTTTAAGAATTGATTGTTCATGATTACCACGGCCAATAGCTATAAAATGTTTAGCGTATGGGGCGTAAAAGTTAGCAGCATGTTCTACTAATGAATCTAAATACATGCCTTGGGCGTATTCAGGACGCAAAGCACTCATGTCTGCACGTTTATCCCATTTGCCTTGCATAGCACAATGCATATCACCAGCGTCTAAAATTAACGCATTGCGTTCAACTACTTGTTTTAAATGTGTTAACTCTAATTTGTGATTTGTATGGGCATTGTCATGATGACGGTCTGAACTTAATAAGACCCATTGTTCCCAATTTTTTCCACGGCCATCAATATTAACAGTATGTACATTTCGTGATGTTTGTTCAATAGACCACATTAGGAAATACCAACGTTTTCTTTAGTTATTTCTAAATAACGAATAATGTGTATAGCAACTCTAGGTATAGATATGACGTAGTCGAAAGTTTCTAATTCTGGCTTCATGCCTCCAGCAACTACTATGTAATCAGGATCATTGTGAATTAAAAAACCTGCTTGGAATATTCGTTGAGGCTCTGGCAAATCGTATAAATTTATTTCTGAATTGCGTCCAGCAGCGTCTAATTGCTCGCAGCTGTCTACCCAATCTACAAATACGATAGGATATCCGCCACGCTCTTTCGCAGCGAGTTCGTCATTGTTTGGCATCCCCCGACCCCTTTTAGGCTGTAGCCACATCGTCCTCCATAGAGATCGGTGGCATTTTTACATTGCGAGATTTCATCTCCTCCAAGATGTGTCCTATTGGATTGTTGGACATAGGAACTGCTGTGATTCCGCAGTCCTTCAGACGTTGCCGTATTACGTTTAAATCAGCAGCAGTCAACTCAACTCGTTGTACATTTCCGTCTCTGTCCATTATCTCACGACCCTCTTTTAATATGCGTAAAAGGAAGTCATCAAACCCTTCAGATAAAATATCTAGCTTTTCACTCATTTGTCACTCCTTCTGTAATTTGCTTTAATTCTTCATTTATAGAACTGAGCTGAGAAGAAGCTTCTTTTGCCATTTCTAAATTACCTTGAGATTCAAACAAAGCTTTTTGTTTTTCAAGGACATCACGTTCAGCAGTATAGATTTCTTTCTTTATACCTGGAACGTTCTTTAGTAAAGCCATTCTTCCAGCCATATGATAACCAGCAATAATTTCTTGAATTAATCCCGCAGCTGGAGTAGTAGTCTGGTTGGGCTCAAGAGGCATTAACTTTAATTGTTCTAATTGATCATTTAAGGGAGTGCCAGGAGTAAACGCATGTGTTAATGTTTCTCGTAAAGTCATCTCGCCTAAAACGTTTCCAGAACTGTCGTTTAATCCTATATCTAATTTAGCCTTTCCGACTTCTTCCATCATGTAGGTATACGCATTAAATGGATATCCTTCAGGACCATCAAACTCAGTTAGATCTACTCCAAGATAACTAGCATGTGGCGGTCTAAAAGAATGCTCTAAAGAAGCAAGACCTTGCCAAACAATATCGTCTGCGACTTGCGAAGTTCTTATTGGATTTATTAAATCAAACGTCTTTAACACAAACCCTTTTTCTTTCTGTCTTTTAGCTGCTGCTTCTGTCATACGAGTGTAAGGCTCACCAATAGCACTATATTTAGGAGGTGCTTTTCTAGTTAGATCACCGTACACAGTTCTAGCTGCATGAGCATCCCAATAAGATCTTGTTTCTCTAACTATTGGGTCGTTGTATTTAGCCAAAGCATTTTGGAAAGAAGAAAAAGGAACTAGAAAGTTAGAGCTTGTATTTTTAACCCACTTCATTCCTTCACGCTTTGGATTACCTACAGCTTGTGCAAGATCACTTGCACCTTGCAACATAGGCATTTTTTCTATTTGCGACATAGTGGTATACAACAAGGCAGTAAACATATTGTTCTGCTCATCTTCTGGTATGTCTGGTTCTGATTCTAATAAGTCAAAGAAATCAGCAACCATGCCAGTAAACATTCCATAAGGATCTAATCGTGAAATACTGTAATAAGTGTCACCAATTTTAACAGAGTAAGGTTGCCAACCTGTTTGCATTAATATTTTTCGTTCTGTAGGATCATTAGGACCATTGCCAGTAATAATACCTTGTTGATACAAATCATAATTAAACATTAATAAACCGAGGCCAACAGTTTGTTGTCCAAGTGCTTCTGCTCGTATTACTGGGTCAGCACTATTTACTCTTTCTAAATGCTTAGTGTGGTATTTATACAACGGGCTGTTTTCTAATTTAAACGAACGTCCGCCTTCTGCAAGTCTTCGTCCACCAGTTGCAACTGTAGCTGCTGTGTGAAAAGCAGACTCTGCTAACGCAGTAGGAACATATTGTAAAAACCTACCCATTACATTAACAGGTGTCCTAAAGAACGGCACAAACAATCGTCCAATACCCCACGAAGTGTTGTCTAAAAACTTCTGAAATCTTTCTGCGTTAGGGCCAATGTCTCCCTGGAAGACAGGCTTGACCGCTGCTTCTTTTGCATGTTCAACAAGTTCGTGTTGTCTAGGCGTGTACATTTCTTGAGTCTTTTGCATTATGTACAAAGCTCTTTCATGAGGCTTGTCCTGTAATGCTTGAGCTTCAGGAGAGTTCATTACTTTTTGCATAATTGCATGTTGGTCTTGCAACCTACCATCTTTAATAACTTCTTTGGTTTCTTTTAATGCATGTTGATGTGCTGTTCTATGAATTTCGTTTTGATAACGCATTTCTCCCATTCTACTTAGTTGCATGGGTATGCGACCTTCTTGCTGTCCTACTGCTATGTAATTGTCAACATAGTCTCTGTAAGATTTAGTATACGCAGCAGAGCGTGCAGAGGTTTGTCTAAACAATTCGTCAATAGTCATAATAGCTCTACTTGGAGTACGAACTACTTGTCCTATTCCATTAACAACATGACGAGGATCTAATGGACCTTCAGCGTCCATTCGTATTGCTCTTTGATCAAAGTTAGCATCGTTTAATTCTCTACCTGGCATAAGAGTAGCAACTTCATTCTTTGCGGTTCTCATAGCGTAATACATAGAAATGTGTAAATTCTGTATGTTTTGTTTAAGGTTTACAAGAACCTCGTTCATAGTTCTTGCGTCTGCACCAAGTAAAGCACCTACAAATTTAGAAGCACCATCTAATGTTAAAGTTAACAACGGACTTAAAAAGGATATACCTAAAGCAGTTTCTGGGTTAGATAACAAATTGTTTACAAAGAATTCTTGCGTTGCTGCTCTGCCTTGACCTTGTGACTTGTTTCCAAACACAGCAATTTTACTTGCATCTCTTAATGCTTTCAATCCTTCGTGAGATTTAGGATCACCCCCTTGTTTAATAAAGTTAATGATTTGTTGATTGCTTAAAGGATCTAACTTTAATTTATTCATAAAGTCTAAAGCTTTTGCAGGATCTGATAAATCTTCATCAGTAGGCATGTTGACTGGTTGATTCCATGCACGCAATGATTGACCATCACTACGTTTCTTCATTGCTACCATATGACTTACATATTGAAAGTCCATGAACGCACGTTGTAGTTTGGCATGATCAACTATAGATCCTGTCTTGTCAGCTTTAAGAGCAAGTCTATGTACTTTTTCTAAATGCATAGACAACGCCATGTTTACAGCTACCGTTCTAGCAGGACCACTACCATCTACTCGTGCATCAGTTGTCATAAGTTCTGCAAAGGTTTCGTGCAACTGGTCATCTTCTCTACCAAGTAACATGTTGTATAAATCAACTGCATCTTTATTAGTTGCATCTTCAAACGAATTGCTCATTAATTTTTCTTTTCTTAACGTTACTGCAAAGTGTTCAAATGCTGCTAACATTTTATGAACGTCATCAGCATCGTCTGCGTTAAATAAAGTTTGCGATTCGTCTGGATCTAAAGCTCTGTTTATCTTTCCAGTTTTCTTAACTCGTGCCGTAGCAAGAATCATGTCAGGTGTAATAGTTTCTCGCCAATCTTCTCCTAGTTCCTCTAACTCTTTAACTCGTTTTACTAAAGGAGTCCAGCTAATAGGAGCCATGTATTTACCTGGCAGGTATTGAATTGGCAAATCATTTCTTAGTAATAAGTTTTCAAAGAACTGTTTTACTTCTGGTTTCATCCTTTTTTCTAAAGGTGTACCTCTAGAAGAAACATAAATGTCACGTATACGTGCAGCTATTTCTCCTAAAGGACCAGGAGCACCTTCAAAAGCTTCAGACATAAATTTTTCTGAATCTTCTGCAAATCGTTCGTAAGCTTCGTCAGTCCACTTGCCATCTTTAACGCCATAAAAGTCTGCTAACTCTTTAGCCAACACACTATCGTCTGCTATAAGTTGTGCATTTAATGCATGACTAAATTCGTGTACAGCTGTAGAAACATCGGCAGCTTCTAATCCATTGATAAAAGCAACACCTGAAAGTTCATCTAATACAGCACGACCTCTAGGAGTGTCGGCATTACTAGCTGCTTGGTTTAACTCTCTTGGGCTCGACCCAGACCTTGGATTAGATATTTCTCCATCACCTGGTTGTTTTGCTCCGCCTTCGCTGCGTCCAGTTGTCTCTTCAATCTGATCGTGCCAGGAGCGTTGGGGCCACGCTTCTCTATCGACCGATCGTACAGGTGTTCCAGCATTGATTTCTTCGAGGACTCTGTCATAGTCTTCCCTTCCTAATATTTTTGTGTCAAACGCACTTACGTCTACACGGTTAAATTGAACACCTTGTTCAGATACAGTATAGCCGTCAAATACATCTGCTAGGTCATCAAATCTTTCAAATTGTCCTTTTACGTGGGCTAGTGCACCTTCTTTATTTCCTACAAAGCTAGAAGCCATAGGATCAAATTCAGGTACATAAACAGCACGAATACCTATAATCTTGTTAGAGCCAGCACGAGTAGTACCTCTGCTAACTTCGTTTATAGTTTGTGCACCTAGTCCTTCTTCTTTTAATCTATTTAAAACTACAGTAGCTTCTTGAACGCTAACAGGCTTGTCAAAATACATTTCTAAACCAGGACGAGCGTTAGGTACTTGTTCTAATGTTTCATCTAAGTTTCCAGCAGGTAATACACGGGAAACCATAACCGCATCTTGATCGCCAATCTTTCCTACGTATGAAGCCATTCGCACAACAGAGCCAGCGTCTGGTCTGGCTTCTATTTGAAATACTGATTTAGTTACAGGTTTACCAGTAGCAGGATCTATTCTTTTCTTTCCTGTAGCAGGGTCAATATCTTCAACACGACCTACAACATTCTTAGTTGTTACTTCTAAATGAAAAGAATCTTCACCTTTTAGTTCAAAGATTCCAAGATTTTCACCAAAGGATACCGCACCTATAGTGTCATCATTACGTGCTTCTAGTTCTACAAAGTTTTTAGCCTTTTCAAATAACTCTCGGTCTTGACCAGTTATTGTAAAGTTCATGGGCTTGCCGTCTGGTCCAGTACTTAAAATAGTTCGTGAACCTAACGGACGAACTTCTCGTGCAACAGATGAACCAATAACATAACGTTGAGCATTAAACATAGAAGCCAATGATTCCATAGAGCCACCTAAAGAACCTAGACCTTGATCAGCCCACAATGCTTTTTCTTGGAACCACATAATAGCTTGCAAATCTCTAGGATCTACATTTTCAAACTCACCGCCTTCTTTGCGTAGCATTTCTACAGCGTCATCTAATACATCAGATGCAAATCCATAGGCTCCGCCAGGCTTGCCACTTTTTAAGAATTGTCCACCAACAGCACCTTCGGCAGGAGGCGGAACCATTTTCTTACCTGACAATCTTTGCAATTGTCTAGCAGCCCATACATCTATCGTAGCTTTCTTTGTGTATCCAATTAAATTACCAGCAAATGTTAAAGCTTTAGGTGCACCACCAGGTTTACCAAATTTCCCTTCCCACCATTTAGTAGCAAGAACTTCCATTATGTTTCTTGTGTTTGTTCCATACAATCCTGGATCGCCAACAGTTTTACGTATTGGCTTGCCATTGTTATCAAATTGAGGTGCAAATAATTCTTTAGGTCCAATATCTGGTTTACCAGTTTTAGGATTTATTTTTCCGATTATTTCACCGCCACCATCAATCCATGTTTGATGTGTGCCATTGTTTTCTAAGTGTGCTACATATCGAGATAAAACATCATCGTATCTACCCTTAGTAAAATTTTCTATAATTTGTTGTGCATTAATGTAGTTCTGAGCTACAGGTGTTTGTGGACTAGTTGCTCCTAGCATTTCGCCAAACATATCTACATAGCCACCCCATTCTCTGCCTAAGCGTTCTTCCATACCGCTGTACCAAGTACGGGCATTAAGTATGTCTTTAGCTCTTTGATCACCTGCGTTAGCCTTAGCTTTTAATTCTTTTAACTCAGCTACCATTTTTTTAGCTAATTGTTTCTTTCTACGTTTAGCTTCAGGGGAACCAATTTTAAATGGCTTTCCAGATTTATCTCTGTTAAAGGTATAAGGTATTTGTTTAAACGTTACGTCTACTTCTGGCAAACCAGTTTTAGGATTTTTCTTAACGTTGCCTTTGCTATCTTTAATTAGTTTAACTGATTGAACTTCTAATGTTTCCCAGGGTCCATCTTTTCCTTTTGGAAATCGTTGAAGCACACTAGACACACTTTGTTGTACGTCCGCAGTATCTTGTTTATTTAATTTAAGTTTGTTAATGCTTTCTCTTATTGATGGATTTAATTTGCCAGGGCCAAACTTTCTGTTAGCGTTAGACAAATCAATGTCTTTAGCGTTGTCTCTAAATATATCTTCATCTCTAAACCGTTTACCAGCTGTAGATTGATTTAACATTACTTGTTGTGCACCAGGAGAAATGTTCCCATTACCAAAGAACACACGCTCAGGATCTAATCCGCCTCCTACAAATTTAGCCACAATCATTTCGGCTTGCTCAGTTGGTATGTTAAATGCTTCAGAAGCTAGTTTAGTAAATGCTGGCAAGATGTAGTTGTCTTGTATTTGGTTAAATCCTAAACCTTCCATTTGCAATTGAATCAACAAAGAAGATTCAGACATGTTTGGATTTTCTTGAAGTATTTCTTCAGCACGAGCATTACGTGCACGAATTTGTTCTATAGCTATTTTAGTTTGTTTACGTACTTCTTTTGAAGCAACAAACTTTTTGCCTTTTCCAATGACAGCACCAGGTACACGTAACAATTCAAAGAATGGAGTAAGCAATGCGTCTTCAAATCCTAATGCAATTCTTCCTTTAATACGATCATTGCCTTCGTACTGAGTGCTGTCAAACACTTGAGCAGCTGCGGTTAGAAATTGACTTCTTGGCAAAGTGCCGTTGTTCATGGCTTGTTCTACCATAGTAAACACGCCACCTTTTTCAGGATCAAAGCCAGTAGAAGAAGCCATAACACTTGCAAATGCATCGATAGCTATGCTAGAAAACAAAGTATTCTTTAAACCAACTGCTCCTCGTACTGCTCGACCAGCACCCATCCACGGTAGAAACAAAGTTAAAAATTGTCCAAACCCTTCTGCTACTGCACCAAGAGTATCTTCAGGAACACCAAACATAGCGTCAGTATCAAAAGTAGAAAGATTTTTATTAGTTAGATAATTAAAAATATCTATTCCTGTGTTAAAATTTTCTAGTCCTGCTTTGCCACCACCACGTGCAGCATCGTTAAGAGTAAAGGCTCCTTCTAAAATAACACGATCTTGTGGGTCTAAATATTGATAAGCTTCTTCAGGTATACGATCTCTTAACTCAGCAAACTGTTCAAAAGGACTTCGTATTAAACCTTGATCAGCAAATGCTTCTAACAATCCCACATGAATATTCCATTTAAGATGCCAAGGCATTTCTTCTTTAGATTTAGGGTAAACACCTTCTTTGTCTATATCAAACGTGCGTTCTTCAAAGTCTTCTTTAGCAGGATCAAATTTTTCAGTTACTTGTTCTTGTATGTTTTCTAAAGTAAAAGGATCGGTATCTTCTTCTTGGGTATCTTCTGGCTCTTCTATTCCTTCTGCTTCTTCTAAAATGGTTTTTTCTTTAACAATTGTTTCTTCTCCAGCTTCTTCTAAAGCAGGAGGTGTTTCTACAAACTGTTCTTCTGGAACTTCTACAGAGTCTTCTGGACTTTCTAAAAGTTCTTCAGGAGTAGGCTCTGTAATTTCTTCAGGAGCTACAGGTGCTGGGTCAACAGGAAGAGGTTGTTCGTTAGACATTATTTAATTCCTTTACTCTTTCGGAAAGTCGTCTGGGAGGAAAGCTGGCATAGCTTTTTCTATTTGATTAAAAGCAAACTCAGCCAACGTAGCGTTGGTAGATTTACCAGCATCGTTTACAATGTTATACATTTGAGTTTCATACAATGCAGTTCGTACCGCTACTCTTAATTGATCTTCTTTATTTGTTCTCAAAAACTTATATATATCGCTGTTTTTAGTAGAGTATTGGTCTACCCATTTGCGTTGCACATCTAATATGATCTGTTCTATTCTAGCACGAGCTCCTTCTTTAGGTGGTTTGCCAGTAAATACAGTCCTTGCTGTCAACCTATTTGTCATACCGCCAACTTTTTTAACGTCTTGTCCTAGCAAATCAAACGCACGTACTCTTAATTGTTGCTCAAAGTCTAGCCATGTACTATCAGACAAAGCAGACACCTTGTCTGCTGCAAATCTTTGGCTTGCATCATGTAACTTTTGCATTTGATCTACTGTTATTTCTTTGTTTTTTAAATCTTCTTTAGCTCTACGAAGATAGTGATCACGTGCTGCATTAGTATCAGCATTAAATAATAGCCCGTCTAACTCCATAAAATTTAAAGCTTGTTGAGTACGTTTGTCTTCTGTTATGTCGTACCGTTCAGTTCTGTTTAATAGATTAAATGAATCTATAACTAATGGAGTAAAACTTCCTACATATTTAGATCTTAAATATTGTTTAAATTGTTCTTCCCCTTGGTATGTAATCTTGTTTCCTGTTGTAGGATCGGTTATGGAATAAGAACGATTTGCTGGGTTTGTGTTAGATTGCAAATAAGCAAATATTTCTTTGTCTGCTTCTCCCAATAAAAAGTTTTCTTGGTCTTGCATTTGTTTTTGCAACTCAGCAATAGTAGGTATATTTGCTTTAGCATTGGTAACGGAATTTCTAGCACTAGATCCTATAGGCAAAGAAGATAATAAAACTTGCAACTTGCTATGTTGTACGTGTGGCAAATCAGCAGTTGTGTTTACATATTCATTTAGTGTGTTTTTAAATTGTTCGTTAAATATAGAACTATCTTTATTAACAAACTGTAACATTCTTGTTTCTGTATCACTACCTTTAAAATTTAATAAAGTTTCCCCAGGAGTTTTTAAAAGATTAAACGTATTTACATTTACTTGTGCTGATTCATGACCTTCTAATTGTTTTAATGCTTGCTGTTTTAAAGCAATAAGTTCGTCTGATTTATCGCCAGGAATAGCCTTAAGATAAGCAAGAGCCATTTTAGATTCTTTAAAGTTTCCTGTTTGACGAAATCTAACCATTTTTTCTTCTGCTGCTTGTATCATTGCTTTAGCAGCGTACTTGTCTAAATCTACTTTGTTGTAAAAAAAGTTATGTTCGTCTTCGTCAGTAAAGGTGCTCAAATTAACTAGTCGTTCTTTTAGTACTTCAAACGTGTCAACAGTAGAAGAAGTATCAGAAGTAACTAAATCTTGCAATGAATCAGCATTTGCTAAGTGCTTAGCCATAGCGTCTATTTGAGAATTAATGCGAGGCTCTGTAATGTTTTTATCCATCCATTTTAACCCAGAAGATAAAACAGATTTGTTTAATGTTTTAGCAAATTCTATACCGTCAGGCGTAGAAAGATCGTAATTGTAACCTTTACTTATTGCATATTGTAAAGCAAAGTTGTTGACAGCTTCCGCATTTGTTCTGAAATCTGTGCCAACTCTGTTTAAATTTTCTATTAACATATTTTCGTAATCAGGATCGTCTTTGCTTTTTTGATCACGATTTAACATGTCTTCGTCAAAGTTAATTTTTAATTCTGTACCTATTGTGTTTGCTGCATCAGCTGCCATTCCTAAAGTGACAGGATCAGGTTTGTTCTTGTTTTCTTCATAAGCGTTAACAGCACGGCTTAATTTGCCAAGAGAAGCCAAAGCACCTTGTATTAATTCTAAGTTATTGTTGTTAGCCCTAAACGTTAACATAGTATTAGGCAAACTACTTATACCTCTAGGAGTAAGAGTTTGATCAACTTCGTATGGTCCTTCCATCCTTCTACCAAGAAGATCTCTAGGTATTGCATTACGTTTTATTCTTGCCATTATCCTAATCCTTGTTGAATAGAAAGACCTGTTTGAGCACCAGAAAGTCCACCAGACAAACCAGCTAATAACGGATTTGACATTTGGGCTTGAGCGTTAATCATCGATTGATTGTATTGTGCAGCACTTGCCATTGTGTTTGCTGCAAAGTCAGATTGTATTTGTTGCAAATCCCAGTTGAGTTGCGTAGCTAACAATTCTTGATTTATGTTAGACCTTAAATTTATTTGTGCACCTATCTGTCTACCAGACCCTTGTTCAAAAGATAATCCTGCTGTAGCAAATGAAGCACGTGCAGATCCTATAGCTTTACGTTTTCGATCTGTTTCTTTTAACATAGCCAATTTTGCTTTGGTAAGTTGTTGCCCTATAACTACATCTCTTCGTTTTTTATGGTTATCTTTCTGTGCATCCAAAGAAGCTTGAGCATTACGGCGTTGATTTCGCATAGCTCGATTCTGTTGCCTGGCACTTTGTGCCGAGGTTGCTGCACCTAATAAGGCACTAATAACCATTACTTCTGCACCCATATATTATTACCTCGCTGAGTTAGGGGACGATACTGTTGTTGAGTCTATGTTTCCATGATGTTCTATAGAAACCCAGGTTGTTGGATAAGCTGTGTCAGATATTAATTTGACAGTTGTTTTACTAGCGTCACCCTGTACCCATGCTGAATTTTCTCCTAATGAGTCTACTGATCCATCGGTCACAGTATATGCATTGGTCCTGGTAACAGGATGATTAGTACTTTGATCGCTACTAATTTCAACATCATAAGACCCTGTATTTTTATGCTCAACTATTAATTTCTTCTGTTTAGTCTTGCCGTCAAGAACTGGTTTGCCATCACCTAATCGATAATACGGTGGTGTTAGTTCTAGCATTGACCGTACTTTTCTCCCTGCAAACACTTTGCTAGTAGATAAGTTTACGTCTTCTACAGTCTTAATTGCTGTGCCGTTGTTAACAGAAGTTACAGCGTAGGATTTATTAGCATTAGATGTGCCGTCATCAGATACAACAATGGTATCTACTTCATAATCTGTGTACCCTACATTAGCACCAGCAAAGTCATTTAACGCCCATTGAGTCTTGCTGTCTTGCAGCGTTCCCTGGTCTAATGGGATCATATGATCTAAGTGCAACGCTACAGAAGACGAGAACTCTGTATTACCATCAGCAGCTACCGCAGTAACAACGTCTGAAGAATTAGATAAATCTAAAACATCAATAACTAAGTAGCTACCTACAGTAGAAATTTCTGATGAAGTTTGTTTTCTTACAATAATTAAATCTTCATCTATAACGGTTGCATCTTGTATTCGGTCTTTCCCAAATGTCCAAGTGCCCCAGGCAGATTGTTTTCGTTCGCTTCCTTCGGTGTAGGCTTTGTATACGTGGACTTTTCCAGCAATACCAGCATTAGTCGGATCACCTAAACCATCGCCTAATACAGAGTTTCCTGGGTCACAAGCAGTACACTCTGGCTCTACTACGCAACTACTATCTATACAACTAGCTCCTTTAGTCCAAGCACTTCCGTTGTTTGTTTCTAAACAAGCAGATTCTGTAAGCCCATCCTCGCAAGTGCCATCGCCTTTGCAACATGCACCTGTTGGATCAGTAGAAGGACAAACACCTCCTGGAGAAAATAATCCGTCACCTGCTCCAAATGTACTGCACATAGAAGCACAATCAGCAGGAGAACAAGTAGCATTGCCATCATTGTCGGTGTACACGCAATAGCCAGGAGTAACTACATCACATAAGGGTTCTCCACAATTTGCGTCAGCAGGAATATTGCTTTCGCATGTTGTGCCGTGCCCTAAGAAACAACCACCAAATATTTGACATTGTTCAGCAGTTATTAAGAAACCTTGTGAATTATTAGATGTGTCTATGCATTGACCACCTGGCAACAAACAAGCACCAACTAAACTAAATGTGTCACAATTAACATCGTCAGTATCGTGTATAGCAGCAAAGCAACCACAATAGTTTACACCAGATCCTGAACAAAGACCTCCAGCAGCAGCATAAGCAGCAGAGTCATTGCAACTTTTTCCATCGCCATATTTACATTGAGGTGCACAAGTCCACCCATCTAAATTTGCATAACTAGAAACAGGATCACGCAATGCTTTTGTTAACGCAGGATTTGTAGCATTGCAATCTTCTTGACAAATATCTATGCAATAAGAATAGTTTCCACTTACCCCATCGCTGTGTTGACAATTAATACAACATCCGCCAAATCCATCTTGGCAATTTTCTTCACTTTGTGCAGCACTTCTAAATAATGATCTAGGAAATAAAGAAGATAATCGTACTTGTTTTCTACGCAAAGCTTTTAATACTGCCCTAAAAGGACTAATAAAGAATGGTTGTGCAGAACTTCTATTTGTACATTGATCAGAATCATCAGGCCAACAGTTGCAACTGCTCGGACTTGCAGACAACGCTGTACTAGCGGTAGGACACGGTGCAGCTGTAGTTGAAGAACCACCTGTAAAGTTAGTTTTAGTTACATTTGTTAGTCCACTTGTAATTGTTTTATTGCCATCAGTTCCTTCTTTTAATTGTGTTAAAGTTAATACTGCACCTTTTCTTGATACATGCATCCTTTTACCGTGACCGTTTGCGTGTTCAATACAAGTTTTAAGTGCAGCTGCTGCCTCAAATTTGTCACTACTTTTAAATTGCAAACTAGCAGCGTTAGTAGAAGCTTTAGCAGTATAAGTCTTAGAAGTACCATCAGTAGAAATAATTACTATGGTTTCATCGTTTGTAACATTTCCTGTAAAAGTTATAGTTGCTGTTGCATATGTTCTAGGAAGATCTTTGCAACAAGCTAACTTAGAAGTATTTTTATTAGAAGATCTAGCAGGGTCAGACGCATTGCAATAAGGCTCAGAGTATTCATCTGTAGACTTATAAATAATAGCACCTTCGGTTATAACAGCGGTGTCATATGGTTGGGGTATTCTGTTTGTTGTAGCTGAACTTGCATTCCAAGTTGTACAATCGTTCCAATTGCAGGAGTCATTAGATCCACCACTATCATGGTCGTAATCCATATCTCCTGATTCGCATATAGTTCCTACTACTTCTGGACCATCACTAGTAGCACTTAATTCTTGTTCAGATAAAACAAATACAGTTTCTTCATTTGGCTCTGACGTTAACCCTGTAATCTTTGTAGGTAACAATCCTTCAACATGTTTTGATATATCCAACGCTACATTGCCAGCATCAGAATCTGAATAGTAATATTCTAAAAGTTTAGATTCGCTATTACCACTAGACGCAAAGTATACACGGTCACCTACTTTTTCAGGACGTACATCTGCTGTTTGGTATTTAGTAGTTTGTGTTAACGTAGCTGTTCCTGGCGAAAGAGTTTCTATTCCACCCATTTCAAACTGTTGGCCAGACTTAGTAAAGACTACCATAGCTCCTCTAAAAGCTACTATGTGATCTATAATAGTTACTTCTGTAGACGCAAGTTGTACATCAAATGCATCTGAATCTACAAGTGTTGGTGGGTTTTCTAAATAAAAGTTAAACACATCGTCTATTTGAGAGAAACAAATAAACTCATCTGCTGCAATAACTAGCCTATTACGAACATAACTTATGTCACGAATAGTCATTCCTTCTAAACCATCTTGTGTTTCGTCAAATGCAAATGCAGGTGGAGGATCAGTTTCATTATCTCCACGGGCTAAACTTATGCCCATGCCAGTCGCATCATCTACTACTTCGATCATTTCATCTACATCAATGTCAGATGATATAGCTATAGACATTGGCTTTTCGCCCAATGGGCCACCAGTAACTATAACTTTACCAAACTTAAATGTTCCTAATCCTGCAACCGCACGACCACCTATAGTGCCTTTGCCTCTATAAGGATCATCGGCTATTTCTAAATCAATGTCCTCGTATTCACCTGTGTATTCAGTACGTGATTCTCCGCCAGCAGTAACAGTTATTTTTTGCTCAACAAGAAAGTCGTTAGCATCAAACCCATTACCTTGTAAAGCATTTTCTACTTCTTGTGCTGTTGCATTTTGCGGTAATAAAACAGATGTTTGGTTTGCATATTTTAATTTAAAACCAGGTCGTAAATTTTCTTCGCCGTCTACAATCGTAGGACCAGCGTTAGCAGTATTAATAATTTGTCTGTTGTATGATCGACTTTTCCATGTACCTTGTTTTATTTCAAATAAAGCATTTCCATTTTCATCGAAACTTTTTCTTTGCAATAAATGTGGCATGGTGGCAGGATCAAGTTGTGCACCATTTTCTGTAGTTCTTGGTATTACGTTTTTATTAACAACAAACGTAGTGTCTGCTACGGTAATAAATTTATACGAATCTTTATTAGGAGCAAACCCATTTGCGTCTGGGGTTCCTATATATGTTTCTGCTTCAGGCGGTATAAACAAAGCTGCTTGCACGCCTTTGTTGTAATCGTAAATTTTTAAGAATGCTTCTGTGCCGTATACAATTAAATATTCTTCTTCGTCATCACGCTCGATTCTATGAAGTTTGTATTCTCCATAGCTTAATGCTCCTTCTATTACACCAAGTGTTTGTGTACCAGCACGTTTTCGTGCACCATCTTTTAAATCAAAGTCGCAGTTTTCAGCATCTGCTACTTGACCAGGAAACCTAACACTAGGAGCTTGTTTAGATATGCCTTGAAGCAAGTTAGGTATTTTTTCTACAAATGGTTTATGCATGATTTATCCTATTATTTTTGCTCGCCTGTGTTACCTACTAATGGTTGAACATTAAATGTTTGTTTCAAGATAGGACTGTTTCTGTCTAATGCATATTCAGCCATCATGTATTCTTGCAATAGCTGTTGATCAACCTCTGGGTTACCTTGCAATCTTCTTTGGAATTTCATCTTTGCACCAGCAATTATTACATCTTGCAATAAAGGAGATATGTTTGCAAAGTCTCGTTTAACAACTACATCTAATTCAACTGTACCTTCGCTTACTGTTCCGCTAGTTGATACGTTAAAAAACTGAAACATCTCGTTGTCTGAATCAAATAAAAACGGAAAAGCCGAAGAAGAAAAAGCAGAGAATGTTGTAACTACAGATACTAAATTTCGTCCTTTGTCTTTACCCGCAGGTCGTACTCTTAATAATGGAGGATCTGTATTAGCTGTTCCATCTAACAACGGAATAGTTTTAGCATCGTTTGCACTTCCAGATTTAGCAGTAAATGTTCTATTAAGAATTGTATTTTCTGGCCAACCTTGCGATTGCACTCTTGTGTTTTCTCTGTCAATAAACTGTTCTGCTCGATAGTAAATAGAAGTTGTGTCAGCAGGACTTAGTGCTGAGGGAACAGTAGTGCCACTCATAGGAAACTCGCCTATGGTTTCTACTAATTCATTTATTGCTTCTACAATATTCATTCCTGCTACTGCCATTAGTAAATACTCCTATTGGCCATACGGTTACGGCCTCTTATTTGTTGCATATTTGTTGTGTCTAATACGTTAACATCAGACGCACGAATTTCTTCTTGTTGCATTGTTGCACGAAACTGTTGCATCTCAGCTGCAATTACTTGTTCTCTACCTGAATCAGGGTAGTACGATCTGTTTAAATTTAACGCAGCTTTTGCAATAGCATATTGTTGTGCCTGGGTAGGCAACTTTGCAAATGTAGGATTAAAATAATACTTAACTTTAATTGAAGCACCACTACTAGATACATCAGTATTGTCAGTAACATTATAAAGAATCCCGCCATGATCTACCCATTGCTCTGGATTCTCTGAATTATCAGATGAGTCAATGTGATACACTTCTGTTTCACCTAAAGAAGAAGTCTGAAATTTAAACGTTCCGTCTCCTATATCTGACGCAGATAAACTT
>CEQV01007036.1_pt1 | contig 16466 bp, 19 predicted proteins | sample 530971 | NCBI WGS metagenome assembly CEQV01 (sample SAMEA2621173, study PRJEB7988) | marine metagenome | biome: marine biome (ENVO:00000447); feature: deep chlorophyll maximum layer (ENVO:xxxxxxxx); material: "saline water (ENVO:00002010), including plankton (ENVO:xxxxxxxx)" | depth 100 m
TCAAGGTGGAATTCAATATACTGAAGGTATTGTAGGACATATTGTTAAAAATGGCACAGTAACTGATGATGGAACAATTGGTTCTTATTCAGAAGGAAATCCATATTTAGCTTCATATTCAACTGCACAAATGACTTATGATGGTTTATTAAGTGCTTTTGAAATTATGTATGACCCTGCAAGAGGTGGCTCATCTAGTAAGTTATGTTTAGCTTCTTTGCCAGTAATATCTCACTTTAACAAAATCTCTGGTTTTGCTGAAGGAAGTTTAACTGCACAAAAATCTCAATATAACTTTGAAGCTTCAAAAGGTTCATTTGGTCATAAAGTTATGAAAATTGAAACTGTTCATGGTGATTGTACTATTGTTAAAGAACCATTGTTTAGAGCAAATGCTTCAGGACATATGGCTTTTATTGACCTTGACCATGTTTCATACAGACCTCTTGTTGGAAATGGTGTTAATCGTGACACTTCAATTACAACTAACGTGCAACAAGCTGATGAAGATTTAAGAAAAGACATGATTCTAACAGAAGCAGGTCTTGAAATATCTCTTCCTGAAACTCATGCACTTATTAACTTGGAGGACATCTAATGAGAAGTGATAGATTAAATGCAAACAGTAATAGTTATGACAATAGCAATGTTAAACTTCTTGAAATATCTGCAAATTTTGCGGATTTTACAGATGGAGGTAGTACTGCAGGTACATTTGCTACTGGTGCAGCTTTACCTGTAGGCGCAGTTGTTTTATATTCATTTATAGATGTAACTGCAGCTTACTCAGGAGATAGTAGTTGTGCATTGCAAATAGGAGATGGTTCAGACGCAGATAGATTTAATAAATCATCTGACCCTTCTATATTTGCAGCAGGCAATATTGATGGAGGTGTACCGCAAGGCGTACAATTTTGTTCCGCAGCTACATCAATTACATTAACCGCTACAGCTGGTAGTGATTGGGGCGCAGTTTCAAGCTCTGGTGCTATGAAAGTGTACTTGGTTTATGTAGACCCAACTGTTAGTGTTTCAATATAATCCAAATCAATAAGGATTAATAGTTTTGTAGAACTATGGGAGTTGTCGTATAAAGGGCAGCTCCCGAATCTACTAAAGACAATTCAAATTTAAACAACCCATTCACGCACTGCCAGTGCTTAGGGTAGGAGGAAAACATGGCAAAAACTTTAATGAGATATACAGTTGCAGAAGCACAAAATGCTTCTTTAGGACAAGCAGGAGTAGTATTAATAGACGACACAGATGAACACACAGGCCCTTTTGTTGCAATAACAGCATTAGTAGATGCAGAAGTAGATGTTGACCAATGTGACATGTCTTTTATTGAAGATGTAGCAGATTTTACAATTCCTAAAGGAGTTACTATTTTTGGTAGATTTGCATCTATTGAATTAGATAGTGGAACAGTATTAGCTTATAGAGGTTAGTCTTATGCCTTCGTTAAGCTTATCAAATAGTGTATCAAAATCCTATAACAGAGTAACTACAATATGTATTAGTCAAAATTTTAATGTTGGAACAACTACATTTACAGGAACAGATACTTCAGCATGTGGTGTAGTTGATGTAGATGGAGACGGAAGTAAAATGGAGTTACATATAACTGCCTCATCAAACAATGGGTATGGAAGTAGAAGTTTTACTACACATCCAGGAACTACATATAATTATTCTATAGATTTTGTAACCCCATCTATCGCAACTGTTTTGAAAATTGGAACATCAGCTGGAGACGGAACTCACGTTTCAAGAGCTCTTTCAAATTCTGACCCAGGATATGGTACAATAACAGGTTCATTCACTGCAACTACAAAAGCTACTCATATTAGTTTAGTAACTACGGCTGCTACAAGAACTGGTCGTTGGGATAATTTAACTATATCGGAAGATAATTAATATGAAGAATGGAAGAATGAAAGGCCCTTCACATAAAAAAGGTGGTATACCTATTGAAGTTGAAGGTGGAGAATATGTAATTAAGAAAAAATCAGTTAACAAATCAACAGAGCCTTATTTGGAATATATAAATCAACATGGTAAATTACCTCCAAATATTGATGCTAGAAAAAGGAGAAAATAATGCCAGAAGTAAAAAATGAAAAAGGCGAAGTAATAGCAAATATGCCTTATAATCAAGCTGGGCAACAACAAGCTCAAGCAATGGTTGCAGAAAACCCAGGTTATACAATTAATGATGCTTCCCAAAGAAATGTACAAACATATGCAGGTGGAGGAAAAACTGGATATAATGTTCCAATGTATAAAGATGGTGGAAGTGTTCCAAAAGGAAGAAAACGTAGAAGCCCTCATATGTCAGAAGCAACTCATCCTGGAGTAGACAAAGTAAGAAATGAAATGATAAAAAATGAAGCAGATGTGAAGAAACAACCTAGGGCTGTTTATAAAATGAAACAACAAGTTCTTAGGGATAAATTAAAAAGAATAAAACATAAAGGCGATAAGTAATAAATGAGAATTTATTATTGTCAATGTGGAGTAAGAACTGAAGTTCCAAGTGGTAAAGCTAAAGAATGTAAATGTGGTAAAGTATTTGGAACAAGTGGTAAAATATCCGATTATATAAATATGAGGAATACTATGAGTGGAACAACACAAGTTGAATTTTCACAAACAACGATTGATAAAGATATAGCAGATAGGAATAATAGATAGTGGCTGATTTTAAAACAAGAGTAAGCGATTTAACTAATTTTGAATCAACTGATGATTTTGCATTAAGAGATTGGCTCAATGAAGGATATAGAGAGCTTGTTAATGTATTTCCTCCAAATTTAAAAGAGTTATGCTATAGTAATCTTAAATTTACATCAACTCCCGAAGGTACAGAAGTAGAATCTATAAGCACTTCTAAAATAGGAATTGTTTTTGCTCATGATTTAGAATGTAGACAAATACAACCTAGGCATAAATATAAAGCTGCAAATTCAAGTAGTTATTTTTATGCTACTTCATCTGACCCTGTTTATTATATGGAAGGAAGTAAACTTAATGTTTTACCTTATGATAGTCCTGTAACTTATTATTATATAGCTTCTCCAAATATAACTGAAACTGATTCAAGTGTTGATAATTTTCCAGATGAAGCTGAATATTTAATTGTGCTATATGCATCATGTAGAGCTATACATAGATTAATGGTTAATAAATCATCTAATTTGCCAACTTTTGTTAATATTGCTCCTCCTAGTGCCCCTACGATGACTACGCAAAGTGTTACAATAAATGGTACAGCACCAACATATGTAGCTCCAAGTTTATCTTTATCGGCAGCTCCGACTATAAATAATTTAAATATAACAGCTGTAGTTCCAGTTGCACCTGATATTATATTATCTACTTTAACTAATTTAGGAGTTGCTCCAACGTATACAAGTCAATCATTAACAACACAAGTAGCATTTAATGATTATTGGACATTAGGGGATTTTGGAGATTCAGACCCAGGAGAATTAAATATAACTGCAGTATTACCTAGCGTTCCAACTTTGTCTGATAATTCTATTTCATTTAGTACATCTGCTCCTACTTATAATGTTCAAGCTGTTTCGCCTAATTATGCAGATGCAAATAATTGGTTAAATACAGAAGAAGATTCTGAAATGGTTGCTTCAAGGATGCAAATTATAGGTTCTGAAATACAAAAATATCAAGCAGATATGCAAAACCAATTAAACATATTTAATGAAGCAAATGCTGAATATCAAGCTGAATTACAAAAAGCTATAAAAAATGCAGATTTATCATCTCAAGATGATTCTCAAAAATTACAAAAATATTCTTCAGAAGTTCAAGCTTATAGTTCTCAAGTAACATCTCAAACTCAAGAATATGCTCAAAAATTAAGTAGGTATCAATTAGAATTAAATACAGTATATCAAGCATGGGCTAAAACTCAATCAGATAATTTGCAAAAATATCAATCTGACATGCAGAATGAATTAAATATTTTTAATAAAGAAAACGCATCTTATCAAGTTAAATTAAATGAAGCTATTAAAAATGCTGATTTAGATAATGCAAAAATGTCTAATGAATTGCAAAAATATTCAAATGAAATACAAATATACCAAGCACAAGTAAGTCAAAGTGTTCAGGAATATCAACAAAACTTTACAAAAGAATTTCAAATATGGCAAACAAAAAGACAAACAGAATTGCAAGAATTTCAAAATAATATGCAAAATAAATTAAATGAATTTAATGATGCTAATACCGAGTATCAAGCAAAAATGCAAAAAGATTTAAAAGACGCTGATTTAGCTGAATCTAAAGAAGGAAGAGATTTACAAAAGTATTCTCAAGAATTAGCTTCATATCAAGGACAAGTACAATCAAACGTACAAGATTTTCAAAATAATTTACAAAAACAAGTAACTGATTATCAATGGTATCAAAATCAATATGCTCAATTAAAGCAAGAATATAATCAAGGGTTACAAATGTTGGTGGGGGCAAATGCTGCTCCTCAACAACAAGCACAACAATAAGGAGAAAATAAATGGCAGCAGATAGAGCAACAGTAAGCATATCAGCATCATTATTACCTGATGAAATTAAAACATCAATTGGTGGTACATCTGTTTATGATTTAAATGATATAGGCAATGATAATAAATGGACTTATTCTTTAACAATTGTAGGAGCTTCATCAGAAGATGCATTACTTGCAAGTGTTCCATTTTTAGGACAAGGAGCTTCAGAAGAAGGAGCAACTGCTACTGTAAATGGTACTGATGATGTAGTTTTTTTATTTATTAAACATAGTGGCACTACAGATGGAAGTACTACCACTACAGCAAACTTACATTTAAATTTAAGCGGAGGAACTGCAACAGGTTCGGCAGTAGGAGATATAATATTAAAACCTAATGAATGTTTTTTTGCTAAACTTGGTAATACTGAAATAGATGATATTAACGCAGATTCTTCATCAGGAAATATTCAAGCACAAGTATTTGCAATATGTGATGATGGTGGTGTGTAGGAGTATAAATGGCTAAAACATTAACAACGGGTAATGTCATTGAGCAAATAGAGCATTTGTTTGGAAGACAACCTGAAAAATATATTATAAGGTTAATTAATGAAGCATTGCTAGATATAGCTTCTGAAAAGCAACATTATACAGTATCAGCTAGAAGAGATTTAATTGGTCATGATAGATGGTATGCCTTAACAGATGATGTTATTGATATTATAAAAGTAGAAATATTAGATAATAATGATAGATATGTTAAAATACCTAAATTAGCAGACTCACATAAATTATTAAGAGGTGATACTGATATAGCTAATGATGATTTAACTTAGGAGAATTATGGCAATAAATAAAAGAAGTTTTCCAAATAAACATTTTGCATGGTTTAATGATGACGATAGGCTTGCAATAGTTGCTTTAGATACAGAGTCAACTTCTGCTGAATCAACAAGAGAAAAATATGATACTTACCAAGATGCTGATGTTACTAACGGAATAAGATTAACCTTTCATTCTAAGTATGAAGAAACAACTGCGACTACAGATGATTTAAAAACAACATGCGGATTAGATAGTGCACTTCATAATGCTTTAGTATGCTATATTAAGGCAAGATTATATGAAGATAATCAAAAATTTCAAGAAGCACAATATTTTAAACAAATGTATGATACTAAAGTTAAAACTCATAGAAGTAGAAAATCTGGAGTTAGAGCATTATCAGTTCCTAGGCTATAAGGATATAAATGGCTGAATCTTGGAGCAAAGAAAGTAATACTAAAGCAAGTGGAAATGGAACTACTCAAGATACTGGATTTATTCTTGATTCTTTAAAATCATTTATAGTTCAAAATTCAAGTCTTACAGAAATATTTAAAATAGATTCTTCTGTTGGAGGTAATATATCTTTCGGAGAAACAACTGATGGTGGCGACAGAACTATTAAATTTGGTCATGGTACTATAGAATCATGCATAGGTATTGATGATAGTCAAGATGTATTTGCAATTAATACAGATGCTTCTTTAGAAGATGTAAATGATTTAGAAATTAATTCATCTGGACATGTTAGATTAGGGCAGGGTATATTACAAGGAATAGAAAGTGGTACTTTAACATTAGAAGCTGATACTTCTTTAACATTAAAAGCTAAAACTGATATTATTTTTCAAATTGATTCAGATGGTAATGGAACAGAAACATTTCAATTCAAAAATGGAGCAGGTACTGAAATAGCAGAATTAGATGAGCCTGGAAATCTTCAAATTGATGGTGACTTAACAGTATCGGGAAATAATATATCAAGTAGTTCAGGAACAGTATTCTCATTTAGCGGTAATGATGCTAGTCTTACGGGAGACCTAACAATAATAGGAAATAATATAACTTTTCCCGATAATCAATTAATAACTTCTAATGGAGAACATATACAATTTAAAGCAATTGGAACTGACGATAGAATGTTATTGTATTTATCTAGTCAAAACCCTGGAACATCCCCAGGTTATGCTGATGGTGAAGATGCGGGAATTATTTTTGAGGCAAATAATGAAAGTGGTCAATCTTTAAAATGGTCAAATCAACTTGATGTTAGTACGCAAAAAGACAGTACAGATTCTTTAAAATGGGATTACAATGTTACTGCAGCTGGAACTGCTACTATGATGGAGCTTACAAAAATAGGAGCTTTAAAAACATCAGGAAATTTAGCGGTAGCTGGTCAAAATATAGGAAGTGCTTTAGCCACAGATGGAACTGTTTCAGGTGCTATTAATTTTCCTGGAGCAGTTACTTTTCAAAGTTCTATTTCAGGTGTTTCAGCTACATTTACAGATGCCGTTAGAGTCAAACAACCATATGCAAACCTCACTAATGGACTTTATATAATAAACGATGCTGAAACAACTGACCCTGAAACAATACAAGGAATTGCAGAGCATGTTTGTGGAGGAAGTGATTCAGCGATATTTGCTACTATTGCAGCAGCAGAAACAAGTGTTTTATTATACATTCAAGAAAACAATGAAAGAAATTTTAATATATCACATTGCACAAGAGATGATAGTGGAAACACTTATGTAACTACTTTATCAAATCATGATATAGTATGTACTGGATTAACAACAGGAGCAAATCAAATAAGATATACTGATGGAACAAACGATATGAGTAGTAGAAGATACAAAATTATTCAACTAGGTGGAGATGGGCATATAAATGCTATAACTTCATCTTAATATTTAAATAAGGGGTAATAATGAATAAATACGAGGAAAAAATAAATAACTTAAAAAAGCAACAAGAACAAACAAAAGAGTTATTTATAAAATTACAAGGTGCAATAGAGATGCTTGAATCTATGGCACAAGAAAATGAAAGTCCGAAAAAGGATGAAAAAAAAGAAAATAAATAGTTTTTTGAAATAAAATGAGAGGTAATATATGCCGAAGAAAGACGTAGGAGTTGTCAATAGAGCTATTGTAACTCCAGATAAACACTTTCCGTATGCAGACAAACCTGCGATAAAATGTTTAACGGAAACAATAAAAATAGTTAAACCTGACATTTATGTAGATTTAGGTGATGTTGGAGAATGGCATGCTTTTTCAGCATGGCGATTTAAAAGAAAAAAAGCACCACCACTAGAATACTTAATTGATGATTTTGAAAAAGATGTTAAGCATGTTAATAAAGGGATGGATATTATTGATGAAGCTTTAGATATTGCAAATTGCAAAGAAAGATATATAACTGAAGGTAATCACGACAATTGGCTTAATTTATGCGTAGAAAAATATCCATATATACCTCAATATAAGTTTGCTAATGCCGTTAAACTTAAAGAAAGAGGGTATAAATACTACCCATTTGGAAAACACCTAAAAATAGGTAAATTATACATGTATCATGGACACCAATATGGTGGTCAGTACCATACTTCTAATCATTTAAGAAAAATGGGATGTAATATAATGTATGGGCATTGGCATGATTTGCAACAAATGTCAGCTACTCATATGGATGGCCCAAAGTCAGCATGGAGTATTGGATGTTTAAAAGATATGAGTCCTAAAGCTAACGATTGGTTAGAGCATAGGAATATAAATTGGGCTCATGCTTTTGCAATAGTAGATTTTTATAAAGGTGGATTATTTACAGTTCACATTATACAAATAATAAACGGAAGAACGTCATTATGGGGAGAACTCATTGATGGCAATAAATAGGAGAAATAAATGGCGACATTAAATGTAACGCATACAGAATCAATAACGCTGAACGGCCAACAATTTGGTGGAACAAATAGTCTTTCAATTACTGGAATTAATGATGTATATAAAAGAATTGTAACATGTCCAGCAAATAGTGAAACTACTTTAGTAAATTTTCATAGTTCTGTCGCAGATGGAACTTTATCACCGATGGATATGCAAAGTGTTAGATATATAAGATTAACTAATTTAGATGCAAGCAATGATTTAAAAATGAGCCTACAAATAGACGTAGGAGAAGATGATTCAGCCGCAGATGCATCGGCAACATTATTAGTTAAAGCTGGGAGTACTTTTGTAATGGGTTATCCTGAAGATGGTATTGGTGTTCTTGACGATAACGCTAATCTTGTAACTAATTTAGTTGATTTAGAAAGTATTGTTATTCAGCCTGGTGGTAATGCAATTAAAGTTGAAATTTTAGTAGCATCTGCATAAATGAAAATTGGTGACTTATTATTAATAAAAGGAGTTATCAATAAAAAACAACTCCAAGCAGCTTTAAGCAAACAAGCTGAAGAAGCTATTACATATAATAGGTCAGTACCTTTAGGAAAAATACTTATTGAAGAAGGGCATGTAAGTGTTGATGAAGTAGCAGAAGTTTTAAATACTCAACAACAGGAAATAAAAGCCGAAAGAAAAGAAAAGGAGAAGCCAATGGCTACAGAAATAGGTGAAGATAGTAAATTTACTTTTGATTTAAAATTTATGGTTACTATAGGGGCTGTTATAGTATCTGCCTCAGCAACGTATTTTAGTATTACAGGTCAAATAGAAGAACTTAAATCTAACAATAGTCCTAATAGACTAGAGCATGAATATGTTGTAAAGGAAATAGATAACATAAAATCTATGGGTGATTTAAAAATTATATCTTATAAACTTGATGAATATGATGAAACATTCAAAGAACTTAAAACTTTATCTACTACATTATCTCCTTTGGCAGCTGATTTAACTTATATAAAAGAAGAACTCGAAAAATTAAGAAATAAAAAAGTTGACATACCTGAAGTTGATTTATCGGGTATAGATGATTGCAAAGACAAACTTGATGCATTAGCAGATAAACTAAATGCATTTGAAGAAAGACTTAGCAAATTAGAAAATAGAAACTCGAAAGGAAGTAGATTTTAGTAATGCGTTATGAAAGAATTATATGTAATATGGTTGCGTATGTTGGTTTACTTTTTAGCGGGGTATTTGATAACTCGACTATATATTTGTCTGGCACAATGGGTACACCCTATATAAAAGGAAATGTAGAACTTGAAGATGACTATAAATATAATATTGGATTAAGAAAAATTGCATTGTTTCCATATCAATCATCTAAGAAGTTTTACAAAGGTAACGAATCAGCACTTAGTGATAATGCTTTATTTGGTGCTGTAGATGGCTTAGAATACCTTTTTTCAGCTAGTTTTGTTAAAAATAGAGGTCATGAGTTCATAGACCAAGAATATTGGCTTAAATGGAGCAACAAAAACCTTATAACAAAAATTAAGTATTTAGAAAAAGAAAGTAGAGATTTACAATTTGCTTCTATAGATTTAAGATATAAGTTAGGATTAGGCCCTGTTATATTTTCAATAGGTGGGAATGTAATGGGTCATCCCGTATATGGACATCCTGCTTATGAAGATTATGAATATCCTTGGTGGTATCTTGCATATGATTACGGATATACAGATTATTTAGTGCCTTTGCATGATTTAAATGGAAATGATGAAATTGATAGTTATTATATATGGATTGAAACTGACCCAATTACTGAAGAAGGTTATTGGGAAATGTTTTATGAAGAAGCTAGTTATTATTGGGAGGACTCTGACTCCGTTGCAGTTGCATACTCTGATTCAGAGTTTTACGAATATTATATGCCCGACATTATAAGACAATATAACGAAGATAATAAAATTAAAGAATGGCAAGCAGAAGCTAGTATAGCTATCGGTTTGGATTTTTATTTAGGAAATGATAAATTTTATTCGCATATATGGCTTAATTCTTATCAAGCAACCAAAGGATTAACTGATAAGTCATATAAAGGAGATGAAGAGCAATATGATATTGGTCTATTGTTAGGAGCTAAACTTGGAGAACACATTGGTGTTTTTATGGAAGGCTCAAAATTAAATTACTATGGTCGTGAAGAATATAACGTAAGCACAGGAGTGAATTGGAGGTTTTAATTGCAGGAGTTATCTGCATTTTGGTTGGGGTTTTGGTTAGTCTTTATAAGTGGACTATTAGTAATTTATGGTAAAGATTTATTTGAATAAGGAGAATTAAATGGCAGATGATGCTACAATAACAATGAAGGCTGTAATACTTCCCGATGACATACAAGCTACGTTAAAAGATTTAACAGCATCGTATACTCCCGCAGGAGATGGAACTGAAAAATGGTTTTATAAATTAGTTACTGTCGTGCATACATCAAATGCAACAGATTTAATTAGTGGTAATTATATAGAATCAGGATATGAAGAAATTGCAACAGGAGATAAAGTAAGATTTTTATTTATAAAGAATACTGGAACTACAAACGGAACAGCCACTACAGAAGAAAGTATACTCATTTCATTAAGCGGAGCTACTGTTGCATATAACTCAGAAGATACAATTGAAATAGGTGCAGGAGAATCTTGGTATGGAAAACTTCCAAATGTTACTGTAGGTAATATACATGCAAGAGCTGCAAATGCTGGAGCTGTAAGCGATGGAGATGCTTCAGTTCAATGTATAGTTGCAGCAATCTTAGACGATGTTAGTGAATAAAAAGGGGAATAAATGATACAAGGCATGATAGTTAAAAAAGTAATAGATATTGTTCTTAAGCAAATTATGAAAAAACATAAGCTTGATAAGCTTCAAAAGTATGTTGAGGAAGATAACGAGCTAGACAAACAAATGAAAGTAGTACAAAAAAATTTAGATAAATATGGCAAGTATATTGAAGAACTTGAAAAGGAAGTTGCAATATTAAAGAAAGATTCTCATCCTCCAATAGAGGATTTAGAAAAACGACTTAACAAACTAGAAAAGGAGAAATAATATGATGTCATTTTTAACAAGCAATTGGGAATGGTGCTTATTAGCTTTATACGTTTTAGAAAAAGCTATCAAATTAAGCCCTTCTAAAAAAGATGATTTAGTATGGGATATGGTTTTAAAACCTATCGTTGATAAAATCAAAGGAAAATAATGGCTAAAAAGCTATATGAAATAAAGGACTTCTCAGGAGGTCTTAACGCCTATGCTGACCCTAGAGATATTAAAGACAATGAATTTTCTCAAAATTGGAATATTCTTGTAGATAAAAGTGGTATCTTACGTGTTGTAGGGTCAGCTGAAAAAGATATTAATGCTAGTCATATAGATAATCCATTATTTCATCCTGGATATGGATTTTTTCAATTTGCAGTTGATTACGGATTTAATGCAGTTGATGGGGCTTTCAACTTTGGATTTGAGCAAGGAACTGTTCATGCTCAAGGAACTGACACAGACTTGCAATTTGTTCTTGAAGAAACATCTAGTTGTAGTTCAACAGATGATTATTATAAAGGAATGACTGTATTTTTCTATTCAGCAACAAATAATAATGGAAATTCTAGGATTGTTCATAGCTATACTGGCTCTAGTAGAACAATAACATTGACTTCTGATTGCACAGACGCTATAACTACATCTGATAAATACATGATTTTCAGATGGAAAAGTGTTGATTTTACAACAGGAAGTGCAGGAACAGAACAAAACTTTATTACAGATGGAACTATAGGATATGATACTGGATTTAGAGTATCTGGAACTGATGGTTATAGTTTTGATAGCGATTTTTATGCAGTAAGTAAAATTACAGGTGGAGATAATACAAGCGTATCAGGAGGATATTTAGAATATGCGGGAGAAGGAGAAACTAATTTAACTCTAAAAGCAGGCGTGACATACAACCTTTCTTTTAAATGTGGTTATAAAGAAATATGGAAAAATATTGTTACTCAAGGAGATTCTAGTAGTAATTATTTAGGTCTTCCTCCTTGGATAGAACTTTACTCTGCAACTGTAACTAACGATGGTTCTTCTACTGACAATACATTGAACACAGGATTAAATTTAATGTATGATAATCATTGGGCAAAAAGATTAGATTCAATTGAAGGTACTGTTCAAAACTATATTTCAAATCCAACAAAAAATTGTTTAGAAAACGGAGATTTCAGAGATACAAGTAATCATTGGACTGTAGTTACAGGAAGCCTTGTTACTCTTAATACAAGTGTTACAACTTCAAGTAAATATGGAGGTCATGAAGGAACAGCTCAAATAACTACAGGAGCAGTTACTGATTTAGCAAATAGTGGTAATACTTCATATCATGCAGGATATGTAAAATCAGACAATATGGCTTTAGACGTAGGGAGTTATTATAGATTAAATTTTGTATATAATGGAGAAGAAGGTGTAAGATATGCTATTTATGATGAAACTGGAGACCAGTTTTTAGTTCCATGGACTAATAATGGTACTAAAAAAACATCAAGTAATGGATGGGAATATCCTTTTCAACAAATTGATAGTGATAAAAAAACAACAAATTATATATATTTTTATGTTCCTGAAATTGATTCTACTCCAACCACAAGAAATATACAACTTAGATTGAATTCAGGTAAAGATGATTCTAGTGTTTATATATCAGGTATATCTATAAGAAAAGCATATAATGATTTAGTTAATATGGGATACGAAAATGTGGAAGGAAATCCTTTTTTAACAAATGTATCAGAATTTTATACATATAGAACAACATTTAAAATACCTCCAGAATACAATGATGCCACAGATTGGATATTAAGAGTACATGCAGGCTCTTGGGATTATCAAGATGACGCTTTTAGTGATTCAATGTCAACAACTCAAGAAGTATATATAGATGATATTAGATTAAGTAGTGACGATGGAGATGTTTTTACTTTATTATCAAGTAATAGTCAATTACATTCAAAGGTTTTATTACATTCTGAATCGCAAGGAAATACTTGGAATAATTTATTCGATTATCAAGAACCTAACGCAGAAGTAAATTTTAATTATGCAAATGGAGTATTAAGAGCATCAGATGGTAATTTTAAAACAAATAATCCTAATAAAATTTTATATTACAATAAAGAAAGCAACGAATCTTCTTCTTGGAAAAAGGGCTGGAAAGTTAAAAATGATTTTTTATTAAATCCTCCAAGTGTTACAACCTATTCTATTGTACCCGAAGATGAATTTACAGCCACAAATCCTGAAAGTAGTGACATATCAGCTTTTAATGCTATCCCTTATCTTAATACTTTGTATGACGGAATACGATATAAAAGTCCAGGAGAGTTTGAAAGCGATGGAGAAGCTTACATTCCAAGTATACAAACAGATTGGAGATTAAATAAATTTGGAGCAAATTCTGCTACTGGAATTGTAACTAGGTATTGGTGGGCAGCTGAAACATATGAAGCAGCAAATTTTACTCCATATGAATGTAGCATTTTATCTGGAAATGATGCATACATTCCAACTGAAGAAACAAGAGCTTTGCATCCCGCTGACCAACATCATATAGTTGCGGCTGGGTTTGGGCGTACAGGATGGGATGATGATAGTGGTACAAGAGGTGGATTTTTTGCACATGATGATGGATTTTATAGTCAAGCTTTATGGCCTTTAAAAATTGTTATTAAATCAGATGATTATGAGAGTTTAGGAAGCGATGAAGATGGTGGAGAATTGGCATATGGATTAAAAAGTCATGTTGAATCTAATGGTTTTCAATTTGATGATAGTAACGCAGAAAATTACTTAGATAAATTAACAGTTTATAAAATAGAATATGATGTTGATTTTGAATTTCAATCTTATAAAAAAGGTAATAGTACTGGAGATGCAGATGATTTATGGGCTACCCATAGGCCAGTTCCTTGGTTTGATGTACAAGCTGGAAAAGTAGGGGGAGGCATTGATTTAACTAATACATATGATGATGTGCAAGATTTTATAAATTCAAAAGAGATGCCAAGTCGAACTGCTATTAAATATACAAATGTAGGTTTAACATCTCATAGTGCAGGAAAACTTCTCCATGAAGTTAAATCAGGGGCAGATTATTTACCAGGAAATCCTAGTATAAAAAGTTCTAGGAATTTTGAGGATGCTAGTGCAGGATACTTTAAAGCATGTACAATTAATTTTAGCGGAGAATATACTTGGGATATAAATGATTCTGATTTAATTGACGTAGTAAATGGAGATGATTTATTATTTACAATTGCAGACCATTTAGAATCAGGTCATGAAAAGGTATTTGCAAATTCATTTCGTCATTGGGGAGATACTGGACTTCGTTGTGGAGCTGATTTAGACAATCCAGAAGGGGCAAATTGTACTTTTATAGCAAAACCTGGAGGCCCTCGAGGAGATGGAACTGATAGTTCAAATTTACCATATAAACAAGAACAAATAGATGCAAGCAATGATGCTGAGGGTGTTGGTAGTGGAGACCTATTTGCTCCAACTAATTTTTCTAATGACCAAGAAGGATATGGGCAAAATGGATTTGCTGTTTATACAAGATATTTTATCAATAAATTAAGAGTTACTTTTCATGACCATATATATAGGCAACAATTAGAAGATTCAGGTGATGATGAAAATGTATTTAATCCTGCTCTAATAACATGCGGAGCAAGTAATTCTGTTATACTCTTTGATTTTGAAGTGCCTGATGATATAGCCCCCTCAGGATGGGCAGAAAGAACTTTTGTAACAGCAACTTCTGTTGTTAATAAATTTGGAGAAGAGTCTGGATTAACTATTGGAACTGATACTCTTCCAGAAACAGGAAGTTTTCCTCCTACTGTATGTCCTAATATTAGCCTTTATTTAGGGAAAGAAATAATAAATAATGATGATATATCTAAGACAAAATTCTACATGAAAGATAGTGAATCTGATGTTTTTTATTTGCAATTTTATATTGACCATAAAAAAGGAAATAATGGGCTATTATATTCTACTACATCAGGAGAGTCTTCTAGTGGCTCTGAATATAAAGCTAACTCAAGTGATGCATATCTTTATAGTCTTAATCATAGATTTGTAAAAGATTTTAATGAAGTAAATAGTTACGAATCAGAAACATTAGTTTCTCAAGAAGATGCTCTTAAAACTCAAAATTTAGGCTTAAAAGCTAGGTATAAATGTTCTGTAGTTGCAAACAACAGATTGTATGTTGGTAATATTAAACAAGGAGATGAAATATATGGAGATAGAATGTTGAAATCTCCTCCTGGAAAATATGGAGTACTTCCAGCATCTAATTTTATTGATGTTGCAATTAATGATGGCGATGAAATCACAGCTTTGTCTTTTTATAAAGATAAACTTTTACAATTTAAAAAACATAAAGTATTTGTAATAAATACATCAGGCGATTATGAATTCTTAGAAGACACTTTTCATAATGTTGGTGTTCAAGGTCAATATTCTGTAACTGTAACCCGACATGGTGTTGTATGGGCTAATGAAGATGGATGTTTTTTATATAATGGTAAAAAAATAGAAAATTTAATACAAGATAAAATTCCTAAAAGTTCAAGTTATGAAAATCCTGCAGAATCAGGTAATTCAAGTAATAATAGATGGTGTGCAAATTCAACTGCTGGAGATTGTGTTGTTGGATATGACACAAATAAAGATACAATTTTGGTTAATTTTACTAAAGAAAATACTGCAGCAAGTCATCCTTCTGGAGCAACTTATCATTTTAAAACAAAATCATGGTCTTTAATATTTGGAGTTTGGAATGATTCAATTGGTAGAACAAACACAGGCGACATGTCTAATATGATTACAGATAAAAATGGAGAAATTTTATTTTATCATACAAGTCAAAATGCAAGTGATATAGCTCAAAATATTAATACTATAAGAAAATGGAATCATGGTGCTAATGATGTATTATCAACTAAAAACATTACATTTACTACAAAAGACATTACTTTTGGCGACATAAATGTTCGTAAAAAAATATACAAAGTGTATATTACTTATAGAGTAAGAACAAACGGCGAAGATTCTAATTTATCAGTTACAGCTGCAATAAATGGAAGTCAAAA
>CEQV01031768.1_pt1 | contig 16372 bp, 12 predicted proteins | sample 530971 | NCBI WGS metagenome assembly CEQV01 (sample SAMEA2621173, study PRJEB7988) | marine metagenome | biome: marine biome (ENVO:00000447); feature: deep chlorophyll maximum layer (ENVO:xxxxxxxx); material: "saline water (ENVO:00002010), including plankton (ENVO:xxxxxxxx)" | depth 100 m
TCAAAGAGTTCCTCATACTTTCGGGTCATCTTCGTGAGTTGTCTGCCCATCCGTCTATTCTGGTTGATGAGATAGCCGATAAAAACGGCAGTCATGCCCAGGTCAAGGTACTGCGCTAATACCTCGCCTTCCATTTACCCCTCCATGAAGATTGCAATACACTGCATGATAACCACAGTGGCCAGAATCAAACCTTGGGCTTTGTGGATCTCTTTCTTGATCCCCTGAATATCTGCCCGAATGGAAGACACTTCTGACTCTACCGTGTCCTGTCTCTGGCCCAGTACAGCTACATCAGTTTCAAGCTTTCGAACTCGCTGTTCCATTCATTAGCCCCCAATCTTACCGCGTAAATACCACACTTTTTCGTTTGCTGTAGCATTTGTGAAGCTGGCCACGTCGTCATCAATAACGCTAAGCGAGACGTCTTCGGGAATCACACCAGTGATTTGAATGGCTCTGTTCGCAGTACACTCAACTAAAGCGTACTTAGAATAAGAAGAACTCCCGGAGGTGGTGCCCATGTCTACGCCCCACAGTTCTCCAGTATCTACAGCAGCAACTATATCGTCGGCTGCACTCGTACTTTTCGTCTCAAACAGGCAGATAGCAGCCATGATTACTCCAGTGCGGCGCGTGCGGAAAGGGGTTGTAGTAGGTAGCGGAACTTTGTGATACGGATAACACCACCCTTCTTTCCGTTAACGTCGAAACCGAACCAGCACGCCAGATATAAATGCTTCCCGCCAAAACGAGTAGCGTTGTTTGTTGTCTGGGTAGCCGCAACCATTGGTCCAAAAGGATCGGTAGTAGCATAAGAGCCAGAGGGCATTTGCTCGTTGTAGGAGCCAATAGGATGTGCAACTAAGTTTGTAGAAACACCAGCTTGAAATACAATCGCATCGTGGGAAGTTGTGTCACTACCCGGTTGGTTTCGCCAGATTCTCCCCTCTCCCAGACCTTTTCCATGACGGCTGAAAAGGCCGGACTTGTACATGCTGAGCTTCTGAGTAGCATTGCTGAAGTTGTTAGGATCGTTGGACCGATTCTTTGTTACACACACTCCGGCATAGTTTGTGGTGCCAGGGAGAGGTGGATCTGTGCCCTGGTCAGATGCATAGGCAATAATCCCACAAGCAGCATGTACCTGATGGCCATAACCTTGATCGGATGTTCCATTGATAGGCCCATTCGTGTGATCGAACTGCATCTCAAGTTTCAGGAGCGTGCTCTCACTTTGAAAGTTGTGCGCCGCTTGGCCCGCAGGAGTCGCTTGATTCGCCCAGGGATCGAGCTTTATTTTTTTAATGAACCACAACCCGTGCTGTGTGGTGGTGATGTTCCGTGCGTTGTACCCGCTGCCGATGTCGGGAAAGGTGACGTGAAGTTGGTCACCTGACATGGCTGCTGTGACGTCGATCGCCCCGATGCCAGCGCCCTCGATTTTCTTCCACTCGCTCTCATCTGCGATTTTAGAAAGATCGAACTCAACCCAGTCTTCCCAGGGATTACCCCCTCCACCGCCACCGCCACCGCCAGTAGCAGGTGCTGGAACTGTTCTTCCTCCCGCCGCTGCGGGTGATGTTCTTGCCATTATGATTTCCTCGTTTGCTTCTTTCTGTTTGCCCGGAGGGAGGCTGAAATCTTTTTCTTGATTTCTTCCTTATCGGAACGGTTCTCATCCCAGTAGTTTTTATTGTCTTTTTCGCTCACTGAGACTGTTTTACCATTGTTCTTTCTGTGGCCCGAAGGAGAATGATTATCTTTTCCATCTCCTTTTTTGCCATTCTGACGTCGGTAAGCCCGAGAACGATCAGCGTGTTTTCGTTTCTTCTCTTCTAACTCTTTCTTTGGGACATCAGCGCGTTGTCTTTTTTCACACTCATAGTCTCTCTTCTTCGAACCATTGTGGCTCGGACAACTAATCTTACTTGCCATTTCTACTCCGGAACCTCGATCCACACTTCAGGATTGAGATACTCTCCTGTGAGGGGGTCTTTGGCGAATGAGGTTCTCCTCTTGACTCTCTTTGTTTTAGGAGCCGGATCTGGAGAAGGATCCGTAGGAAAGATCTTAGGAGGATGCCAGTCCAGGACTTCTTGTTGATATGTCTGTTCTGGAGTGGGGGGACTCCAGCCGGGGAACGGCTCGGTCTGAGTCAGATCAGAAGGAAGATCCTGCTTTTGCCAAAAGTGTTCTTCATATGCCTGCTCGGGAGTCATCCCCGTAGGAGATCCCGAGTCATCTAATCCGTAGATTTCTTGAAGACTTCCTGTAGGAGTTGGAGTCTCCCATTCCTCCTCAAACTTTTTCTTCTCTTCCTCGTCCCATTCCGTTTTAACGAGATAATGAGGAGGGATTTCTTTCCCCTCACGGATCAAAGCATCTCGCTGTGCGAGAGAAAGAGGAACAGGGTCTGGAGGCTCTTCTGGGGGAAGAACCTCATCTGGAAGCTTGTTCAAACTTTCATTTAGAGATGGAGTAATCTCTACTCCCATCAGACCTAAAGTTCTTCGGGTGGCTTCTCTCTCAGAGATCGTTCCTGCCTCGAACTTTTGGTTGACTTGATCCAGACTTTCCTTGTTTTCGATGATTTGTCTGTGAATGAACTCCATCGCCTCATATTGCCCAAGAAGGGCGGCATTCTTCTCTTGGATATTCCATACATGCCAGTTGTCTTCTTTCATCAGATCCCCCTCTCGTGCCTGATGGATTTGAGACCCTGGGTTTTCCCAAGCGGGGGGCTCTGCTTCTGGAAGAAAGGCAGAGAGTCCCCCCGTCACTACGAAGTGCGCTACATTTTCGAGTTTATCTGGAAACCAGGGGACGTTCCGTCCTTCTGGACCTATCCCAGTACTCTCTCCGATAGGAGCCCACATGCCGAGTGGACCCTCTTGGGGAACCTCGAAAAATCCGGGCTTCATCTTGTTGATCAACGCCCAGTGGGCATAGGCTCTTCCTTGAACTCCCAGTCGATTCGGCTCCTGTCCAGGAAGATCTCCCCGTAAGACTGTCTTTAGAAGATCTTCTGGTGGAACTTCGCGAAGGGCTTCCATCGTATTCCACCACCCTCTTGAATAGGAGGGCTCATACTGTCCTCGAAGTGTTGCAAGACGATCCTGAACCATCTCTCGCTGTTGATCTTGTCTCTTTGCCAAAGCAGGACCAAGGACTTCAGTGAAGACTTTTTTTCCTCCGGCTTTGAGTAGATTTCCCCAAAGCCACATGCCTTCTGGTTGAGTCCCCGGAGAGAAGACTGGATGATAGCGAAACATTCGACGGGTTCCTCTGCCAGAGAGTCGATCTCCTCGACTTCCAACATCCTCGTAGATTCGCCCCCGAACTGGACCTACTCCCTCCCTTTCCCGAGGCGAGTCCCGCTCTTCATCAAACTGAGTGAAGGGATCTTCTCCTCTTCTCACAGCCTGCGCTTCTTCTGGAGTCATCTTGGAAAAATCAGGAAAGACTTTTTGTATCGATAGAAGCTTGTAGAGATCTTCTACGCTACGAGGAGTGCCCGGGGGAGGGTCTCCTCCAGACCAGAGAGCGTCAAATACTTCTTTAGCCTCTTTCTGTTCCTCTTCACTCAAGGAGGGACGCCAGTCATTCAGCCACTTTCTTCTTGCCCGAGGGGAGCGGGGGACATCTCCTGTGTCTCCTTCACGATAGTGTGTATGGTCGTAATAGGAATACAGAGCGGCGAGATCGAGCCAGTCATCTGCCGACATAGAGCGCAGGAAGGCTTCTTGTTTAGCCTTTGCTCTGGCTTTTCTACGTCTTCGTTCGAGCCTTCGTTTTTCCCTCTCTACTTGCCCGGGTTGTACTGACATGAACCCCCCTAATTGGCGGGCTCAATGTCAATTTGGACAGCGATTACATGGTCGGTTGCAGCGTTGTTCGTTGCAACAGCTACGAAGAGAACTCCCGTATTTCGATTTCCTGTCGTAGTAGAAACCGCTGGGATCTCATAGAAGATTCCAGGATCTTCTTCCTGATCCAGGGGATCCGTAGACAATGAATACACGAGTGTCTTTCCGAATGCCCCGGCTCCCCCCGAGTTCTCTCGAACTTCGAGGGCAACCGTAGCAGATCCAGCACCCGTTCCAGCGGTAATGTCCGCTCGAACTCGTCGAATCCAGCCTCGGATTGGAACATTCGTCGCTGTGCCCTCAATCATGGCATTACCTACAGAGGTAATGTTCCCTGAGTCAGCCACAGTTCCGGGCGTTACCCGAATCCAAGTCTTTTTGTTTACTGGTCCAGCCATTCAGGCCCCCTATTAGTTCCAACCAGCCATCATTGTGGGGCATACAAAGATGCGTCCCGTCGTGGCAGAAACCTCAAACACGACTCCGATGATTCGATCTGCTCCACCACCCACTGCACCCGCAGTAAGTTTTGGCGCTCCCGAACTCGCACCGGCAGCCAGATAAACAACAGCCCCGAGAGCAAGTGCCGAAGTATCGAGTCCTGTGAGCATCTTCCAGGGGAGGCAAACGCCACGTCTTCCGGTCGGAATCAGGTGCTTTGTGACGAGGAGGGGATTCTTAGATCGAGCCGCAGAACTCGCATCTGCAAGCTCGACTGTAACCACCGCGCCAGAGGTTGCGGTGTTTGCGCCTCGTTGGAAAGTCACGATTCGACCCGCAGGAATGTCGGCTCCCGTGTTGTTCAACACCATGATTCCCTCTGCATAAGGGGTATCGGTCGCGGGTTGAAGGGATTTCTGCTTCATGACTGGCATTTTTACTCTCCTATTTAGAGTCTTCTCTAACTATCTTCAGTGAGGACTTCCGTTCTTCACGGAAGTTATTGAAATCTTACTGTGGGAAGAAAGATTTGTCGAGGATGCTTCTTCTAATATTAGTAATCCAGAGGACTCTCGCTTCCCATCTCGTCTAAACCTTCTTGGATTTCTTCTTGTTGACGACGTAGATTCGCAGGAATGTACTTCGGATCACGAGGACCTTCATATGGATTCCCCAGGTATTCACCATGGCTTCGAATAAACTTGTCAAACTCTTCTTTCAATCCACGCTGGCGTTGCTCCAGAGTCTCATAGATATTGATTGGAACTTCTCGATAGACTCCCGTCACCCGACCGAAAACTCGTGCCCAGGTTTCTAAGAGAGAGCGGTCTCGGTACTCGTTGTGAGTGGCAATCCCTCCCATCCAACTCGTCACCTGAGTCGCCGTGACCGGAGCGGATCTCCACAACCAGTGAATGTGGGTAGATACTTTATACCTTCCTGAGTCGTTGTCCCATTTCATTTGGGCTCGTAGAGGGGCGAACTTCTTCCAGATCATTTCTTCATCTGGACTCAAGTATCGATCTGAAGACCTCATCTCAAAATCTAAGTCTGCTCCCCATGTAGAGGCAACCGACCTTGCCATAGTTTCCCACCCAGGGGCAAGACCGCCCAGAATGGGCTCAAAGAACTGTGCTCCAACATCTCCTCGCATTGGAATATCAAAGATTGGATCCGAGTCTGCTCCCGGAAAAATTCCTTTTACCCGACTAAACTTATTCAAGGTAAGAAAGAGTCCCGTCCAAAGTCCAGTGCCCATATCGAAGAGGTCCGGAACAGTTGCAGGCGGCATGATAATCTGCCGGTGTGTCATGTCCTTCCCTGTTCGCCGAAGGTAAGCTTCCCGTCGAACCGGGTCATAAGGAATCGCTCCAGGGGATGGTCGAGTCTGGTAGTACCCGGGTTTCCCCATCTGATGGGCGAGCATGTCTGTCTGCTCTTGAAGAGACATTCCTGCATGAGCATTATTTTCGTAGATGAACTCAGGAAGAGACGGCCAAATAAGAAGCTGCTGTCTCATCCGAGCCAACTTCGTATTCCCGAGGGCCGCCTTCTTGAGGTAGGCTCCTGAAGGAGAGACAAAAGGTTCGAGGAAAGAGTAGTGCAACTGCTTCATTCCAAGACGCCAGAATCTCCAGAAAGGAATGATTCGAGAGAGAGTCCTCCCTTCCCACTCTGCGATTCCATGCGACCAGTCATAGAGAGCCCGCTTCGTTCTCTCTGCTGCTTCTTTTCGGGAGTATCCTCTCTGGAGGAGGTCAGCGTAGAACCCCATTCGTTGACGCTCTTGAACGAGGGCGGCATGGTCATAAATCTGACCTTGCCACCAGTCATACATCTCCCTTCCCATTCTCTTGAAGTCGTCAGCCGTTCGGCCATACATTTGCATCAGTTCTTCTCGAACGAAGGACTCTGAAATACCGTCTTCTAAGGCCCATCTTCTCAACTGATCGAAAGTAATGGGCTCCCCATTCTTAGTGAAGAAGTGGCCTTTTTCTCCTTTGAACACTCTTCCCAAAAAAGGGTTCAAGGCAGAGGAGAGGATGCCCGGGAGGGCTTCTCCTCTTCCAGACTTGCCTGCTACCTGTTCTGCCATGTACAGGTTCATTTCCTGCCATCTTCTTCCAAAGAAAGGAAGATTGGTAGGGAGGTTGTAGAAACTTCGCTTTGATGCTTGCCACAGGCCCGCTTCCATCCACATCTGAGAGAAGTCTCCCATAATGTTGTTGGTCCAATAGCGAGGGTTGGGAATAATCAATCCAGTTACTGCGGATCCCCGCCAAGCAGCAAGGTAGTCTCCGTACATTCTTGCCGCTAAGGGTTCCACACCTCGAATACTGGCAACTCGAAGCTCTTTGACGAGGTCTTCAGCCCGGGCTTCTAAGGCTTCAACCATGTTTTGGGGAACAATCGAGCTTCCTCCCTTCGTTGTTCCCATCTGGATCAGGCGACGATGCTCTCCCGAGACGTCTTTGACGAACCCCGCTATCTGTCTCCCACTGCTTGTCCATTTGTCTTGACTGAAGGGCATCCCCATCCGATTGAGGGCATCATAAGCAGCTTCTGGGTTCTTCACCTCTGCCATATTTCCTTCGAAAATACGGTTGATGTCTGCTGCCACGCTCGCCTTGATTGAGATTCCTGATGCTCTTTGGAGCCTATAGCCCAGGGTGCCAATCGAAGCGGAAGCCATGAATGCAGAAGAAGCGAGAGCGTTTACTCGATCCACATTCGTGTCCACCTCTCTCCTCAAAGCGAAAGTGAGATTTCGCATCTTCGCGGAGAAGCCTTCATCTATTACTTCCCCGAGAGCATTGACTTCTTTTCCGAAAGTGTTTGAGTTCCCGAGAAAGTGTCTTGCAAGAGCTAAGAGAATGGCATCATCCTCTGTCACAGCTATGGGACGTCCCTTACCCCGAGCAAGCCACATACGCGAGACAGCCTGGAGAGTTCGAGATGGTTTTCCGTATTGTGCGCTCTCTGTGACTCGGGAAACGAGATCCCCCGTAATTTGATCAATGCCACGCTCAAGCTCATCTAAGAACTTGGGGGAAAGAGTGATTTCTTCTCCCTTTCCTACGATCTTTCCTCTCCCCTTCCGAGCAGTCTCAATGAGTCGGCGCAACTTGGCCCTCAGTTGAATCGCTTTTGTTTCACCCGCCGCCCGAGCATCTTCAAGCCTTCGGGGGTCTGTTCGATAGTCGGCAGCCATCTGCTGGGCACCCTTTTGATAGGGGCTTCCGTTCCCAGTAGCCAGATTCCACCGAGGCTTTCCTTCTTTTAGATTGACCTCGGCAAAGCTGTCCAACCAGACTTCGAACCGTTCAGCAGGCGTGCCTCCCAGCGCCTCCATTCGAGAGATCTCAATGAGTTCCATTCTGCCCCGAGAAAGGAGGCGCTCCGTAGACACGAAAGCATCTTCTACCTCTTTGGTGTATCTACCGATTCTCTCTTGGACATTGTCAAAGCTCGCTCCTCTCCGCTTTGCCATCGACATTGCGTTTCGGAATCCTCTTCTCCAGTTGCCCCAGGGGATGAGGGTGTTGACGAATCCTCGATTGAGGTTGGACTTTCCTTTCTGAAACAGTTGGAGATCATCCCAAGCGTCATAGACCAGGCGTCCCACTGCGACACTCTCAGTATAGAGTTCCCTTCCTTTGGCCTCTCGAAGGAATGTTCGAACATCCGAGAGCACTTTGGAAGCAGTGTCGGTATCCAGAAGAAGACGTCCATGTGGGGTTTTTGCCCCGGTCTCAAAGATCCATTTGAGACTCTTGCCCCGGTCGGAGGCGAGGAACTCGCTTACTGCTTTCCGATCTCCAGCGAGAGTTTCTAACTCTCGAAGAAGAGAAGCCGAGTCGAACTCAATCCCTACTTCCTTTGTTGGGTGTTTGACGGGACCAGACGTGACCTTCTTTCTAAGTTCTTGATATTCCTTGAAAAGTGCCTCATCGTCAATCTTCATCCCAAAGGATTGGATGGCTTCATCGTCCAGCTTTCTAAGATTCAAAGCAGCACGAGCAAACTTTCGAGGAGAGGAGTAGATGTTGTGAGCCTTTAGGCGAGTAAGGCCCGCGACTCGAAAGTTCTCAAGCCCGTCTCGAACAGTCTTGATTGCCTCTCCAAAGTGTTCTCGAATTCGAGCAGTCTCTACAGCGTGAATCTCGGCTCGAACTGCCTCTTCACTCTGCCCAACCCACTTTTTAACAGCCTTGTCTCGACTTCTCGCGGCTACTCCAGCTTCTTTCGAAGCTTCTTTGTACGCTTTTGATGCTTCTCGGAGGCGCTCGGTTGCTTCTTCGAATGCTTGAAGACGCTTTGCATGAGGACCTGCTGTTCGAATCTGCTCTGCGAGTCTCCGAGCGGCTGCCGCATCCTCTCTCATCTTGAGCATCTGGGAGACGATTCCCCCTTCTGCTGAAACTAATTCGTGAAGCTCGTCGAATCTATCGATCTTAGTCTTCAGCCTTTTTGCTGTCGGCTTATCTAATCGGAAAGGGTGTTTAAACGTGGACCCATCGGTAAGCTCGATTATGATCTCGTTCTCATTTCCACGAGCAAGTCGGGGCTTTCCTCCAGGACCTGTGATTCGAATGCGCTCTACTTCTGCAATCCGGGTTCCTCCCGTCTCCGTAGGAACTCGTATCCTCGATCCAATAGTAGGAACTCGAATCGGTTTTGCTCGACTTGAGACAGACGCTGCTGTTCTCTTTCCTTCAGTCGAAAGGATGTCCCATCCCCTTCGAAGCTTTCCATCTACCCTTCGAGCTTCGGGGAGGAGACGAAATCCTTGAACCATGTGGTCAAATAGACTTGCGAGGTCGGTGGCAGCCTCATCGTATTCTTTAAGCTTTTGCTGGACGATAGGATCCTTTCGAATCTCCTCTGCTTTCTTTTCAAGATCAGAAGCGAGCTTATCTGTGTCCCTGGCAGCAGTCCCCACTACAGGAGCATCTTTCTTCTTTACGATAGCTGCCGCTTTTTCAGGACTCATCCCCTGCATCACGAGGAAGTTATTTTTTAGAGTCTCGGCGTGTTCTCGTAAAATGTACGCCTGGGCCAAATCGATCTCTGCGATCTGCTGCTTCTTCAACGCGAGGGCCGCTTTCCCTTCTTCGGTGACTGCTTGTGCCTCAAGCTTTCGAGCTTCTGCGATCCTTTCTCTCTTGAGGACGTTCATCTCCCCCAGTTTCTTATACACATTTGAAGCAGCCCCCGTACTTCCGAGAGTTGCTCCTTCCAAGCCTCCGACTGTTCGGTAGTTGCTGGCTGCCTCCATCTCGATCGCTCGGAAGATGGCCTCATCGAAGGCTTCCAGTTCATCTGAGATCTGATCGAGACTTTTTGCTCCTGTGGCATTAACCGTAGACATCTCATCGAGAAACTGGGCTGCTTTGAGAAGTTTTCTATTTGTCTTCGCGAGTCGGAGCCCTTTTGCAGCATACCCAGGGCCAGTGAGGAGAAAAGATCCCAAGTCAGGCTCGAATGCGATGATACCCAGGGTTGCGATGACTCCCGCAGCGCGGTCAAACCTTTCTCCCGGAATGTATCGTCCGAGAGCCTCTCCCATCTCATCGATATGTTGAGTGATGTCATCGCCTGCCAGAATGGACTCAGTCCACTCTCTTGATCCGATTGCGTGACCCCCAAACCATTTAGGAGCAAGCCAAGTAGAGGGGGAAGCCCGGGCGATTCTGTATGCGAGTCCCTCAACCTTTACTTGAGGGCCCGAAGTAAAGGCGTGTGCTCGAACTCTTGCATCTGCACTGTCTGGAATATCTCCAGGTCCCACACGAGAGAGGGGGATACTATTAGCGAGAACTCGAATCATCTTGATTGGAAGCCAGTCATCTTGAATGTCATCAATCAGTTCATTCGTGTCCGGATGGATCCAGAGAATATTGCTTCGAGACGCCGCAAACTCGGATAAAGAGCGCTGAGTTCTTCGCTCAACCTCTCGATTAAAATCCTCTTTGGATCGAGTCTTGCCCTGGTTGAGATCTTCGTCTTGGAGCTTATTGGTGTGGACTTTCCAGACCAAGTCCCAAGCTGCGTCTGGATCAATCGCAGTCTTCTCTCGAACTTGCTTAGTGATAGATCCGATTTCAACTTGTTGGTGGATTAGATTCTGAATGAAGGACTCACCACTTACCGCTCGATGACGAAGATACTGTCCCGCCTTCTTCCCCACCCAGTCTGTTCCTCCTCTCCTTGTTTGAGAAGCTCTTCCCGCATCCCACACTTTTTGAGGATCTTTCGCTTCATAGGGGGAGAGGAGCTTTTCCTCCAATAGTCTGTCAATCTCTACCCGAGATGGAGTCCACCCCACAGGAGGGGAAGAAGAAGCCAAGTAGATGTCGGGAGAGGTAGCCTTCTCTACTTCCCGATCTCCTCCAGATTCTAAGTCAAAAGTAGTGGGAGAGGGAGGAGTACTCGTGTCCTGGGGATCAAGAGAATCAACCGCGACCCCATACTCTGCTTGTTCTTGCAAGTCCTTGGGATCTTCAGAAGGAGGAGGATTCAAGGCAAGATTACTCCGAGTCGCGCTGGGAGTCGTTCCTAAAAGAGTAGCGGCGATGCCCCCCAAGGGGAATTGGATAATCTCCTCGTTCTCAGGAGTGTCTTGTTCAGGGTCCTGCCCGGTTGGAGTTTGGTCTTCTAATGCCATTCTCTATGCCACTCCTGGAGGGGGTGCTCCTCCTTGTGCCCGTTGGGCGTCTTCCAGTTTCTTCTTCTGCATTCTCTCCTGGGCAGACTGCATCACTTTCTGGATTCTTTCAGTAGAAGCAGCCATCGCCGTTTTGTCTGGAGTCTGCATTCCTCCAGCTTGGCCCAGGTTGGGATTTGAAGCTGCCTTGGCACTAACATTGCTAAACCCGGTTCCCTTCGTAGTCTCGAAGGCAGTTGCCCCGTGTCCGGGACCGCGAGGAGCTTCGGTGACCCCTCCCCCTTCGGGATACGGAGCAAACCCCGGATCCTTTGTGTGCCCGGTGAGGGGGATATCTCGAAACATATTCTTCTCTTTTTGAGAAGGCTCATCGAAATCAGTCTCCCCACTCTGGACTTCTGCTCTCGCTGCTTCTCCTCTCGCCGCCGCCGCTGCTTGCTTCTTGAGGAGTTCCTCGACTTCCTCCCGGGTAAGCGACTCTTTCTCTTCTTCTTCTTTTTCTTCTTCTTCTTTTTCCTCGGGAGCGGTCTCGACGTCCCCTGTTTCTTCTTCTTCTACCTCTACTGTTCCTTCTCCTGTTCCTTCTCCTGTTCCTTCTCCTGTTCCTGCTCCTGGCAGAGTGGGTCTGTCGGGAGCTTTCTCCCCTTCTCCTGACTCCTCCACTTTCTTGGACTCTGCTTCGTCATGCGTTTCCCGATCTAAGAAATCCTTTCCTGCGTATTCCCAGGCTTTTCTTATGTAGCTGTTGGTGTGGCTACCTATAGAGTTCAGGTCAATCTCTTTCGCCTTCTCTGGATGATTGGATATAAACCAAATTCGAAACTGATTGCCCTTGGTTCGGCTGGGGAGGTGCTTTCCCATCGTGTTGGCTGGAAGTCCTGTGATCTCTGTTACCGTCGCTCCCACAGCGCTATCTTCTACTACTTCCTCTGCTTCTTCTTCTTCTTCTTCTTCTTCTTCCTTGGGAGCGATCTCCACGTTGTCCCAGAACGAATCGAGTTCGTCATCCTTATTTTCGAGAAGTTCCTGGTATGCCTTGCGACCTCCCAACTTCCATCCTTCTCCATCTTCGTTCTTTGGAACCCCAACTGCCTCATATTGTTGATCTCGAAACTTGCGGTATGCCTTTCCTGCTCGTCCGGGTGTGACGGCTGTTAGCCATGCTCGAACCTTGTCTCCAGCACTCGGCCTCGATGCGAGTCCGTGACGAATACGAAAAGCGTCCTCAGCCCAGCTTTCGTCGCGAGCATTTCCCGCAGCATCTTCCCATTGATCTACGAGTCGGTCATAGATCTCGTGTCGGTCTCCCGAGTATCCGTATGCTTGGACTGCTTCATCCCACTCAGGACTGTTAATGATTCGCTCTCGCCATTCAGCGTCTGAGAGCCAATAGCCAGCATCTCCGTCTTCCTCAAGAATGCCATCTACGAGTTCTTGCATCTTTTTCGAGGCTTCAGTCTCGGGGACTCCTGGTCCACTCATCCCTAAAATCTGAGCCATCGCCTCTGGGGACTCGTTTCCTGCCTTTATGAGGGCCTGGAACATTGCTCTCATTTCTCCAGGCATTCCAACACTCTCTCTCTGCATAAGCTGGAGTGCGCTTTGCTTCTCTGCTTCGAGGACATCTCGCTCGGTGTAAGCATTTCTTCGGTGTCTTGCTAATCCTCTTTCTTCCTCTAAGAGGCCCGATTTTACGGTTGGCGATACTCCCGGGGCCTCCCGAAGTTCTTTCATGAAACCAGCGGGACTCATGCCCATTCGAGAAGACACCCAAGATATGACAGCCCCTCTCTGTTGAGGGGAGGGAATGTTGTTTAAAATATCTCTCATGGCTAAAGCCATGTCATCTTTAGTCTTATCCCTAAAGACTCTTACTCCTCGATGTTGCTTAGTGTTGTTGTTGAAAGCGTTTTTGAGGACGGAGTATGTTTCAGCAGGAAGAGACGAAACCGCAGCATCAACTCCATCGTCATACTCAGACAGTCGATCCATGGCTTTTCCCAGAGCACTTCCGAGTTGAGAAACCTGAGCAGAGTCAACACTTCCCTCTGCTGTCTTCACTGTTCCCCACAGGTCCATGTAGGCTTCAATGAGAGGACTCAACTCTGGCCGAAGGTTCTTTGCCAGAGCGGCTGTGTTCTTATCTACCTGTGCCAAGTAGTGGAGGGCTTTGATCTCCGCCTCGGCTTGGCCCGGGTCTCTTCTGAGTTCATAGCCGATCAGCCCCGCGTTTTGTGCGATGTTGGCTGTCTTCTGCTCTTCCTGGTCTTGTGCCATCCCTTCTAACAGAGAGGCAAGTTGTGGAAACTCTTCAAGAAACTCAATCTTTCTTAGAACTTCGATGTTCCTACGGGCACTACTCATGAGACTCTCCTACAGAAGATGGGCTTGCGCTTCGATAAGACGAGGGTCGCTTTCTGCCATCTTTCTACCTCGCCAAGCAAAGTATTTGAAGAGAGGCTTGAGGGCGATTCTTGCCCAGGGATTGCGACGAATCCACCCGGCTGTCTTCTCTCCATTCTTTACATACCAAGTTCGAAACCATTTTGGAGCCCCAAAAAGAATGTAGGTTCGACAGTCTCTCCATTGGTGAGGAAGAACTTCTCGCGCAACCCAACAGAAATTGATGAGCATTGGGGCAATCTTCGCCATGAACCCCCCCGCATCCACTACGGACTCTCCCAATCCTTCCAGGCCTTCACTCAGGAAGTCTTCGACATTTGCATTCCACTCTTTGCGCTTTTCGTTGAGAGCCTTGACCGTTCTTTCCTCTTCTAATGCTGCCTGTTGAGCACTCGCCATCTCAACAGCAACCTGAGCATTAGTTCCCGCCTCAGCGGCTTCTTTCATCCCCTTCATAAGGGCTTTGGTCGCCTGGGGATCTCCTCCTGCAACTTCAGCAACGTCTTGCCCAACTGCGGAAGCCGCCTGTACGGCATCGTCTACCGCTCCCGTTTTCATCTGTTGCTTCTTTGCATCAGAGAATCCGAGTTGGCCCTGGTTCATTCTATCGACATCTTCAAAGAGCTTCTTATTGTAAGCTCCTTTAGCTGTAATTCCCGAGCCCATCACATGGTCGCGAAACCACTTTCCGGCCCCATAGTCTGAGTCTGTAGCCATCCTAAACTCCTATCTAAAGATTACATAGCTCATTGATCGAACACGAACACGGCCCAAGGTGTTTGAGCTTTGAGTCGGGAATCTCGTAGCCGAGACTCCAGAAGACCCATTGTATCCAGGATCTACCGCAATTCGAAGACTGGCACTGTACCAGCCCGAGGTGTTGATTGAAGTAGTCATATAGTGTCCGGTCCACACTCGGTCATACGTTCCCCGAGTATCCGTTGCATCCCAGACCTTCGTAGGAACAGGCTGATCCCTCTGGGCCACTCGTGCTCCGTTCAAAAAGAACCGGAGTTTCACGGGGTTATCATGATTTGCAGGATGGGGGATTGATAAGCCACCACTGGTGTCATTGACCGTGTCTTCCTGTTGAGCGCTGACGAAGACTTGCCAAGAGAACAGGATAAAAGAAGGATCGTAGGGTAGATAGAAAGAGACCGAAGCCCCTGGAATCACTTGATAAAGTGTGTCCATTCTCTCTCGTGTGGCGGCGGCTCCTGAAACGTCATCTGCGACATTCCATCCAGGAAAGAGTTCTCCGAAGTAATCGAGACTTAGACTTCCGCCTTCACTTTTGCCCAGGGAGAGGGCTCTGTGTTGGATCTGAGAGCGGTTGATTTTCCATGCTGGGTTCCGATTGGCATCATCTAAGTGTCCATTGATGATCTCTGCCGAAGTAGTTCCCGTAGCAGTTGGGTTGTAGAAGTTCTGCTCCACCACAGTTCCGTTCGAAACTCCGGCTCCAATAGTTGGGATGGTCACGTCAGCCATTCTCTCTCCTATGTCACTGTTGATTGTAGAACAATAGCGGTCATATTTCTTGTATGAAGAGCCGCCGTGACATCGGTAGAGTTGTCTCCACTATTAACAGCGATCTGGACGCGAACTTTGCTTATTGAACTTGCTGTTCCTCCTCCGGAGCCCGTCATGTCTGCGGCTTTGATGAGAGTCCGAACAGGAATCCGAGCGTAGAGACTTCGGTTATTAGACTCTGCGGCTCCCTGATAAATCTGAGCAGAGAGGAATCGTTGGCTTCGGTTGATTGATTCCCAAGCGGCTCCGTTGTAGCCTTGAACGCGAATAGTTACCCCATCTAAATCATCATAGTTTCCAGCGGCTCGCTTGATGAAGTGGATTCCCACATCCACCAACACAAATACTCCCTGAGCTTGGCCCGAAGAGAGGTTGTACAGACTTCCGAGATCGATCTCAAAGGGGGTTCCTCCTCCGGTCTCCCCGTTCGAGTCTATCGCTGCGTACCCAGTTCCTCCTGTGTATCCAGAGACCGCATAAGTATACGTTCCTGCGTTCTGAGTTATGCTTCCTCGAAAAAGAGCCAAAGAAGGAAGATGGTTCTCGTTCAGAGCCCCGGGAGCAACTGCATTCTCTTCAAGATCATTGATTGCGACTTGAAGAGATCCGGCTCCAGCACTAAATCGGTTGTTTAGAGAGCCCGTAGTGAACAACTCTTGAGTATCGATAGGATCAAAAGAAATCTCAGCCATGCTACCTCCTCATCTCTAAGCAGATCATTTCTCGGGAAGACACATAGAATCCTAAAGGAGATGTTTCTGGAGATTGAGCGCCTCCGCCTTTCTCCAAAACCTTTCCGACCGTGCGAGCAACCAACTCGACCGTATGACTTCCTGTGGCTACGGGGAAGACGATACTTGTCACAAGAGGCATCATCGGCATTCGAACTCCTGAAGCATCATCGTTGTCGATCTCCGTCCCTCCGATGATAGATTCCGGGATCACATACCCATCGAGTCGAATCGCGAGTTGAACTGAAACGAAGTAGGGGCCTCCAGTCGGAGTTGATCCTCCACTTGCACCCGCAGGGCCCCAAATGGATCCGGTGTTTGAGGGTCTTCCTGAACTGGAGTCCAAAGCTCCTTGATTTAGTTGGGCTGATCCATGAAGCCAAAGGAGACAATCCGGAGAAGTAAAAGTAAGAGTGCAATTAGAGATAGCTGTCCAGACTGGACGAGCCGTAATCAACTGAGAATTAGCTGTAGGACCAGGCCAAACATGACTTGGTCGAGCGTCGTAGGCTCCTCCCTGATGCCATGCAAAAGCGGCATCTTTCTCTAAAGAAGTGGTTGCTGCAATCGCTCCTTCTTTCCAGTTGTGTTCATTGAGTTGTCCTCCCAACTCTTCTGCGTACTCCAAGAAGTTCGCATTCACGTCTTCCAAATCAACTGTTTGGGTGTTCTTTACTGGGTACTTAGGAAATCTCCAACTCATTTGGGATACCCCCTGAAAGTATCTG
>CEQV01039016.1_pt1 | contig 16363 bp, 8 predicted proteins | sample 530971 | NCBI WGS metagenome assembly CEQV01 (sample SAMEA2621173, study PRJEB7988) | marine metagenome | biome: marine biome (ENVO:00000447); feature: deep chlorophyll maximum layer (ENVO:xxxxxxxx); material: "saline water (ENVO:00002010), including plankton (ENVO:xxxxxxxx)" | depth 100 m
CAGCTATTAATGATAAGTGACGAGATCCTTGATAATCTGCAGGCAAGAATATTCTAGGCAGTGGGTAGTTTTTATGCCTATCCGCCTCATCTGACAAATCGTTACCTACATACCTGAAACAACCGTGTGAATTAGGATATATTCTCATTGGAAATCCTAAAATTCCAGGGAAACTTGTGCCTGTGTATATTCTTTGAGCACCCTCACCCACTAACGGGTCACTGGCGCTTGGAGATGTCGATGCAATATCTAACTTAATAAATGCGTCTGTAGGCAATAAAGCTTTGTTATAAACAGTATTGACGTTACCAACATCTATACTTCCCATGTACCCGTGAATAGCTGTTATGACCATACTAAAAGGTATGTGTTTACCTATAAACTCTACACCCAAGAAGTCTGTGCCGTTGACTGTAGAAATCACCCCGTATGCACTTGGTGGCGTGTTTCCTACAAACGTGGAGGGTACTAATGCAAGGCTATTTCCAGGCTCAAGAACAGATGTCCCACCATCCAGAATTTCTCTTAAATCTGAACCAACTTCACCAGAGACACCAAACTGCCAATTGTGCCTGTATGCAGTGGTAAGTATATCTCTTTGTTGGTCATGCCTAAACGCTCCAGGTACCAAAAGAGGATATTGAGTAGATTCAGAGATATTTACATAAGGGTCTGCGTTTGGAAGTTTATCTACGCTCGCTGTAGCACTTAAACTAGACGCCAAGTAGGTATTTGGTCCTGTAGTGTCTGTTCTAGTCAGTTTTAAGTACAGACGACCTCTTCTATTTTTAGTTGGTATAGATAAATTATCGTCTACAATACCTGATGATTGAGCAATCATTGTGTAAGGTATTTTAAAATCGTGTCGGATTGTTCTAATTAAATTAGACCCCGTCAAAGCTGTAGATGTATCTATATTTGCAATTCCTACAGTAGAAAAACTGCTTGGTACAAGATCTCCAGCATAAGACATTGCAGCTTGCAGTAACATGCTAACTTGTCCACCAGGAGTGCTGCCTGCTGACGTGGTCGCTGAAGAAGTTGTCCCTCCAACAGTTCCGATAAGACTTACTGCTACGGGACTTTGCTCATCGTATCTATCATCTAGAAACACTGGAACAACCAGGGTTTCGCTACCGCCTTTTGTAAATTTAAATCCACAAACATCACTGCCTGTGTCAGCCCAATTTGTTAAATTTAAAGCGCCGTCATTGTAATCAATCTGTCGATCTAAAAGAATGTGCTCTTCAAAAATGTTTGCTCTATCTTTAGCAATGTCTAAACTTGCTTCAGACAAGCAAACAATAGAGGCGCAAAATACCTCTTCTCCAGTACTAGCGTCTGCAAGGTTATCTACTGTTTTATATGTTTGACCAGAATTTGCGACTCTTTCAAGTCTAAATCTTATACCTGAAAGGTCAGGGTCATAGTTAGATCCTGCTAATGAGAAGTCGTGAACAATGGTCCGATAAACATCATTAGCGCCTGAAGAAGTTTCCGTTTCAGCGACTGACGCTGTTGCACTTACCGAAACATCAACGAGTTGTGTGTAATCACTGGTGAGAGCCAATGATGAAGACTCGCCGCCTACAGCCTCCCCCCTAGTGTAAAGTCTTAACTTTATTGCTCCAGGTGAATCAACGGTGCTCTTATACTTACTTACAACTCGAAATCTAAGGTCTCTTGATTGACTACTGTAATTCGAATCCGTAAGAAGTTTTCTTATTCGGGAATCAAAAGGTAAAAATCCACAAAAAGTACCCGCAGTTTCTCCTCGGAGATTTGCAGATACAGTTACTGCATTTAAGTCATCAAGGTCATTACCAGCGTTATCTGAGACTAAAACATTTGCAACATGCAGTCCTGCTAATGTAGACGCGGAGTAATCTAACACTCCATCATTCGTCTCCCTATTGAAAGTTCGAGAGGTATCAACTAAAGCAGCGGCAGGTATTTGCTTTTCGTAAAACGAAAGTCTTTTTGCTCTAGATTTTACTGGGTACAATGCTTTTAGAACAATTTTTTCTACTATGACATGGTATGCCTGCGTGTCAGATCTATCTAAATTAACATCCACAGAAACTGGAGGAGATTCGAAAGTTGCATCAGCAGTTGAATACGCACCTCCAAGAAGTAGGCTGTTTACAGAGTTATTACTAAAAATACCTGTGTACGGGGAACCGTATTCACTAAGGGCAAAACCGGCTGCGGTATCTAAAGGCTGTGGTATATGCGCTTGCCCATAAGCGTTAGGCGTTACTGTTAATCCATCTTTAAATTTAAAAGATCGTTTTCCATCGTTTACATTGCCAAACTTTGTATTGGCATCGTTTATTGTAAATTTATACTCAATTGTTGATTTGAACGCATCAGCGTTATCTGGATCAATTGAGATTGCTATTAAATCTTTAAAATTAAATACTAAAGTACCATCAAAAGTAGGTGTGGTTGTGCTAGAAGCTTGATTGTCTTCACAATACCCGTGAACTTCTACAACAAGAGGTTGTTCCATAAAGTTGGAAACAGTGCCTCCTGATGTCCCCTCTCTAATACATCTATCATCTAAGGCAAAACTAGTTAATAACTTATCTCCAGTTGCGTCTGCACTTTTTCTAAAACGGAAGCCCGGAAAGTCTAAAGGCGCGTTTGAAGATCCCCCAAAAGGAACAAATCCAAAATTAGCACTACTACTGTCAGTAGCTACATTAAACGCATTATGTGCAGACACAGGGGCTTCAAATAATTCTACCTCAACAAACTGTTGATCTCTGTCTGTACTGTTCGACTTTTGAGTAATGATGTTATTGAAGTGTGCTGGGGATACAACCATCGCCCCAGGGTTTTCAGCCCTAATAACAAAACCAGCAAGCGTGGCCGTAGCTGTATCTACTTCAGTAGATTTAGCTGGCGCTCCAGCAGTAGCGCCGACATAGATATTGTCTCCGGGTGCCCAACCACTTGCCGCAGACAAGTCTAAGGCTCCAGAGGCACCTTCAACCATACCAGATCGAGAAACCCACACTAATGAACCATTTGCGATGCTTGTAGTGGTTCCGTCTTTCTTTCCTTTGATAACACCTAAGAATTTACCAACACCTGGGTTTGTATTAGACGCAGGTCGAACTGTGGGAACAAACTCAGTGCTACCAGAGGTTGGGTTGATGTCATGAGCAGACCCCATAAACTCAACCAAAGTACCTGCGGATACCGATGATGTATGTTCAAACCGACAAAGCTGAATACCTCCACTGGTAGTCAGGTCGTCAAACAAGTCTAGGTCATTGTTTCGATCTTCTGCCCAACCACGAGTGTCATTAGCTTCTGTTGTTTCACCCGCAGCAGGTACACGAATGTGAGTTCTTTGGTGTCGTACACCGACAACCACTTCATCTACAGTGGAAGCAGAGTCATTTGTACATCTAAAAAACCAAGTACCTTCTTTATCAGGTATAAAAGTACCGCTTGATGGTAATTTATTTACATCAACTAGATCTCCACCAGCGCCATCAAACCAAGCAGAATTAAAAGTACTACCCTCAGGAACGTCTAAAACAGTCCACGTACAGTTTGCAGCATCAACTAGGTTCCCGTCACCAGGGTTAGACTCTTGTGTGTGAGCGGATAGAACAATAGGAGTACTACCGTCAAACTCAATATTAACATTACTTCCTGTTGAAGCAGGGTAAGAACCACCCGATGATATAGCAATAAAAATGGTCATCGTTTCCTCTATATAAATGACAACTGATTAACTACAGGTACCTGATTGTAGTTAATCGGTATATCACCTTCCGGTGATAATATTTTAACGTTCGTAACGCCTTCTACACTCATGGCACGTTCAATAATCTCTGCTAAGATTACTGCCTGCCCGATGCCTAAGTTATTAATGTAGGACGTAACGAACTGACCTACAAGGAAGGACGCTGTTTCAAAATTAGTTATTTCCGAGTCAATAGATAAATCCATCGAAACGCTTATGTCGGCGTTAAGTGCCGGTCGAACCAAAACCTTTACCCCTGCAGATCTAACGCCTGGGAAATTAGCTACGTCATCCAGGTTTCCGTCTAGGGTAGATTGTGCGGTCTTTACCAAGCCAGTGAATACTGTGTACCTTGCAAATATCGCAGTGCCTTCCTCTGGAATTTTACCCTGCAAAAACTCAATTTGACCTGTTCCCTTATTCAATAGGTAGTCAGTGTTTTCTACAAGCAATTTAGCATTACCAAGAGTCGGGAATGTTTTGTTTAGAGCGATACCTGGCGCTGTGTATAGATCAAGAGCATCCTCTGTAAGAGGCGTTTTGCTTAGAGTGTAATACTTTCTATTCTTAATGCTATTTTCTGTAATCGCCTCTAAGTTGTATACGATAGTATTTATTGGGTAGGTCTGTGTTAATACTGGCTCCAAGTCCTGTAAAGACTGATCTGCAGAATCAACATTACTATAGCTAGTAATAAAAGCATCAGCATCTGCTGTGTACACGACAATAAACTGCCGAGACGACTTAGACGCTGCAGGAAACCCTCCAACATCAAATAACTTTAGGTTATCACTTCCAGAATCAGCGGTAGAAACTTTTAAGGTGTCCCCAGCAAAATTTAACTCATCACCAAAAAAGTTAGAACTACCATCATTTATGAAAGCAAGAACAGTAGCGTCTTTGAAGTCTTGTGTCTGATCTGCATCAAAGTCTATGCTTTCAAAGTCCTCTATAATGGCTGCTCTTTGAACGGCTTGTGACGTAGATGTGTTTCTAACTTGGAGTAAGGCTGATGTAAGAGCAACAACAGTGCCCTTACCAAGACTAGAGATATGATCTCTAATTCGTTGTCTGAATTCCCCGTCACTTTCAAGATCAGAACCACCACCGATAATATCTAGGTTTACGACCTCTGCTCCATTAAAAGGAGGCGATCCGATAATAGAGTTCAAAGCTTTTACCGAAAGAACACTCTTAGTCCCTAAGGTAGTAGTTACTATAGGTACCAAAGAACTAGCGAAATTACCGTTTGTATGGGTCCCTACACCTTTGGTTAGAGCTTCAACACCCGCGATACTGTTAGTAGGCTTAGATCTAAGAAGGATACCAGCAGGTATGACCCTATCAGACTCCCCAGTAACAAGAGATACAAGACTGCCCAGATTATCAATTTCATCAACCGCCACTCCTGCTGCAGTATGTTCTTTCTTAACAGTATCTTGAACAGTGTTCCCGTCAATTACTGCGGTACCAAGAGTCAAAACATTAGTATTAGTGTTTACAGAGGCAATATTGACCGTTTCTACGCTTGCTGTACCTTCTCCAAGTCGAACTGTGAAGTTTGAGGTAGGAAACACCGATGCATCTTGGACATGAATCGTTGTATCTCCAACTTCTGTACTATTAAGAAGAAATGTTCTGCGTAGCTCAGTATCTAAGAATCTAACAAAACCTGTTGAAGGCTGAGCACTTTTTCTCGCAACATCAAATTGTGCAGCGCGGTCGTCAAGAAGAGACCCTGAGGTGCCATCTAAAAAGAAAGAGCGTAGGATGTTTTCCATCTGAGTGTATTGCTCAGAATCCTCAATGGACATTGCTTCAAGAAGTGTTCGAATAACACTACCAACGTTAAAGTCCGTCAACTGGGTGTTGTAGTGAACATAGTTGACAGCATCATTTAAAATTTCTTGAATTGTTCTGGATTTAAATAACGCCATTTATCAACCTTTCGTGGTAAACGTCACAGGCACATAAGGTACCTGGCCTATGATATTTGCTCTAAACGATACTGCAGTTTCGTCGCCTTTGGTAGATATTCTTACGTTACTAAGATCTTCGATTCTAGCATCGCTTAACATAGTATCATTCAAAGATAAATATAAATTAAAATTCAAATTTCTGGTACCCTTTACGCCTACCATTGGAACAAAACCATAACCTTTATGTAACGGTAACTCCCCCCGATGAGTATTCATCTTTAAGTCAATCGCTTGTTCCATGTTTTTTGAGCCAGAAACTAAGTCTAAATCTCCACTTGGACTTATGCCTATATTGAATTGGGGCGCTCCTGATGCAGGAGTTGTCTTAATAAGTTTGATGTCTCTACCAAGAGTTTCTTGATGTAAATCTGCTCCAGGCTGAAGATCATACGGGAGTTTTGTATTTAGATTTGGAGGAAATGGTTTTGCCTCAATAGGCAAGAATATAAAATCACCCGGTACTTTTACGCTGGAAAGACTTTGTTTACTTGTTGGCTGATTTGATATGTACGGGTATGTTAATCCGTTAAACTCAGCAACAACATCTGCTAAAGCAATTGGTACTGCATTGGAGCTTAAAAATTCATAAAAGTCTAAATTTAATACATCTGAAGGGATGCGAATTTGAGACCAGTTCATATCGTTAGGCAAAGCCCCACTAGCAGACATGTTACCTGTAAATGAACTTGGTCTAAGAGCACTGTTTTTCTTTGAGTAATTAGCTGAAGTGTTCAAGTCTCCAGCTTGTTCTTTCAATAAATTCAAAGCTTCTAAACTATCTTGCATAGTATTAACTATGAAGTTTTCGAAGTTATTTACTTTTTCTTCCCAATACTCATCAAACTCAGGGGTATTTAAAACATTTAAATTTCCAGTTTTTATAGCTTTATACTCGTCTAAAGCGTTTTTACCTGTCCTCATAAAGGTTTGGCATGTACTTATTATGCCCGTAAGAATTAAAGCGGGTATTGCTGTTATAGTCGATACAGCACCAACATACCCATGAACTTGATTGATGGCATTGTTGAGTGTCTCATTAAATTCGTTAATAAGATTTTTCCAGTCATTTAAATTACCAATACCTAATTGACCTGTTAAAGAACCAAGTATCCCACCGGTAAGTACAGACTCCGCTTTTCTAAGAGAGTCTAGGTAGTAGTGCATACCTTCAAATCTTTTATCTAATCTGGCTACTATGGATGAAAAATACACTTTTTGTACAAGAGTACCGCTAATATTGTACTTGTAAGTGAACGGAGACGACGAATCCCTATTTAAAGAAAAGTCTGTAGGTTCAAAGAACCAAGCCTCTTGTTCCTTTCCGTTGTACCAGATCATGTAGAACTTGTACGCCTGTCTCGGATTCTTCTTTAGATCACTATAGTTTCTAAAAACGTTTCTGAGTTTTAGAAAGTTTAGATATCCTGTAGCTTCATTAGTCAGGTGAGGAATGACTCGATCTCTGTCGGCGTTCCGTACTTTTTGAATAGAGGGTCTGTACCCAGTGGTACCACTTATGGACAGAGAGCGAAGTACAACACCCTGGGACTCCATGTACACGCCTGACCCTTGGGTAGGAACTATTTGAGTGGCAAAAGGCTCAGAGACACTCATTGCGCTAGGGTTAAGATTAAAGAAGTAGCTACTGACGTTGGCTACTTGGTCTCCCCCAGTCAATGAATTGGTTAAGTCAAACCCTAAAAGGCTGTCAGGATTGGCAACATTCCAACCAGTTCCAAAACCTGTTTTATATTGGAATATACTAAACCCGTATAAGTTTTCATTTTCGTTAAACGACGGTAGTTCAGCGCCACCAACGTTCTTTACTGCTATGTCTTGGTGATCATCAAATATTCTGGTAGCAGATCGCTGCTCGTACAGATACGACTCTTCAATCCCTAAAGGATTCCATAAACTAGCGCCTCCAAGACCCTCGAATGGTATATCGAAGTTATCGTTGAAGTCTGATACGCCGTCTATTAAACCGCCAATCTTTGTACTTACCATGACCTACCTGCTATTAATCCTCGTTCACCTTATCATTAAGACACTCTAAATATTTAGAATAAAGATCACCAAAAGACCCAGCTTTTTCATCAGCTTCATCTGAGTCCGATAGACCTGCTACTTTTGATACAAAATCTGCCACATCTGAAGACGCAGAAGATACCGCATCAGTTACCCCAACCAAGTCTGCTAACTCAAGTATAGAACCCATGTCTCCAGATAAAACACCAGTAGCAAGATCTGCGTATTCTGCGCCTTGAGCAGTTAAACCAACTAGAGTGTTATACGCAAATCTAAGCTGAGATTGAGTGACTGGGTCTTGCGTTAATATTAAGTCTTCAAATTTGTCTCTGTAATCTATTAAAGACTGAGCGACTGCAAAGTTAGCGTTAGTTGCAACTATGTTAGCAGCAGCGTTTGCAGCAGCTTCTGCTAAACACTCAGCTTGCAACTCTGCCAAATTATCTACGTCATCAAAAGGAAATGTCTTTTTACCATTACCTATAAAACAAACTCCACTACCGCCAGTTATTCTACCTGTTCCAGATGATGGAACCTCTCGTGTGTGAAATTGCTCTAATACAGCAGCCATCATAGATAGGGCCATTGAGCACTTTCCTCTAGCCGTAGGATCTGGTGCTGGTACAGAAGGGATAGATGGAACGCTAAATCCATCAGGGGCTAACTTATCAACTGCGTCAGTAACCTTTTCAACTGCCTCAGTAATACTCCCAACAGCACTAAGTAAGTCGTCTATGCCCGAAGTAGCTGCTTCAAAGTTATCTGCTACTGTTTGTAGATTCTTATACAGAAACAAATGAGTTGTTCTTAATGCCAAAAGATGCTCAAACAACTCACCACCGTCTACTACAACAGAGTCGTACTGCCTAGCAGCCCTTCTCATGTTTCCATATGTCTCTTGGACATTTACATTGTCTTTAGTGGAGTGAATATTTACTGACTTTGAAGCAGTGACCGTGGCTTTGCCATTAGGTAGTGCAGCTTCTTGTCCAGGCATACCTGGTGTTCCTGCAGCTATCATAACATCATTTTTCGTAGCTACAGTAATCTTGCCTTCTGTGCCGAGTGTGGCTCTCCTGTTAACAACACCTGAATTGGGGTCCACAGAAACAGCTTGGTTAGCATCACGAGCGTCTAAAGTAAGATTACCTTTGCTATCGATAAAAAGCTGAACGCCGTTATACTTAAAATACGCAGACTTTCCGTCAATTACACGTTGCGGATCGTGACTATTTAGTGGATGGGGAAATATGTGCGTAATGATAGGTGACCCATATCTACCACCAATAAACTGCACCAAACAGTAATCCCCATCACCTTTACCTGTCTCACCTGTATTCGTAGTATTTCTTCTGGCTCTTGGGATAACCATTCCATAATCTTCAACACCGCCAAACGTGTTGCAGATAGGAACCCCAAGCAAGATAGGTTGGTCAGCATTACCTCTTGATAAGCCGTCTACGACCCTAACGTCGCACTCAATTTGTGTACCTTTTGTCCTAGAACCACTTGATAGACTCTTAATCAAACCTTCAGCAGATAAGGTTCTGTTGAGTTCCTCATCACGACTAGCAAGAGCTTGTCTTGATCTGTTTCTCTCAGAGTCTGCAAATTTAACGTCTACGATAATACCTAGAACAGGCCAATTTATGTTGTGGTTTTTTTCTGCTACCGGAAGATCGACATTCTTGTCCGAATAGCTCAGAGGCTCTCTTGTTCCGCGTTTTACAAACCCTTTTGGGTTATAGTATTTAACCATGGTATCCTCTAAAACTTCTTTAAGTCTTTGAAGTCAGGAAAAGACTTCTCAAGCCACTTTTTAATAGCATCTCGACCCTTTACCTTTGTTCTAAGATATTGTCCTGTATATGTACCTGGTGAAGGTCTTACCTTCCCTTTTTCAGTTTCACCCACTTGAAACACCTGCCCCAGTTTTTGCCGTTGTTGTGAATTTGAGTTTACACTTGGCTCTGGTGGGTAATAAGGTAATATTCTTGGTGTTTTCTTAACGTCAGACGCAAAAACTTCTGGAAGACCCCAGTCGTTACCTTCAACTTTATACCCTTTTGTAGGTTGTCCTCTTGTAACAGCTACGCTAGTGGTCATGTATCCTGGGTACGTCCAAGAATGCGATACCTGCTCTACATAAAAAGATAAGTTTAGATCTGGTCTGTCTATCCTATATCCAGGTCGCAAACCAGGCATGCCTCGCATAGCCATATTCGCTGATATGTACTCGTGATTATGCTGATTCCACATATCTACAAGGATGTTCCATCGCATCAAAAGACCAACATCCCAGTCATATTGCTTACCGCTTCTATCACCTGAGGCACCGCCAGTAAGATTCAGAAGTTGTAAGAACTTTGTCTGAACTGCTTGTACTCGCACACCAAATCTATGGATATTCACTGGTGTTATGATTGGAATTACATCTCTCAAAGCAAATCTTACGGCCTCTTGACCACGGACACCTAAACTTGCTGTAAGCTCTAATATGTTTACAACTCCGCTATCCCCTCTGTAATGCGTTTCTTGGAACACGTCAGTGGGGTACACAGACATAAAATCAAGGCAGTGCCACCTACTCGCATTGTTCTTACGTAAGTCAGATCGAACGCTTGCTGTGTCAGAGCCGGGAGCAGCTAGAGAAAATTTAGCTTTGTCTTGCTTTAACTTTTCTCCGTATGACGAAGAGAACGCCGACGTATTAACTGAGTTTTCATCACTGTTAGTAGAAAAAGACGTAAACGAAAAGCCCCCACCAGGTGTTGGTGTTCTAACTCCTAAAACGTATTGAGATGCTGCTATTCTACGCTCTCTAGTTATTCTAGTTCCATCTGGAGAGCGAAACACAGGTCTTGGTAGAGATAAAATAGTGTTAAACTTTTTAGCAGTTATTTCGCCACCAAGTTTTTCGCTGTATAGCGTATCTTTTACCGAACCGCTGTTTCCTAATATGGCAAAAAGGTATGATTTCTCTTCTGAAGTTAGTCCATCCAAAATGGCTGCTATGTCTTCAAGGGCTTTCTTTTTGTCAGGATCTAGGTTCTTAAGTTTATCGTTATCTAGCGATTGATTTAGTTGTTCTATGGAGTTTGATTTAGAGTCGTCTTCATCGATACCAAAATAAGTTGTAAGGTCTAATTCCCCGTCTGAGTCAATACTTGCTATTTGTTTAGCTTTCTCATGCAATCCGGGCTTATAGAACCCACCAACAGGCACTTCTAATTTCTCTAAGTTTCCTATGAGGCTGCTTACTTTCTTGTCACTTAATAGAACTTTTTCTGTTGTATCTATAAAGCTCTCATCAATAGATACCTCTCCACCACTTCCTGCTAAAGAAGCTACATAAAGTTGATCTTCTAATTGAGACTTAATGGGATTACTACCAAAGATACTACTTGTGTTCTTTAGTATAGGTTGTACAGGTGTGTCGTTTTGAGAAAGCAGATTATTATTTTTACTTACCTGCAAAGCACCAACCTGAACTGACCCAGTCTCTTTTTCATTTAAGATGACTTTTGTTGGAGGTGGGTAATTCGTAAATGGTTTTTCACGAAGAGTAATCGCAGGAACCATTGCAAGAGCACCGTTTAATTTAACCCCAAGACCGTCTTTTTTAAAGGAATTATCAAACGTAGCAACGGGTCTTAAGTCAAATATTAACTCGTTAATTAAATGATTAGCACCGTCGTATAAAGCGCCATAAAGATTTCCTTGATAATTCAACCATGCCCAGTTGTTCCAATTACCGTCTACTTGTTCAAGATAATCCAAAGACAAAATGTTGAATATGGTACTTGCTTTTCTGACAGCATCTCGATTGTTAAAGTCGCTGACAGGATCTGCGTAATGGCTAACATCTGGATACAAAGAAAATTTACCCGTGACGCTGGTTGATTCTGTAGCAACTTCCCCAAGAATCTCTTCAAGAACAGACCTTATACCGGTGTTTATACTGCCAAACTTACGAGAATCAAGAGCGGTATCGTCACCAATAGCAGGGCCTATTTTAAAAAATGTATTGCTGACATACGGTCTATGGGATGGGCTAATCGCATTTGAGTTTATCTCATTGATTCTTGCTTTAAATTTAATCTCTGAGTTAAGACCATCGATACCTGATTGTTCTTTTAAAATTTCTAAAGACTTAAAGAACTCATCTGGAGTGAACTCATTACCGCTTTGTACTAACTCTTCTAAAATAGCGACAGCGTTTGCGTCCAAAACTTGATTTGGAGATACTTCTGCACCTTTATCAATTGAATCTGCGATTAAAAAATCTGCTAAGGAGTCAGAAATGCTTTGAGCATCACTAAAATCAAATTCGGTGGTATTAAAAAACTCTTTTAACCTATCAAATAAAGTGTTTTCTTTAGCGTCAGGTATAAGAGCTACATGATGTGTAGACCCCGGCAATCCCTCATGGTAGTTCAGCGGCAAAATCCATTGACCACCCATCCCTAAAGCTCTCATTAAGTTACGCAAGACAACCTTCAAAGGGCTACCGCCATAAGCAATACCTTTTGAGTGAAGTGTTAAGCCTGCGATATTGTGCTTAAGTTCTTCACGGATGACATCAGGTTTACCACCAGTATTTTGACTTGTAAGATGATGGTTATTGTATATTTCAGTCTGTCGCGCTGCTTTACCAAAATCCTGGCACATGATGGTGTACATCGTCACCTTAGCGCCATTGCCCGATACTGTGGTGTTCTTTGACACACTATCTACATAACCAAAAAACACTCTGACATTACCGCGATTGTATATGTTTTCGTTTTCTCGGTGGGTGTCCAGATAGATGTTTATCAGATCGCCAGCGGCTATGATGTCTTCGAAGTGATCTACTGCCGGGAGAACAACGTTAGCAGCGCCTCCACCTAATACATGAGAATCAATTGATACCTGCGTTACGTACTCAGATATATTAAGCCGCTGACCACCGTATTTCTGACCTCTATCGTGTGTATCGACAAGGACAGTAGCAGTGGTTCTGCTGGCCTCTTTGGCCCTATTACTGGCGGAATTAGCTGGCATCTATTCTACAGGCTCCGCTGGGGGTGAAGGTGAACCATTACCATTTGTAAGAAAAAACTTACTTACCAGTTCATCTGCTTTGGTGATAACGTCAGCGAGTGAATCAGAGGCTTTACCCGCAAATTCTGCAAACTTTTTCATTTCACGAATGCTTGGTATAACAGCGTCACTAGTGAGTTTTCCCATCTCGGTTTGAAAGGTTCTTAAAGTTTTGTTGATGGTCACCATCGCATCACTACCGCCAAACTCTAACATTTGATTCGAAAATCTAATGTTATCTTGGACCATCTCCATTCCAGTTGCAGTGAATCCTGAGGCTGTAGCTCCTCTGCCAACGGCTGCAGATAAACCCTCTGCCCCCGCTACTCCAGCCCCTCCTCTAGCTGCCATTGCAGCATCGCTAAATCCACCCTGGTTATAAAGGTCAATTAAAGCTTTATTGACAGTCATGGGATTTCTTGTCAGTTCTTGCAACATGTACGATTCAAACTGTTTACCACCACCACCAAGCTCAACCGCAGAGCCGACCATCATCATTTGTTGAAGGGTTGCTTCACTAGCGGTCTCTCTAAACTGCTGCATTTCAAAAACACTACGTTCTTTAAACAGTTCAGGGTTAATGCCTCTGCGACGAGCCTCATCTTGCATAGCCTCTAAACTGCTGCCATGAAGACCTAAAACTCTTTGTATAAATGCTTCCCCAGCAGGGCCACCACCTGCATTGCCTCGCATCGCATTAGTAATGTTACCAACAAACTGACCAGACACAGCAGGGTCAAAGCCAGCAGACTCAACCGCACCTAATGCGGCACTCATTCCTTGAACTTGTTCTTGCGTAATTCTACCGCTGACCGCAAGCTGCTGTTGAGACAGAGACACAAGATTGTTGAGTAATAATGCAGACCGACGCATATATGAAGGTGAACCTTGGTTCAAACCCTCAATTTGAGTCAGCGTATTGTGTATGCGTTGCAGTGTCTGGATGCTTTGATCTTGATTAAGACCACCAGCCCTAAACGTTCCTGCAGCGGATATTAACCTTCCTGGGTCTTGCCTAAGCACATTTCCCATAGCTTGGAAGGATTGCTCTATACCAATCCCTCCAGGGTTCTCTGATTGTCCGCCGACAGCCTGAGCCACAGCCAACCTTTGGGCGGCTGTTTGCATGGCGTCATACCCGTGTATAGTGCCTTGTCCAAGGGTTCCTATACCACCTTTAAGACTTTCAGCCTCTAAGAACCTTGTCTGTGCCTCAAACGAAGGTCTGCTTCCAAGTGCTTGTTGTACATACCCTTTACCAAAACCAAAAGCTGCTCTTCCAGCATAACTAGCTATAGAACCAAATGCTCCTGCCATCCCTGCAGCAGTAGGTCTGCCACCAGTAAAACCAGTTATTGTATTAAGTAAGCCTTTAGGGTACGGCAATGGAGTTAAGTCTGGAGCACCTCCACCCGGCACACCTCCACCCCCACCTCCACCACCACCTGGTGGGAAAAACACTCCAGCACCGCCACCACCTCCACCGCCAGTGAGGATAGAGTGTGACATGCTAATGTTAGCAGCGTTGTTTAGGGTTGAGGCGCTTGTTACACGACCTAAAGCTCTGTGGTATTGGTCAACCTTGTTTAGAAGTCTGTCGAAGGATGCCGTAATTCTATCGACACTTGCAGGCCCTGTTACTCCCAGTCCAGATATGGATTGTTTTAGGTTATCTACAACCTTCTGCGCGGATCCTGTCTTATCTACAAGAGCGTCAAAGTTCGAGGTGAGTTCCGTGATTTGATCACTCATTGTTTGATCTGCCATCAGAACGTCTCCTTATAACCACCTGCATCATCAGATGCTTCTAACAAATCCTTCAAATCTTGATCATCTACAAAGCTACCAGACCCCTGTTTTAACTCGTGTATTCGAGTACTCCACTTCTTGAGTTTCTCCCCTACCTCTGGTGGCAGATCTTCAAGAATATCCGGGTCAACGCCTTCGGAGATCTCACGCTCCCACTTGTTAACCATATCATCGCCAGCAACAGTCTCTGGCAAGTCAAGGTAAGGCATATCGTCTGGCCGATGAGTGTATACGTCTTCATAGAACTCAGTCATGAGTTCAAAAAGCGTATATCGTCTAAACTCATCAGAGTTGGGAGACTTTTGGTACTTTTTTGTCCACCAAATCCTGATTGGAGCCAGAGGCTCCCCCTTGCCCTTGAGGTTCATCGCTGCTTGGATCTGCGCTGCCTCTATTAACGGCTTGCCCTTGAGCAGATCGTTTTCTATCGAGAAACGTAGCCTCAAACGAAGCTACCTCCTCGTAAACAGACCGAAGCACGTCCATATCGATAAGATTTCTTGGATCAAACCAATCTGGACTCTGAACCAAAGCAACCTCACAATGAACAATCATCTCATTAATCAGGTTCGTAGCCATATCAACACCACTTCCACTAGCGGGGTTGTGACTAAATCCTGCTGACATTTGAGCCTTACGCATCCCCATCATAGAGAGATCGCCCATTGTAAGCTTTTTGGTGGTAAATGTTCCGCTATAACGACGCTCATCCATTTCTGATGTCACGTCGATATAAAAGGTTTTTGTAAGCGCATTCATAATATATAACTCCCAAATATAAACTATTTTTAAATATCGATCTCAGACTCATCAAACATGTTGATCGCAACAAACGAACAGTTTTCAGTCACGATACCACGAGACGAAACGTCGAATGTCTTACTCGCTGCTCTTACGTCCTGAAACTGAGCGATAACTCTTGGACCATCTGCACTCTTGTTCTCTACAATAGCAGCAGTCATGGCACCCGATGTCAGAATATTATTAAACTTCGGGAATATTTCAAGGTTACCCGCATCTTCTTCTTTACCGGCGTACTCTTTCAATGAAGAACCGATAAGACGGAAGAAAGCTGCACTCATCGAAGCACGATAAGAAACAGGTACATGTTCACGAACTTGAAGGAAGTCCAAAGTCTGTACTGGCTCATAGTCAATAGCTTCTTCGCCATTCACTCCAGCACAGTATCCGATTGGAACACCATCAATAAAAAATTTGGCTCTCGCCCCAGTAAAAATTTCTTTAGCCACGGCACACTCCTATAGAGGTAAAAAGTAAATTAATTTTGTCATTAGAAAGGTAAATGGTCAAGGTTGAGTGCCTGAAGTAGATTCGTGAGAACTGAATTTGCTACAGGGCACTCTAGGAGGAAAATAACCCTCGACCTTTAGTTAAATTAAGGAACTATCGCAGGAACTGTATGCTGTACAGCAACCAATCGAGCGGCTTCCATCAATGCAAGCATTGTTTTAGCGTCGATATCAGCAGCGCGTCCTGGCATCTTAGCACCACCGCCAGTCGGGATAAGCTCAACAATTTCTCCCATCTCGTAACCAGCAGCAAAACTTGCAGCAACCGGAGCAGCATCGGTGTCCCCGACAGTTCCACTAGCAAGAGTTAAAACGTTACTCTTTTTTGTTCTAGTGTACGCAATGTCTGTGCTGAAGAATATTCCACCACCAACGGTTGTTTGGTTAATACC
>CEQV01042108.1_pt1 | contig 16275 bp, 16 predicted proteins | sample 530971 | NCBI WGS metagenome assembly CEQV01 (sample SAMEA2621173, study PRJEB7988) | marine metagenome | biome: marine biome (ENVO:00000447); feature: deep chlorophyll maximum layer (ENVO:xxxxxxxx); material: "saline water (ENVO:00002010), including plankton (ENVO:xxxxxxxx)" | depth 100 m
TGTCCCCGGAGCGCACGGAGGAATGGACGACACTATTCCTGCCGTCACTGACGGAAGCCAACCGGCCAAGCTTTCCAGCGGAGAGTTTGTTGTTCCGGCAGATGTAGTCTCCGGCCTTGGTGATGGAAATAATCAGAACGGCGCACACAAGCTTTACGAAATGATGGATAGAATTAGATCTTTTAAAACCGGAGCGGTTCAGCAACCGCCCCCGATTGTAGATTCAAAAGTTCTTCCGGGATAGGAGAATAAAATGAGCAGTAAAAGCCCGTCAACAACCACCCAAGTGGTTAAACAAGAGATACCGGAGTGGGCAGAGCCCTATTACAGATCCGTTGGTCGCAGGGGACTTGAGGCCTCAAACCAAAAGTACGCCCCTTACGGTGGGCAACGCATTGCTGGGTTTACATTTCCGGAGAGCGAAGCCTTCCGTGGCGCTCAAGGAATTTACGCTCAGGGCGAGAGGTCTGAACTGGCCGATGCGGGTCGATATACAGACAGGGCTTTTCGTGAGGCTGCTGCACCTAGTTCTTGGACTTCTGCTGCATACGGTCGGTACGCGAATCCTTATACAGAAAATGTTCTTGATCTAGGCAGGGACAGGCTTCTTGAGGGATATAGAGAAGCTATGCCTCAGGCCATTCGTTCTGCAGAAGAACCGTTTTATGAGGCTGGCATTGTTGGCGGCAGGCAAAATGTTATGGGCGCTAGGGCTGCTGGTGAAGTCTCTGATGCATTTGCGAAAAATTTAAGAGAGTATGAGGCCGAAGGTCTTGGGACTTCTTACGATAAAGCAATGGAGGCGTTTCAGTCTGATAGGGATTCTAGACAAAATGCCGCCGGTATTCAGTTGCAAGCTGCGGCGCAAGCGCAAAGCCTCGCCCAGACACAACAAAACCAAGCATACGAAAGAATCAATGCCTTGCAATCAACGGGTCTAGCTCAAAGGGAAATGGATCAGGCAGTTAGGGATCTTGCGTATCAAGATTACATGGAGAGACAAAATTACCAGAAAGAGCAGCTTAATTGGTTTGCTGCTCTTCTGTCTGGAACCCCTTACAACACAACCAATCAATCTACTGTTAGCACTCAGCCGGGCGCAAGCCCGATCTCTCAAGGTGTTGGCCTAGCAACCGCCGGACTAGGCGCTTACAAGATGTTCAATAGTTAGGATTAAAAATGAGTTACTCACTTCTTGAAATGCAAGAAACTCTCAGAAATATTCCCATTGATGGTGTTAAGCGAGTTGCCTCCGGTCAGCATGGTAAAGCACATCAGCTATTGGCAATGGATGAGTTGAAGCGCCGCCAAGAGATGTCTGCCAACGCACAGGCAGAGTCAGCAGAGGCTGGCGCTCAGGCTCCTCCAATGATCGACCAGTACATACAGATGGCCGACATGGCGATGTCTATTCCGGCGGCACCGGGTGGACCTCCTCCGGGAATGATGCCCGGTGGTCCTAGTTCAATGCCTACCCAAATGCCCCAGGGTGTTGCTGGTTTGCCCGGGGCTATGCCTCAGGGGCCTCAACCAATGGCTATCCCTCCGAGGCCCCCTATGCCCCCTGGAGGTCCTCAGGTGCCGATGCCTCCTCCCCGTGGTTATGCTAACGGCGGCACGGTGAACCCTCAAAAGGAGGCCTTGATTCAGCAGCTTATGGCTGCTGGGATGTCTCCTGATATTGCAGCGATAGAGGCTGACAGGATGCTGGGGGAGACTCCAGAGAATTCTCCTGCGGCAGTTCCTGCGAGGAGGGTCACTAGACACACGAGGCCTTGGCTGCCCGGAGGGCCTAAGGTCACGGGCTTCGAGCTGACGAACCTTCCGTCGATTCATCAAATGGGTTCGACAGGAGCGGACCCGCAATTGAGGGCTGCTACTGGGGCTGGCACTCCTAAAGCCCTTGTCACAGTAGATCCTAAGCCTGCCGCCATCCCCGATAGTGCTCTGGCGGCTGCAAGTGTGCGTGAGATAGATATTAAAAATGATTTTCCGATGACACCTACTAAAGAAGTTGCAGATTTCATAAGAAATAATTATGAGCCTGCCAATAAGGACGCCGCGCGCGAAAGCGAAGGGGACAGAGAAAATCTTTTCCAAAGATTCGTTCAGTATATGCAAAGGCCAGACAGCGAGCAGGGGACTGGCCTTAAGGGAATCGATCTGGCGACAATCGGATTGATGATTGCTGGAGGCGATAGCCCTGATCCGATTCAGAATATCGGAAGGGGAGGTGCCGAAGGCCTTCAGATGGTTCAATCAAGAGAAGCCCAAGCGCAAGATATGGCTATGCGTAAGGAAGATATGTCATTGCGGAGGTTAAGTGCCGACAGGGCGCTTGAGGCCCAAAGGGGCCTTGAAAGATACCGCATAGCGAGCATGGGTCAGCGAGCAATGGGGGCTGAACTAGGCAGATTGAAGGCACTTCTATCTTCAATAGAAAATCAGCTTAAAGTAGAGGTTGAACAAAATAAAAGAACACAGCTAGAAGGCGAAAGAGATAATATTAAACTTCAGATCGAAAAACTCGTTGCGATGCCCAGCGTTAGTTCAATGGTAGGATCTGGTCCGCTTTACAGCCCTGACCCTCTGGCTAATGACTTTGGTTCGATGGGTGTTCTTGGACAATTTGGACAGTAGAGTTGCTCTGCAAATGGTTCAAAAGGAATGGTCTATTTTTAAATGTCTAGCCCTATAGATATCAGTAAGCCTTACTATTTAGATCTCCCTAGCGGTGAGCGGATTGATTTTCCTGCTGGAACCACTGCCAGAGAAGCCAGAATATTCCTAATGAGGAATAGGCCTGAGCTATTTTCAGATAGTGCTGGAGAGGAGGATAGGTCTGGGTTTTTTCCGGGCTTGGTTTCATCGGCACAGAGGTTGTCGAGTGAAATATCCGCTGCGGTCCCGGCCACCTATGCCGCAATTACTGGCGACGAAGAAAGCCTGAAGGCAGCACAGGAGATTGCCCAAGAGGGAAGGGAGGCTGTTCAAGAAACCCTGCCTGATCCCGCCACAGTCGAGTCGATTAAAGAGTCATACGACAAGGATGGCCTTTGGTCTGCGATTGGCGAAAGTTGGGATCTAGCCAAAGAAAGTACAGGAAGTCAGGTTCCTATTTTTGTAGGGACCTTTGGTGCTGGTGCTCTTGGTGCAGCGGCCGCTCCGGCAGTGGGGCTTACGGCAGCGGCAGGAACCCTTATCGGAGGCCTTGCTTGGACTGCGGCATACACCTACTCTCAGTTTATATCAGAGTCTGCCTCGGAGGCGGAAAGCGCCAAGGACATTGAAGCACTCAAGTCTCTTGCGTACACCGCCCCACATACGATCTTGAACTATCTTGGGTACCTTGCGACAGGTGCGTTCGGGCCGGTAAAACAAAGGGCCGCATCTGCGACTCTTTCTTCCGTTCTTAATTCAACATCAAAGGAATCGGGTCGCCTTGCTCTGGCTGCTGCAGGCAAGCAAGCGGGAGAATCCCTCCTCGAATTCCCCACTGAACTGGCGCAGACTGTTTTGGAGCGTTCGTTTTCTGGTGAATCAATAAGCCCGGACGATGCTGATTTTGTTACCTCTATGATCGAGACTGCTGCGGCGACCATTGCGCCGACTGCTCTTTTCGGAGGTGTTGGAGCCTATCGGGCGCACAGGCAGGAGAACTTGCGCCAGAATGAGTTCCGGAAGTTAATCGATGAAGAAAAAATACATCGAGAGTCGCTTCGTGAGGCAAGGGAAAGAGCTACGGCAAACGACGAAGAAAATGCAAACAGAATTTTCCAAGAAAATGTCAGGCGATACGAAGATGTTGTCGGCCGTGGTCGTGAGGCGGATGAAAGTTTCATTAGGTATGCAGAGGAACAGGGATCGTTGTTGCCCGTTACGTTTAGCGACGTTGTCGAGGCATTCTCTTCTCGCGGCCTTGATTACGGATCACTCGGTTCTCAGTACGTCGATGCCTTTATACTTAGAAACACAGATGGTAAAGCAAGGAAGCTAAGCGATCTTGAGGACAGGGCCTCCTTACCCAGGGAGGAAAGGGACAACAGGTCCAAGCTCCGCAGACGAGTTTACTCTGTGGCTAGCGGGCTTAAGGGTTACGCATACTCGCAGTACGGGGAAAAAAGCTCTTCGAGGGCGGGAATACCTCTTTCTTTTTATTCCAAGGCTCAATTTGATCAAGTAATAAAAAGACTTAAACAAAGAAAAAAAGTAACTACCGATACAATAAGAAGCGTTTTGACATATAGCGACGGAAGTCGCTTCGGAAATAGCAAGATTGAAAAACGAGTCGCCTCTGAAATATTGAGAGATCTTGAATCAAAGAATTACGTCAAGAAAAACAAAGACGGTTCTTTCAAGATGTACAACCCTGGGTACACAGAGTCTCAGTACCGCGAAATTATCGATGCGGCAAAAGAAAAAGGCGAAATCGAACAAGAGGATTTTGAAAAAGTTACAGGTAAATACGGCGAGGCTCCGTATAATAGGTTTGTTGATGACGCAATAAACCGAATGGATCTTAAAAGGTTTAGACCGAGAGAAATTCTGGCAGAGGAAGACCTATCCGTAGAACCGATTGTTACTGTGGTAAGGCCTGTAAAGTATCCTCAGTTTAAAGGGCAACGGTCGTCTCCTGATCGAGAACTCAATTACAACTTCCCATACTACCGAGGTGCCGGAGAGCAGAACGTAAACCTCGAAGAAGCTGAAGGATATTTTGTTAGAGACAGCGATGGTAATGTTGTTGATGGATCTACCAATGAGGCTGAAGCCAAGAGAATCGCTAATTACTTGAACAGCATCTCCGGAAGCTTCAAGCTCCTTAAAAATGGAGAGGCCTATAAGACTTTTGCCTCCAGAGAGATGGCTAACATTGCCCTTAAGGGTGAGGTGGCATCGCTCGGCCCTCGGCGTAGTGAGGATATCTTTGTTATCCGAGAGGTCGGGGGCCAAACATTTGATGCCGATAGTCGTCCCTCATTGGGCTATCGGGTAGTTGAAAAATTTGTTGGCGAGGATGGTTCAAAGTCTGACTTTTACGAAGATTCGTTTTCTCCAGATTTGGCAACGGCAAACAGAAGACTTGAAGAAAGAGAAAATGAATACTACACAGGTGCCTCTGACTGGGAAAAACGCAGCGTAGATAGGATTAAGGAAGTTCTCGACGTTTTAGAGGGTAGTTTCCTAGGAGCGGGTAGAACTGCAGAGCAAGTCTTGTCTCGCGAGGATAGGGTAATTGACCCCGCTCGCTTCGACTTGCAAAGAAATCAAGAGGGCGAGCTAGAGCCCGCGCCTCCGCCGCCCTTGAATGAGATGGAGCAGAAAGTTGTCGATGCCGCGAATAAGGCTCTGTCATCTCTTGGCCTAGGAAATATAGATGCCCTTGTTCGAGGAACGCTTGGAGACGGCGTTCCTGCAGCCTACGATCTTCTTCGCAGGCAAGTCCTCATATCTCTAGACGGAATTTCTAAGGCGTCCACGCAAGCAGAGATTGACGAAATTGTAGCCTCGCGAGTTGGGCATGAGGTAATCCACGCCCTGAGGGATATGGATGTATTCAATCCCGAAGAGTGGAACTCTCTTGTCGATGCGTCAAGGCGCGTCAAGGTTGGGAAGCATATCTTAGATGAGGGACAGGAGGGAATTAACAAGGACACGACTTATTTTGATGCTGCTGTAATGATTTACCAGAACTCGGTTCCCACGCAGATCGCTTCGGATGAAGACGCAAAAGCGGATTTCTTTGCGGAAGAAGCAGTCGCAATGATGCACGAGGGATATAAGACTGACACGAGGGTAAGCGAGCAGCTTGCTCCCAAGTCCAGAACGATACTAGACAAGATTAAAGACTTCTTCTTAAATCTATACACATCAATAAGCACCCTTGGATATGAAGATCCGGGTGCAATACTGAACGATATATCTAACAAGTCTATTGCCGGTCGAATCGCCGAAGATGTTGACTTAAGGACATACGATCCGGAGATAAGGACTATCCGACCATCGTATAGGGCATTCTCCCGTGCAGCTACGCCCGGAGTGCAACGACCCGCGAGTGGCGTTAGCGGATTGCAAGAAACTCAAACCATCGGAGGGGTGCAGACACTCGTTCAGACAGAGGATGACCAGACTAGGCAGAGCAGGACTCGACCAGACACCTTCGAGATGAGCGGTTCTGCTGAATTCGATCCGGCAACCGGAATGTGGAATGACGGAGAGTTTGTCTCAATCGGAGATAACCTAAACTCTCAACACCTGATTGATAGCGTTGATCAGATTCCGACAGAAGAAGAGCTTAATAGCTGGGGTCCGTTTAGGGATAAGGTTCTGACCGCTAAAGACAGATCCTCCCTAAATGGTAAAGACGCGAGACTCAGGATAGATATTAACTTCTTCAACCACCACAAGAGCAGGGATGGCAAGGGCAAGTACGCCGTTACTGTCCATGACACTAAGGACGGACGGGGGAGACGTGTACCCCTCAATGCTCCCAGCCCGGGAAAACGCATTGGATATGACACAATTGCAAGGCTTCTTGGCCCGGTTAGGTTCGGATCAAATGATCGCCTTGCGGATAGAATTTTGAATGAGGGCATGACCAAGCAGCCCATCGCTGTTGTCGAGGGCAAGTACACAACGAATAGGTCAATACCGAAAGATATCGACAAGTGGACTCCGGTCGGATACGACCCACATAAGGCGAACTTCTTTTACGACAAGCGAACCGGTGATGAGATTATCTCAGGTAGGGATGCCATATCGATAGGCAACACCGTTTTTGTAAGAAGCGTTGACCCCTGGAACGAGAAGACCTTCAAGCGGTACTCTGCGGATATGGCATCTGAAGTGCCCATGCGCCCAAGGAGAAACGTCTACACAGAACAAGAGCGCGCTCGGATAGAAGATCGCATTGCTGATCAAGTATCTGAAATGAGTGCGGACGAGGCCCTTAAGTATTCCAAGAAAAACTCCATGAAGCTTGAGGAGTCTTTCGGTCCAGACGGTCTTGAGTACAAGGCAAGATTCCCGGTTGACGGAATTGATTTCACAATGTCAATCGGCTTCACTGAAGATATTTGGGAGAACCCTTTCAATGAAGATATGGAAACGATAACCGACATTGACTTTACCATTGCCGTCTCCGACAAAGAAGCCAGAACGAAGCTGAGAGACAGGATCAGGCAGATGGAGTCTGACGGGATGATTGTCCCGGACGCAATCTCCGCGATGCTGTCCCGTGACGGAACTTACAGGTCAATAGACTGGAGAAGTTTCTTCAACGAAGATCCGTCTCGTAAAATTCTCCATACAGCACTCAGTGGGATAGATAAGTTTATTTCTTCTGGCGTTGGCAAGGCCGAGGCAGCCATTGGGTTTGAAGGTAGCGGCAAATCAAGGATCATATCCGAAGGTCCTAGTGGTGATACCTATTCCTACAGGATCAGGAGATCTGCTAGGGAAAGGATTTATTCTCGCATAGCAGAAATCATCGCGAAGAAAAACAATTACGACCTACTCCAGACGGTTGAACTTTTGCCAGACTATGGGTCAGGAACATCGACAAGCATAGATCCAGAAGGGCTTTTAAGCTTTTCGAAGTTCTACCTCGTAGACAGGGCCTCCCAGTATAATAGTGCGTTTAAGAATAGATACCTAGAGTTTAAAGAGACTGTTTATGCTGGTAGTCCTCAAGATCTTATTTACGAGAAGCTTAGATCTGTACCTGAAAATGTTTCTATAAAAGTTAAGAGCAATGAAGATCAGAAAAACTTTGAAATCGATGGCGAAGATTTTCATGACAATATTGCAAGTTTTTTCTTCAAACGCTCTCAAACAAAAGCGTCTAACCCGGCAAGCATTCCGTACATCAACACGGCTCCTCCCGGATCGTTGGAGATAAGGCCGGACATCGATTTCCGAAAGCAACTTAGGTTAGAGGCGGAGGAGATAGCAACCGGACAATCTGAGGGACTTAAGATGTCTCGCAGTCAGATCGATCAGGATAACAATCGGTCTGCTTCTGTAAACAGAAGTGCCGAATATCAAACCGTCCTCGATTCCCTGTCCCCTGAGTATGAAAATCTTTCTTTGATACAGAAGATTAAGAACGCTTTCTGGGATCCCATTGAAAGGAAGGACTTTCTTTCATCCATCAGAAGGGGGATGATCGATAAGCTCTCTCCGATTGCAACAACGGAAGAGGAGGCAAACAGAGCGAGGCGAGAGCTGGGGTACGACGAAAGGCTTACTGCTGACGTTCGGGCTGTTTCTGCTGCATACCAGAAAGACAAGGCTTCGCTAATCGCGCAAGAGTCAATCCTTTACGGTCAACCGGAGTACATCGGTGGTCTGACTCGCGTTAACTACGAGAAGCAGGGCTTGATGGAGATCATTGGCGATGTCATGAACGAGGGATTGTTCCATGACTGGCATGCGTGGATGATATCCAGACGCGAAATACGCCTTGGCAAGGACGGTAAGGTTGTTGCAACCGGACCAGACTCGGAGCTTTCCAAGAGCCTTGAGTCGGGTAGCGCTAGGTCTGTTATCGATGCAGAGCTAGACAAGAACCCCGGACGGCGGGAGCTTTTTGAGAAGACCAACGAGGCTTATCAGGAATGGAACGCCAACCTGATGACCTACTTGAAGGATACCGGAGTTATTGATCAGAACTTGGCAGCGGTGCTGACAAGGTTTAATGATTATATCCCCTTTTACAGAGTCTTCGACGGTACCGCAAGCTCTTCAATGAGCAGTGACATCAATAACATAATCGGGGAGTCAATAGATCTTCTCCGAGAAACGATTGATCCTGAGACAGGCCTACCCGTTCTTCCGCCCAGGGAGCAAACCAAAGAACCCGGAGGTTATAATCGCGGTGCCTTTGGCTCCATCGTTGAGGTTAAGGCACCAACGAAGATCAAGAAGGGTGGAGAGGGATTAATTGTCGATCCCCTTGACGGAATATTCAGGAATCTGGAAGCGGCGCTTAACGCTGGCATGGCTAATGTTGCTGCGACCAAGGTCCTTGGTGACGCCCTGATTCTCGGCAAGGCATTGGAAGTTGATAAGAGGCGGGTGGATCGCTCTTCGGCAAACATTGTAACGATCAGGGAAAATGGTCAGGACAGATCGTTTGAGGTTGATGATGCCCCGTTGTTCCACGCATTGAGCGGGCTTATGGAGGGAGACCTCCCGATGATGTCTATTTTCTCAGCCCCCGCAAATTGGCTGAGAGAGGGCGTTGTTCGGATGCCTGACTTCATGGTTGCTAACCTTATGAAGGATTCTCTTCAAACCTTTGTCACAAGCGGATCACAGATAACTCCCTTTGTTGATACCCTTAGGCAGTTTACGAAGGGTGGGCTTGGCGGTAAACAAATCCATGGCAAGAATGACCCGCACTCAGCGATCATGAAGCTCCGTGGTGCGGGGGTGATCGGCGGAATCGAGATGTCCAGACGGGCAGGCGACATTCGCAAGGTCATGGAGAAGAGGATGAGGAAACAGGGTATGACTGTTTCCGGGAAGAAGGGCTCCAAGCTTGGCGGTGCCCACTGGAATCCCATATCAAAGATTTGGGACACTCTTGGAGATGTTTCAACTAAGTCCGATGCAGCCACGCGCATGGCTGTTTACGAAAACACCTACCAGCGGATGATCCAAAAGGGTTACAGCAAGATTCAGGCTGAATCCGAAGCTATCTTTCAGGCCCAAGAGATCATGAACTTTTCCAGAAGAGGATCGAATAAAGCAATGCGGTACATCACCGCAGCGATCCCGTTCTTGAACGCCAGAATACAGGGCCTGGATCTTCTCTGGAGGGCCGGTCGAGGCAAGTACAACTCTGACTTTAGCCAAGTAGGTAAGGCAAGATCATTCCAATCCCTGCTGGGTAGGGCATCGCTGATAACGGCGGTGACATTCCTCTATGCACTGATGATGCACGACGATGAGGACTGGTACTCTGCAACGCCAGAAGCTCAGGATGATTACTGGTTCGTTAAAATCGGCGGTTATATAATCAAGATACCCGTTCCGTTTGAAATTGGTTTCTTGTTTAAGACGGTTCCAGAAAGAATTATACGAAATCTTTTGGCTGGCAAGAAGGAGGGGCTTGGCGCTGGTTTGATACCGGAAAGGGCTTATTCATCGGGTCGGCAAACGGCTGACTCCCTCTGGCGCGGACTAACAACTACGTTCAAGTTTAGCCCTATGGAGTCTCCCCTTCTCAAGCCTTTTGCCTCAGTTGATTCGTTTACGAAAAGGCCGATTGTTCCGTTGTATCTTGAGAAGAAGCTTCCGGAAGAACAGTACAGGGATAGCACCAGCGCCTTGGCTCGCATCGCCGGTTCGGCGACAGGCATATCCCCTCTCAGACTGGAGTATTTGACTAGGGCATTTACCGGTTCTACCGGCGCATACCTCTTGAATATAACCGATAACTTTTGGCGATCTGCGTCTGGCATGCCTTCTAGGCCCGAGAAAAACATCGGGGAAATGGCTTTCTTTAAACGGTTCGTTGTTCCTACCGGCATTAGTGCTGGCCCTATGTCTCAGTTCTATCAGTTCTTTAATGAAGTCGAAAAGATTTATAATACGATCCAGGGCAAGATTAAAGTTGGCGACATAGAGGGGGCTCGGGAGTTGGCGGAGAAGTACCCCAATGTTATCCCCGCAAAGAAACAAGCTGATCGGATAAGGAAAGCTCTTGCTGATATCAGAGAGCAGCAAAGCAAGTTCAACCTTCAGGATCGTTCCAGAAAAGAAAAAGACGAATACAGAACCATGGCGAATGAAAGAAGGCGAGAAATACTCAGTGGATTGCCCTCTCTCGTAAAGGAAACAGACTTGGGAATGTTTTAAATTTAATGGAGACCTGAATGCCTGTAAGAATAAAACCCGGAGTTTCAATAAGAGGCATATCTCCTGAAATGTCTGTTTGTATTCAGGTAGTTGAGGGCTTTTATGCACGAAAAAGGGCCGGCGACCTTTGGATAACTTCATGCACAGAAGGGAAACACCGAAGTGGGTCCTTGCACTACGTCGGAAGTGCTATTGATACTAGGATATGGTCTATATCCGAGAAACTAAGGGACCAATTCGCAAAAGAACTATCAGAAGAGCTTGGAGATGAGTTCGATTGTGTACTAGAACTAAATCATATTCATATTGAGTATCAACCTAAAGGAGCTTTAAATGTTTGAATGGATTACAAATAATGTAGAGGGTATTATTTCTATTGTTGCCCAGGTTGTCGGGGTCTTTGCGGTGATTGCGGTCTGGACGCCCAACTCATCGGACAACAAGGTAGCTGACGCCCTGCTTGAGGCTGTTAACTTCCTCGGCGCAAACCTTGGCAAAGCCAAGAACGATCCGAATGTTTGATGACGGCTTGGTTAGCTGCTGGACTTGTATCAATAGTCATTTGCCTGTTTTTTTTGAAGGCGTATGGAATGGCAAAAGAGAGGTTGGGAAGATCTAATGCTTCTCGGGAAGCTCTTCAAGACAATCTCAAGGTACTTGACGAGGCGCTTGAAGAGCTTTCCGCCCCTACTCCTAGCCGCAGCGATATTGTTGCTCGATGGTTGCGCCGCAACAAGGCCCATACTGATTCAAGCAATACCACCATGCCCGACACCGACGATGGGGGCAATCAATGAGCTTGAGTCTGGGCAAGTTCCTCCCGAGATAGAAAGCTACCTAGGTCGAATGGAACTGTATTGCTCGGCTATGGATATAATCCGACAAAGCTCTGCGAAATAGAGTCGATGGCATAGCAAGTTTTCTGTTGGAAACTAAGTTGGAGAAAAGATTGGCTGCTAAGAAGAAACTTCCTTCAGTTGGTGAACTCGGCAAAAAGTTTGATGAAAAAGTTTCGGTTGCCTTGTTCATTAGAAACAACAAAGAAATAAGCAACTGGCTAATAGATGTTTTTACTTGGAAAGAATCAGAGGGGTCTAGCATAATGTGGACTCAGCTTGCCCAAGAGCTTTCGGAATTTTCCGGTAAAGAGGTTAGGGGTGATCACATTTCGAGGGCTTTTGCTAAATGGAAAAGAACCGGAAAACTCTAAAGACGATTGACGAACTAAAAAAGAAAACTGATCCGGAGAAGGAAGAGGCTATACAGAAAACTATTTACACCCTTGAGCCTCCCAAGCCGTACAGGAGAATTCGCCCAGAAGGAACTAAGGGCAAGAAGATACTTGTCATACCGGATTCCCATGCAAAGGTGGGCATTCCCAATCACAGATACGAGTGGCTCGGCCGGATGGTTGTAGACCTAAAGCCAGATTACGTGGTTGACATTGGCGACTGGTTTGACATGCACTCGCTTAACGGGTACGACAAGCCAGGAAGCAGGTCGTTTAGAGGGGCTTCTTACTGGAAGGACATCGAGGTTGGACTCGATGCGAGACTTCGGTTTCAGACCCAATTGGACAATTATAATCTTGGTAAGCGAAAAGGATCTAGATATGATCCAAAGCTTATCTTTTGCGTTGGTAATCACGAGAACAGGATCAATCGTTTTATCGAAGAAGAGCCCCGGTTTGAGGGGATTATTTCGATGGAAGACTTAAGATCCAAAGAACTCGGTTGGGAAGAGATTCCTTTTCTTAAGGTTAAGGAAATCGAGGGCTGTCATTTTGCCCATTACTTCACCAGTGGGGTTATGTCAAGGCCGATATCGGGCATGCATCAGGCAGCATCGATGATTACCAAAAGGTTTGAGACATCGATACAGGGCCACACACACACATACGATCACGCCGTCCGATCAACAAACTCCGGTAATATCCACGGTTTGGTGGTTGGGTGCTTCTTCGAGCATGAAGAGTCCTGGGCAGGGCCAGCCAACCAAATATGGAGAAGGCAGGTTGTTGTCCTGAACGATGTTAAAGACGGCGATTTCGATGTGGAGTGCTGGAGCATTGAGCGGATCAAATCAACCTACTCTTAGGATTTCAACCAGAAACAGGCTGCATCAGATATGCAGGTATTTATCACACAAGTATAGAATTAAGGTCAGATTGAGGGTTGAGTCTATACCCAAGGATTGGAATTGCCTGGGGTGTATATCCTACGAAAATCCCAACCTACCTCCTTTGATAAGAATAGACAAGGGATTGTCTAGATCGGAAAGTATCTCTACATTGATCCATGAATTCGCCCATGCCGTCAGTCACAGAAGGCATGGTTGCGCTTGGAACAGGGAGTACGAGGGCCACGACGAGGAGTTTGCTCTTGTTCAAAACGAAATAGAAAATCTTTACTTCTACGAAGACGGGAATGTAGAGAGCTTGGAGTTTTGAAATGGAAGAATCTATTGTGAAATCAAAAAAGCCATACCGGGATGCAGCGGAATCTCTTCGGCAATCCGAAGAGGGGATGAGAATCGCTCTATCTTTTATCAAAAACGATTGCGTTTCAAGTTGTATTAACGAACAAGTATATTACGTTCTTTTGAATCAAACCGCAGACACCCTCAATGGACTAAGACTATGCTTAGAAACCATAAAGGAATATGCTGCAGAAGATCAATCTCCGATGGAAAACCCCATCTCCTTGAGATTCGCCGAATAGCTAACCCCCCAACAAGTCCCAGCCGTTTCCCCTGGTGCCGTGGCGCATACGCAATCCGGGGTCGCGCAAGTTCCGTAACAGGCATAGCTTGGACAGTACGCGCACCTAGCTGAATTTACGTACCCAAATGCGACGGCAGTGGCAAAAGAAATTGCCAATGCAGTCACCTTGGCGAGGCTCGTGGCTTTCATTTTTACTCCATTTGTTTAGCTGTATTTGAGTAAATACTCTTCTACTGCCCTACGGACAAGTTCTGCTCCTGTGATTTCCTGCTTATCCGAGAGATTCATTAATTTTCTAATGTCATTTTTCATGAAGAGAACTGAATAGTACTGAGTTTCTCCGCTCATGGATGATGCCATGTACTTAACTCCGGGCATTTCTCACATCCTCAAGCCATATCCTTCGTTCGAGATACCAGATAGCCTTGCTTAAGTCCACGATCAAGCCATTGCTTCCGTCCCTGTCTTTGCGACCTGCCCTGCTGATATACTTTAATGCTGCGGCAAGGTGATGGTCGAGATCCCAGTCCTCTATGACCTGTATGGGTTCAATGTCTCGGCCGTCCACGTAATGCGAGGGCATTGATATTTCTAGTTCTTCGATCAACTAAGTATCTCCTCGTAGTAATCATCAAGTATCGAGAAGAATAAAGCTCTTGCGTCTGTTGAGGTAGCCAAGTCTTTTCTTGACTCAATAGAGAGCCTATTCTTCAAAATCCTAACCGCTTCTCCCTCACTGTCAGCACCTAGCCATCGTTGAAATTTGGCACTTTGGCGGCAGAGAACGGAGAATTTGTTGATTGCCTTTACTCCCTTCGCCACATCCGGCTGTATCACTGGAGAGTCGTCCTCCTCGGCCAACTCCACGAGTACACACATATATCTGGTGTTAGGTGATTGCGTCATCAAGGATCTAACTCGACCATTCGCATTAGATTTGGCATCACCGATGTGCTCTGAATCGAGAACATCTTCCGGGTTAATTCGTAGCGTCACTTTGTGACCGCCATTTGCGGTCATACTAGTGCTGACAAGTTGCGCCTCAAAGTTTATCGTGATGTCCGAAGTCTTTTCCATTTCCTGAACTCCCTCTCTGACCAAGCAGATGGGTCAAGCCCATTCGATACCCAGAAGTCCAACTCGTGACCTACCGAATGGCACTCCGAATGATGAGTGCGGCAAAGGGGAACGGCAAGATCGTCGCCACATGCCTTCATTGAAATTCCACGGGGCATACCGGTGACTGATGGCCTTGGGTGATGAGCATCCACGCCCGGCCTTTTACAGACAAGGCATGGATGCTCTCTCACCCACCTTAGGTATTGCGTTGACTTAAACACGAAGATCTAGAACTCGAAGGGATCCTCTTCGGGCTCGGGATTTTTCCTAGCTACCCTCTTGGTGGAAGATTCGTTGCCCTTCCAAGAGCTATCCTCCAGACAGAGTGACAGGTAGCTGTCTCCCGTGTCTCCGTCAACTCGTTTCCACATCGCCAAGTTCACCCATGCGTGGCCGTCCCTCTTGTAGTCCTCAAGGATGTTCTTTAGCCACATGGCCGACTCCTTATTTGACTCGTCGGAGTTTTGACCGGTGAACCCACCGATTCGCAAACTGCCCTTAAAGTCTGGCTGCTTGCTGCCCGACTGCTTCGAGTGTTCCTTGACTCTGGCATAAATTTTAGACATTAGATATCTCCCTTGATTTGCTTTGCCTTTTCCTGAAATTTGTCAAAAATTGCTTGGTAAACCACCGGCTTTGAAACCTTCAGCTTGCCGATCTCCGATGAATTTTCCGTCCAATGAGCTTTCAGTTCATCCAAGCCCTGTATTTTCTCCATGAAGGTCTCGTGCAAAACGTAAATCGGATCGTCCTTCACATCCTTTCCGTTCTTCTTGGAGGCTTTCCCTTTCGCAGGAGTCTTCGGTTCGAGGTCAGAGGATTCGGATGCGGAAGGTGCGGGCACATCCTCACCGGCGTATATGTAGTGTCCAAGACCAAGTAAAGCTATCGCCTTGACCAGACATCTCATTTTTGCATCAGAGACATCTCTCGAATTAGGATTTTGAATGGCGTTGTTTCGGAAATCCATGACGGGCAACCACATCGATGACTCCACATTTTCTCCGATGTGAACGGTGCAGTGAACTGATGCAGTCCCATCGGGATACTTCATGTAGTCGATTGCCGCTCCATCAATTTCAAATTCATGGAATTTGAATCCTGATTCGGGATAATTCTCTTTCAGAACTCCCCATGCCCATGCCCACGAAAGATAGGAGAGTTTTCCCTTCTTCTGAATGTGATTGGACACATCGACTGAAGAGAGTTTTTGCCAAACCTCCCCGTAGGTTACGCTCTTGTTTTTTGTCTCAACCATTTTCTTTGTCACCTCTTATCCTGTCGGGTTTAAATTTTTTAGATTCACACAAATCACAGGTGAATGGAATATCGTCGTCAAGCAATTGGCTAAGTTTTTCAAACTCACCCTGTTCTACCGCAAACCATTCGTCACATCTGCCGCACAGAAGCTCTATGGTGATGGAATCTCGCCCCTGTAGCCCGCCTCCCTCCCTCTGAGATGCTCTGCGTTCTGATCGCAGAATGCTGACACGGGGCAAAAATTCTGGCAGCGGCGATACTTGCCTACGACCGCCTCCACCAATGAGTTCTCCAGCGATTCGGAGGCC
>CEQV01006054.1_pt1 | contig 16229 bp, 8 predicted proteins | sample 530971 | NCBI WGS metagenome assembly CEQV01 (sample SAMEA2621173, study PRJEB7988) | marine metagenome | biome: marine biome (ENVO:00000447); feature: deep chlorophyll maximum layer (ENVO:xxxxxxxx); material: "saline water (ENVO:00002010), including plankton (ENVO:xxxxxxxx)" | depth 100 m
TCCTTCTTTATCTGTTAAAGTTACAGGAAGCACAACTACAACTGTTTTAATTCACGTTACTTACTAATATGGCAGCAGTCACTACCGAAGTACAAGCAGTAAATACTATGCTTCAAACTATTGGCGAAGCTACAGTTGCTAATCTTGATGGCACTTTGCCTTACGAAGTTTCTTCCGCTCAAACAATATTAAATGAAGTAATTAGAGAAACCCTTCAAGATTCATTTATTTTTAACACAGAAGAAAATGTAACTCTTGCTAAAAACAGCGACAATAAGGTGCCTGTTACGTCTAAAGCTTATGTGCAAGTAAGAACAGCAGAACAAGAATATGTAATTCGTAATGGTTTTTTATATTCAATGGAAAACAAAACTGATGTTCTTAATCAAGATGTAACAGCAGCTACAGTGGTATACCTGTTAGATTTTGCAGACTTGCCTGAAGCGGCAAAGCGATACTGCACAGTTAGAGCTGCACGAATATTTGCTGACAGATTTGTAGGATCAAAAGAAATTAGAACATTTACTTCAGTTGACGAATTAGAAGCCAAAGCAAAACTAATGGATTATCAACATCAAGTTGACAGAGTTAATATGTTAAATGACAGTAGCTTTAGTGCTTCGATAATGAGCAGGAGACACAGAAGGGATTCTTCAGGAGGGTTAAATCCTAGAAGGCTAATATAAAATGGCGTACACAAGAAAGCATATTAAAAATCTTACCGGAGGAGTTTCTGAACAACCTGATTCGGAAAGAAATGATACGCAATGTTCGTTGCAAGAAAACTTTATATCTGATCCTGTTAAAGGGTTAGTTAAAAGAGAAGGCACAAATTATATGCAAATAATTAATCCTGACTCTGATGAAGTAGGATATAGCCCTAAAAACGTATTTACTCATATTATTAATCGTAATGATGATGAGCAATTAATGTTAACTATAGGTCATGGCGGAGCATCTTCAAACGCAAAAATTGATTTATATAAATTAAATACAACAGTTGACAGTGCAGAAAGAGTTGAAATAAAAGACAAAGATGGAGTTGCTCTTACAGGTGACACGATAGGTTACTTGACTGTAGCCGGAGGAACAGCTCCTGATACTCATAGATTTTCTGCAGTAACAATTTCTGATACAACTTTTATTGCTAATGCTGACATCACTCCTGCTTTTAAATCTACAACTTCAGGTGGCACAGGAATGTACGAAAGGGAGACTCATAAAAGAGGACTTCTTTTTATTAAAGAGGGTGTATATAACGGGAAGTATATTGTAAAGGCTACAGACTCAGAAGGCACTACAAGAATTATTAGAATTAGAACTACAAACTCTGCTTCAGGAGATGGTTCAGGTGGTGCCAAAGAAGGATATAGAGATAACAGAACAGATATGATTGCAGGTGCTATACACGCTGCCTTAGAAGATACGGAAGCAACAAGAAGTGAAAGGACTTTTGATACTAGCCATTATGGATCATACACAAACACAAATACAAACATTAGAATTAATTATAGTGATGATGGTACTAACCTTCTGTTTAATGGTGGAGGAGGCACTACTGACTTAAGGGGAAGTAATTATTCTAGGGGTTACATAAATTTTTCTGCAAATCCTTCAGTAAACGATACTGTTCAAATTGATGGAGGCGCACCTTCTTCAGAGTTTGGCGGAGGAACTCCTATGTATCGTTTTGAATTTCACGCTGCAGGAGACACTTCAACAGTAGATGGAGCATATACTGCTGTAGAAATAGGAACAACAATATTAGAAACTATAGACAATTTAGCTGCTGCAATTAATGCTGCTGCAAACAATGGAAAATATCAATGGGGTGCTTCAACAAGTCAAATAGCAGATGCAAATCCTGCACTAGTTATTTATAGCAGACAGTCAGGAGATATTAGCGGAGGTGGAGGTGGAGGAATTACTTTATTAGATGCCGACGGTGCAGGTGCATGGGGGACTAAAGGAGACATAACAGGGGGTGACGCGACACTTACAGACGCAACTTCAGGTGTAAGAAATCCAATAACTTTTGAAAGATTAGAGGCCAAAAGCGGTGGTGACTCAATAGGCTCTGTTATATCTTGGTTTTCAGCTTATCCTAGCAAAACAGATGCTGATGCTTCTCCTATAAAAATAGAAATAACAGATACTTTTGGCAACACCTTAGCAAGTTCTTTTACTGATGAAACAGAGTCTTATGAAGGGTTGCCTTTAACAGCGCCAAATAATTACAACTTAAAAGTTATTGGCACTCCTGAAACACAAATTGATGATTACTACATAAAATTTGTTTGTGATTTAGACACTGCTCACAGTAATCAAATATCAAGAGGAAAGTGGATAGAAGACATGAAGATTGGTATTCAATATCAACTTGATCCTTCAACAATGCCTCATAAATTAGTTAAACATTCTACTACAGAATACAGGCTTCAAGAAGCTACATGGGACGATATGTTAGTGGGAGACACAACTATTACTCCCAATCCTTCGTTTATAGGGGACAGCATTAAAGATGTCTTTTTTTATAAAAGAAGATTAGGGTTGTTGACATCTGAATCTGTAGTGCTTTCTAAACTAGATGACCCATATAACTTTTTTAGAAAAACAGCTACTCAAGTATTGGCTACGGACAGAATTGATATAGCGTCATCTGTAAATGAAATTGTTAGTTTTAATTATGCTGTTCCTTTTGCTAGTCAATTGCTAGTGTTCTCAGACAGGCATCAATTTATGATATTTTACGGAGATGAGGGGTTAACGCCAAACAATTCATCTTTAGCTCTTATTTCTAGTTATGAAGCAAGTCCTAATTGTAGACCTGTATCTTTAAACAATTCTATTATTTTTGCTCAAAACAAATCAGATTCTGTAGCAGTTTATGAGTTAATGCCTTCAGGAGGAAGAAACCTTACATTTGATGGAAGGAATATTACTTCTCATGTACCTTCTTATATTAAAGGCAAAGCTATAAGTTTGGCAGGTTCTTCCTTGTCTAATGCCGTTATATTGCAAACTGACGATACAGACGGAGAATTATATTTATACAATTTCTTTGATCAAGAAGGCAAAAGAGTACGCTCGTCTTGGTCTAAAATTAAATTAGCAGCAGACTACGTCCACCCTCCTCATTTTATTAATGACAGGCTGTACATGATAGAGCTGTATCACATAGCTTCAGGTTCGGCTCCTGCGAACACATACAAGATCTTAAGTTATATGAAGCTTGATAATACTAATGCTGCAGCGTATTCGGTAGATTTGGCTTATAACCCTCCTACATCAAGCATTGAAGACAACGACCCTAGCAGTGGAAAATCAAAAATAACCATGGAATGGCGTATTGCAGACAACACAGATAGAGAGGCAGACATTATAGTTTTTGACAAAAGCACAGGGACTGAATACGAAGTAGACACTACTAACAGCACAAACGAATACGTTGTAGTTACAGGGGCTATTGGCAGTAATCCCAACATAATTGTTGGATTAAAATTTACAGCAAACTATGAATTTAGCAAACAGTACCTAAAGAGACAGGCAGCGGACGGAGTAATGGCTCCTATTATTGACGGGAGAACTGTAGTTAAGTGGGCAGAGGTTTACTTTACAAACACTCAATATCTTAAAGCAGAGGTTAAATTTGACACTTCGCTAAAAAGAACAAATCACGAAAAAGTATTTACCAATACATTTGCATCAGGAGCGGTTACTACTAATTATGGAGATTTAAATTCAGAAACAGAACGTATGCGAATAATGGTTGCTTCTCGCAATACGGCAGTTGATTCAATTACTTTGACTACTGACACTTATCAAATAGCAACTATTACAGGAGCTACGTTTGAGTTGCTTCACACATCTAGATTGACGAGGTTGTCCTAATGGATTCTATAGAAAACAAAACAAATTTTGTATTAACAAACACTAAATTAGCCCTTACTATTATTGCGCCATTAATTGCAGCAATAGGATTCTTTTTTACTTTAAAGGGCGGTGTAGAAGAAAACGCAGAAGATATACAGAAGTTAGAAGCAAAGATTGAAAGAATGGATTCCATGTTAATTGAGAACAATACTAATATTAAATTAATGCAAAAAGATATAACAATATTAATTGAACAAATGAAGGAGTCTAAATAATGTCTGACGCAAAAAACAATGACACGGGTTGGTTTGCGAAGCTTGGCACAAAGGATGCCAAAAGCATAGGTCAGGCATCAATGTTGACTTCTTTGCTTTCTTCTGCAAGTCAATATCTTGGTTTAAGACAGCAACAAAAGATGCGAGATCTTCAACAACAAATTACAGAATCTGAAAACAGAATGCAATTTAATGAAGAGCAACGTGCTTTTGCTAAACAAAAAGAAGATTTGTTAGCTAAACAAGCTGAAGAAAACAGGGCGTTAAAAAAAGAATCTCAAAAAATTATTGCCCAACAAGCTGTTATGAACGCTGAAATGAACAGAGGCGGAGTAAGTGCACTTGAGTCACAAGCAGAAACAGTAAGCGCAGCAGAGCAAGCAAAAAATATAATGCTTAGAAATCACTTAACTGAAACGGCTGATTTAGCAACTATGAAATATGGGATGATTGTAGGCGCAGGAAGAAGAGATTTGCAAACGTCATTAAATGAAATTTTTTCTAAACGATCATCTTTTCAAGATGCAATGGCTGCTGCCACGGGTGCGTTTGAAGGGTCATTAGATGCTTATCAATTGTTTATGAAATTAAATAAAGGAACAGGAGGCTAAATAATGGCAAAATACACACAAGGGCAATCAATAAAAATTTCTAGTCAGTCTGCAGGAAATTTAGGAAGAGTAACTGTTCCTAATGTAGACCCAAATCAATATGTTAATTTGTCAAGCACAATGCAAAAGCTTGCTCAAACTGCTTCAATTCATTCAGAATTTGCTGAAAAAGAAGAGGTTATTAGAAAACAAATGCAAGATAATTTTAGTCAGATTGAAGGTTTACACAAACATGTTGGTGATAAAGATCTTAGCAATAATGAAAACATTAAAAAGATAATGAGGGATTGGGAAACTGAAGTGTCTAAATTTGGTCACATCAGAGCTTATGATACTTTTACTTATCAAAATGCAATGTCTGAAGACAGGGTAAACGAGATTGCTGATCATGTAAATAACATTGTAGATAAAAACATGAATAAACTTACAGTGCCTTCTAAGTTTAGGCCATCGTATGAAGACGCTGTAAAAGCTGCTTTGACGGCAAAAGACAAGGATGGCAATTTTATAAAGCTTGGTGTTGATAGCGCAGGAGATGCAATTACAAACGATATAAATTCTTTAAGCGCAATGGAGCAGATAATGCTTTCTCAAAAAATGTCAGCTAATGAATTGGTTTCAAAAAAAGTAATTAGAGATAAAATTGACGAAAACAGTTTAGATATAACAACAAGAAAAGCAAAAAATGCTATACACCGTCAGCTTTGGGATACAATTTTATCTATTCAACCTCAAATAAGCAAAGGTGTCGGCAAGACTGCAAGTGAAATATTAGACTTAGTTACTATTGGAGGCTCTTTAGATGTAAATCAAGAAGAATTTGAAAAGCTTATAAAGGAAGACCCTACGTTGACAATGCCCGAAATTAGAAAAAAACTTGGGGGAACGTCTATAAAAATAGAATTATTTAAAACTATTCGTGGAGAATTAGAACAGATTAGAGCTTTAGGCGGCAAGCCAAATGAAGCTTTTTTAGAAATAGCAGAAGACATTTTTCAAGACCTTGCAGCTTCTCAAATTTCTACAGGTGGAAATGTAGAACAAATGATATATAATTTTAAAGAATTATTGTTAGACGAAACATTTTTTACTAGAGATGACGAATCAGGAGATGTTGCTTTTGCCGCAGCAGGAACAGAGCCTAACAGAAAGATTGAAAGGTTTGCCGACGCTGCCATTACTAATTACAGAAACAGGGTTAGCAATATGCCTAGCGGCACAGAAAGCGGATTAGAACAACTTAGCAGAAATTATAATAAAGAGTTAAGGAAATTAAAAAAAGCCAACCCTTTTATTCAAAAAGATGATCAGCGAATAATAGATTTAGAACAAAAATATATAGACCAAGCTGAGGAAAAATATAAATTAAATTTTGACCTTCAAAAATTTCAAACAAAATTAACTACGATTTCTAAGAATACAATAACAGATGCTGTTCCTCCCGACTCTGATGAATATTTTAAAATAATTAAAAGTAAATTAAGAGCAGACGCTAGTATGTCTGCAAAAGATGTTGCTAATATTTATGAAGATGCAGTTGAAGATTACATTAGCGAAATGCTTGAAGAAGCAAATCAGGGTAGAATTCAGGGAGCTGATACGTTTCTTACCGCAGATAACATTTTAAGCGCTACGCAAATAGACAGTTTGTATACATTTGCTCAATCTGAAGCTCAATTAAACGATAATAGGTATAAAGGTTTATCCCCTGAAGAAAGATCGCTAATGAGAAATTATAATACGCAAAATCAAAAGCATACAATAAGTAATAATTTAGGACAATTATTGGCAAAACATTGGGGGGAAGCGTTGGGGGCTACTATTGCCGAGCATGAGTCTCTTGGAAATCTTGTTTCAGAGCTTTCGTTAGAAAAAATTATTAGAGAAGTAAATTTGGGAAGAACAGCATTAAGTTCTAAGCAAAATAATTATATTCCTTCTTTTGCAAAAGCTTATGAAATAACAATTCCTTTAGATCCTAACGCTGAAGAAAGGCCAACAGATATGCAAGTTAGCCAAGCTTTAATTCAAATATTTCCTTTACCAATGAGAGAATTTATTGTGAATAATACTAATGTTAGCCTTAAAGATTTAGGCGTATTAGGAAAATCTCTTTTAACTGAAGTTGGATTAGACGAAGAAAATGTAGACAATTCTCTTTTTCATATGAACAATTATTTAGGGAGCGTTAAAAAATATTACGCATTACAAGATTTGTATAGAAAAAAAGATTGGGTATATCAACAAGGAGAAATGGAAGAGACAAGAGCAAATGCTTCAAGAAACGTAACAGATAGTAGCGGATTTAGCCCAATTAGAGAATTTGCATCAGACTTTCAAAAATTAATAAAAAGGTTGGCAGGAGAAGAAGACGTGATTGGGAAAAGTGAACCGTTTACTCCTACTAACGTAAGCGGAAATGATCCTGCTGTAATACGCAGCTTAAACTTTGGAAAAGATAATAAGTCTCCTAAAGGTGATGAACAAGTTAACTTTGTAGATACACTTAACGGAAAAAAATAAATTATGGCAAACGGACTAAACGATAACAATCAAGACCCTGTAAAGCAACAAGGTTCTGAACCATTTACAATGAGCGAAAAAGGACTTAAAAAAATCCTTGAATTTGAAACTCATGATTTAAGCCAAACTTTAGAAGCCTACCCTGACCCCGGACAAGAAGGTGGTTATTCAATTGGAGGAGGAACAAAATCTTTTGAAGGTGAAAAAATAACAGAGGAGGAAGCGTTAAGAAGGTTTCACGAATATGTAAACGATGTTGCGATACCTGAAACTGCTGCATTGTTTAAAAATTGGGAAACTATACCTCATCACAAAAGAGAAGCTATTGTAAATTTTGCTTACAATTTTGGACTTACAAGATTTACTGATCCTAAAAGAGGATTTACTAATTTTATTGATGCTGTTAACAACGATGATTGGGAAAGGGCTTCAAGAGAAGTTGTAGTTAATAAGCAAGGACTTCCTAACATTTACTCTAAAACTCATTCAAAAAGAGCGCAATGGATTTCTTCAGAAATGATTAGAGATGCAAGAATAACTTCTCAGTATACTCCTGAAGAATTAGCAGAGATGGAAAGGTTGTATGGCTCAGACGAATATGTTTCTACAAAAGACCCTGACAAAACCACTCAACAAGTAAGAGATGAAATGAGAAGAGGTCTTGAGGGCGCTCAAGAGGTTGTAAATCTTGTTGGCACAGGTGAACCTGTTGATCCTAAAACTCTTGCCGATCTTGACAGAACGGAAGAAATGCTTGCACAAAGAGGTAGAGGAATTGATGACGAAAACAGAAATGTTAGAAATTGGTACAACGAAAGTATTGAAGAGGAGAATGAAAGAATAGCAGCTGCAGGGACAATAGACCCAAATTATAAACCTAGAGGTAAATTTCTTAATAGTAAAAACCCTGAATATAGGTTGATGAATCCTATAAAAAAACATGAGCGTTTTATAAAAGACGTTAGGTGGAATTATGAAGAAAGTCCAAATGGTTTTGCTGAAATAATTATGAAAAGTATTACCGACAACAATAAAGACACTGTAGGCAACATTAGGCTTGGTGGAATTATTAGTCGAAGCGTTGCCGATGTTGTTCAGGAATTAGAAAAAACAAACTTTTTTTCACCAAATTTAGAACAAAAGAAAAAAGAAGACATAGTAAAAACTTTAATTTACCAAGATTTTTCTTTTAAACTTGGAGGGTTTGACCCTGACAATGAAGAACATATAAAACAATTTTCTGTTGAAAACGGTTTTATGGAAGAAATACTTAATACTAATCTATATGATTATTATCTAGACAATATGGCTTCTGCTTATGAAGCATATGAAAATGGAACAATACCCCGACCTTCTCTTTTAGCTAAATCTGCAACTGAATTAGGCTTAAATGTCGAAGAAAAAGTTCAGGAATTAACTAATGAGCAGAAAGATCAAGAGCTTGAAAAGCTTATGGAATTAAAACCATTTGCTTTGTATCCCAACAAAGAAGCTGTTGATGATTATGTTAAAAGAGTTGCTCCCCATGAAGGAAAAGAAATGGGAGAAGGTTGGTGGTCAGCAACAAACAATCAGTGGGCATATAAGGTTGGAGATCTTGCAAACATTAGCGCTCCTGTTGTAGTTGCAGGAAAACCGGGACAATCATACGATATGCATTGGAGTTCAGAAATGGGCGCTTGGATGACTATACCTCTTCAAGTTGCTTTAGCTGCAAGAAGTCTTAAGGGAGCAGGGACTGTAGGATTTAACACTTTAGTAGGCGATGCTGTTTTGTCTGTATTGAATCCTAGAGAGCCTAACATTGCAAATATGATAAGAGAAATGGGTGGGGCAAGAGTTGTTTCAAGTTTTATTGGAGAAGGTGTAGGCAAGCACATCGACGAATTTCTTTCAGACAATGCTGTGCTAAAGTTAATGTCAAATAAAGCAGAAGATGTTGCATTTAAAAGAGCTTTTGCAGGAGCAATTGAAGGCGAAGCTATGTCTAGAATTGTTCCTAAAGCTTTAGGCGTTCCTCTTTTAGTAACTGCTATGGCACTAACAGGTATTGCAAAAGGTTCAATTAAGTCTGCTAAAGCAGGTGGTCAACTTATTGATTATGTAGTTAGCGAACTTAAACTTGATCCTGAAGCGGCTAAAAGAGCTAAAGCAATATACGCAGCAAATGCTAAGAAAATTATAAATAAAGCCTACTCAATAGGTTCTCTTGATATGTTTTTTGATCATATTCATGCAGCATCTAAAGCAATTAAAGGTTCAAGAAAAGGGAAAGGAAGTATAGCTGCTGAGTATCACGAGACTATTAGGGACAACATTGACAAGATTTTTGATTCAGCACATGATGGAGCTTACAAAGCATTGTCTGTTGTTAATAGCAAAATTAATGATTTGTTAACGGGCAGACAAGATTTAGTAGGAACAAAAGAAGAGTTAAAGCAATTAAGACTTACTCAAGCAGCCATGTATCAAGAGATGGCGGAAAGGGGAATTCCTATAGGTAGAGCATCAGGACAAAGAGGTGCAGGAAGAGAAGGCATATACCACCTTTACGATTCTTGGAATCAGGCGGTTCACGGTCTTAGAGAAATGGAATCTTTGCTTGAAAATAATAATTGGAGAAAACGTCAACACAATCCACAAAAATTAACTAAAGCACAAATTGAAAGAAGTATAAGCAGGCTTGAATCTGCGATGAACGTAAGGCGACAAGCTATTAAAAACCAAAATCTTATTGACCCTGAAGAATGGAGAAAATTTGATCCTAATGAATCTTTGTACGATTTTCTAGAAAGGACAGAGGGCTATTATGATTTAAGAAAAAATAAAAGTGCCTTTGAATATAGACAATCTATGGACAATCTACATAACGCTAGAAAAAACCAAGGTGGATTTGTTCGTTTTGGTGGTGGCGGAAAAGGAGAACCAATTAAATTACCAACAGCAAAAGAGATTGAAATGCAATCTTTTAGTGATGAGGCAATAATATTAAGAGAGGCTGCTGAATTTGATATTGAATTTGAAGCCAAGTTTGAACTAAAGAAATCAGAATTAGTTGATGAATATGTAGATGTATTCGGAGTAAGCAAATCCGCTGCCAACAAGAAAAACAAAACACAGCTTTCTGAAGAACTAGCAGAACATACTGTAAGGGAATCAAGAGAAATGGCAAGAATCACAGGAGGCGTATCTCCTTGGGACGTTGCGCGAACTGCTGCTAATAAAAAGAAATTAAAACCAATTGAAGAAAAAATAAACAGTTTATCTAGAGATGGTGTTAAAAAAGCTGCAGCTGAAAGAGGTATTCCTATAGAAGGAAAAACAGCTCTTGAAACTAAAGAAGCTGTTATAGTCCATGACTATATTGAAACATTAGAAGGAAAAGCTAAAGCAAAATATTTAGAAAAAATTAAAAGTAAGTACCCTGAATTTGAATCTAAATTTAAAGACAAACCAAAAGAAGTTAAGCCTGAAAAAACTGCTGCTCAAAGAGAAGCAGATTATGAAAGACCTATTTATAATCATTTAGAATCTTCTCCTGAAGATTTAAGAGAGATTGCTGAAAGCAGAGGTCTTATGATTACAGGAGAGGTTGGTATGTTTACTTCTCCTGCAGAAATAGCTAAAGTTTTAAATAACGGCGCTATGAATTTAGAAGAAAGTTTTACAAATATAATTTTACAGGCACAAAAATTAGAGCTTGACGCTCAAGTTAATAACTTTTCAGCTAAAACAAGAATGAATAAGCTAGTTAAAAAACAGCAGCAGTTAGCAAAGAAATTAAAAGAAGAAGGGTACACCGACGAACAAATAGAAGAATTAGGGGAAGGTGCTATAAAAAGATTTGGAGAAGGCGAAAGATATGTTCCATTAAAGTCAGGTGTAAGTGAAGAAGCTGCTAGTAGATACGCAAAATTAGGATTAGAAGATGCAGGAATTAATTTGTTAGATAATATTATAAACAATGACGCGTTAAAAAATCTTTGGCCTTGGAATTATAGAGCGCTTGATCCTACAGAAAGAGGTGCAAAAACTCAGTTAAAAGAATTAGTTTCTTTAATAGGTGTGCCTATAGGTAAAAATAATAAACTTTGGAAAGAAAAAGATTGGTACGATGTCGCTACAAAAGCTATTGACGATCACGTTGAAAAAGTGCGCAGTGGAGAATTTGCAGAAGAACTTGAAACTAAAGTTGACCCTGCAACTGAGCCTAAGGTAGAAGCTGTATCTGAGCCTAAACAAACAAGAACGCCTAAGCTGTCTGCAAAGGAACAAGATGTAAATGCTAAACAGGCAGAAGAACGGCGAGCAAGAATAGAAGATGCTGAAGAAACTAAAGAGTTTAATAATTTAGAAAATTTTGATACTGCTGAACAGGCTGCAAAAAGTTTACAAGGTATTGAAGATAAATTAAACAGAGCTGCTAGAAGAATGATAACAACTTATCAGCGTTGGGTTGCAGAAGGTTCTCAACCAAGCAGTGTTGAAGCTGCTCGTTTTGAATCAGCTGTTATGTTGTATCAAAGACAAAAAGCTAAACAAGAAATTTTGCAACATATAATTGACGGAACCCCTGAAGCAATATCAGGTAAGCAGAAAGTAATTAGACAAATGCTTCCTCCTTCCGCAAAAGCAACTGATGACCAAATGGTTGAGTGGTCTAAAAGAAATAGAAACAAGGGACGTTACAGTGCTGAACACTATGTTAAGTTTTTTGGTGATGTTCTTGTAAAAGAAGCTGATGAATATGGCACGCCATCTAGCGATCAAGTAAAAGCATTAAGGGATTTGTTTGACACTGACACTATATTAAAAGATAGATCAGTTAATAGAAAAATTAGTTGGCAAAATCCATTTTTATCAGCGCCTAGAATTCAAGCAGCAATGCTTTCGTTTGGCAATTCAGGACTAGTTTCTAGTATTGGCACCTTGTCGGCTGCAGCAACAGGTGGAGGTATATTTAAATACCCTAGATATTGGTGGGACAAAGTATCAATAAGAGCTTTAGCTAATGATGCAAACCCTATTGCAAGTAATGAGGTTCGAGTTTGGGCTAAAAATTATCTTAAGTTTTTTGATGAAGTTTCACAAGATCCTAGGTTCGATGATATTAGACCTATAATGGGTAGAAAATATAAAGAACTAAAAAAACAATACAACCTTCCCTTAAAGTCGGAATATAGTTGGCTAGATAGATTGTTAAGATTGCTTGTACCTGCTACTGATAATCAGGCTAGGGCTAAAACATTTGAAGAGTTAACAGGTAAAACAGGTCAAGGCAAAGTGGTTGATGTTAACGACCCTTCTAACCCTCCTATTGAAATGTTTAACAATCCTGCATTAGATGTTCCTGTCCATGGAATTACTAACCCTACAATGATTATTGCAGAAATGGACAAGAGTATAAAGAAAGACATTTTAATGGTGCTAGCAAGTATCCAAGAACTTAGCGCAAGACATGGCATGGCAAATACTGTTGACCGTTTTACAAAAGGTTTTGGTGGCAAGCCTCACATGGCTGAAATATTAAAAGAGATTACAGGCATGGCGATGGAACAGGTAAAATCAGGTAAAAAAGTTTTAGACATAAATTCTGAAGAGGGAATGGACTTGGTTAAAGAAATGTTCTTTGCTTTGCAGGAATGGAATCAGCTTAGAGCGCAAGGAATTTTAGGTCAAAATGTTTCTCAAGATGCTTGGATGAAAAACAGAATGGGCTTGTGGGCTAGCAGTAAAGAAATACCAAAAGAAGGAACTCCTGAATTTGATATAGTTAATTCTAGCCCTTACGCAATGGAAAGGTATAAAGAATATGTAGGCTTGGAAGTAATAGATTCTGACGTAGCTACTGCAAATAAAAATGTTCTTGAATTAATGTACGCCGCTGACAATAGAGCTAGATCAAGAATGGAAGAACTTACCATGCAAAATGAAGATTATGGTATAGCGAAATTTTTTGCAAATGTTTCAACGGATAGAAATTTTGGTTTTTTTGGAAGGTTTGGTAGAACTGCAGCAAACACTATGACTTTTGGAACTGAAAGAATTCCTATCCTAGGACAGTTACAAGAGTACTTGTTCAGAGACAGATTTGATACATCTCCTGCAGTTAAAGCAAATGCTTTAGGGAAACTTCAAGCTTCTATGGCAATTATTGGTATAGGGGCTGTGATAAACCGTAACGTAGGTTACAAAAAAGATGAGACTGAAATAGTTGGTTATGATGAACAAGGCAAGCCAATAAAAGAATTTGTTCAAAGGGCTTTTACGACAGTGCCTTCAAGAATATTTCCGGGGCAAGAAGACGTAGCTCTTCAAGTTAGAGAATCTGTGGAAGATTGTAAAGAATATTTTTTGAAAAGATGGAGTCAGTCTCCGGAAATGCTAGATTATAAAATAAAGAATGACGGTCTTGAAAGAGGAGATTATTCTTATATGACAGAAACAAAAGATGCTGAAGGAAAAACATATTACATTGTTACAAAAGAACAAAAGGATGCTTGGATAGAAGATAGAGTTTGGGCTTTCTTTGCCCCTGCTAAAGGAGGTGGTTCAACTATGACTTTTGATAGAGCAGGAGCTGCATCTAATATGCTTTTCTCAGGTGTTAGAACTGATTGGGCAATAAACAAATACAGTCCAAGATTTAAATCTAAAGAATTGTTAGAGACTAATTTTGTAGAAGATGTTGCAAAATTATCAACAAATGTTTATTACGAAAATATTTCTAGCTTTCCTTTTGATTTGGCAATGAACATTTATGACTTTGGAAACAATGCTTCTTTAGACAATCTTTTTTCTTCATTTATGAATGACGCTGTTTTAACTCCTAGTGTAGGTCTTTATAAAGATGTAACAGATACAAGGGGCAATGTTGTTTATGACACTAAAGGAATGAGCAAAACTATGGCTCAAATTATGAAGGCTCCAATTGTAGAATATGGAGTATTTGGTTTTGATCCTACAGTTGACAGGCTGCCTGTTCATCTGAATTACATTTCTCTTCCTGTTGGTAAAGACGAGTATACACCGGAAACTTTTTGGCTTGGTAAAAAAACAGTATATAGCGATACTTTTGACAAATTAGTTCTTGATTTAGACCTTGAGTTGTTGCAGCCTTATGAGCCTAAATTTAATACAGGCGGCGCTCATGTTCTTGAAGATATAAACTTAAGAGACTTTGAAATGGAGATAGTAGAGGGTGAAGAGTTTGGAGAAGGAAATATTTTTAATGGATACGAGTGGTATCATACCTCTATGGGAGATTTGAAAATAGAATCAAACTATTTAGCAGATCAAAAAGTTTACAACAAAGTAGCAGCAGACCCCAAGATAAATCATTTATTAATTAACAATAAGAAAACAGTCAATCTTATGGGCGAAGTTTTTCTTTACACTTTAACTGACGAATTTATATCTGATTACAATGCAGCTATGAGAATAAAAGGGTGGGATACTTATGATATTGGTGGTGAAGTAACTAAACACACTTTAATAAATCCTCTTTCAAACAGTACTAAAACGTGGACAGATAAAAAAGTTTGGGATTGGGCTAAAGATAAAAACAATAAGACTGTTAGCGATCAAGAAAGATTTGACTTAACAACTTTAATTGCTAATAAGAAAAAATCTCCTGAACCATATGAGAAAGTTATGAGTAAATATAGAAGGCAAATTAATCGAGACATTTATGATGATGGCTTAAATGCTAGAAATAAAATTGAAACTCAACTAGCCTCTATAAGGACAAGGTTTACTGATAAAACAAATAGCGTAATTACAAATTTTAGTAATAGAAATACTCAACTCTTTGCAAGCAGATTTGGTTGGGTTAAACAAGTTACAAACAAAGATGGCGAAAGTCTTGACGAGGTTCTTAAAGCAAGATTAAACGATCAAACAGGAACAGTACCAAGATTAGAGTCTATGAGAAAGGGAAGATTAAATCAAAAAGAAAATGATTACACAATAGAGGTTTTTAATGAGTAGTCCTAATCACCCTAACATTCAAGCAGGATATGCTATGTCAGACGAAAGGCTTACTAGCGTAGAGGAAAAGACAGATTATATAACTGTTACAGGAGCGGTAAACCTTAGTACTATGAATACAGCAGTAGCAGCTTTGCCTGCAGGCCTGTCAGGATACGAAGCTAGGATCGCTGCACTAGAAGCTAAGATGCAGTTCATACCTAAAGCGTTTGGTAGGTTTACTACTGTAGCAAGCCCTGCATTGTTGGGTACTAGCTACAACGTAGCCTCGGTATCTAGGGGAGGAACAGGGCAGTATAGCGTGGTAATTGATACCGACATGACTACAGTAAATTACACAGTTTTAATTTCCTATGAGGATTCTGCAGGAACTATTATGACTTGTTCGGCTAGTTCTATAGCAGCTACAGGCTTTAACATCGCAATCCGAGATGCGTCTAACAGTTTATCAGATGACTCTGAGTCAGTAACCTTTGCGGTCTTTGAGAATAACACATAATGAAATATCTAATACCTCTCTTGCTACTGTCAAGTTGTTCGGCTTTGACACCGAGCTTGCCTACATTGCCAAGCGTGTCTGCTCCAACGACTCCGACAACGCAAGTAGGTGCAGCAATGAAAGGGGTAGAAGATAGCCTATGGAATTACGCATGGCTAAGTATTATATTAGTGTTTGTATTTCCTAGCATGAGAGCGCCAATCGTCGCGTTCCTGAAAGCATTGTTCACAGTCCTTCGTTTACCGCTAGACCATGTTATAATGTTGTATAACCAAAAATATAAAAAAGATGGCGAAGAAGAAAGATAAAGAATATTTAGAGCCTGAAGAGGCCAAGAAAATAATAGACAATGGTGAGCCGTATAAAGTTCCTAAAGAAAACGGCAATGGTAACGGCGGTGATAAGGATGCTAAGGCAGCTGAACTTTTAGGATCAACAAAAGAAGTTATTGCTCTTAAA
>CEQV01016448.1_pt1 | contig 16161 bp, 24 predicted proteins | sample 530971 | NCBI WGS metagenome assembly CEQV01 (sample SAMEA2621173, study PRJEB7988) | marine metagenome | biome: marine biome (ENVO:00000447); feature: deep chlorophyll maximum layer (ENVO:xxxxxxxx); material: "saline water (ENVO:00002010), including plankton (ENVO:xxxxxxxx)" | depth 100 m
ATTTTCCCAATTTAAGATGTTTTCCGAATTTGTAATATTTATAGCCACGAACATCCAACTTAACAGCATTAGCAAATTTATACTGAGGAATATAGGGATATTTTTCAACTGCCATATTACACCAATTGTCATGATTACCCTCAGTAAAGTACTTTTCTTTACAATTAGCCTTATCGAGAGACTCATCAATTTGGTCCATTCCACGGTTAACATCTTTCACATCCTTATCAAAATCATTTATTAAATATTCTAATGGCGGTGCCTTTTTTCTCTTAAATCTCCAAGCACTAAATGCATGCCATTCACCAACGTCACCCAAATCTACATAAGCATCTGGTTTAACTATTTCAATTGTCTTTTTGAGACAGTTAATTGCAGGTTGGTCATGAAGAGGAAAGTGTTTATCTGGCGTTACTATTACTCTTTTAACCACACCTTTATCCATAACTACTCCTTTAGTTGTTTCTTAATTAACATTATTTTGTAAACAAAATAGACAATAGTAACTATTCCCACACCCATTTTTACTAATTCAGGTAAAAAATCCATAAATTGAACAGTTATTCCTCCACTACCTATTATTGCCGATTTTAAAGTATCTAAATCCATTATACTTCTAAAGCCTTTACTCTGTTACTTAATTCTTTTGCTCTATTAGGCGTTTGTCTTGCCCATAAACTATCAAGCATTTCTACTGATGCTTCTTTCCATTGTTTATTTCTTAAAAACGCTATAGTTTTTTTAAACTTAGAAACACCAGTAACTCCTAACTGATAACACATTTCCATTACAACATCTTGAATTTCTGGAGGCATGTATTTAAACCAATCAAATTTAAGTTTTATCATAGATTTTAAATTGTCTAATTTGCGGTCAAGAATCATATCACATATATCTTCATCTAATTCTAAATCCTTAATTGCAAAGCCATATCCAATAGTATCTATACCTAAACTATCTTTATAAACTATACCTACATATCCTTCATGCTGTTTAATACTTTCTTTTAAATCCATATTATCCCCTATAAACTATTGCTGTATCATTTGCACCTATAGTAACTGAAGACCATCTACCATATATAGTAGTCCCTTCAGGCACTTCTAAAGAACTTAAATTATCTCCTAAATTAGTATCAACAGATGTAGCAGTAACTGTGCCACTTGCAGTATTATCTGCTATAACTTCTGTTCCTACTAGTATTGTAATTGCTATATATGTGTGTGAATTGACAGTTGCATTTGTTACTATATCCCAACCGCCTTGACCTAATTTAAGATTATTAGATTCTTGAACTGTGTATTTATTTATTGCCATATTTACCTCCTGCTCTAAGCACTGGCTGTGCGTGAATGAGCTTGTTTATTGTTATCGTATACCATGTGAGCCTGGAACAATTATTCTAGGTCCACTAATTTTGCTTGATTCGTGTTTCTCTACCATTTTTTTAAATTCTCTCATAAAATATTCTTTTACTTCCATATTCATAACATCTTCCGCAAGTCTAGCTTTAACATAATAAACTAAAGCTTTTGCTAAATATGGAGGTAAATCTAAAACATCATCTTCATCTTTAAGATTTTCAGGACTATAAACATATTGTATTTCAATACCATTTTCAATAGTCCCTTGAGGAGATTTCCAAAGTTGTCTTTGAGCTCCTGGGCCAAAATCTTTGTTTTCAACATTATTATCAAAAGATGTATCTTTCTCTATTAATGCAAATTTATTACCTTTTACATAATATCCATATTGGCGAATAGCTGAACCACTTGACCATGTTCCTCCAGCATTTTCACAAGTTGTTCTGCTTGAATAACCATCTAAACTACAATATCCCATTATAAACCATCCTCATCTTTTGTTAAGGGTTCTCCAACTAATCGTAACACACTTCTATATTCATCTCTTTGATTTAAATGATTTTTAGCTCTTATATCTAAAACTTTAATCATATTAGAAGGATAATCATAAAATCTTTTATCTTCTATTATGTCCATTCTTGTTGTAGCAACATGAACTTCAGAAATCATATTTATTTCTTCTATACCATCTTGAATATAAGCAAGTGCTCTACCAGTTTCTTTAATTCCAACTCTTTCCATCAATTGTTTAATTTTCATTATGCATCATCCAATACTGCATACACTAATACTTTAATATCATTAGCTGCTGCTATTGCTGTAAAATCTGCTGTATCTGCTGTTCCTGCAAGTCTACCCCACCAAACATCACCAGGTTCTAATGTTAAATTACCTGTAGCATTAGCTGCTGCTACACCATGAGTAAAATTAATATATAAGTTATCTCTAGATTTAGTAGTTCCATCAGACCTAAATCCTGAATGTTTTATAACTATAAATTCTATATTATCAGACGCTGAAGTTCTAGTAGGAGTTGTGTTTCCAGCTGTGCCTTGTAAATATCCTATATCAGCAACTATCAAAGCCTCACTAGAAGTATCAATATCTTGAGCATAAGAAATCCATTTACAATCATCTCCAGCACCATCATTTAAATCATATTCAATATCGCCACTTACATGAGTTCTCATATCGTCTGGCAAAACAGATGCAGTAATATTAATTAAGCCATTATTTGCCGCCATTATTCACCTCTTTTTCCTTTTTTAGGTTCTTCTTGTTGAGGAGGCGGTGATGCTGCTATTCTTAAACCATTAATAAATTGATTCATTAAATCAGTAGCTTGAGCTTCCCACCATCCATATTTATAAGTTATTCTAGCAATATCTTTTTCGTATTTAATTACTTTTTCTTTATAGATTGCTATTTTACTCGTTATTTGTCTTTCTTTATCCTTATCTGTAGAATCTAATTTTGAAGTATATATTTGCATTTCTCTATCAAATTTTTTGCTTGCTATATCAGCTTCTTTATCAAATTTTTCTAATTTTTTAGTAACCAATTCTAATTCTTTATCAGCCATTTCTAAATCTTCTGCTGTCAATTGAGTTTTTGTATCAGTTAAGTTAAACTCTATTGCAGGCGGAGCATATCTAGGTAAATCTGGTATATTTATATCTTCATATAAAGCTGTTAATTCTTCTAAAGTAGGTAATAAGCTATGACATTCATTAGCCTTAGCTTTACAAACAAAAGATGCTGCATATAGTACTACTAAATATTCGTATTCATTTGGAAAATTTAAAATACCTTCACTATTAAAATCTAATGCACTTCCTGATGAAGGGTCACTTTCTTTTGTTGAATAATCTAAATGAGTTACTGATGTTTTATTATCAGAACTAGTTGTAACAGGTACTGTAAAAACTTTACCATCCAACATATACCAACCTGGATTATATTTACTTCTATATTTCAAACTTTCAACATCAGTTGCTTCATATCTATCTGCTGCATCCATTAAAGATGCAGGTCTAAATTGTCCAGCGCTTCCATCTTGTCTAACAACACTTAATACTCTTCCTATTACAGTTACTCCACCACCACTAGTATCATCGGTAGTCTGAGAAAATTTTAATGCTTCTGCAGGATTCATAACTAATATATTATTAACAACAGCTTTTACACCATCTTGAATCCAATAGCCTGCTTCTGTAGTACTAGGAACAGTAGTAGATGTTATATCTTCTCCAATTATAGCACTTAATCTAGTTCCAAATGTTACTGATTCTATCATTATGCGCTCACTACGAAAAGCTCAACTTTAATTGCATTTCCACCAGGTTGAATTACTATACTTTCTAAATCAACTAAATCAGTTACAAGATTAGCATTTGCATCAGAAACGCCTACAGCATCTTCAGGATAACCCATTACAAAAGTACTTCCAGCTTTAACTAATATTGTTGCCGATGTATCTGCAGAAGAATCATCTTCGCCTACATCTATTTGTAAACTCATTTTTAAATCATTGCTTCCATCTAAATTAGTTAATCTTATATATCTAACACTTTGCATATCCACAGGGGATAAAGTTCCATCTGCAACAGAACTATGAAAATTTATTAATGTAGTTTCACTATTAGCTGGACATGTTACAATTCTTTTATATACTTCGTTGACAGATGCAATAGTTAATGTATTAGTACTACCCTGTTGAGAACCATTTAAAGTCAAACTTTCAGTATGCGTCACTGTTAATGTCGCCATTTTAACTCCTTCTTTTTTAAGGGCTCACCCTCCACTCGGAGAAACAACCAAATGGAGGGGTCACCCAGTTTATTTACTACGTATTAAGATGCAACATAACTTCCAGATACTGAATCAGTTGGTTTTGACCAGATTACAAGAAATCTAGTCTCTCCAGCAGTACCAGCACCACCAGTAGTTATCTTTGCAGTAACTGTTCTAGTAGATGATGAATAACCACCTAGAGCACCATCGTCATCTGTAACGTAAGCACCTTTTTCTCCTCCATCATGATTAAAAGCGAAAACTTCGCCAGCAGCTAATGCTCCACCACTTTTTATATTAGTAGCTTCGTAAAAACCGTTGTCGTCATCTTCATCACCTACAATCATAGACGCAGAAGAAGCTGAATCCCATAGCGTAACGCCATGAACCTGAACATCATTCAAATAAGCTCCAGCAGGGATAGTTACTGATGCAGTATATACACCTGCAGCAGAAAAACCATCACCATCAGTTATTTTAATGACCATTTCAGCTGTATTTGGATTCCAGCTAGATTTGTATGTTTGTCTATCTAAAGTTGCCATCATCTACCTCCTATGCTTTAATTACTAAAACATTAGCAGTGCCAGAGGCTATATCAATAGCGCCACCAGTATTATTAGCTATTATTAGTGTTACTGTATCAGCAGCTGTAACTGCTCCACGTAAAACACCATCTATTATATCAACATTTAAGCTTGATAATACAAAGTCACCTAAAGCAGCACCTGTGACAGTAACTTCTAATGCTTCTTCATCACCATCAGCAATAGAACCTGGATTCCAAGCTTTAGAAGCGGCTAAAATATTATCTAACCTCCCTAAACTGTCACCAGCTTTATTTTGTCCATACATTGGAATTGCCATAATAAACCTCCTATGTCCACATAGCGTGAGCTTCTGGCATAGACCATTCCATTCCCGCTTCTGTTAAGATTAAGTCAACTCTACGGTCAACACCTGAGTTCTCAAGGGTTTGTACACCCACGTGAACTGAAGTATCTCTGTTAACACCGTTGCCCACAAGTGGACGATACGCACAATGTTTCATATCAATACCTAATAACTTCACATTAGTTCCATCTAAGTGGATATTTCTAGCCACATTCATGTCACCATATGGAGTTGAGAAAGTTGTAATATCAACACCGAATATTTTTTTCTTGCCAGTCATTGCAATATCAGACCTAAAGTTAGGAGATATTTCAAGATTATTCTTGAAGTAACCACCCATTTTATGTAGCCAGTTATATACTGCAGTATTACAGAAGAATACATTAGCACTTTGTGAATTATATCTTGGGTCCATATAGTTAGACATGTCATCTAAGAAATCATCAGCAGTCTTAGTTGCAATATCTAAACTAAATACATTACCATAATTAGCGATATAATCTACAGCACCTTGTGTAGTCTGTGTAGTAGTAGTTTGTTGAGCACCAAACAATAAAGATGTTTCAATATCCCATTTATGTTCAATAAGCTTTTCTTTCCAAACTCTAGCCCATTCGTTGCCTTCGTATTTTAATACTGTAGCACGAGCAGTGTTTGTCATAGCCATTGAAGTTTTCCAGATTTGAGTGTATCCATATTGAGTACTGTAAGGTTGGTCTTTCCATGTTTCAGGATAACCAGAACCTTCTTCATGTGCTGTACCTACTACATAACATCTTGAACCTTCTAAAGATGTTGCGATTGCCTCATCATATACTTGAGTATCAATCTCATCGCCAGACCATCCAGCAAGATAAACTGCAGATGTATTAACACAATCTCTAACTAACTTACAAGTTAATTTTACAGATTCTCTACTATCTTTATCGTCATCTGTAGCGGTAACTACTTTTACTATTAGGTAATCAACAGCATCACCACCTCCGTCTGTAGTAGACATAGGTATTTTAACTAATTGACCTGGTAAAAAGAAATTAGGTCTAGTACCAGTTGCACCAACTGCAATAGCACCGTTAGATTGACCATATACATTTTGAATGTTACCTTCTGATTTGTAATCAGCAGCCATCCAAATAATTAAGTCATCACCAACAGTCATTGCTCCTGGAGCACCACCATCATTAGATGCTACTAAATCAGCATCTCCACCACTACCGCCAGTAGCTACTGTGCCACTGTTATCTTCGTGTGCTGAAACATAAGCATAACGCTTATGGTAAGAACCTCTTTTTTCAGTAAATTTGAAAGAAGGGTCGTCTGTAGGTTTTTTACCTACTTTTGACAGAAATCGAAAAAATGGGTCTTGAGCTATTGCTAACTCAGAAACCCTGTCGCCAAAGTTATACTTCCTACGCAGGTCACCAGTATCTACATCAGATGTAGCAGTACCTGGACCATTAGAAAGAACGTCTGTAACTCCCAATTCCGATAACTGTACGTAATCATTTAAAGCCATTTTGACTCCTTTACTATTTTATTTTACGTTTAAGTTCGGCTAGGGATTAACCTAAATGCCAAACATGTTATCCAAATAAGTTGTCTAATTCACCATCTGAACTCTTAAGCATATCAAACACATTGTCTTCTGCACTTACTTTTTCAGGTTGGCTATTAGCACTCCCTTGGCTTACTGGAATATCTCGAACACCTTTCATCTGATTAAGCATATCTTCTTTAGTTGCATTTGCAACATTTTGATTTACTTGACCTCTATTAAGCAAAGTATACATATCATCAAATGATAAACCGCCTTTAGAAAATCTTTGTTGAGCAGTATCTACAAACTGTTGAAATTGTTCATCAGTCATGTTATACCTTTCTTTAAACTCATCTGCTTGATTTTTTAAAGCAATTTTATGATTCATATGTTGTGCTTTTTGTCTTTCAGAACTTAGAATTTCATTAGTACGCTTTTGAACAATACCGTCCACCATTGTATTAAATACTTTTCTAGAATCAGATTCAGGTTTAGTAATCATTTCGTCAGCATCGAACATAAAATCTTCGTCTAAATTTAAACGTTCTTTTACATTATCAGGGACACTGCCTCCATTACTAAAATATCCTCGAACATGTTCCACTAAACCACTATCTTTTTTCATCGCATCTAGTACAGGAATAAAAGGTTGCAACTCATTGAGTTGGGCTTTTAATCTTTGTGCTTCACGACTGGAATCACTATACCTTTTTCGCATATTATTTAGCTCATCAGGTTCTTGTGACACCTGGCCTTGTGCCTCTACATTATTGGGGTCCTGCTGTGCAGGAGTTACCTCAGTTTGGGTCTCTGGCGTTTGGTTGTCTTGAATACCTCCATTAACTTGGTCTTCAAGGTCACTAAAAAAGTCACCACTATTGGAGCCAAAAACAGCTTCATCAACTGTTTGTGGGTTACCTTGTGTATTTTCTTCCATTATATTCTCCATTTTTTTGTTGTTAATTTAATTAATTTATTTCCTCTTTTGCAAATCAATTATTCTTTGATTGACATCTTCGTAAGCTTTTGTATTAGTTGTTTCATTTTTTTCACGCATTGTTTTTTGATGTGCTTTAGACTCAAGCTCTTCTTTATAGATGCCAGATTTAGTAGCTTCTTTTTGCTTGTTGATTTCAACATCTGCTTGCATGACTTTATTTTTAATATTAGATTGTATAATTTGTCTTTCAAGTGTTTCATTAGTGCCTTTCTCTTTTTTGAGTTGCTCTTCTAATCCAGAAATTTGAGATTGTAATTGAGCATATAATGATTTTCTTTTTACTACAGATTCTTTATTTCTTATATCAGTTTCTGCAAGAACAGCAATATCATCAACTACTCCTAATCTCATTAATTCTTTTAATTCAGATAAATAAGCCCATCTATTTACAGGCAATGTAGAACCAGCAATTACTTTTACATCAAATTTAGATGATGCATAATCTCTCCATTTACCAATAGCTTGACCTAAATCATTATATAATGGAACATTAATTTCAACTACTTTTTCTTCGTCAATAGCTTGAGGTTGAACAATTCTAAAGACTTTATGTGCTGTATATATAGCCTGTGAATATTCTTTAATAACATTACCTAATTGTTTTAATGCAGGTTCAATAGCATGCTTTAGCCAATATTTAATTCTTCTTGTTCCATATTCGTCCATAGCGAGCATACCTTTATAAGGCATCTCTGCAGTTGCGGAAGTATCACCTTGCATTGCAGAATATATACCAGCCAAATATTCCATATCCTGTTTTCCAGTTTGAGTTAAACTAAAAAATGCATTATTTAACTGAAATGGCATAACAGGTGTTGGCGGCTCATATCCTTGCCTTTTAGGTAATAAAGCCCCAGGCGCGCTAGAATACTTTTCCCAATAATCAGTATCAACACTACCTTCTTCATATATCCATCTCAAACTACTTCCAAGAGATGCATTATGTATCATCAATTGATGCGCTTTATTTAATTCTCTTTGCTTACCAATTAAAGGAGATACAGCAGACATAGGAAAAGGTGTGCCTGTCCATTTATAATGAAATGGTATAATAGGATATTCTTTTATAGGAAGATATTTAGTATATAAAGTTTTATCTCCTACAACACAACATAATTTTATAGCGTTCTCATGAAACTTAATTTGGTCAACTAAATTTTTAGCAAACCTTTTGTTTTTCATAAGAATATTAAATTCTTTTTCAGAAACAACATTATTATCTATTTTAGAGTTTTCTTGATGTAGTCTATTTTCAACCTCAATAGCAAAAGACTCTATTTGTTGTTGCATCATTTCTTGTTCTTTTTGTAATTCTAATTGCATTCTTTCAGGTAGCATTTTACCTTCTTGTACTGCTATTTGCATTTCTTGTTGTTTTTCCATAAATGAAACTTGCATTTCAGCTTTAAGTTTCTCAACTTGTTTAGCAGCTTCTTGTTTTATATTTTGAATCATTTCTTTATCAGGCGGTATTCTGTAGAAATAATTTATATATGGTATTTTTTCTTTTTCATAGCATTCATAAAATTCTAGTAATTCATTTTCTTTATCAGAATAAACAGCATTATTATTATCCATATCTTTAAAGCCAAAATCTTTTTGGTCTTGGTCTTTTGATTTTTCTGAATAGTTTTCATAAGATTCTTGGTTAGATGATGCCGCTAATATCTTTCTTTTGCTATCAGGGAACAGGTTTATAAGATGACCTTTAGGAAGGATTTTGCGGATTAAAATATAAGCAGCATCTCTAAACAAAACATCTCTAGATTTATTATCTACATATACATCAAAAGGGTCAGGCTGTTGTATTACAACTTCTCCCATACCTCTATCAGCATCAGGGTCAACAGTAACTAAAAGATAGCCCATTGACTTTGTGACACTATCATTAATAGCATTAGAAAGTAATGTTTCTCCATTTGAGTTGTCCCATATATAATCAGATATATCTGAAAAAACAGAAGCAACATCAGAATCATCACCTGTAACACCAATTGCTTGCCACCTAGGGTTATTTGCTGTTGCATAAAAATTAAGCATTTCAACTACAGGAGTTATTCTATTTATTGTAAAAGTAGGCATCCCTTGCTCTTCTAAATCTACTTTTTCTTTTGCAGATATTTGATTATCATTTGCAAAGTCAAATCCTTTTTGGTTTATATATTCCCATTGGATTCTATTTTCAGTTTTAGAATATTCGTATATTCTATGAACTCTTTCTGCGTTTTTATCTTTTCTTTTAGCCATTATAACCTCTCCAGTAATTTTTTGCCAACTAAAACTAATATTATTATAAATGCAACAGTCAATACATCAAATGCATGACTGCCACTATCACTTTCAATAGAGCCGATTGGAGTTTCTATTACAACTCTCTTAGTGCTATTCATCACTCATTCCACCCTGCTCCATAATTCTTAAAAATTTATCTTTTAAACCATTGCCACTTAATCTTGCTATGATTTCTACTTGAGCCTTAAAAATTCCATTTAATTTTTTTTGCTCCATTTGTACTAATTTTTGTTGGTCTATTAATTTTATAATAATACCTTCTAATCTTTTAAAGTCTTGGTCCAACTCATTCATTAATGTACTTTGTATGAACCTGTTTTGTTTCCAAATAAAAAAACCAAATGCCATTGCAACTGCAACTGGTATACCAAATTGTTCCAATATTTGTAAAATATCCATATCATAAGATAAGAAATAAATATACTAAGCTACAACCCATGATTTTGCAACAGGTCTTTTCTTGTAAAAACTACGTTTACCTTTACCTTCATGAATACCTACAGGTGGATTAGCATATTTACAAGCATATGCAAGTGCATCTATAGTATCATCGTGAGCCATTCTTGGACCAAAAGTTATAATTTCATGTTCTAAATCATATTGCTCTTTCTTTAAATGTATCTGCCCAATCGCAAATCTTTGAGCAAGTATTTCTTGTATTCTATCTCTTTTAGACATCCTTGTACCAGGTTTTTCTTCTTTAAATCTTACAGTAAAGTCGTTTCTTCTTCTTGTTTCAGCTCTTAAGGCCTGAAATACAGGTTTACTCATTGTAGTATCTTCTACAACATACAAACTTGGGTGAAATATTTTAGATATATCAAACATATAATCTACTATACCCTTTTTATCTTCACCTGGAATACCTAATACTGGTATACCTCTTTTTCTAATATAATCTAATATATAAATATTATTGTCAGGGTCAACTGCAACAGTTAATATTACACTATAGTCAGCATCTCTTCTTTGACTATCTGTTGCTGGGTCAACTCCAGAAAATATATTTACAGGTTTTAATTCTCCATCTATCTTCACAAAAGATATATCTTGTTCTTCATCATGAACAAATTGTCCGTCCCAATATTTAATATGGTTTCTTGTAAAGATAGAGTCATCTTCACTTTGAACTTCCATCATGTACTCTTGATAGAATTTGTATGGCTGTCCAGAATCAGCGTAAAACTTTTTCTTTCTATCCATTTCTTTTTTGCCGAACCAGCTATCCCATAGCATAGTCCCATCATCTGCTATCGCTTTCTTAAGAACAACATCCCAAGAAAACTCTTCATTGTTTTTAACAGATTTTTCATAGCTAACAATAAGATTATTAATAAAAGAATCAAAATGCACAGGAGTGCCATTAATCCGTAACCTACCAGTATGAGGCTCAAGAGCAGGGAATACCACAGCAGTAATAAGGTTGGAGTTTTTTGCTCTAGCTTCAGGAGTGATAGTGTTATTTTCGTCTTCAAAATCATCGAGAATAACGAGGTCATATCTTTTATGTAGTTTCGCGCCTCCTCGTATACCTGAGATATTCGATTTAGAAATAAGTTTACAACCGTTTGTAGTCTCAATGTCTGTCTCCGTCCATTTAGTTCCTTTTAGTCTACCAAAATAATACTGAATCCTTTCATTAAATTCCAAATGATATTTAATATAATCCATATTACCTGTGGCCAACTTTGCTGTTGCAGAAACCCAGCCATAAAATAATGGTTCTTTTGTAAAACAAAATTGATGTAATATGTCACATTTAGTAAGTACTGTTTTTCCATGACCTCTAGGCAAAATAATTGCTGTTTGTTTTTTTTCTTTATCTCCAATCGTATCTGCTATTTCATAATGAAAAGGCGGAGTTTCACTTCTCATAAAGTCATCAGGTAAAAATAATTTACCAAATGCGATTAAATCTTTAGACGCAAGTAATAATGCTTCTTCAGCTTTACTAACATTTTGAGTATTAATATTAGCCATTTAGTTTTTTAGGCCTTTCGGCAACATCAATCATTTTATCATCAAATCCTTGAAATTGCACACCTGTTATTTGTTGTACTTTAGCTGTATTCTTATCTTCTAAGTCCATTATATCAGATAGTTTAAATAATGCTTTTAATCTTGTTTCGTCCTTTTCAGATGATTGAGCTATATTATTTATATTTTCTAACACTGTTGTTTCATTAATACCAAGTTCTTCTAATACTGGTTTTAATTCTTCTTTCATAGCTGTTTTTACCCTTTCAGTTTTAATTAAATTAACTGCTTTCATTCGAGCATATTGTTTATTATTAGTAGGGAATGCTTTTACATAAGCATCTTGAGGCTGAATACCAGCAGCAACATATTGAACAAACAATTCTTCATTAGCAGTTAGTTCTCTTCTAGACGCTACTATTTCTTCAGGCGTTTTATTACCTCCAAAAGAATATATATTAGCTCTTCTGTCGGCATCCATTATAGTTTTTTTATTGATTATAAAGGTACCAGTACAAGTACCTAGGTAAGTTACTTCTTTATTTTTTTGAAGCATTGAACCTTTACGAATAACTTGAATAACACATTCATCATCCGTTAATACCCAATCTCCAATAGTCCCATTACGCCAGTTTTTTACTATAGTAATATTACCTGGAACTTCGTCCACACTATCATATACAGTATGTAAAACTCTATTTACTTTATAACTTCTCAAGATTCACCTATAACTAAAGTATCATCTAATAATGACAAATCATCATCTGAATAATAATCTAATATATATACGTACTCACCTTCAAAATGTCTGTAGTTAAACTCATTTTCAACCTTTTCTTCAATATATTCAATTTCTTCAGTCTCTTCATTAAAAGCTACTTCTAATGTGTATATTGTTAAGTCTTTATTGGATTTATTCTTTTTTGGCATGCACATAATATAATATAGTGTGAGCCAAATTTCCAAATTTGGTGAACACAATTAAGTATTTGACGCAAAAAGCCCCTGGGAAAGTTGATTAAAGTTTAAATTTCGTTTAAAGCCAGTTCTCTTTTTATTACTAGGTTTCAATAAAGTAAGCTTAATTAGTCTATTGGAGACACTCTCAATCTCATCTTACCTTTATCCATCTAATATTAAGTTTGGTCCATACTCTAACTTATATTAAACTAATTTTCGGAAGTTATCGGTGAAAATCCTTTCTTCTATATGAAGTGGCAAACCGACTTCTGACCCTCTACTTGCGTGCAAAGCCTTCAAGGGTGATAATTTAAAAAAATTACTTCCTAATAGGTGTATAAGTTACTGTAGCTTAATTCTTAAAGTCAACTAATTTAGTTAAAAATGATTTGAAAAAAGGGAAGGTTTCAAAAATTGTAGGATTTTAGTGGAGACCCATATTTAAGCGAGTAGCCTGCCCCATTTCACTTTTTATATATGGAAAATGGGTTATTTTTCATTTTAATCAAAAACAAAAACGAAAGGACTAATACAATGAAACAGTATTATTCAACAGCAAAAGCAAAAGCCATCATCTTTACAGATGATACAGGCAATGAAAAAACATTTTATCAGCTTACCAACGACACATCTTTACCTGTCAATTTCCTTGGTGAGCAAACCGAAACATTATCTCACAATGTCTTTGGTATCAAAGCTTCCAACGAGCCACAAGTCAGCATCTATCTGTCTGAAGAGCAATTCAACAAAATGCAAAACAAAACTTATCATTGCATCATTTCTCTTACTGAATCAGGTGCTCCTCAAATTACTCAAGTATCTGAAAAGCAATCTGAAATACCAAAAGCATTGCTTGCTCATACTTCCTTCTACAATCCTCTTACTATCTCATAGTTCCTTGCACACTTCAAGAGCCATTGACTCACACTCTTTGGCTCTTACCCCTTTTTTTTATACGATAGACTTCGTGTGATAAACTTGTATTATAAATAAACATACCCTAAACATAAAGGAGAAACGATGATATACTTAATATCAGCAACAATTATACTTTGGATTACTGTTTGTATACTTATAGGCAACAGTTTCTACCAAGATAAACAACTAGAAAAGCTAAAGCAAGACTACTTCAAACTCTTTGCTCAAACTGAACATGTCAAGTTAGCTGAACGCAACACATTTGACTATGCGTTTGATAACATTGCTCAAGTAAGGCAACAGATAAGAGACTTAAATGTTGATGAACGACTTGGTCACTTAACTAAATCTATACTTGATGTAAAGACAGACATGAAGATAGCATTTGAACAAGAGAATGAATACATTGAGTCAAGAATAGATGATGTAAGAAGAGAGTTTGGTGCTAAAGATGTGTTACCATTTAAAGAAATTGTAAAACCAGCACAATGCTATTTACCTGACGTCACAGATGATGAATACACTGTTAAATGGACTACAAATCAAGAACAATATGGTAATAAGGAGGACAAATAATGGAGTTTATTAAACTATTCTTATCAACTATAGTAATTATTGTTCTATCATTTATATCATACAGTTCTGTTATAATAAGTGAGGTATTCTATCATATTTATAAGTATACAATGAGATGTATCAAGTATATTATGATTAATTGTATGGAAGGAGCTGAATAAATGGAATATTGTAAAAGATGTGACAGTTTCTACCAAGTAAATGATTACCACACTTGTTTTAGTGAGTATGAGAACATTAGGAGAATGAATAAGGCTTACACATTAAAACAGCAAAGTAAAGATGGTATTGCTAACTATGATATTAATGATATAGTAACTATTGATAAAGACTTATTACATCATATACTTAGAGATGAGATGATGAATAACTTGTTAACTATTCTTGGTATCAACGACTTTAACAAATGGTATGTTGAGACAGTAGGTGGTCCAGCACCATTTATTAATGTTGGCCATAAGAAGAAAACAAGAACCAAACAAACAAGAAGGTATAAGAACCAGAAATACCATATTCTTGATGAAAAGGAAATGGAATTTAAATAACCAAACAAATAACTTAGGAGACTAACATGAAATTATATAAAAAGATAAATACTAAATACGGTGTTGTTTATAAGAAGGTAGATAAAAGCGAGAGTGAAGGCGGCGCGGATGTTGAAAGAATTACTCCTGACACTCTTTTAACTAAAGAACAACGAGAAATGGTTAAAGAGGCTATTGCAAGGCAAGATAGGCAATTAGCATCAGGTAACTTTGAGGTAATAGAAAGAGATACGATTAATGGTAAAGCATTATCTATGAGGCCTAAAAATCCTCTTGATATAACTAATTGGAATGAAGATACTATCTATCGAGACTTAAATGGTAGATATGAAAATATATTCTCACATATGAATAAACTATGGTGTGACGGTCATGGCTTTGAAGATTGTAGTAAATGTAGTATGTATGCGAGAATGTTAGTAGAAGTATTTGATAAGATAAATGAATTGAGTGGCCGCGACATGTCACAAGATTTATGCTCTTATCATAAAGACGACAAATAACCAAAAATAATAAAATTAGGCAGAGTCCTTAAATCGCGAGATTAAGGGAGTGTTTTGACATAGTGTGAACATAGTAATCCTCCAAAGAGTATCACACAGTCTCCTTTAGCACTTGGTTAACTCTGCCGCTTAATTAGAGAGAAAGTTGTGGCTAAAACTACCATTCACTGAAAGCGTAGTCTTTCTCTCTACACACTAAAAGGAGAAATAAATGATAACATCAATAATAATAATAATAGCTATAGTTTTATTAACATACAAACAAAGAACTATAAATAACCAATTACATAACGAAATAACTACTAATTCTAATTGTATTGAAGAGTTAGAATCATTTACGTATCACGATGAATCTGAAATAAAAGATTGGATAGAAGATGGAACTCGTGACATACAATATGATTTAGATAATCACTCTTCAGAAATAGAAGACCTAAGTTATGATAAAGCTAATAATAACTATGTAGATGGAGAAATAGAAGACCTTCATAAGAAACTAACAAAAATAATAAAAGAAGAGATGGAAGAATGGAGTGTATTATTTGATAGAGTTCGTAATATAACTGCATATCTAAGTTCTACAACATCTGATTTTCAAAAGACTCTTAATGATAGTGGTAATCCTATTGCATATGATAAAGACAATAATGCAGAAAAGGCTGTTCGTATTCTTCAATTATGTAAAGATGCAATTAATAATAATTTCCCTGATGATGAGGTAGGTGATATATCTATTACATTTAATGGTGATGAATATTCTCTTGCAACTAATGAAATTGAAGGAGCTGAAGACAATGAATAG
>CEQV01001116.1_pt1 | contig 16140 bp, 8 predicted proteins | sample 530971 | NCBI WGS metagenome assembly CEQV01 (sample SAMEA2621173, study PRJEB7988) | marine metagenome | biome: marine biome (ENVO:00000447); feature: deep chlorophyll maximum layer (ENVO:xxxxxxxx); material: "saline water (ENVO:00002010), including plankton (ENVO:xxxxxxxx)" | depth 100 m
TTGTATATGGCTCACCTCAATGGGTGTTTCAACAATGGCCTTCAATTTGAATGGCTTTAATTTCAATCAATCAGTCAATGATTCTAAAGGAAGAGTTATACCTACATGGGCTGATGTATTAAACCGAGCTGATCTCGGTATGGAAGTAATGCATGAAAGAAATGCACATAACTTCCCACTTGATTTAGCTTAACACTGTGTCCGTTCGAGGCAATCTAATTGCTTTGCATGAAACCACATCATGGAACGGGGGTGTGGTACTGGAGAATTACAATGACTGTAAAACTAAGGTATCGCGGTGTTGAGTACACTAAGAATATCCAATCTTAATGGCACAACAAAGTTCACAAAATAGAGCCAACGTTACTTCTTATCGACTACCTAATGAAAGGAGAGATGTTGTAGATACACTACCTAGTGATCAACAACCTCCTGGTGTAGATGAGAAAGAACCTGAATCATTAGAAGAGGCTCTTACAGGTTGAAAAACCTAAACGAATTATGGATAGTAGTATTCTTACTGCTATCCTTTTTTATTGTAGTGGAAACATTACACATTAATTATCATAGGTCAGAAACACCTCAGTGTAGGACTTCTGACTAATTGGCTTTTGCCCTCCAAGGAGGATACCATTAGCCGTCTAGACGGTGGGATAGACCACAAAAAATTGATCAAAAAATTTCAGCTGAGAACGTTAATATAAAATCTAAACAATAGAAAATGGCTGTATCACAACAGAGCAGCACTAACCCTTCGGCCTTAACCTGGGGTGGTGCTAATAATCTAGCGTCTACTACAACTGATGCTAGAAGAAATTTATATCTCAAGCTGTTTTCTGGAGAAATGTTCAAAGGATTCCAACGCAATACAATTGCTAGGGATCTAATCACTAAGAGAACATTGAAGAATGGACGCTCATTGCAATTCATCTTCACTGGACGTACTAAAAGTGAATTCCATGTTCCAGGAAATAGTATATTAGGTAACACAGATGGTTCTCCTCCAGTAGCAGAGGTAACTATCGAGTGTGATGACCTCTTAATCTCAAGTGCATTCGTTTATGAATTAGATGAGACACTTGCCCACTATGATTTACGTGGTGAGATTTCAAGAAAAATCGGTTATGCATTAGCCGAAAATTATGACAGAAGAATCTTCCGTGCTGTAACTAAAGCTGCACGTCAAGCTTCTCCAATCACTGCTACTAACTTTGTAGAACCAGGTGGAACACAGATCCGTGTTGGAAGTGGTACTGCTGTAAACGCATACGCTTCTGCTGATCTCATAAATGCTTTCTATGATGCCGCTGCGGCACTAGATGAGAAGGGAGTTTCAACTGAAGGACGTGTGGGTGTATTGAACCCTCGTCAGTACTATGAATTAATCCAAGCTGTTGGAACTAGTGGACTTGTAAACAGAGACGAACAGGGAGATTCCTTGCAGTCTGGTAACGGCATCATCGAGATTGCTGGAATCAAGATTTACAAATCTATGAATATTCCTTTCTTCGGTAAGTTCGGTACTAAGTATGGTACTGCTAGTGCATCGACTCCTGGCGTAACTGATCCTGGTAACACAGGTTCATTCGTTAATGAGTCAATGGGTAACCAGCAGGAAATCAATAAGCCTACTGCTAACGCAAGTGCAAACGAAGGACAAAGAACTGTAAACGATTATGGTGAAGAGTCTAAGTTTGATCACTCTTGTGGATTGATCTTCCAAAAAGAAGCTGTTGGTTGTGTAGAAGCAATTGGACCTCAAGTTCAAGTTACTTCAGGTGACGTATCCGTGATTTATCAGGGAGACGTGATTTTAGGTAGGTTGGCTATGGGTGCTAAGCCTTTGAACCCAGCTGCTGCTGTGGAACTCGTTGCGGGTGCTGCTGCAGGTGCAGGTAACAACGCTGCATTCTAATAATATTCACATAAGGGGAGTCTTCTGGCTCCTCTTTTTTTTTCTAAAAAAATTTTATGGCTTCCACGACTACTGATACCGATACCGAACTATCCGCTGTAAATGCTATACTGGGAGCTATCGGTCAATCACCTATAACAGAATTAAAGAATCCCACTACAGGTGCTATCAGTAACGATAACCCTGAAGTACAATTTATTTATAATTTATTAAGAGATGCCAATGTCGATACTCAAGGAGAAGGTTGGCATTATAATACAGAGAAACATGTAGAGTATACTCCTGATGCTACTACTAAAAAAATAGAAATAGGTGATGACTTACTAAAAATTGATGTCACTGATCCATGGCTTAAGAAACAATATGATGTTGTCAGAAGATCATTGACAGTAAGTGGTACACGTAAGCATTATTTATATGATAAACTAGATCATACCGATGAATGGGATGGTCCTATAGATTTAGATGTTGTTAAATTATATCCATTTGAAGATTTACCACCTATCTTTAGAAGGTATATAACATATAGAGCTGCACGACAGGCTGCTACACAACTTGTAGCTAACCCTGAGCTAGTTAAATTATTATCTAATCAAGAACTAAGTTCAAGAGCAGCTTTAGTAGAGTATGAATGTAATCAAGGTAATCATAATATGATGGGTATACCTGATGATACTGTATACCAAACTTATCAACCCTGGAGAAACTTAAGACGATGACAGGTATTCGACAACAGATACCAAACTACGGTGTAGGTGGTATCAATGAACAACCTGATGCATTGAAATTCCCAGGTCAGGTTAAAGATGTAATTAATGCCTTACCTGATGCAACCTATGGTCTATTTAAAAGACCTGGTACTAAGAGGATAGGTACAGCACCACTAGAAAATGTACAAGCTGGTGGTACTTTCTTCCATTATTATAGAGATGAAACAGAAGGATCTTATATAGGTCAAATAGATGCTACTGGATTACTAAGGATCTGGAGTTGTACTGATGGATCACAGAAAAATGTATGGTATCAATCTACTAGTGATGGTAGTATAGATACTAATACAAGTAATGCTACTTATAAAAGTAATTTTGATAATAGTATTGCTGGACATGGAGCGATAAAATCATATTTAACTGCTGGTAGTACAACAGAAAATATACAAACACTAACTATTAATGATAGTACTTATATCAATAATAGAACCGTAACTGTACAGACTGCTGGTGTAACTACTGCTAGACCTCATAAGAATTGGGCTTATGTTGAAGTTACCAGAACTGAGAATGGTAGACAGTATGGTATGAACATCTATGATACTACAGCTGCTGGTAGTAAGGTAACTATATCTAGAGCTACTAGAATTGCTATATCTTCCGATACTTTAGATGAAGGTAATGGTACTGGATCATGTCCAGGTATTGGTACACAAGTATTTACAGTAGGTAAAGGTACTAAGGATGGTCTTAGTGCTGCTAATGCTAGAAACTTAATATTCAGAATAACTACTAATGGTCAGTCTGGAGTACGTGGTGATCATACAGGTGGTGATATTAGTGGTGATGATTATCAAGCTTCTTATAGTCGTCAAGCTGTATTATTACATGGTGGAGAAGGTTGGTATGCAAATAATACCACAGGTAATGTTACATTAACTGCAGCTAAAACTAGTTACGACTATGATATAATAGTAAAAGCTGCAGAACAGACTTCGTATAATGCAAATATAAAAGCTGTTAGACCTGAACCTACACCATTTGATGGAGAAACAGCAGTTACTATAGATACTGTATTAGGTGGTATAACTGCTGAACTAACAGGAGCTACTGTTAATGGTAATGCTTTACAACATACAGTTATAGGTAACGGTGTTTATATTTACACAGCTGCAGATGCAGATGACTTTAATATAGAAGGTGTAGATATTGATTTAATGAATATTGTTTCAGATACTGTAAACGATGTTACATTATTACCAAAACAATGTAAGCATGGTGTTATTATTAAAGTTAATAACTCTAGAATGTCTGATGAAGATGATTATTATGTTAAGTTTGTAGGTGAAAACAATACAGATGGTAAAGGTTCATGGATTGAATGTGCTGAACCTGGTATAGTATCTGGTTTTAATTTAGAAACAATGCCTCATATTTTACAGAGGCAGGCTAACGGTGACTTCCTAGTTAAAACAGGAACCTATCCTGGTAGAGAAGTAGGAGATAATAATACTAATCCTATCCCTAGTTTCTCTAATGATCATTTAGCAGATGGTCCAGGTGTTGGTAAACAGATTAATAAAGTTCTATTCTTCCGTAATAGAATAGCATTCTTAGCAAGTGAGAATGTAATATTAGCTAGACCTGGTACAGCAGCTGCACCTAATTTCTGGGGTTCTACAGCTTTAGCAGTAAGTGCATCAGATCCTATAGATATATCATCATCATCTACTATGCCATCAGATTTATACGATGGTATAGATCAAGCTTCTGGTTTATTAGTATTTAGTACAAACCAACAGTTCCTATTAAGTGCAGATGAATCAATATTAAATCCAGATACAGCTAAGTTACGACCTATATCTAGGTATAATTATAACGAACTATTACCTCCTATATCATTAGGAACCAGTATAGGTTTTGTAGATAATACAGGTAGGTTTAGTAGGTTCATAGAAATAGCTGATATACAGAGAGAACAACCACCTACTATGTTAGAATCTAGTAAGGTTGTACCTAGTTTAATACCTAATGATGTAGATCTCATTACTAGTTCTAAAGAAAACGGTTTAGTAATGTTAGGTAAAACTAATAATGATGTAGTTATTTGTTTTAAATATTTAAGAACAGGAAAAGAACAACAACAATCTAGTTGGTTTAAATGGAAATTCAATAATCCACTTAGATATCACTTTGTTGTTAATGAAACTTATTATGTTTTAGATAGTGATAACTTCTTACAGAGTTTAAATATCATACAAGATCAAAATGATATTAGTATTGATCAAGATGGTATAAACTACTTATTACATATAGATAATTATGTTAGTATTAATGGTGGTTCTCATAATACAACTACTAATCTAACTACATTTACTAATAAGTCTACTTGGATACCTGATGTTACCACACCTAATGGTAAGTTAGTTGTAGTAGACTCAGACCCCAGTACAAGTAGAGTAGGTCGTTATGCAGAGACTACTTTAACAGGTAATAATCCTAATGATGATTTCACTGTACCTGGTAACTGGTCTGAAACAGTTGATAGTATTACTATTACAAATGCTGGTAGTGGTTATACATCTGCACCTACTGTAGCCTTTAGTGGTGGAGGTGGAACAGGTGCTGCAGCAACAGCAACAATTACTGGTGGTGCTATAACAGCTATAACTATTACTGATAATGGACGGAATTATACTTCTGCTCCTACTATTTCTATTACTGGAGGTGGTGGTTCTAGTGGTGCAGCAACATGCACTATATCGTCAGCTTTATCAATAGGTTATCTATATGATTATCAAGTAGATTTTCCTAGAATATATGTGACAAGAGCTATGGCTCCAGGACAATCATCAAGTCTAATAAATAATTCACTCGTTATACATAGAATCAAATTAAACTTTGGTAAGATTGGTTTATATGAAACTACTCTAACAAGATTAGGTAAACCAGCTTATACTGAAGTATATGAATCTACTGATTTAAACCAATATGGTGTATCTGATGCTCCTTATTTAGAAGAAAAAATAAAAACCATACCTGTTTATGAAAAAAATAAACATGTAGATATACAGTTAAAATCAACGCACCCAGCTCCTGCTACATTACATTCAATGTCATGGGAAGGAGATTATACACAACTTAATTATAAACGTGTCTAAATATGTTCACCCAGTAACTCTGAAGGCTGCCTTACAGGTGGCCTCTGATTTACTCCCAGAAGACCGTAGAGAACTCGTTGAAGGACATGGGGTAGATCCATTGGAATACTTCATTATCATGTCTCAAGAGTCCTCCACTGTCCATTTTACTGCGCCTAACGGCAAGACTGCTGGTATGGCGGGAGTCAATTCCGATGGACAGGTATGGATGTTATGTACATCAGTTATACGTGATTATCCTGTTACATTTGCTAAAGAAGCTAAACGTTTTATAGATGGTCGATCAGAAGAACTTCTTTGGAATGTAGTAGATAAACGTAACAAATTACATTTAAAATTGCTTAAATTTTTAGGGTTCAAATTTTTGCAAGAAATTTATTTCGGACCCAACCAATTAACCTTTATAGAGTTTTGCCGTGTGCGGAGGAAATCCTGATAGAGATCGTGCTCGTATTGAGCATAATCGAAGAGTAGGCCAATTTAAGATGGATTCAGCTAAATACTGGAATTCTGAAACATCTTATGTAAGAGCTGAAGATAAAGCTATGATGGGGTATAGTCGTACTACTGGAGATATAGAATCAGCAATGCGTGATGCTATAGGTGCTAGTAGATTAGCTATGGCTCAGAATGCTGCGAAGTATGCTACTACAAGAAAGATAAGTGATGAAGGAGGTAGATCTACAAGAGCTGGTAGAAATAACTATTTAAGTATGTTAAATCAACAAGCTAGTATAGAAACTCAATTACGAAACTTTACTGGTAAGAAAGCAGCCAGAGCACAGATTGGTGCTCAAAGACAATTAGCTAGTGTAAGAGCTGGTAATGTAGAAAAACTTGGATTACCACCAGAATTCGGACCACCTACTCAATATAGAAGACGTAGTTTCTTCGAGAAATTCATTCAACCAGTAGTTGGATTTGCATCTCAAGTAGCAGGTATAGCTGCTCCATTTTCTAGAGGATAATAATAATAACATGACATCATCATTTCAACCTGGTAACTTTAATATAGATACCAGTCAATATAACTATGCTCAAGAATCACCAGACTTAGCAAGCATGGTTAATAAAAATATAGATAGAAATAAAGAAATCCTTGATCAGCATTATAATCGTCTAGTAGAGATGAATAATGCAGCACAAAAAGCTAATGAAGAAAAGTGGGATTCTATAGCGAAAATAACAGGTACAGCTATAAAGCTAAAACCTTTTATAGAAGATAAACTTGCAATGAGACGAAAAATGGATCGTCTTAGAAGTGATAAGGGGAAGGCAGAAGTAGAACATAAAATAGATAGTCCTACAAAATTCAGTGAATTAACTACTGATGATGAATTAAAAGATAATGAACAAGATATACTCTTTGAGAATGGAGGATCACAACTCCTTACGCAAGCAACACAAGAATATAATGATCCAAATGTTACTTATGCTCAACAATTATACGGAGCAACAAGAAGAGATCAGAAAGACTTTCTAAATAGAGAAGCTAAAGAATTCAATACTTTTCTAGAAGGTGTAGCTAAAGATAATCTTAAACTTAAATATGGTGGTAGATGGTATAGTTATACAGAAGCTATACAAGATGCTTATCTTAGTGAATTATGGCATCATGAAGCCTTAGAAGCTTATTCAGCTAGATTTAATAATCTAAATATAAGTGAAGGTATGATAAGAAAATATCTTCTAAGACCTCTTCTAGATGAAGAACAAACTATATTAGGCAAACTACATGCTACACGTACTAAGATTGCTAAAGACAATTCAGAACGATTAAAGAATGAACATCTATTCACTAATGCTGAATCTGATAATGTTCAAGGTGTAATGAACTGGTTTAAATATTATTTACCTAGTACTGAACTTGAATCTCCAGGATATGGTATGCGTACTCTTAAAACTTATGCTGCCAATGCTTTTGTAGAAGCACTTGAGTCAAAACAAATAGGAATTGGAGAAGCAGAAGCACTTATGAATGAGCCTTTCTTACCTAAAGGTAGTAAAAAGGAAAAGACAATAGCAGAACATTTTCCTGAGTTCTCTATAGTAAATGCTAAAATTATAGACATGAAGGAAAAAAAATATGATAGATACAAAAAGGAAGGAGATAATTCTAGAACTGAGTGGTCGATTGAACATATACCTGAAATGGAAAAAGAGGTAACAGCGGCTTCTCCAGAAGATAGAAAAGATATATTAAATAAATGGATGATAAAGTATCATAAAGACATTACAAGCAGATTCCCAGGACTAAATTTACCATTTCCTGGTAATAAATTCATGACTCTACTAGAAAACATAGAGGATAATAGATATGAATCAGCTGAACGAGAATTCCAAAGAACAGGTGTATTGGATTATGATAAACTAAGTGGCTTTACAGATCCAGAATTAGTAGAAAAAGCAAAGAAATTAAAAGAGAAAGCTGAGTTATTTGGATTAGAGGCAGATGAAATAAAAGATGAAGAAGCTAGATTAGCAGCCCATGTACGTGAGCATCTACAATTAGAAGTAGGTGAAGCTAATAAAGATAGTGTAGCTTTTAAAAATGTTTTCCCTGAAGCAAAAGAAGAATTATGGAAGCAATATGAATCTTTAAGAAGACAGGGACAGACCAAAGAAGCTTCTATTATAGAAGCTATGAAAAGAGCTACAGAAGGAGAGAAATTAAAAAGTTGGAATACTCAATATCGTCAAGGATATGAATTAGATCCAAATGCTCCTCAAGCTTATAGACAATTATTAAGTGCACTCTCATCAGGTACATCACTTGATAGTAAAGAACCATTCCCTGGTGAATTACCTCATTTAGAACAAGGAATTGCATTCCTCGCTTCAAATGGTCAAAAAGGTGAATTACCTGTAATCTATAGAGATTTGGCTAGAAATAAAGTTGTAAAAATAAGATTAGATGATGGTTCAACTATAGCACTTAATGCCCATGAATTAATGGTAAGAAGACTTAAAGCAACAGGTTTCGCAGATGAAAAGACTGAAGCTGTAAGTCCAGAAAGATATAATTTGATACCAGAATTACAGGAATTACTATTAAATAAAGGTACATATAGTTCTGCTTATAGAGTAGTCTTAGAACAAGAGGATGAAACTGCTCAATGGATGCTTGATATACTAAATGATCCTAGAACACAAACTGTTGAAGATTTAAGAAGACAATATAGATTCTTAACTCAACATCAATATACTTATCATTCATCAGATATCAATTGGTTAAGATTAGTTGATATAGATCCAGCTGATCTAGAAGAATATAACGGTATAGTAGGTGATATGGGTCCGTATATGCAATTAGATAATTTACTTCCAGGAGTTGCTAAGGTAGCTGTGGAAGAAAGTCTAAAAGAAAAAGAAGAAGAAGAAGTACCATCTGGACATATGAGACTGATGGGTGGCGGTACTTATGATATATCTCAGCTAGGTAAGCAAACAGAGAAGACTGTACAAGAAACTTGGGAAGAGACAGGTATATATCAAGGTATCGAATTCACTAGAAAGAAATTACTAGATGTTGCTACTAATGATGATGGAACATTAAATAGTTTCGGAAGAGTATTACAACGTATTGCTTCAGGAGAAGGTTTTAGAGACGTAGAAGACGCTATAGCATCTGCACCTATAGGACAGTTACTCTTTAAACTAACTGACTATATGACAACTTCTCAGATAGAGGAATTAATGAATGAACTTAACTCAACTAAATAATTTACTAAGGTAAACACATGGAAGAAGATCTAGTTGTAGATGTCCCTGCTCTGCAAAAAACTGCAGAAGAATATGAAGCTTTCCTTGACCAAACATCTAAAGAGGATGAAGCTAGAGAGACGTTAAAACAACAGAACCAACAAGAAGAAAGTCAAGCTTTATCTGAGCAAGAAGATCCTAGAAATAAAGAAAAATGGGATCTTAAAGCTTATGCTGAAGAATTTAAATCAATAGGTGCAGGTGGTCTACAAGATACTGCATCTTCTATAGCTACTTTTCCAGAGCGTACAGCTGATGCATTCTCTGGAGAAATACAAAAAGAAAGAAAAGAAAAAGGTTACTATAGACCAGAATGGGACCCTTTCACAGATCATGAAAACCCTATCATAACTAAAACATGGTGGGGTCAATTAGCTAGAGGAGCTGTACACTTTGGTTCATTAGCTGCTGCTATTATACCAGCTGCTAAAGTTACTGTAGGTAGAACAGCTCTTGGAGTAGGTACACATAGTCTTGTAAGAGCTGCTGGTATTGGTGCTACATCTGATCTGATATCTAAGGAATCAGATTATCATAATATGTTAGGATCAGTAAGAGATCGATATGGTCTTTTTGATACTCCATTATCTACTAAAGAGACTGATCATCCTGTAGTAATGAAATTAAAGAATATTGTTGAAGGCATGGGTCTCGGTCTTCTTGTAGATATTGCTTGGATGGGTTTAGGTAAAGGTAGTAAAACTGTACAAGCTAAAATCAAAGATAGAGGAAGAAGTATAGAAATAGAAACCTTAAGAAAAGGTTTACAAGAATTAAGAAAGAATGAATTTGAATTCAGAGGTAGTAAGAATAAGCCTATAGCTTCTCCAGAACAAGCTGCCCATTTATCTCAAGATGATCCTTTCGTTGTATGGGAGAATCAAAAGAGAATAAGAACAGAATGGGGTGCTGAAGAAGGTGCAGCAGGTAATGTAGTACCACCTGTTCAAAAAGAACGTGTTGCTAGGGAAGCTGCAGCAGATCCAGAAATAGTAGAACAAGTCTTGAGGAAACTTTATTCCACTGAGAAGTTCCAAAAAGTATGGGAAACTGTAGGTAAAAGTAGAAGAAGACTAGTAGAAGTCTTTGGAGACTCTATAGCTGCTCATCAACGTATTACTTTAGGTAGAAATGCAGCTGATATGCCAGCTGAAGAGTACTTAAAAGAACTATTTGAATCATTTGATGAGTTTGATAAAGGTACTGCTAATGAAATAAAGACTATTACAAGTAAAAATGTAGTAGTAGCAGACCTTATTGTAGGTACTTTATTACAAGAAGTTAGAGATAGAGGTATATCAGGTAGAGAAATAGCTGATTTTGTTAATCTTTCTAGTATTGATGGACCTTTAGATCAGATTGTAGATACAATGATGGTTGCTTTAACTGAAGCAAAGAAGGCTAGAATTGTTAAATCAGCTAATTTTAGAGAATTAGGAGCAGGAAAACGTAGATATTTAGAACAAACTCTTACTAAAGAGATGGCAGATACTAGAGAATCTATACAAAGTATCTTGAAAATAGCTAATGATAGCGAAGATGGTGACTTATTAATGGCATTGTTTGAGGCATTCTCCTCTATGCAAACTGTTAATAGCTTAGATGACTTCGATGCATGGGCTAGAAAGATGATTAAAGGAGGAGATATTGAAGGTAAACAGCAAATAGGAGCAGTTATTAGAGAACTAGAGGGTGTTATGATACATAGCATTCTAAGTGGCCCTAAGACACCTATGAGAGCTATTATGGGTACAAGCACCGCAACCTTCCTTAGACCTTTCTCAACAGCATTAGGAGCTGCTTTTAGATTCCCATTTAGTGGTGATGCTACTACTTTAAGAGCTAGTTTAGCTTCAGTAAATGCTATGATAGAAACTATTCCAGAAGCATTTGATCTATTTAAGAGTAGACTAAATTCTTATTGGAAAGGTGATATATCTACAGTTAGAACTAGATTTGCAGAGTATACTAGAAGTGATGAAAATTGGGAAATCTTAAGAAGATGGGCTGAAGATAGTGGTAGAGCTTCTCCTGGAGATCGTGCATTCTTTAATTTAGCTAATATAGCCAGGTCTTTAAATAATACTAATTTCTTAACTTATTCTACTAAAATAATGGCAGCAACTGATGATGCTTTTGCTTATATTTTAGGTAGAGCTAAGATGAGAGAGAAGGCTATGAGATCTGCTTTGGATGCTCAAAGTAAAGGAGCTTTAACTGCTTATCCTACTATCACACCAGAATTACTTAAAGTTTATGAAGATGATTTCTATCGTCAGATCTTTGATGCTAATGGTGATATAGTAGATGAAGCTACTAAATTTGCTCGTAAAGAAGTTACACTTACAAAAGAATTAACAGGCTTTGCAGCAGGATTAAACCAAGTATTCCAAGCTCATCCATGGGCTAAACCTTTCTTCCTATTTGCAAGAACAGGAGTTAATGGTTTAGAATTAACTGCTAAACATACACCTGGATTTAATTTCTTAGTTCAAGAATTTAATGACATAGCTTTTGCAGGTATAAAAGATATAGATAACTTACGTCAATATGGTATAACTAATGCTGCTGAATTAGCAAATGCTAAGGCATTGCAAACAGGTAGATTCGCTATAGGTAGTGGTATAGTATTCTTAGCAAGTCAAGCATGGTTAAGAGGTGATCTTACAGGTAATGGTCCTTTAGATAGACAAAAAAGACAAGTTTGGATAGATGGAGGCTGGAAGCGTAGTAGTATTAGGATAGGTGGTGAAGGTGGTGTTTGGTTCCGTCATACATCAATAGAACCATTTAACTTAATATTTGATACTGTTGCTGATGTAGGTGATGCTAGTCAATTAATGGGTGAAGAATGGACTGAGAAACAATTACAATCCATTGCTTTAGTTATTGCACAAGGAGTTACAAGTAAATCTTATCTTGCTGGTATGCAACAGATGGTTGATTTATTAGCTGGTCGCCCAGGTCAATCATCTAGAATATTAGCTGGTTTATTAAATAATCAAGTTCCTTTAGCTGGTCTTAGAAATGAAATAGGTAAAATATTCGTACCCTATATGCGTGAATTGAATTCAGGTATTGCTGATTCTGTAAGAAATAGAAACTTAATTAGTGAATTACTTCCAGGTGAAGATCTTCCTATTAAATGGGATATATTAAAACCTAATACACCAGTTAGAGATTGGGATCCATTAACTAGAATGTGGAATGCATTCAGTCCTGTTTCATTTAATCTGGATAATACTCCTGGTAGAGATTTATTATTTGCTAGTGGTTATGATTTAACAACATCTATGCAGTTTGCACCAGATGGAACAGACTTAACAGATTCACCTGTTATAAAAAGTATGTTCGAAAGAGCTATGGGTATGCAGAATTTAGAACGTGATTTAGATAAATTAGCTGAAAACCCTAAAGTTATAGAATCTATGGCTATAATGCATAGAGATATAAATAGTGGTAGAAGAGGTGAGTATGAACCTAGAGATTATTATCATAATAAATTAATTCGTCGTGTAATAGAAAAGAAAAGAAAATTAGCTTGGGCATCTATTAAAAATGAAATTCAAGTCCAAGAACTTATAACGGGACAAAAAGAAGAAGCTAGAAATAGAAGACTTAAAACTAGAGAAACTACCCAAGCTACTCAACCAGACATTCTCTCAATTTATAAATAACAATGGCAACAACATTCGTAGATTATACGGGGAATGGATCTGCAACCAAAACTTTCTCATTCCCTTCTTTTGTTGAAACTGATATCAAAGTAGAAGTAGGTGGTGTACTTAAATCTGCTGGTACACATTATAATATAACTGGCTATACAACTACTGGAGGAGGTAATGTAGTATTTACTTCTGGTAATATACCGTCTAGTCCTACTACTATAAGAATATATCGTGATACAGATGTAGATAATGCTAAGGCAACCTACACAGCTGGTTCATCAGTTAAAGCAGGAGACTTAAATAATAATCAAAAACAAGTTTTATATTCTGTACAAGAAAGACAGAATCAAACTATAACTACAACTGATATTAAAGATGGTGCAGTTACTACAGCTAAATTAGCTGATGAATCAGTTACTTCTGCTAAGATAGAAAATGCTACTATTACAGCTGCTGATATAGCTGCTGATACTATTCTAACAACTAACTTAGCAAATAACTCTATTACTTCTGCTAAAATAGTTGATGGTACTATTGCATCAGGTGACTTAGGTACTGACTCAGTTATAACAGCTAAGATAGCAGATGATGCTGTCACCTATGGTAAGATACAAAATGTTACGGCATCTGATCGAGTACTAGGTAGACAAACAGCTGGTGCTGGTATAGTAGAAGAACTAACACCTGCTAATATCAGAAGCATGATTAATGTTGAAGATGGTTCAACAGGTGATCAAACAGCTACAGAAATCAAAACTTTATATGAAAGTAATAGTAATACTAATGCTTATATTGATACTCATAACTCTTTAGTAGGTGGTATAACAGCTACTGCTACTGAATTAAATAAAGTTGATGGTTATACTGGATCTACAGCTAACCTAAATATTGTAGATGGTATGTCGAAGGCTACATCTTTGACATCTAATAGTGATACAGAGTATCCTACTTCTAAAGCTGTAGCAGATTATGTAGGTAATACTATAGCCCCTTTAGGTGGTTTTGAAGTAATAGCTGATGAAGTAAGCTTCCCTAATACAATACCAGCAGCAGGTGTTGTTATATCAATCAGTGATGCTGGTGGTGTAGTGATAAATGGATCTGGTGTAAGTACTTCTGGTACTACACTAGGTAGTTCTACTGTAACTATTAATGGTTTTCCATCTAGTTTATATGGTGAAACATTAGTAGCTGGTGTAGCTTTAATGGTTAGCTCTACTGGAGCAAGTAATACATATAATTATCATAAAATATTAGCAAAAGAAGGTGATGTTAAACAGTTATCTGATGATATTAATGACTTTAACTCTAGATATCGTATAGCATCTTCTGCTCCATCTAGTTCATTAGATGATGGAGACTTATGGTTTAATACTACATCTAATAAGATGAAGGTGTATAATGCATCTGGATCATCTTGGGATGATGTAGCGGCTCCAGGAAACTTCTTTATTAACACTTTATCCAGTTCATCAGGTACTCCTGGTACTGGAGGTAGTGCTACATTCAATGGATCAGCTAATCAATTTACTTTATCTAATCCTCCAAACCAAGGAGCAGCACAGGTTCTTGCTTCTATTAATGGAGTCATCCAGAAACCTAACTCTGGAACCTCAGTTCCTAGCGAAGGATTTGCCATTGTTAGTAATGATATTGTCTTTAGTACTGCTCCTGCTAGCGGGGCTGATTTCTTTATCATCACCATCGGAAACTCAGTAAATATTGGTACACCAAGTAACAATACAGTTACATCAGCTATTATTGTTGATGGAGCTATAATGAATGTTGATGTTAATACTAATGCAGCAATAGCTGGTAGTAAATTAGCAGATGATTCAATTGCTGAAGTTAAATTAGATATACATAATGCTCCATCTGGTACAGATAAATACCTTAAGTATACTGCTAATGGTATGGAATGGGCTGTAGATAATAATACAGTTTATACACACCCTAATCATAGCGGAGAAGTCACGTCTACAGGCGATGGTGCTACTGTTATTGCTAGTAATATAGTAGATGAAGATAACTTAAAGATCAGTAATGCTGGTTCAGATGGTCAGTATCTACAGAAACAATCAGGTAATACTGGTGGTTTAACATGGGCAAGTGTGTCTCAGACTGATACTACTTATAGTATCTCATGTGAGGATGGTGATAACACTGATGAAGAGAAAATAAGACTTACTGCTGGTGGTAGTGGTAGTGGAACAGATGATGTAGTATTAGAAGCTGGAACTGGTTTATCTATAGCTAGATCTGGAGATAAGATTACTTATACTAATACTGTAACTAATACTAATACTCAACTAACAGAAGAAGAAGTAGAAGATTTTGTTGGTGGTATGGTAACTGGTAATACTGAAACAGGTATTACAGTAACTTATGAAGATTCTGATGGTACATTAGATTTCGTAGTAGCAAGTCAAACAGATAATAATTTCACTAATACTCTTAAAACAAAGTTAGATGGTATTGCAGCTTCTGCTAATAACTATGTACACCCTAACCATAGTGGAGAGGTTACATCTACAGCTGACGGTGCTACAGTTATAGCAAGTGATATAGTAGATGAGGATAATTTAAAGATAAGTAATGCTGGATCTAATGGACAATTCCTACAGAAACAGTCTGGTAATACAGGTGGTCTTACATGGGCTACAGTTGCTGGTACTATTACAGCATTAAATAATCAAGCTGCTAATAGATTAACAACTATTGGTTCAACAACAACAGAACTAGATGGTGAAGCTAATCTAACATTTGATGGTACTACTTTAGCAGTTACTGGTAATCAAACAGTTACTAAAGAAGTACAAGCTCAAGGTTATGAATGTCCTGCAGCTATATCAGCAGATTGGTCTATTGGAAGTAATAATAATGCATTCTTCCCAGGTCCAATGACAGTAAACAGTGGCGTTACC
>CEQV01022605.1_pt1 | contig 16091 bp, 24 predicted proteins | sample 530971 | NCBI WGS metagenome assembly CEQV01 (sample SAMEA2621173, study PRJEB7988) | marine metagenome | biome: marine biome (ENVO:00000447); feature: deep chlorophyll maximum layer (ENVO:xxxxxxxx); material: "saline water (ENVO:00002010), including plankton (ENVO:xxxxxxxx)" | depth 100 m
ATCAAAGGGGATACAGAATGTTACCTCTGTATCCCCAATCTATTATCTACCGTTCATATCTATCCAAATGGACATGCCTAGTAGTAAGCAGGCAATAGCTGACACAGTGTATATCACTGTAATTCCTATCCCTGCATCGCTTAGTACTTCCCCGCCTGATAACCATAACAGGCAAACGGAAGCTATGAATAATATAAGCTTAACAAAGTTAATAAAGTATTCACTCATTTGTTACTCCTATGTGCAAAGTATGCATGCTTATACATATCACCTTGCTGTTTTGTTGTAGGACGGAAGCCAAATGCTTCTTCACATTCTCTACATTTATTCTCCATCATATCCATTTCTTTATGAGTTAGATATATGGTTACTCTCTGAAGAGGAGCCATAGTCGGCTCCTCCCTATGTATTGCACGGGCCCTCATTTAGTACCCCATTTCTTAAGCTCTTTTTCAATGAGCGAATGCTCATGCTTTAGCTCAGGTCCTACAATCATTTTGATTATAGTAGGCATAACATGTTGATAGTAATTACTATCTATGAAATTCCTTATAGCCTCCTCTTTAGATGTTAAAGATAAAACCTTTTTATTTCTAAAAAGATCAGCCTCATTTACTCTGTCAAGATTGACAAAGTTTCTACTTGCTTTTGGCATAGTAGCCTCCTATAAGTTAGGGATTAGAGAGGCAGGATTATCCCTGCCCCCCTTCTTAGTTATTGTGAAGTTATTGGCGAATCTTCTCAGCCTTCTTGGCCTCGGCCATCATTGCTTTGATGTCCTTAGCATACTGTTCAGCCACAACCAGGATTGTATCTGGAACATTATCCATATTCTTCCAAGTCGTTAGACTCTTCAGAGCATTGTCAAGATGGGCTTGAAACTTTTGACCAATGGTCTTTCGTTTCTGATTCGCACCTTTCTCGTCATTGAACTGAGCAAGGTTAGGCTTACGGCCCTCTTTCTCAGCCAGTTCAATCTCAGCCTTATAGGCTTTCTTCTTGGCCTCAGCTTTCTCGAAACGTTCAAGCTTAGCTTTCCAATCGGAAACTATACCAGAAGCCACACTGTTATTTGCAGTGTACCATCTAGCCCAGTTATCTCCGCCTAGCTTAGTATCTACAAAGTCAGGATGGTACCTAACTTGCTCTGCACTCGCTAAGCCAAGAGCCTTAGCTCCTAGCTCACCGAATTTACCAAGCCTAGCCTTGTTTATGCAATCAGCATAAAACTCAGCAGAGGCAGTGCTTTTCAAATAAGTTTTCTTGGCCTTATTTGAATTGACTTCATTAGGTGAAATAAAATGAGTGCTAGGAATGTCTTCCTTAAAACACCACTCTACAAAATCACCTTCAAGCTTGGCTCCCTCTGTTTGTTTTTGCAATGATCTAACAATAAGATCACTACCAAAATCAGGAAGAGCTTTTAGCTCCCTCACTGCCTTTGAGATTTCAACGATAGGTGCGTTTTCAGTTGCCGCCACAACTTCTTTAGTTTTTGTCATGAGTTACTCCTATGACATCCACTAACCAAGCCGCTCAGACATTGTATCTGATTAATGCCACAACGTGGCAATACTTTAAACTTGGCTAGTCGCCAAGCATTTGCCTGCTTGATGATTATATATAAGCATAAAATGATATGAATTACAATAGATAAACACAAAACAACACTATATAATAAGTTTAAATACTTAAAAACTGGTTTCAAAAGGCCATTTTTTGCTATGGGAAAGCATACGCCCCCCCATGCACCCCGAATTTTGAATTGGTACCATCTTCTTCTTAAGAATATCATTTTACACGAATAATCTGTAAAATTTTGAAATATAGGAAGGCCCCCTATATGGGACCCAAAAACCGCTTGTAAAAAAATTTTTTTTGTATATATAGTAGTTAACGGTAATTAAACCTGCGATATATTATGTATGACTATACTTGTAGAACCTGAAGTTGGTGTTGAAAAACCACCGGACTTGAAGTCTGTGGACCTGAAGACTCGCACCAAAGCTTCCGCTAATACAGCAAAAGAGCTTGAGGAACAGGGGCTTGACCTTGAACCGACTGCTGAAGATAAGGATGTAGCGGCTAAGTTAGCTACTTCTTATGCCGATAACCCTGAAAAAACCTCTAAAAAGGTCACAAACAACAAGGCGGCAGCCCTTACACCTGCTTCCCTTATGCTGACTGATGGTATTTTAAGTGAATTTGGCAAGGCTGTTGTTAAAAATTCCGTACATATAAGGCATATGGTAACAAATAAGCTGATTCTGGAGACAGAAAACCCCGATGCGAAAGTACGTATACGTGCTTTGGAGCTTCTTGGTAAGATTTCTGATGTTGGATTGTTCGCAGAAAAGTCGGAAGTGACCATAACACACCAGTCAACAAGTGATTTGAAGGAAAAATTACGTAAAAAGCTGGAAAAATTAATGAGTCCTGAAGAAGAAGTGGAAGATGCGGTTGTTATTGAAGGGGAATCCTTCGATGCAGACAAGGAACTTGGTCTGGAAGAGAAATCAGATGACAGCTGAAGCCGCTATAGACTTTTCTGAAGAAGAAATTACCGTAATGCTGGACAATCTTGACCAATATTCCTCTGAAGAAGTAACAGAAATAAATAAATTGGTCGATGAATTGTCAAATCGTAAATATAAGGATCGGGTTTACGATGATTTGATTGAATTTTGCAAACATATGCAGCCTGACTATAAAGTTGGAAAACATCATAGGATACTGGCTAACCTGTTAATGGACATTGAGCAGGGCAAAAAAGACCGGATTTGTGTCAATATTCCCCCTAGACACGGTAAATCCCAGCTTGTGTCCATTATGTTTCCTGCGTGGTTTCTTGGTAGAAATCCTAATAAAAAAGTGATGATGGTATCACATACAACCGATTTGGCGGTGGATTTTGGTAGAAAGGTACGTAATTTAATTGCGTCTGACGATTACAAGAAGATATTCCCTGAAGTACAGCTTGCTGTTGACTCCAAGTCAGCAGGACGATGGAATACAAACTTTGGCGGTGAGTATTATGCTTGCGGTATTGGCTCTGCATTGGCTGGTCGTGGTGCTGATTTACTTCTGGTGGATGACCCGCATTCGGAACAGGACGTTATTAATGGTAATTTTAGTGTATTTGAGAAGGCTTATGAATGGTTTACTTTTGGTGCTCGTACACGTCTGATGCCGGGGGGTCGTGTAGCTATTATACAGACAAGATGGCATATGGATGATCTTACTGGGCGTGTTACAAACGACATGGTAAACAATAATATGTCTGACCAGTACGAAGTTGTAGAATTTCCTGCTATATTGGATGTTGTGGAAAAAGAAACAAACAAATCTGTACAAAAGCCCTTGTGGCCCGAGTTCTTTGATTTGAACGCACTGCTCCGCACCAAGGCCTCTATGCCCGTATTCCAGTGGAATGCTCAGTATCAGCAGGAACCAACCGCAGAAGAGGCTGCTCTGGTTAAAAGGGAATGGTGGCAGATGTGGAAAGAGCCAAATCCCCCATCATGCGAGTATATTATAATGTCGCTTGATGCTGCAGCAGAAACCCATAACAGGGCTGACTATACTGCCCTGACAACTTGGGGTGTATTTTTAAATGAAAGTAAAGATAATTATAATATTATCTTGTTAAATAGTATAAAAAAGCGTATGGAGTTTCCAGAGCTAAAAGAATTAGCAATGGGAGAATATTCTGCGTGGGAACCCGATGCGTTTATTGTGGAGAAGAAAAACTCGGGGACAGCCTTGTATCAGGAGATGCGAAGAATGGGACTGCCTATACAGGAGTATACCCCGCATAGAGGCTCAGGAGATAAACTGGCTCGCTTAAATTCTGTTTCTGATATTGTATCTTCAGGACTTGTATGGGTTCCGGAGACAAGATGGGCAGAAGAAGTTATAGAAGAGATTGCAGGATTTCCATTTATGAGTCATGATGACTTGGTTGATTCTACAGTTATGGCACTCATGAGGTTCAGACAGGGAGGGTTTATAAGACTACCCAGTGACGAACCTGATGAAACACAGTATTTTAAAAGAAGATCGGCTTATTATTAGGGAGTAAATTATGGCTATTGAAAAAGGGATATCTCCAGCTCCTCTGGGAATAGAGGAAGAAATAAAGAAAAATGGTAAACTGCCTGAACCGGATTTAGAGATTGAAATTGTAAATCCCGATATGGTTACTCTTGATGATGGTAGCGTAGAAGTTACCCTGATTCCGGGAGAAGAGGCAGGGGAAACCGAGTTTGATGGTAACCTTGCCGAAACACTTGAGGAGAATGTCCTTGATAATCTGGCTTCTGAGCTTATTGATCTGGTTGAGTCTGATGTAGACAGTAGGAAAGACTGGGCGGATACATTTGTAAAAGGGCTTGACGTGTTAGGGTTTAAATACGAAGAACGCACTGACCCCTGGGAAGGAGCCTGTGGTGTCTATTCTACAGTCCTTGCCGAAGCGGCTATACGGTTTCAGGCAGAAACTATGAGTGAAACATTTCCTGCACTTGGACCTGTAAAAACTAAAATTATAGGTGATGAAACAAAGGAAAAGGAAGAAGCAGCTACCCGTGTTAAAGGGGATATGAATTATGAACTTACTGAGAATATGGTGGAGTACAGGTCTGAGCATGAAAGATTACTGTACAGTCTTGGTTTGTCAGGTTCGGCATTTAAGAAAGTTTATTATGATCCGAATATAGGCAGGCAATGTGCTATTTATATTCCTGCAGAAGATGTAATTATTCCTTATGGGGCATCCCATATAGAAACAGCTGAACGTGTTACGCATATAATGCGTAAGACTAAAAATGAATTAAAGAAACTTCAGGCTAACAAGTTTTACCGTGAAGTGGAAGATTTAGGGGAACCACAGGCATTTCATACTGATATAGAAGTACGGAAAGCAGAAGAAGGCGGATATTCCCTTACAGATGACAATAGATATGCTGTATACGAAATTCATGCAGATATTGTCATAGAAGGTATAGATAACAGTGAAGAAGAGATAGCAAAGCCCTATATAGTTACCATAGAACGTGGCTCTAATAAAGTTTTGGCTATACGTAGGAATTGGAGTCCTGATGATGAACTTAAACTAAAAAGACAGCATTTTGTTCATTATGTATACGTTCCGGGTTTTGGCTTTTATGGACTTGGGCTTATTCATATTATAGGTGGATATGCTCGTGCAGGAACATCCTTAATACGTCAGCTAGTAGATGCAGGGACTCTCGCTAATCTCCCAGGCGGGTTAAAATCAAGAGGGCTGCGTATTAAGGGTGATGATGCCCCGATAGAACCTGGAGAGTGGAAAGATGTAGATGTACCCTCTGGTAGTATACGGGATAATATTATGCCCCTTCCATATAAAGAACCAAGTGCAACCTTACTGCAGTTACTTGATAAGATTACTACCGAAGGCAGAAGATTAGGGGCTATAAGCGATATGAACATATCCGACATGTCGGCAAATGCTCCTGTAGGAACCACATTGGCATTACTGGAACGTACATTGAAGCCTATGGCTGCTGTACAGGCACGTGTTCATTATGCAATGAAGCAGGAATTTAAACTGTTAAAAGCAATACTATCAGAATATGCACCTGCAGAATACGCATACCAACCTGTTAGAGGAGAGGTTGGGGCAAGGCAAGCTGACTATTTAATGGTTGATGTCATACCTGTTAGTGATCCCAACAGTTCTACAATGGCTCAAAGGGTTGTTCAGTATCAGGCTGTATTACAGATGTCAGCACAGGCTCCACAAATATATGACCTGCCGCAACTTCACAGGCAGATGATAGAAGTACTGGGGGTCAAAAATGCTGATAAGCTTGTACCGACAAAAGAAGATATTAAACCATCTGATCCAGTAAGCGAAAATATGAACGCCCTTGTCGGTAAACCGATGAAAGCGTTTATTTATCAGGATCATGATGCTCATATTGCTACTCATACGGCCTTTATGCAAGACCCGATGGTTGCCCAGCTTATAGGACAGAATCCACAGGCAAAACAGATTATGGCATCCTTGCAGGCACATATAGCTGAACATCTAGGGTTTAACTACCGCAAACAGATCGAAGAGAAATTAGGAGCTCCGTTACCTCCACCTAACGAAGAACTCCCTGAAGAAGTTGAAGTTAATCTCGCACGTCTGGTTGCCGATGCAGGCAGACAGCTTACACAGGCACATAAACAGCAAGCGGCACAACGTGAAGCACAGCAGAAAGCACAAGACCCGATTATACAAATGCAACAGCAGGAATTAAAACTGAAAGCGGCAGAAGTACAGCGTAAAGCCAAGAAAGATGCTGATGATAATAAATTAAAAGCTGCTGAACTACAGCGTAAAGCAATAAAGGATCAGGCAGATATCCAGATGGATCAGGCAGAATTAACCTTGAACGCTAAAAAAGAGAAAGTAAAAATGAAAGACGCTAGAGAGGCTAACAAGCTTAAAACTGGTGTCGATTTACTTAATACTGTTAAAAAAGATAAAGCTAAAGATAAACCAGAAACTAAACCTAAAGGATAATTTATGGCTAAAACCGTCTTTGACGTGCTTATAGAACAAATCGAGGAACAAAAAGAGTCCTCTGTGAAATTTCTTACATCAGGAGGACCTAAAGATTTCTCCCAATATAAGGAAGTTACTGGCTTGGTACGGGGTCTCGAGTCAAGTATTTCAATTATTAAAGACCTCCAGCGAAATCAATTTGAGGAAGATAATGAATAGAGTAGATTTACAAGAAATAAATGTATCCGATGAAGAATTGGAACTACAATTACCTAAACCTGTAGGTTACAGGGTATTGGTAGCGTTACCAAAAGTAGAAGACAAATATGAGGGTACTGAATTATTAAAAACAGATAAAGAAAAGCATTATGAAAATATAATGTCTATTATCGGAGTTGTTATTGACATGGGTACTCAAGCTTATAGTGACAAAGAGCGTTTCCCTGAAGGAGCATGGTGTAAACAGGGTGATTACGTCATGTTTCGTGCCAATACTGGAACAAGATTTAAAATTAACGGGGCAGAATATCGGCTAATGAATGATGATTCAATAGAAGCTGTTGTAGCTGATCCTCGTGGCGTACAGAGAGCATAGGGGGGTATAATGGCATTTGAAAAAGTAGAATATACATTCCCAGATGAAAAAGAAAATAAAAAACCTGATATCGAGATTGAAAAATCTAGTGCTATCGAAGTTGATATCTCAGAAAAATCTAAACCAGAAGAAAAAAAGGTTGAAAGTAAAACTGATGATACTGCAAGTGAGATGGAGGTTGAGGTTGTTGATGATACACCGGAAGCTGATAGAGGCCGTAAAGTATCCGAGCCACCTACTGAAGTTACTGAAGAAGAATTAGGTGAATATTCTGAAAAAGTACGTACTAGAATAAAACATTTCAGTAAAGGTTATCATGATGAAAGACGTGCTAAAGAGCAAGCTACACGTGAGAAAAATGAACTTGAACGTTATTCCCAACAGCTTATTGAAGAAAATAAAAAACTAAAAGGTACTGTCGGTAAAAATCAGACAGCTATGCTTGAACAAGCTAAAAAAGCTACTGAAAAAGAGTTGGAAAGTGCTAAAAAAGCATATAAAGATGCTTATGAAGCAGGAGACACAGATGCTATACTCGCAGCACAAGAAACTTTAACTTCTGCTAAAATTAAAGCAGATAAGTTAGAAAATTTTAAAGTTCCTACTTTACAGGAAGGAGATACTCCTGTAGAACAGAATAAAGAAACCGCTCCAGCGATGGATGTACGGACCAAGAAATGGGCGGAAGCCAATACCTGGTTTGGTACAGACGATGAGATGACAAGTCTCGCATTGGGGCTGCATACTAAACTTGTCAAAGAAAAAGGGCCTGAATACGCCCGAACTGATGAGTACTATGAAACCATAGATGCTCGGATGCGACAATTATTCCCTGAAAATTTTGAAGGGGGAGAAAAACCGGAGGTTGAGAAGCCTAAGAAACGACAATCAAATGTGGTTGCACCCGCTACACGGAGCACAGCCCCTAAAAAGGTTACACTAACGCAAACACAGGTGAGTATAGCTAAAAGGCTTGGAGTACCACTAGATTTATACGCCAAACAGGTTGCAGAAGAAATGAGGAAAGAAAATGGCTGAAAATAGAATTGACAGAGAACTTGAAACACGTGAAAGAACAACCCGCAAAAAGGCTTGGCAGCGTCCGGAGACTTTACCATCTCCAAATCCTGAGCCGGGATATAAGTATCACTGGGTTAGGGTTAGCACTCAAGGCTTAGTAGATGCCACTAACGTTTCCTCAAAACTCAGAGAAGGTTGGGAGCCTGTAAAGGCAGTAGACCATCCTGAAATTACGATTGTTACGATTGAAAATGAAAAATTCAAGGATAACATTGTAATCGGGGGGTTGATGCTTTGTAAAGCTCCAGAAGAATTGGTTGATGAGCGTAATGCTTATTTTGCTAAACAGGCAGATGCTCAAATACAATCAGTTGACAACAATCTCATGAGAGAAAATGACCCTCGTATGCCTTTATTTAATGATAGGAAAACGAAGGTTACTTTCGGCAAAGGTAATTAATTTTAATATAGGATAAATTTGGAGAAAAATTATGGCTTATCCAACTATAGATGCTCCATACGGGCTTGTGCCCGTTGGTTTGATCGGTGGTCGTTCTTACAGTGGTGCTACTCGCCAAATGAGAATAGCTAGTAACTACGGTACAGCTATTGGCAAAGGTGATCTAGTAAAACGTGTAAGTGACGGAACTGTTGATCGTGACGCAAGTACAACAGCTTTTGGTGCTACTGGTACATTAGGTATTTTCATGGGCTGTCAGTATACTGACCCAAACACTAGTCAGTTAACATTCAACAACCAATATCCTGGCAGCATCGTTGCTAGTGACATTGACGCATTTGTTGTTGATGACCCTGACGTAGTAATGAAAGTAGCTGTCTGTTCTGCAACCACAACTGTGGCTACAGTGGCAAGAACTGTTATTGGTAACAATGCTACGATTATTAGTAATACATTAAATACTACTAATGGACGAGCTAAGTTAGCTTTACTCAGCAGTAGCGTTGCTACTACACTTTCACTTCCACTCAAAATAATTGATGTGGTTGAGGATACAAAAACCGGTAGCGATGCTTTTCAAGAAGTTCTCGTTGTGTTTAATGCCCCCTATGAAAGCAGTAATATTTCTGTGGGTGGTCACGCATACCGTACTGCAACTGGCTTATAAGGGAGATAGACAATGGCGATATCAAGAGCTCAATTACTTAAAGAACTACTTCCTGGTCTAAATGCCCTTTTCGGCATGGAATATGCGAAGTATGGTGAAGAACACACTGAAATTTTTGATAAAGAATCTTCAGATCGTTCTTTTGAAGAAGAAACTAAATTATCAGGCTTTTCAGCTGCACCTGTTAAAGACGAAGGTTCAGCTATCGAGTATGATAATGCTCAAGAAGCATGGACTGCTCGTTATAACCACGAGACTATTGCAATGGGTTTTTCAGTTACTGAAGAAGCTATTGAGGATAACTTGTATGACTCTTTGTCATCTCGTTATACTAAAGCACTCGCTCGTGCTATGGCGTATACAAAGCAAGTTAAAGCAGCTTCTATCTTGAACAATGCTTTCGATTCTGGGTACACTTATGGCGATGGGTTAGAACTTTGTTCTACAGCACACCCATTAGTTTCAGGTGGCACCAACTCTAATGAACCTTCAACCGCAGCTGACCTTAATGAAACTTCCTTGGAAGCGGCTATTATTCAGATTGCTGGATGGACAGATGAAAGAGGACTGCTAATTGCAGCTAGACCTCGTAAACTGGTCATTCCACCGAATCTACAGTTTGTGGCGACTCGTTTGTTAGAAACAGAAGGACGTGTATCTACCGCAGATAATGACCTTAATGCGATTAAGAACAATGGTTCTATTCCAGAAGGCTACACTGTAAACCACTATCTAACTGATACAGATGCTTGGTTTGTTAAAACAGATGTACCAAACGGACTAAAACATTTTGTTCGTACCGCAATGTCAACATCTATGGATGCTGATTTCGACACAGGTAACAGTAGATATAAAGCGAGAGAAAGATATAGCTTTGGCGTATCTGATCCGTTAGGTATCTTTGGCTCCCCAGGAGCTTAACCGCAAAAAATCAAAAGGGTGGCTTGCTAGTCACCCTTTTTTACTATATACTATAATAAATTAACCTTGACAGCGTAAGCTGACAGTAGCCGAGACAAGGAGATTAACATGGCTAATACAACTTTTAACGGTTCCGTCCGATCAGAAAACGGGTTTAAGCAAGTAACTAAGAGTAGCACTCTTGGTACTTTCACAGATAATTTTGTCGTTAATTCAAGCGGTAATATATACAGTACTGGTGGCGGGCACGTACAGTACGCTGCTGCTACAGGCTATGGCCCTACTGATTTAGTTATCGGTAAAGGTGGAAGTCAATACGGCACAGCTAATCCTTGGGCAGAAAGTTCAACTCAACTTTTTCCTTTAGGTAGTATGCTTCATTATGGAAATAACGTTTATAGATATGGATTATTAGGCGGTACTGGTGTTACAGCAGGAAAGCTGGTCGCACATCAAGCTCAAGATTCAAACCACTTAAATATGACAGCAACTGCTGCTGTAGATGCAGGTGAAACAGCTATTTCTGTTGAAACAGGTGGTAATGACTTAACTCTTAACGAGTATGCAGATGGTTATCTCTGGGCAAATGATGTTAATGGTGAAGGCCAGACAATGAGGGTAAAATCTAACCCTGCACACGACCATTCAGATGATCCTAGTGTTGTTATTACTACATATGACGCTCTTAAAACAGCGTTAACAACAAGCTCACAACTTTCATTAATACATAATCCATACTCACAGGTAGTTGTTGCTCCTACAGCAGAAGCAGGATCAGTAGTAGGATGCACAGTTATTGATATGACAGCTGATTATTATGGTTGGTTTACAGTATATGGCCCACAGGCGATATTAACTGAGGGTACTTTAGTTCTTGGTCATAACTGTATGAGGTCGGATTCAACTGCAGGAGCGGTTGAACCAAGTTCAGGGTCCACACTTGTGAATATTGGTCAAGTAATGGCTGTTAATGCTACCACAGAATATTCTCTTGTATGGATGGACATATAATAGTTTCATTCCCCCAAACTAGTGGGGGGAAACCCCCACATTTTTTAAGGAGATTTACATGGGAATTTCAGATGTAAAAGTTTTAACGGTAAGTGACGTAAATGCCGCTGATGCGGATCGTTTAGTTACCGCAGCAAGGCCAGATACTTCAGCAACTATGGCTAACACTACCCATGCAGGGGGTGCAGCTAGAAATGTTACGGTTACAACTGCGGGAACTGGGGATAATGCTAAAACCTGTACTATTACAGGCACAGATGTTTTTGGTGATTCTATGACGGAAGTTATAACATCAACAAGTTCAGCAGAAACTGTTGCAGGGGCTAAGTATTTTTTAACTGTATCTGCTGTTGAATGTTCAGCACAATATGCTGCTAATATAACAGTTGGGTCAGGTTCACTTTGTGCCCAAGCTGTTGAAGGGAGCAATAGAATAAGACTTAAAGGAATGTCTGTAGTTTCTGGTGGTACAGCAGGTACAGTATCCTTTTATAATGGTGCCCCTGAAGACGGCACAGTTCTTTTTACAGCCAGAACAGTAGGCACAGCTAACCAAACTGTAGATAGGTCAATACCTTCTGAAGGAGTTTTATTTGATAGTGGTATGACTGTTCAGTACACACTTGATGTCACTGATATGTTAACAGTATTTTACGCTTAGAGGAGTAAGGTATGGCAAAGAAAAAAGTAAAAAAATTATTTAGAGGGGGACCTCCGGGTATAGGTGACCCAAGAAGAACTCCTATAGGACCAATTAACCCGGGTATAGGTGGGTCTCCGGGTATAGGTGGGTCTCCGGGTATGGGTAATATTGGTAGACCCCAAACTGGTGGGGCTAGAGGTTCTGTAGAAACTATAAGAGATACTAGCACAGAAGCTTTAGACCAACTTGCAGCAGCTTCTTCTGCTCTTGGGGATGAAGCACCTTTTACAAAAACTCTTGATTCTTATAAAAAAGGCGGAAAAGTTAAAAAGTCTAAAAAAAGTAGTAGTCCCAGAGGTTATGGTATAACTAAGCGTGGCATAAAGAAAACCAAGTATTTATAGAGGTATATTATGAATAGGACTGACATGAATAAGCAAATTAAAGGGTATAAAACTGGTGACGCAGTTGAACCTCCAAAGTCATTAACAAAGGCTATGGTAGAGGCAGCTGATGATAGTAAAAAGGAATTTTTAAAAAGAAAAGATACACCTAAAAATTTTATGGAATTTAAAAGGCAATATAATAAACTTCCTGAAAATGTTATGAAAGCTGTTAAAAAAGTAGCAGGTAGGATGCCACCCAAACCTCCTACTGAAATGCCAACATCTGTTCGCATGAATAAGATGAATAGAGGTAAAATACAAGAAGCGTTAGGTAAAAGCGTAGAAACAGGAAGCGATACCTATAAAAAAGGTGGAAAAGTTAAAAAAAGTAGTAGACCCAGAGGCTGCGGTATAGCTAAAAAGGGTGTAAGAAAGGCTAAGTATATATAATGGCAACTCCATATCAAACACTTTTAGAAGAATTAGAAGTCGCTAAATCAGCAGGAGATTTAGATAAAGTAACTGAAATAGAAGCTATGATCCAATTACATTTTGGTAATAATCCTCCTGGAGGGGACAGAATAGGACGAATAGTAAGCGGTATGGGGGGCAAAAAAGGTGGAACAGTAAAAAGCAGCTCCAAAAAAACTAAAAAAGGCTCTACACTTCGTGGGGTAGGGATTGCCAAAAGGGGATTCCGTAAGGCAAAAATAACATAATAAGGAGATAATTATGTCAGATTTAGAAATGGTTCAAGTTGGTACTAATATTAACGATGAACCTGTATATAATGTAAAACGTAAAGGTGGTGGACTTGTTTCTACAACTATATTTACCGAAGCTGAGGCTTTAGCAATGTTAGAAGGTCCAAACGAAGCCGTAGAAGAAGCTCCTGAAGTAGAAGAAGCTCCTGAAGTAGAAGAAGCTCCTGAAGTAGAAGAAGCTCCTGAAGTAGACGAAGAGGAAGAGGAAGAGGAAGAGGAAGTTCCTGATTATGGGTCTATGACTAAAGTAGAGTTGGAAGCTCTAATGAGAGATCATGGAATAGAACTAGACAGGCGTTTAAATAAAAGTGATTTATTAGAACAGGTTGATACGTATTTTAAAGAAAATTTTAGTAGTTAAGGTTTAACATGGCTACTTCAGGAACCACAGCGTTTGACCTAGAGTTTACGGAAATAGCTGAAGAAGCTTGGGAACGAGCTGGCAGTGAGATGCGTTCTGGTTATGATTTGGCGACTGCCCGAAGGTCAATGAATTTAATGACCATTGAATGGCAAAATCGTGGAATTAATATGTGGACGATTGATAGTGGTACTATATCTGTTACTGCTGATACAGCCCAATATAGTTTACCTGCCGATACAATAGATTTACTTGACCAAGTAATACGAACCAATGCTGGTAATACTTCCACACAGTCTGATCTTACCATAAGTCGTATAGGTGTGAGTACCTACGCATCAATCCCTAACAAGTTATCAACAGGAAGACCCATACAGGTATGGGTGGAAAGATTGGCTACTCCAAGAATAAATCTTTGGCCTGTTCCTGATACAAGTTATACGTTTGTGTATTGGAGAATGCGAAGAGTAGAAGACGCAGGCAGTGGAGTAGAAACTGCAGACATGAGTTTTAGGTTTTTACCTGCCCTTGTAGCAGGGTTAGCGTATCATATTGCTATGAAAGTACCTGATTTGGCTCCTAGAATTGAGATGTTAAAAGCCGCTTACGATGAACAATACGCTTTAGCTGCTGGGGAAGACAGAGAAAAAACATCAGAACATTTTGTTCCAAGAGTAGGTAGAATCTAATATGGTAGCTCGGTTTGCTTCAAGTAAAAGAGCATTAGCTATATGTGATGTATGCGGGTTTCAGTATAAATTACGTGAGTTAAGAAGTTTAATAGAAAGAGGAAGAGATACAAATATAAAGGCTTGTCCTGAATGTTGGGAAGAAGATCATCCACAGAATGAACTTGGTAAATATCCTGTTCACGATCCACAGGCTATACAAAACCCCAGACCTGATTTTGCTGAATTAACAAGCAGTAGAAATACACAGTATGGTTGGAGTCCTGTAGGACTTGGACAAAACCATTATGATTTAACACCTAATGATTTAGTAGCTACTGGAACTTTAGGGTCTGTAACGATAACAACTACGTAGGAGAAAAATATGCCAAAAGTAGGAAAGAAACATTATCCTTATACACCTAAAGGTATGGCTATGGCAAAAGCTGCAGCTAAGAAAAAAGGTAAAAAAGTATCTTATAAGAAGAAAAAGAAATGAACTATAATTCTTTAAAAACTAATATAGCTGATATCTGTGAAAATACCTTCACAGATGACCAGTATGCTATGTTTGCCCAACAAGCAGAACAGAAAATATATAATACCGTAGAGTTAGCAGCAATGCGTAATGTAGATAGTGGTCCTTTAACAGCTACTAATAAGCTATATACAACACCTGATGATTATTTATATACTTATAGCCTAGCTATAATTAGTAGTAGCACTACAAGTTATGTTTTAAATAAAGATGTAAATTTTTTAAGGGATGCCTATCCTGTAAATACGAGTGCAAAGTATGGGGTACCTAAATTTTATGCTTATCATAGCACTTCAGGATCAAAGATAAAATTAATGTTAGCACCAACACCAGATCAAAATTACGAAATAGAGCATATATATGCTAAGTATCCTACATCAATAGTTACTGCAGGTGGTACATATTTAGGAGATAATTTTGACACAGCGTTGTTAAATGGTGCTTTAGTTGAAGCAATAAGGTTTATGAAAGGGGAAGCAGATATGGTTGCTCTTTATGAAAAACATTATTTACAATCTATAACGTTGTTAAAAAATACTTCAGATGGGAAATTACGTCAGGATATGTATCGTTCTGGACAACCTAGGAATCCGGTTAGTTAGGAGTTTATATGGCTATAGCACAAGCTATGTGTACATCGTTTAAAGTAGCCCTTTTAAATGGGGAAATGGATTTTAGTAGTGATACTTCCCAGACATTTAAAGTAGCATTATATACTTCTAGTGCAGATTTAAGTGCTTCTACTACAGTTTATTCAACAACAAATGAAGCGTCTGGTACAGGTTATACAGCTGGGGGCAGTACTTTAACTATTGCAACTAACCCCACTTCGTCTAGTACTACAGCTTATTTAGATTTTTCAGATGTAACCTGGAGTTCTTCTTCTATAACAGCTAGAGGGGCTTTAATTTATAAATCTGGAGGTACAAATCCTGCTATTGCAGTGCTTGATTTTGGAGAAAATAAAGAGTCTACTTCAGGAAATTTTACTATAACATTTCCTACAGCGGACGCTGATAATGCTATAATCCGTATTGTATAATAATGTATTATGGTGTATTAGTATTTTAAGGAGATTTTAAATGGCTACTAGCTATACTGATATATTAAAATTAGCACTTCCTACACAAGGAGAATTAAGTGGTACTTGGGGTACTACTGTTAATGATAATATAACTAAAATGATTGAAGAAGCCATTGCAGGGTCTAAAACTATTAATACTTGGAGCGGTAACTCTGCTACCCTTTCAACAGCAAACGGCACAACCGCTGAAGCTAGGGCAGCTATATTAAACCTTACAGATACAACAACTGATTTAAGTGGTGCAGCTACTCTTATATGTCCTGCCGCTACTAAAGTATATATTGTAAAAAATGCTACTGGACAAACAGTAACTATTAAAACATCATCAGGAACTGGTATCGCTATAACCAATGGGTCAACAGGGTTTGTATATTGTGATGGCACCAATGTTGTTGAAAGTCTTAACTATGTAGCAGGTAACTTTGGCATTGGTGG
>CEQV01038620.1_pt1 | contig 16053 bp, 10 predicted proteins | sample 530971 | NCBI WGS metagenome assembly CEQV01 (sample SAMEA2621173, study PRJEB7988) | marine metagenome | biome: marine biome (ENVO:00000447); feature: deep chlorophyll maximum layer (ENVO:xxxxxxxx); material: "saline water (ENVO:00002010), including plankton (ENVO:xxxxxxxx)" | depth 100 m
TGCTCCCATCATAGTTTGTTGTCTATTCCTAACAGTTCTTCCATAACTACGTTGATAGTATCTGCTACATTTTCTCAACTCTTCAGTTTTATCGACAGGCTCAAACGAAGTGGCACTTCCACCTCGTTCAAATTTAACCTGAGCAATATCTACATTAACTGCATTTGCTTTTGTTAAATCAAATCCAATTGCACAGTAATGTTGTCCGGTAGGACTCGTAGAACTACTTGGATTATCATACAGACCCGGAACATTAAATGTTACTGAAAATCTCTTCCAAGTACTACCGATAGATAATCCATTTTCTACAACATTCGTCACAATCTGCTTATCAGACTCCCCATTATAATTCTGGGTATATTTAATACCAAGTGTCTTACCAGCAGATGCACATTTTCCATAGAATGAGAGTGTTACTAATTCATCATTGAAAGTTCTAACATCTTCTATTCTATTTTCAATATAAACATAATCACCAGCAGCAGCACTGAGTCCGTGATTTGCTCTTACATAGTAAGTCGGATTACCTTCAACTGCTGTTTGGTTTGCAGCAAATTCTTTTCTTTCTAAAGAAACATTAGCAGTTGCTCCAGCAGAGGTGATTCCATCTACTCTTACCCAACGATCTGCAAAATAAATGCTTCCTGTTGTTCCTATTGCACCCTCAGTTGCAACTCCTCTTTGCCAGATATCAAATCCACCGTTGATTAGAAGATTTTCACCGAGTCCACCTCCCCCACCTCCGCTGGAACGAGCGCCACCTGTCGCTGATCTTGCTGTACCATATGCTTGAGATCCAGCGGGAATGTCCTCGACTCTCATTCCTTGTTGGTTTACAATAATCGCTCTTCTGACTCCAGCATAATTATAAGCAAAAGCAAATTGCTTATGAATATTATCAACATCCGGTGTAGAACTGAGTTTACCATCCGGTCCTAAGAATAAAGGACCAGTCTTATCATCAAATGTAGCATCATCAAGATAACCGGATGTTTGAATTTCAATAATACTATTGGTTACATTTCTGGTAACTATACCGACTGCATCATGAGCAGTGGAATCTTCAGAAGAGCATCTAAACCAACCTTCATATGAAACTCGATCATCATAGTTACCTTCAAAATTTGATGAAGTAGTATTCGGATTAAATCCAACAATATCACCAACTACAATATCAGAGTGACTGGAAGTTCCGAGATTTACCAAATTCTTATTTGTGTCTCCCGGTCCTGTATCACCAGTGTTGCTTGTGAGCAATTGTCCTCTATATCCAAGAACAGAACCATATGTTGTTCCGAGAGCCATGAAAACTGGCTTGGAAACTTGTCCTTGAACTTCTGGTTCAGATGCCGACATACAACCACTAAGTCCGGGGTGCAAGAAGTAAATATTTCCAGCAGTAACAGAAATGGTAGATGTAAATGGTGTAGAATCTACTCTAAACCTATCTGCAAATGCTGTTGGGTGTCCAATTTTACCAGAGATGGTAACTTCAGCGTAATCTGTAGTAACTCCAGAAATTAGTCCAAAAACTTCAGCATTGCAAGATGTATCTGCTTGGGCTTTATATAATCCCATTGTGGCACCTGTACCGGATATATTAATCCAGTCTCCACTAACACCACCAGTTGCACCGTTGAATGGAACTATTCTTCCCACTCGAACAGGCATACCAAAAGTCAAACCTGTTCCTGTCCAACCAGATGGACCCGGGAAAGAATTATAATCATCTTTTGTACCACGAATTCTAACTTTCACAGCAGATGTCTCAGACTGACCAAAATCATAATGGACAAGTCCATCAATTGTAACATCCTTTTCAAAAGTAATACCTTTTGGAATTGAATCACTAATTGTGACTTTCATTATACCGGATTCTACATTGCTGCCGGGTTCAGAACCTGTAGTCCCGACAACAACATTGATACCATCTCCCGAAAGTCCATCATAAACTTTCAGTAGATTTAACTTTGCAATAACTTCATTATTTTCTTTGGATGCCCAGTCGAAAAAAGATGTGTTATCGGTTAACGGTTGTATTTGATGTCTGTTGTCGTTTACATCTGTCATGGTTTTTCCTTTTTACCCATTAAGATATGTATGTCTATTAAGACCACTTGTATATTAATAAATTATTCATATATCTAACTTCTTGTCTATCATGTAATACTTTTAAGACTGGAGAGGCATTTACCCCAGCACCTAAATTATCTGCCCCTGCACCAGTGAAATATAACCTATACCGATCTGCACCTCCAGTATTTACGTTATACGTTCCACCTTCCGCTTCGTCGTTTAAAGAAATATCAGTAGCACCATTTGGATGTCCCCACCCATCGCATATCTCTCCCTGACAAGCAGATACAGTTTCATAATTTGTGTTTAATCCTACAACAGTTGTTCCTGTGCCGGATGATTTTGGAACTGTCACATTATATTCAGTATCAGAGAGAATCCAATATTTTAATCCGTTTATTTGTGCTGGGGTGGTTGTTTCATCAAACAGTTCTGCAAGATACCATCCCGGATTAAATCTAATTTGAATATTACCTCCACTATCAGTAATAGAAACTTGTCTAGTCGCCCAAGATCCTGCTTGATTATAGGTGGAATCTGAAATAGCAAAGGGATAAAGAGGACAAACTCCGCGCCAACCCGGAGCAGATATAGCAAGAGTTCCAGATCCTGCTGATTCTCCGTCACCGATTCCTCTTGTAAAACCATCCAAATTCCTAGAACCAGATTCAACGAGACTATCCCACATACTCGAAACACTAGATGTTATCCAATTATGCATCATCGTAATTGTTAATGATTGTTGAAGATAAAATCTATCTTGAATTTCATTCAATTCTGCTGCTTGTAGGGGATAACCGGGACGAAAACCACTAAGAACATAATTACTAGGAGATCCCAGTTGTGGTGCCGTGTCCGATGGATTGATTTCATGCTGAGGCGTTCTCGATGAATACGGTGAATTAGAAAACGGCCAATGATTGTCCTTGTCGAATGGTTTCAGTTGATTTGGGGTAACAGCCATTATTTTATCTCCTTGTTATTCAGAAACATTTAGTCACTCTCATTCTAAGAATACTATTTTGACCATGTGGGGGCATATTGAAATTTAAGTTTGTACCTGTGTGAATTGCCTTTCCTGTATCGACTACCGGACTCAATTCAGCCGATGTTACTATATTATGAGTATCTGGATCTGCTTGATTTGTTATAAAAGAAAGTGAAAGCAATTCAGTCCTATCGTCGCCTACCTTTCTTCTTGCTCTTGGATATAATTCTAGATCCAGCCTAGTTGTCGGTGCTGCACTGTTTGGTATGATTGAAGAAATTTGCATTTCCCCCTTGGCAGCGCCTGCTTTAAAGGGAACCTGTACCTTTGATTTATCATTACTACTACCACTAATTTTACCTGCTTCCTCTGTGCCAAAAGATTCTCCGAAAGCATTCGCAGTTTGTCCCAGAAGTTTAGCAACCGTAATTTTATGAGTTGCTCTTTGGAAAGTAGCAATTCCTGTGGGGGTAGTTGATCCAATTGGTGTTACATTTCCACTCGAATCTACTTGTTTAGCATCCTTAGAAAATCCAAAGAAGTCAAAATGTGTTTGATTTGTGATATCCTTTACCTCATCTGTAGTCATTGAGATGTTGAACATCACACAATGTGCATTTAATATTTCTTGAGGATTTATAACATTGTCTACCTTTTCAAAATTCAAAGTAACCTTAGTTGAAAGATCAAGATCACCATCAATATTATTGAGTGCAGTTTTAGTATGATCAACATAACCTTCACCTCTGTTGATTATTGATATACCATGCACCATGTTGTTATTTGAACCATCTTTTGTTGTAAGTAACTTAATTTTTACAGATTCACCCGTGCTTGATCGTATTGATACTTCTGGGTTTTCTGATGATACCAATTTCTTCCTTCCAGTAACATCCTTTAGATCTATGGTAGCACTTAAAAGAGATCCATCTTTAACAAAAGAATTTAGATTTGCTTGAGTTTTTGCATTGTCCGCAGAACTCATATATTTTGAATCCCGAATAGTCGCAGTGCGATCCAATATAGGTTTGCTACACGGACATTTTGTTACTGAACATGGATGACAAGCACCAGTTGATCCAGTAGAACCAGCAATGAAAGAATAATCCAAATCTAATCTACCAGCGAGTTCAATGCATTCATAACATTTTGTGTTTAATGATTGATATAGATCTCCTGCGTCATAAGTTGCTCCTGATACATTATCTGTCCAAGGTCTTTTATGGAAAAAACAACAAGAACCGCATTCTGTTTTATTCTTCCCACAAAAACGACTAGCATTTGAATCATCACTCGCACTCTTAGATAAATCAACTCCGGGAATTTCAGGACCTAATACAGAATCACTAACAGCAGCAGGAACTGGAAGATATTTTTTTGTTAAAAATTGAGATAATTTCCAATCCACTTTATACAACACCAGCCAAGTATAACCATCTGGATAAGTTTTATATCCTTCGGTATGTGTTGGTGCATAAGAGGAAATTACTCTACCCCGAAGATCATATCTATTATCAATGTTATCACTGACACACAAATACACAGTTCTATTTGTTGTGTTATAAACATAACACTGTTCTTCACCACTCGGTTGTCCAGATGACTGATAATGAAAATAAGCCCTTTTTGTTTTATAATCATATCTAGGAACAACCATTTGAATTTCGCTGTTTTTAATTGTTCTGAAAAAAGTAGTGTGTTCAGAAACAGCACTTTGCACATCAGGAGAATCTAGATTAGCAGTTTTACTAACTTGACTACCATTATCCCCACCCAAGAACAAAGTGTAATAACCACCAGATTCAGTATTGAAATTTCTTACAAAACTGTCAGCGGCTTGTCTAGATAATGATTTAGAAATTGATGTTGCCATTTAAAGATAAATCCTATTTTACTGTACTCTATGTATACAAATCATTAACAACTCAGACTTTCTGTACAAGACGTTATTCCGTGATTTGGACTTGTGATTCCTACTGGTGGACAGAGGAAAAAGAATTGTCCGATTGGTATATCTCCAATTTGAGTTCCGTCATTTCCTGTGATACCATCAATTGTCCAGAAAGGATAGTGGTGGGTTGGAATTTCATTGACACTATAAGTTATTCCCGTCCATCTCCATGCCTCAGTAGATGGTCCATACGATGACTGTCCTGTAAACCCAGCAGCATCACTAGTGGGACCTCCATATGTAATTCCATTGATGGGATCAGACATATAATAAAATGTCGCAAATGTGCGACCTGCTTCATATGATAAACTTTTATAATATTCATCATATCCAGCAGTTGATCCAAATCCAGTTGCACCACAACCACTACATCCAGCAATTGAACTTAAGTCGTTCATTTTATACGGATAATAATTACCCAATATTGCATTTTCACAAATCACAACGTCAGTATCATCGGGTTGAGGAGGAATATAATCTGCTATCGTTCTTTCATAAATTACCTTTAACCCCGCAGGGTGTATTAAATTTTCATATACATTTTTATATAATGGATTTCCAAGTTGATCTGTATTATTACCTAGAGGAGTTGAAAGTAAATATGAATAATTTTGATACCAGTCACTATCCTGTATAATTGAATGATTTAAACGACTTCCAGAAAGATTTCCTAGATCTTCATATTCATATCCACGACTATATGTCTCTCCGGTTGCTACCCAACCAGAAAATCTACCACCATTCAAACGAAGAATGTATTTTTTGGGATAATCAATTTCAACATCATCACCTTCATCGCCACTTATGTTATATAAGACTCTAAAGAAATACCTAACTGCCTCTTCTGTGGTTTTTTTCTGGTAAAGATTTCGTCTAATATTTTTTATAAACTCTCTCGTATCCTCTGCAAGAACACCATAACATAAACTATTATCCACATCACCATCGCAACCACCATCATCACAACACGCAGGCCTGTCAGAAACTCCTACCATATCTGCTGGGAAATCTGAAGCATATGAGTAAACGTAATGGGAAAGTAAATCTGAAGGTATTTGATCAATATCAATTAAATTTTGAAATCCAACATCTAACAAATAACCACTATGTTCACTATAAAGCCAATCATAATAAGATTGAACAAAATTTACAAAGAAAGAATCCTCTGAAGAGTATCTGTCTCGAATCCACATAGGAATTTGATCCAGAATATCATAATTGCTTGATATTCCTTCTAAATCATGATATAAAGAATTGAATTCTGCATCTCTTTGTCGAGATTTGAATTCTTCGTTTACATTAGTCTTGTTGTTAAATAAAGATCCATAGAACATTAGAATTACTCAGGTGTTAAAGTTAAATTAAAATCTACATTTAATACAACATTATTTTTTGCTACAATTTCATTGGTATTTTTGGTTCGAACGATCAGATTAAAACTTTCATTAGAAAACGGATGTATTGTTACAATACCGTTTTCATAATCAACAGAACCTACCGCACCCAAAGATCTCTTTATACCACCATCATAATTGAATGCTCTTAGTAAATCACCTGAACTTTCAATAAATACGTTCTCCCCAAGAGTAGTGTTTCCTATTATCGTAGAGGTTATAGGAATTCCTTGCGATATATCTGAAGAAATTTCATTATAAAAAGAAACGACTGTGTTTGTTTCCGCTGGTTGTATTCTTTTTCTAACTCTAACGACAGTATCTGATAAATTGAAAGAAGAAAATGAAGGATCCAAAGACATTATCCCACTTAATGCCTGATTTAAATTAAAAGTATTCTCAAATTTTACTTGATTATGATTGTCATTTACATATTTTTCAATAATATTGACTAATTGATTTTCTGTTCTATTAGAAACACCTGATTTGTATAGTACATTCATATCAACAAAAGCAGTAATAGCAGAAGCGGGAACAAATTCAGGTAAAACACTAATGCACATCTTATCTCCCAATGCACCAATTGCAGTTTTTGCATCGTCAACTTCAATGTCACTACCTTCTTCATTTATTATTGAAACAAAAACCCTACCATAATGGGCAGGAATCATTTCTTCCCCTCCCCAAATTGAAGTTTTATCTGCATCGTATCCCAAAGCACCAAGAACAGATCTACAGTCGCTTTTTGTTACCGCTCTGTCTTGTGCTGCAAACCATTTTGGAGCGAAAAATTTAATTGAATCTAAATCGGGATTATCATTCCCTTCGGATGACATTTTTCGAGTAACAATGTCATGATTCGAACTTAAATTTTCTTCACTTTGATATAAATTTTGCAAAACAAAAGAACCAACATTGTTTCCTCTATCTCCGCTACTCACCAAATAAGTTATTTTTACAATATCACCCTCTTCGAGACTTGCCCCGCTCTGTGTAGTTGATCCTGATGCAGACATTCCACCAAATACAATATAAAAACCTAAATCACTTCTCTCTAACCAATACACTTTTGATGTGTTTGTAATATTAGAAGCAATATTCGAGGATAGAGTCCATTCGACAAAATCTCCTGATCCTCCTTGTTGAACTTCAACAGTAATTGTAGATATATCAATATCAAGTCCATTTAAAAATATTTTTTGACCCAAATCAGAATCAACATTTGTCTCGGTGACTATTAAATTTTTACCTTCATAAATATCAAGATTCGCATCTCCCTGATCATTTAATTCATAATCTTTAAGTGTGTAAAACACATATGAAGAACCGCTCTCATCCTTTCCAAGAAATGATGAATATTTTGGTATAGTGTTGTATGCTCCACCCTTATCTACTTTTATCTGTGCGATTGCAGAACTATACCCCGGAACAACGTAACCGAGAGGTTTGACAAGACTAATTAACGATTCTACTTTTTGTGCTGTATCTAAAAAGATTTCATTTGCTATCATATTAGCATAAAACCCATAGTAAAGAGTATTATATGACAGAATATCAAGTAAAGAATTGAGAGCAGAGCCTTCATAATTATAATCTTTTATTGCTGAAGAGGATGTGCTTTTTTCACTTTTTATAAAATCAATTATGCTCTGTTTGATCTCTTCGTGATCTAAATTTCCTAATTTAATATTAGCCATCTTTATTCCTCTATCTAATCTTCTGAATTGAAATTGACAATGAATCTGGTTGTGGGTTTTCTTCTGTAAGAGAAACAATGAAATAATGAAGAGTAATTGAAAGTGTATTAGAGTCTATTTCGTCATCATTCAATTCTATTGAATCAAAAAATGCTCTTGGTTCGTATGCATCCATATGTTCTTCTATATCTCTGCTTAAAATAGAAAGAAAAAGAACATCATTATTTTCGAATAATAAATCATGAAGTCCGACTCCGAAGTTCCTATCGAATTTTCTTTCTCCCTTTCGAGTTAATATTAAATTTCTTATAGACTGTCTTATTGAATTTGCTTCCTTTTTCAGAGAAACATCAGAAGTAAATTCATTTTTAGAAAAATCTATATCAAAATCAGAATTTTTTACTCTTAGAGACATTTAGTGTTACCTTTTATTGTATTTATACAATGTAATATGAGAGTTTAGCCTAAAATCTTACCAAATAATGTTGGTTCTGTTGATTCGTTGGGATCCACGGGATTGCTATCTCGAATTAACGTCAATCCCATCAAATGATTACTTGGAGAATCTATAACGTGATTTATTTCAGCAATCATCCACTTTCCAGATCCTCGTTTTTCTGAATATTTTTGATCCGTTTCTTGTGAATTTGTAATCTTAATTATATCTCCGGGTCTTCGAGAAAAATCACCAGCAACAACAGCGTTTGCAGTTTGTGATTTTATCAATGACATTTGAGCCATCCTGTAAAGAGGAGTATATTTAGGAGTATTCCAATAAGTAGAGTAAGTTCTCAAATATTCCATATATTCCTTAAATCTTGATCCTATGTTTGGACAATTGCAACTACTAATGTTATTGGGATCTTTCCATATACAACCCAACCATTCTTCTCCCAATTCAGATTCAATTAACTCACATTCTCTGATTGTCTTCTTAATGTCTTCTAATTCAGATGCTGTTGGTTTTGGTATTACTTCTCCTGCTTCATCTCTTGGTATCAACTCTTGCATGGGACAATTGCACCAAGGAAAATCATCTGGACATCCAGATTTACTCACAGGACCTTCTGGATTCGCACAGGAATGTCCCACACATTTTGAATACCCACCAGCACTTCCACCACTGTCCATCACAATAAATTGAGCAGCAAAGTTTCTATTAACTCCCAGTTGCTGGAACCAAGCATCGTCTCCCGCACCACCGTCAAGATCTTTATCCGGTTCTAGAACTCCATATTCCGAAGTGCCGCTCATATCATACTTCCATAAATCTTCTTCTGCAATAATAGGTCTTTGTAGTTGTTTTGCTTCGTGAACTGAATATAAAGCACTATATAAATTCCACAGATTCCTATAATAATTACCTGTCCAATACCCATAATAATAAGAATTAGTTCTTTCTGCTTCGTATTCTTCAAGAAGTTTACTGTATGATGGTAAATCGTTTACAAGAGCAACAGCCGACATAGCATTTGTTAAACTATTTTCATAATCTTCTGGTGATATGAGATGCAAGGAGTCTAATTCATCCATGATTTCTTGGAATCCTGCTCCGTATGCGTAGAAGTCTCGGGTACTGTAGTTGTACCCGTAATAATACGAATTATACGTCCCATAATAGTTGGACCAATGAGAATCCCGAGCAGAGTTCACACGGTCAACAAAAACATCATAATGACCAAAAGAATAATATCCCTGAGAATTCCATGATATTGCCTTTGTCCATCTGGTTATGGATCCTTCATCTTGTTTATTCATTCTATAAAGATCAAAAAGAGTTTTATTTTCCGCTCCATACCCCTCGAAAATGTTTCTAACATAATAAGGATATTCAGTTTCTTCCTCTACTGTTGGATATAAGGAAATTGTGTGGGTTTCTGGGTTTGTTGTTTTTATAGCAACATCAAAACCATACGGATCTTGCCCCAAAATGAAAAGATTAGTATCTTTTGCTCTAGGAAACGGCATCTTATTGATTAAAAGAATATAAGGAGCATAATATTCCGAACCGGCATCTTTTCCGTCTATACCATATGGAAATAACTCTAGCGAATCTTCTCCTATTGGACTTTCAAATTCAACTCTAACATAACTGTCCAACTCAAGAATTTTAAGAGGTACTGGTTTATCTGTTTCGACATCTATCGCATAAATGTCGGGATGATTAACGAAATTTTCGGGATCCCAGTCTACATTCATCTCTCCTGTAAATCTGTCAACAACGCCCCGAGGATGGATTATATTCATGAAACCATCCGGCATAGGTTCTGAACACTCAATATGCCATCCAAAGTTTGCATCATCCGCATATTGCTGCTGAAAGAAAGACCAACTTCCATGATTATGACAATTACCATTACTATGACAATGATAATAACCATATGATCGTCGTTCTATCCAATATTCACTCTGGCTTCGAAAATAAGCATTATCTCCACAATCTTGACAATATTTTCCATCATAGAAAGGATGATTACCTTCAAGAAGAGGATCTCTTTCTGGATCATTACCAAGATAAGCCAAATATGGCCATTCATTATCAAATTGTTCTTCGAGATAATTATATCTTCTTGCAAATACTTCATATCTACTTCCTCTGACTGGAAGTCTCTTTATGCTTTTTACATTAAATAAATTTCTCGGTAATTCGTCCTCAATGATAGTTGGCTGTTTTGACAAAGGAAATGCTTTTTTAGATGAAAAATCTTCATATAATTCTACCCATTTATTTTTCCTCACCGTCCATTGACCTCCAAATTCTTCCATTGCATTAACTTTTAATTGAAGGTTTTGATAAAGATTATCATACAATCCCTCTGCCCATGTTCTCAGACCAATATAATCCTGCGATTCAACCGGAACATTAAACCCACAAAATACTTCATACCTATATTCTGGGTCGGGAGGGAAGATGTCCGAGGATCTTCCAGCGGGCCAACCATCAAGATAGTGGTCGTACGCAGTATAACACCCATGAACATGTGCAGAAATACAACTTACTGTTCCACCATCAGTATACTGTCCTATAAAACATGGGCGAGATCCGGGATGGTAGTCATACCTCGTGGGGCCCCAGCGCCAATCGTAGGTGAACCCAACTGCATATGGGGAAAACTCACCACTCGCCCAATAGCCCCAAAAGATATCGTAACTGCTATTCCACTCGTTACCATCATTATCCCAATATCGTCCGCATGAACCACTCGTCATATTATTTAATATATTTTGAAATACTTGTGTTGTTGTCTGTTCATCATATTCATGTATTTCAAAGGCATATGTTAAATAGTTGCTAACATCCCCCCTTAAATAATAAAATTCTGCAATGGTTTGATTCCATACAGATTCCTCATCTTCAATATCATAACTGAGTTGAAGTCCACTCGATGGTAGTTCATCATTTTCTGAATCATAATTTACAACATCTGTAAATGAACCAGCAGCAGCAACAGGAAGTCCCCCTTCAACCTCTGCGGTAGAACCTCCACCAGAAAGACAACATATGGAACATTCATAGACTTCCCATTTCTCTTTGATATTTTTCATATCAATGTATTCTTGATATCTACTTTGCAGTTCACCTTTAATGTTTTCATGAATTGTTCGTTTTACATTAATATCCAATTCTGTTTGATCAAACATTGTTTGCCACAATTTATCTTGTTTGATGCTTGATAATTCTCCAAGAGGATCATGTTCCTTGGGATCGGGATCATTATATTGCTCTGAGAAATAACCATAAAAATCATAATTCTTTCTAGAGGAAATATTAAGATCAAAATCTTCTATGAATGAATCTGGGATCAGAGGATATTCTTCTATACTTTCCCATTTATCATAATCATCATGATAATTATATGAAATAATCTCACTGCTATGCATTGATGAAAAATCAATGTATTCGAAATACGGATCATCAAAAGATGGTTTTATTAATTCATAATATGACTTGTATGCTCCATTTTTCAAATGATGTAAATGACTTGCTTCAGAACCAAGGTGAAAGGCAAATAGTGCATTATTTTCTGCTTGAATCGTAACTTCATATTCAGCAACTGGTTTTTTTTGTTCGCTGATCAAAGAATCAATTGATCTGAATCTCCACCTTTTCATGTCCTGCCAAAAAAGGTAATTCACAGCATATGGATTATTCGCAGAAACTGCATTTTCTGCAAGATCATTCATCAATTGAATAAGAGAAGGAAACCCGACAGTTTTTGCCCAAGGATACATGTTTTGTTTAGACTTCAACCAAATTGAGTTTACAGTTTCCTCAATATCCATGTCTTCTTGTGCAGTGCTGAAATCATTTGCACTTGGATTGAAATATTTGTCAGCAAAAGTATCTACCAATCCATCATCACCGACTATTTTTCCATAAAAATCATTTTCCGAATAAGTCAATTGTTGATTATCAAGATAATAATATTCTGCGGAAGTAAACTCCAACGCCCACTTACTAATTATATTTCTACCCGGAGCAGCCCTCGTTTCAGTTGCAGCGACTTCATCACCCAATAACTTATAATCATGTATGTAAAAATCTATGACTTGATCAGAATTGTCAACACCGGGAGTTTCAATCTCTAAATGTAATATTTCATTTCCTGTAAAATTAAATTCTTGACCTATTGCAGATGGTTCCCGAATAGTTACACTACCGCTCAATGCTGGTTGGAACATTCCTTCTTTGATTACAAGGTTGTTAAATAAACTTCCCCCCTCCTCTGGAGTGGGGAATAGTGTGATTTTTGTTCCACTACTTGGTTTTTGTATTTCGAGTTTTCTGATCAGAACATCTGAATCAAAAACTGCTTCAGTTGAAGTTGCCATAATATATTCCTATGCAGTGAGTGTTATAATTGAGGTAGTTCCCCGAGCAATTTTACTTTGGATTAGTACTTTAAATTCATCGTATATTTTTCCAATTAGTCTTGGATGAACTAACTTTATTTTTCTTTTTTCAAATTCGTTTTCGTACATGTCATCTTCCACAGTTTTCACAATGAACCCAGTATCAAGAGTTTGGTTGTTTATATATTTATATAACATGGTGTCATCTATTTCTACCTCACTCACAACATCAGAACATAATCCTTTATTGCTGTTGATTGTTCTATATGGAATTTTTGTAGCATTTGGAGGACCACCGGGAATTGGACCACCCCCAGTAGCAGTGGTATATGGACTTATATTCCACGTTCCATATTTAAATTTTGATGCCCCAGTTGGAATGCTTGTAACTTTTTTTGCTATAAAACTCGTACTTCCAAAACCACATCCTGTTGCTGCTTGCACAAAGGGAAAACTAAATCCGTCTTGACCTTGTATTTTTCGAACAGCAAAAACTCTGTCCCCATCACTCAAAGAAAAATTAGGACCTTCTCTATTGACATTAATTCTCATTAACTCTCTATCGAAGGATTCTATCATTGCATAATTACCCTCTATACCAGTAACACCATCTGGACAATCATCACCGGAACAGAGATCTCCTCTAACAATGAAATCACCCTTCTTAAAATTTCTATTATCTTCTACAAAAATACTTTTACCATTAAGATAACCATCACTTAAAAATCTTCTTTGTACTTTAGACTGGCTCATAGGCCATTCTTTTTCTACATTAACAATATTATTCGACAACAGAACTACCCAAAACCACCTTGAATCTCCATATATTTTAAATGCAACATCATCTGGTGTTTCACCATCCTCTATAATATATTCGATGAAATTTCTCATATCGTTTCTGGTTTCTTCTGTGAACGCAACTCTTCTGAATAAATCAGTTACTTGTAACCTGACCTCCCCATCACCTCTATTGAAATTATAATCGAATTTTGGTAGATTTTTTAAATACATTTAAATCAGTTCTTTCCATGAGAAACTTTAGCGACAGAACGACTAGAGAGTTCACCCTTAAATGGTGATCTAACATTTGGTTCAAGTTCTTGATATTGTAATGTTAAAATTGTTGTGGTTGGACTTGGGTTGTTTCTATCACCAAAACCAAATGGACCTCCTGCACCAGTTTTATCAATTGATACTGATTGTAAGACTGATACTTGGGGACTCATATCCCATTGTCGTTGTCTAGATCCACTTATGGAGTTATAAACACCAATTCCCCAAAGAGGGGGGTGATACATTTTACTACTTCTCTCTATTGCAGCCTTTGGATATGCAAGTCTTTGAAATTCTTTACATATTTGATCTATATTGTCTGCTTCTTGTTGATCTTTTGGTGTCATTTCAAATGCATATTGAAAAGTTCTTAGTCCCGCACCTGAGAAAATTGCTTCGGTCAAATCTGCATCCACTCTTCCTAATTTTTCAGTCGCTGCTGTTGCAATATTATCAAAAAAACCAAGAGTCAAAAAAGATCCAATAGCATTTAATCCACCCTCTACTGCTCCACCAGCAAGATCTCGGAGGGTATGCATACCAAGAGAAGATTCTGGTGACTCTCCTTCTTGGTAATTTATACTATTGTTTGTATTCATGCGTTTTGGAAGGGCTAACCAAATATCAGCAGTAGAATCTTGTTCTAGACCAACTCTTTGAGCCCTCAAGTTTGCTTCGGAACTATAACCAAAGGACTTAAAGTTAATCCAGAGAGGGATTTCATCTGCTACGAAACTTGTAGGATATGCTAATGCTGCCATTTTATTCCTCTATTTAAGAACTCTTTACTATATATGATAGACGGAGAATTGTTGTGGCGTATAAAACAAAATATAATCCCAAAAATAAATCTAAGTATATAGGAAATCCATCGAAGATAATTTGTAGATCTCTTTGGGAAAGAAGGGTGTGTAAATATTTGGATGAAAATAAAAATATCATTCGATGGGGCAGCGAAGAAATAGCCATTCCTTACTATTCTCCCGTAGATAAGAGAGTACACAAGTACTATCCAGACTTCATCGTGGAGAAGAAGACACCAACTGGTGTAGAAACCTTAATAATTGAAGTAAAACCCAAAAAACAGACGGTAGAACCCGAAAGAAAGAAAAAGAAAAAATCAACATACATCAAGGAGTGTATGACGTATTCAGTAAATGAATCAAAATGGAAAGCCGCAAGAAAAGTATGCAAAGAAAAAGGCTGGAATTTTGTAATATTAACTGAAGATCATATCCTTCCTTAAAATAAATACTCTAAAGGGCATTCATATGGCAACAAACAACATACAAGAATTTCGAGACACATTTCTTAAACAAGGTATGCAAAGAGCATCACAGTTTAATGTTCAGATGCAAGGTCCGGGAATGTCATTGTTCGAATTTCAACCAGAATCAGTCACCGTTCCCGGTAGAGAACTTCAGATTTATCGAGATGAACTTTGGGGACCAGAAAGATCTATTCCCGTGAAGAGAACCTTCAATAGTGCAATCATCACAACCTTTGCAATGGATAGAGAATGGAAAGCAAAGGACTACATTGAAGAGTGGATGGATAAATTAGTCACCCCATATGCAGACGGAAACATGAGACAAAGTTACACAGACACGATAAAGAATTGCACTTTAAATATTGAAGCGATGAATAATGATGGGACAACAGCAAATGCTACAATCGTTGTAGTTGAACCATGGCCTCAAACTATAATGCCTCTCGACATGGGACATGCAATGTTCAATGACTATGTTAGAATGCAAGTGTCGTGGGCATACAGAAGATATGATTATTAATTTGACAAAGGAAAATGATTATGAATAAATTAGCGGCTCTGATTGCAGAGAAAACACCAATATATCCAGTTATAATTCCATCTACTGGAAAGAAAACAACATTTAGACCTTTCTTCGTAAAAGAAGAAAAGATTCTTCTAATGGCACAAGAGAGTCATAATGATACGGAAATTTTATTAGCAATAAAAGATATCATTGAATCTTGTGTTGAGGATGTGAAAGATGCACAAAATCTACCCCTATTCGATAT
>CEQV01012580.1_pt1 | contig 16050 bp, 11 predicted proteins | sample 530971 | NCBI WGS metagenome assembly CEQV01 (sample SAMEA2621173, study PRJEB7988) | marine metagenome | biome: marine biome (ENVO:00000447); feature: deep chlorophyll maximum layer (ENVO:xxxxxxxx); material: "saline water (ENVO:00002010), including plankton (ENVO:xxxxxxxx)" | depth 100 m
ACAAGTCACGTAGACCCATTATTCGATAATAGCACCCCAGCAGGAGCCAGTGAAGGCGACTTACTTGGTGTAACACCAACCGCCAACCTCTGAGGTTAGAAGGATGGCTTATTATCTCGGACGTGACGTACACGCCTCTATTACCACAGAGCACGAAATCTGTGGTATTAGAGTTAGTGGAGGAACAACATACGCAGATAATGTACTCTTTAGTGGATGCGCATCAGTTACAAATGGTGCTTTAGGTAGTGCTTCAAATATTATAACTTGTGACGCAGCTCATGGATTATCCGATGGTGACCCTGTCCAACTTATTATGGATGATGTTACTGCTTTAGTAGGAGCTAATTTCGATGCAGACGACACATATTATGCAATAGTTTCTAATATGAACGCCAATGGTAAAGAATTAGCATTAGCTGCAACACGTACAAATGCAGTGGGTTTTACAGATGCTACTATGGATTATAACAACGACCCTACTATAGAACATGATGGTGCTGTTACTATAACTGCAGGTATGTTAGTTGAAGGGAATGGTATACCTTTAAACGCTTATGTAGCAAGTGTAACTGACGGTGATACTTTTGAATTATCCGCTTCAACAACAGGTGGTAATTTGACTAACCAAACGTTAACATTTAGGACACCAATTGCTTTCGCTAACAATAACAATATAACCAAAGCAAATATAGTTAGAACCTTAAACGGTAATAGTGATACTGCCTTCGCTGAAGATAGTACACAGGGTACATTTATATTCAATAGAGAGTATCCTACATACGCAATAAACAATAGCACTGACATCGCAGAAATTGTAGCAGATAACACAGCTTCAAATGCTGTACCTTTACAGTATTCTAGTTCTACAGACAGAAATAGAATATCTGATTTGGTAGGAGTAGACGTAGCGTTGAACAAAGTTGATGAAGATATAGCTTACTTTGGACAAAGGACAGGATTAAAAGCTGAAATAAAACAAGGTATTGAAATTACATTCACTAGGAAAAAGTCAGATATGCGTTTTGCAGTGTTAGCAAACAGTGCTAGACATGGTTTGAGAAGTTATACTGACACCAATAAAACTGCACTTGATGTAGATGCTTCAACAGCAATCGGTAGTTCAACTATACCGACTGCAGGCACTGTAGTTATAGAAAAGGGTGACGTATCAGATGAAAGTTCTTTACACGCTATTAATCAAAACTATGGATATAGAGTTCATCTACAACTGAAATCTGGTGAAGAAGTTATAGCTATACGAAATGCATGCATTCAAGATTATAGTACTACTTTGACCGCTGATGGTGTCACAGAAGAATCTATTACTTTCTATTCTAATGTAGAACCTATATTTGATGATGCACCTTATGCAGTAGTAACAGGAGCATCAGACATATGAGCGAACATTATTTAGAAATATTTACAGCAGATAACAAATATATTATTAAAGATTCTGAAGGTAACGTCGTTTCTGACGAACCTTTAGCAAAAGAAGAAGCTAGGGCAGCAGTTGCTAAATTAAACAATGTAAAGGCACCCGTAGCAGAAAAGAAAAAGAAAGTTAAGAAATCTAAGAAGGTTAAGTCCGACGAAGAAGAATAACTAAAAGGAGAAAAAAAATGACAGAAGAAGAAAAGCAATACTGGAGTATAGACGAGCTCGTAGAAATGACAGAGTTAGTTCAAGAAGGCGAATTGGAATACATGAAAAAGATGGTTAAATTTCAATGGTGTGAATTAGCTGAATCTGAAGAACCTAAGATAAAGGTTCTAGATGATAAATTATCAGAAGACGAGAAGAACGAAGAATATATGCAAATGGGTAAACTTAGAACTAAATTAATGATGGAGAAGGCTGATAAAAAGAATCCTGATGGTCCATCTTTAGTATCCGTTTGGGATAAAATTCCAGCTACATTAAAGTATCAGATAACTAATACTATGATGGGAATACAACAAAACCCAAACGAGTAAACGCTCTAGGTAATTCGCCAGAAGCGGTATTCATATATATACCATTAATGAAAGGTCTCAACTTAAGTTGGGAAGAAATAAAGAAAATCCCTAGAGTGGAACTTGACGGTCTACTATTAGCTCTACAGAATTATGAAAATATCCATGCTTTTGATGGGTATGACGATAAGGATATAGCTCAGATGGCTAAAGATAAACCTGAAGTGACACGACAATACGCCCGTAGTAAGAAATTAAAACGTAAGTTTGAAATTAGGGCAGGGGTCAGAAAACCGGAAACGGTTAAGAAAACCTTACGTGAGGCACTACAACTATGATGTCAGGACTAACTATTAGGTCATACGTCAAAATGGCGTTTGACACTGGAAGCTATCAAAAGACGCAGCAAGATTATAACGCTGCGCTTGCTAGACTACAGAATGACGGTCTCAGGACAGTTGGTCAAGCAAATGCTCAATTAAAACAGCAGCATGCTAATTTTGTTAAAGATTTACAGAGGCAGAATAGAGCAGCAGATGCAGAGTTAGTGGCTCAAAATAAGATAACCTCGGATAAAATAGCAGCTCAATCTAAAAAGGCTGCGAATGCTAGAATACCCGGAATGGGCGATGTTAAATTCAGGAAGGATGGAGCAGTAGCTCAATATAAATGGAATGTTAAGAAGTATGAAGAAGCCTTAAATAAAATGAAATTAGCTAACGCTAGCTATGTAGCTAGTGCTAGAGCAATGGGTGGTAGGGCAGCTGTTACTAGTACTGGAATGCTTGATACGGGGGTATTCGCTTCTAACGATGCTGCAATGAGGAAAAGACTTATTGTTGCCCAAGCACATCGTGTTGAAACTAAAAAAGGCACTGAAGAATATATTCGTCAAAAAATAATATTAGATGATATGTGGGCAGTACATAAAGGTTTACTGACCAACGAACAAGTTCGAAACGGTGTTATAGCAACTAATACTAGATTAGAGCAGATGTCTTTATCTAATTTGAGAAGAGCTTTAGCTCAAAATAATGCTTTTTATAGAGAACAATTACAATTACAGATGCAAATTAATATGTCCTTACAAAGGATGAAAATGAACCTACAACAAGGATTAGTAGGAGCGTTAATGGTTAGTGCAATTGCATTAATGACATTCGGATTCAGGTTACAAGGAGTAGTTGATACATTCAAAGAGTTCGAAAAGGAATTAATGAATGCTCAATCTATTTTCCAGACTACCGATAAAATTTTATATGATTTATCAGACCAGATAGTTGAATTCGGTACACGTTATGGTATAGCCTTAACAGATGCCTCTGAAGGTTTATATACCTTAGCATCGGCAGGTCTATCTGCTAGTGAATCTCAAGAAGTATTACAAAATACTCTAAAATTATCTATGGCTGTACAAGGTGACCACGAGACAGTGGCTAAATTAACTACTCAAACAATCTTTGGTTTCGGTTTACAGATGAGTGATTCTGCAGAATTAACTGATAAATTTGCTCATGCTATTAACAAGTCTTTGATTGAATATCAGGATTTAGCAAGTGCTGTTAAGTTCGCTATGCCTTTCTTTATTACAACAGGGCAGAATATTGACCAGTTGTTAGGTTCTTTAGAGATACTAACTAACCGTGCATTAGAAGCAGGTATTGCAGGTCGTGGTTTGAGACAAGCACTTGCTGAGTTTGCTCAACACGCTGAAGATAACACTGCCGCTTTCCGTAAAATGGGTGTTGAAATATTAGATACAGAAGGTAATATGCTTTTATTGACTGATATAGCTAAAAACTTTCAAGTGGCAATGGGAGATATGGCTAATGATACAGAATTAATGACAACTTTACTCGAAGATTTGAATGTTCGTGGTGCTACCGCGTTTGTTCATTTAGTACAAAACGCTGATGAATTCCAACATGCAGTTGATGATTTAGCTAATTCTTCGGGTTCCGCAACTGCGATGGCAGAAATACAGCAACAATCTTTAGCTAATCAGATACAAGTTGTTAAAAATACTCTTATGGCTCCATTTTTGCTCTCCGATAGGATAGGTGCAGCTAATGGTACTATGAACGAGTTTGCGGTTACATTACATGACATGGTTGCTAATTTTGAAGCATTCTTTATAAAAACTATGCCTAATGGTACAAGAATATTAACAGAACAGGGTATAGCTGTAAGAGATATAGTTATTGCTGCTTTAGATGAACTTTCTGATTTGATGTCACGCTTATTAGTGGCATTTAGTTCAATGAACGGAGAAGGTAAATCCTTTAGAAATATATTACATGCTTTATTTTTACCGTTAAGGACGATAGTTAAAATATTTGGAGTGTTCGGAGAAGGTCTTATTGAAGCAATAATGCTGTTTAAGACAATGAATATGATTTTACCAGTGACTTCACTGAGGACTACAGCCCTTACGATGGCTACTGAAGGTCATATGTTATCTCAACTGCAATCTAACTTAGCATCGACTGCAGGTGTAGATTTATCAAAAAAGATGACGTTAGCTAAATTTGCAGAAGGAGTTCAAATTAATAGGAATATAGTAGCTAATCGGAAACAAACGTTAACTTATGCACAAGCCAATATGATGATGGCGGCATCGAATGTGGCGTTGTTCGCAGGTTTTATGTTGATGCAGCGTGGTGAACCTATTGTTAGGGCGTTAGGAATAGCTATGGTATTGCTAGCAGGCGCTATGATGGGAGTCGCCTTAGCTTCTGCACTAATAAGAGAAACTGTGGACCCAAGTGCAGTACCTAGATATCTTGCTGGAGCTGCTGCAGGTGGTGCCGCAATAATGGGTTTAACAACTTATGTGTTACAATCTGCGATGACTCCTCCTGACGATTTGGGAGGTTCGATGGGAAGTACTTATGATATGGGTGGTCGTATATATGATACTGGCGGTCTCGGAAATCGTCATTTCCCAATTATGGTAGAACCCGGAGAAACTATTACTTCTAAAACCCAGAACATGTTGGGTGGTGGAGGCATAACTTTAAATATAGGTGGCGACATAGTAACTAATGATGCGGATGACTTTGCTAATCGTATAGCAGAGGCATTACCGATAGCATTAAGACAGCAAAGTGATATAGGAGGAATTTAATGAGTACATTTACACCGAAAAGAAGTTCAACATCAGCAGCACATCGAAGTGGTGCTAGATTTAAAAAATCTCTTTCTTATGAAGAAGATGGTTTAGGTAGCTTTGTAAAAGATGGAGCTATATCTTCGTATTTTCCAGATATTTTTGATGGTCAGTTTACATTCTTTCCTAAAATGGAAGTAACTAGAGAAGAAATACCAAGTAATCTAGACGAAGGTACAGTACCTATAGGCACTACCCCTGCTTCTGTAAATTATCTATTACAATTTCCTACTGTGTCTCCCCCACAATTTGGTAGTGCAGATTTAGAATCTATAGATTTACATTTACATGTTGATAAGTTAAATTATCAATCCAAGACTTCTTTACCAGATATAGAAATTTATAAATTTAAAAAAGATTTACCACAAGTCGGAACATTTGGTAATATTAGATTACAAAACGGTTCCGATATATTGCCTGAAAGGATTGTATGTGGTTCGGCTAACATGGGTTCAGAAACGACATTATCTGAAAACTTTTCAGGTGGAACTGCAGCAGCAGCATCATCGATTGATATTCCTTCTTTATATTCTGGAGGTGCAGATGCCGAGCCAACTTATTATATGCTAATTGAAGATGCATGGAAATTGGATGAGTATGTCCGTGATAACGCTACTCAGGTTGTCTCAGGCGGTTCGAATGCAGATGATTTAGAAGAATATGATGATAGATATGGTGTTACTTGGCAAGGATATGGAAGAGTTGTTAGATTAATTCCTACTACTAGGTGGGACGGGTTTCAACATGGTGATTATAGAGTAGTTCCTTCAAAGGGTCAGAAACTACGCCGAGTTGACCCATCTTACGACCTTCGTGAATTTAATAGAAAGGCTGCAACTGATAATGATGCTATAGATGAATTTCATTATAATGCTATAAGGGTAAAGGGAGAAGTAGTGTCACTTGAATCATCGGAAGAGGGTGTTTATACAGCCCGTAGCCTTAAGAAGGCAGTGATTACTACTGATAATACATTCTTTGACCGAGTTCAGTATAATAATTTTGAGTATGGAGATACTGTAGACCCTCAGACTGGCGAAAAAGTATTAACATCTATATCTATACCTCATTTTTCTACTGAGGGTGGAGGAGGACAACGTTTGCGTTTGTTAAATACTATATTAAAATCAGATAATACTGGTACATATAATTGGGGTGATAATATTGGTCTTGATGATTTTGCTGGTTATTCTTCTATCATGTTGATGAAAAGAATACCTAAACCACTTAAGTTAGCAAAAAAGCAAGAACAATCTAGTAATAGTGGTGGCCAACAAGATGGTACTGATATGAATCAAATGAGAGTGAGAATTAAATTTTGTATACAACATATGACTAAATCTCATAACGCAGGAGATTGTACTGAACGAGTTACTGATTTAGAGAAGGGGGATAATATATTAAGGTCTATGGTTGTTATGTTTGCAACTAGACCTCCTTATGAAGGGGGTGAGACGCTTGGTTTTTATCTTAATAAGTTAAACACAGGTGCCGAAGCTTCAAGTTATAGTTCCTATCCCGGAGCTTCTTGGGACCATGACGGAGCTAATCCAACGCATATTACAGGGCTATCAACAGGTCACGGTATTCCAACTGGTGTGGCAATTAGGTGTGCTTCAGCTTCAGGTATTCCAGATGGTGCTACTGTTGCTTCTACTCATACCAATCATATCGTATTAGACCAAGATACTACTGCTTCAGCAACAAATGTGCAAATAATAGCAACAAGACATGCTGACTTTAACAATACAAATATTCTAGGAGCATCAGAGCGTGGTGATGGTACGTTTGGTAAAGGTTCATGGTATATTAATCAAGATAATTACAATGAAATAACAAGATACAATTTAGATGGTGCAGGCGCTGAGAAAATTAATAATTATAATGGTATAGCTATAATGAACCATACCCATAAGACTGGTAGTGGAATTACAATGGCAGAAGAACAATCTAATTCTGATAATCAACATGGCCGTTTTAGAATGTTTATGACTGGTGATGACAATTCAAGACGTAATTATTGGGATGGTGCTTATGAGTTCGACTCTGACCATCAAGATTTAGGAGTTACTGATTTTGCACCCACAATACTTAAAGGTACTAATGTTTCTCAGGAAAACCACCAACGGGTCGGTTCTACATTTACTGGTAATGCATTTTATAATGGTCCATGGAGTCATAATTATGTAAATTTAACCGATAGTTCAACTAGTAGAGGTATAGTTCAAGGCAGTTACTATTACTTAGATGCTTATATGAATGTAGATTCAGGACATATAACGTGGGTAGTTTCAGATATGGACAACATTGTTATAGCTTCTAGAAAACAGGCACATAGTGGTGGAGAATTAACAGGGATAACTACTGATGGTAACGACGTATACGGATTCCCATCTTATCTAACTATTTGGGTTAATAATGTAAGAGTGGGTAAACCCGGTAGAGGTACAGATAGGGGGGAACTAGTGGGTCAGAAGAAGGGATTTTTCTCTGAATACCAAGATTCCACTGTAGATATACTTATAGATTCTATAGAAGTAAAAGGGTTTGAAGCCAATATAAGTAATGCTTCTGTAACTCCTACAAATCTAAATCCGGGAAGAATAAAAGTTTCAGGTAATTTTAAAGAACCTATAGTAGATTTAGATAGTTTAGCAGTAGGTGAAACTATACCTGAAATTATGAGTAGTGGAAAAAGACTTACTACACCTTCATATATATCTTGGGGTACTCATACAGACGTATGGACTAATAAAACAAATTATATATACATGGGTGATTTTAGATGTACTTCACCTTCTGGGATAAATCCATTGGATAGTACTAAACGTATGAACATAGATAGTACATCAGCCGGGGGAAGAAACTCTGATGTAAGATTTTTTACATTTATAGATAATTCTGCTAGTACTCTTGGTTTTGACGCTGTCGATTTTGGTAAAGCAAGGGTTAATTATGGACCGAACTTAAATGACCATATAGACGTGGGAGTGGGACAAGATGCAAGTGTTGCGTTGAAAAACATGTATACAGATTCTTTTACTAAAAAGGGATTTTTTAGTATAAAAAACCCTACATTTTCAGCAGATGGTCGCAATGATACTGATGTTGATGGTGTCTTTGTAAAACGAGAAAATCCTATGTTTTCTACTAAAATCTTATCGTTTGATGCTGAGGCTGGAACTATTGAAGTAGCAAATCCTAGCGTAATAGCAGGTTTTGAAGATGATGAGTATATTATTTATAGAGCCGGTTATTCTTGGGATGCAGATGATGCGTCTTCTTATTATAGAACTGGTTTAAAGCTTAAAACTTCTCTATCATCTAAAATAGAATTAATAGCCCCTTCAGGTACTCAAGCTCCTAAATATAGTAGTACTACTGATAAATTATTATTACATGATAGTGTTTTACACGAATTATATATTTCTCCTTGGAAATATTGGTTAGTAGCTGAAGTATATAATAGAGATGAAACTAATGATAATGTATTACCTGATTTTAGTTATGGACATTCAGTCATGCTTGATGATTCAATTACACCTTCGACAATGGCTGAGAATTTAGGATTTACTTTCAACGAAACAAGATATAGTGATACTACTGTAGTCAGCAATAAATGGAAACATTTAAATGCCGGTAATCAGGGGTCTTTAATTGAAAAGAAAATGGATTATGGTTATGGAAATTATAATGACGATGAAGATGTTGCACCTGACTCTGAATCTGGTCTGGGTTATATACAAAAACAAGTTCCTTTAGAAGGAGAGAATATATTTGACTTAGGAGGTCTAGTAGATAGAGAACGAAGTAGATTAACATTACCTGAAGAAAATATAACATTATTTATAAAATCTTCTGATGAAGCAGCTGGCGGTTCTTCACTGATATCAACAAAACATATTGATACTTTAAGGACGCCTAAATTAACATATATTTATAAAGATACATTACCAAATATAACTTCTTTCAGTGTACAACCTTACGAAGAAGACCCGTTTTATCCTGAGCTTACTTGGGAAACTGATGATGAAGATTTATGGTATGGTTTTATTATTAAAGATAATGAAAATATTCCACATCAATACCATAAAGCTTGGCATGTCCCTTTAAATGAAAAACCAACAGGAGATAGTTCTAGTGGAATGGATTTTTATGAACATGGTTTAGAATCTTATGCTTATAATCATTATTATTGGGAATCTTCACCGGGAAGACCTAAAACCCACGTAAAAGGAGCATGGGCTAATAATAACTCAGATAATTTAACAACAAGTATAGAAGGTCTGGCAGGTAACTGTTTACAATTTAATGGTGAACGAGCAGATGATAAACAAAGAAAATTAACAATAGTGCCTTCAAATTTAGATGCTCAAATTACAAATGAGATGTCTTTAACTGTGCATTTCACTGTGGATAATTTAGCAACTATTGATGAACAAACAGGCGATAAGGCTTATTTGATATATATGTATACTTCAAGCAGTCACATGGTATCAATGTGGGTAGATAAAGATGGTAGAGTTAATGCTACATTAGCTACTGATGACCAATCAACTACAATTACACTGAAATCTAAATTTTCAATACCTGTAGGTAATAATATTCCAACTTGTGCCATTTTAACTGCTGACACTTCGCTTCTTACAGGTAATGTTAAATTATTTATTAATGGTATTTTAGAAGACCAGACAGGTAAAAAGACTACCGATGGTTCTAGTAAAAACTGGAAAACTGACCAGAACATTGAGGGTCGGGTTACTTACGCACACATAGGATTTGAACCTGCCTCCCCATCCAATAATAACAAAGATGCAAATGGTAAAAACTTTTTTAATGGTAAAATAGAAGAGATAGTAGTTCATAAAATGGCTATTTATCCTGTAGACCCTAAAGAGGGTAAAGCAATTATACATAAACCTATGGAGGAGTTTACTGAAGCTGAAATAGCAGCTGGTAGAACTAATAATTATAGGTTATTTATAAAAGATTATCATAATATAAGAGGAACAACAACAGAGGAGGTATCATCGACCAGTCAGATGGGAGTTAAAAAATCTGGACTTGGTCTTAAGACTGACGCATAAACATGGCAACAACAAATGTAGATAAAATAGCAACTAATTTTGTATTAAAAGTATATGAAACTAAAGCTTTAGCTGAAGAAGGGGATGAATTGAATGCTTTATATGTTTTTAATAATGGTATAGACGGTGATACTGCAGATGAATTAGTATCCAACGGTAGTCAATTTATAAGTGGTGTAACAACTGCTACAACTTCGAACAAATTGGTTCATGCTGGTGCTACTCCTGCTTATTTTGGAAGTAGATTAGTCGGAAAAATTGTAAAAAATACTACCGACAATACAGAAGCTGCTATAACTGCAGTTGATAGTTCTACTCAACTTTCATTAGATGCTGATATAATGGCAAGCGGAGAGTCATATCATATAGAATACCCCGGTGCCTTTTTTACATTCCAAAAATATTATTATAGGTTAGAATCTACTGACCCCGTTTTAGGTTTTATTATAGATTGGGATGACGGTGAAGATAATTCACCAGAGAAAGCTAACAGGCAAACTGTTAAATTAGATTCACCACAAACGTATGCAGTAGTTACACATACCTACACTACACATGGTATACATTATCCAATGATTAGAACCATTAATCCTCAAGGGTTTTATTCAAAATGGTATTTACCGTTTGATGCATTAGCTGCTGGTTTAAACTCTATTGAACCTCAAACATTATCAGCTTTACAAAATGATTTTTCTAAAATTTCTTTAGATAGTCAAACAAAACCTAGAATACCAGCGTTTGCCCCTGCTAATACACCGCCCGTAGGTGTTTTAAAATTAGATAGAAATATAGTATATTCGGGTATAGACAATAGTGCATTTAAGAATATAACTAACTCACTTGCTTATTGTTATGTAGAACGTTCTGGAGGGACTGAACTAACTGGTTTTTCTGATTCCTTAGAGGTAGTATGGGAAGATGACGATGGTAATATACAGAAAGATTTATTAGCAGCTCATTCAGATGCTTCAGATATAGCAGCAGCCCATAGTATTGGAACTGAAGGTAGTGTATATGTTAATCGTATATTAAGCGTTAAGATTGTTAAATTAAAAGAAAATATATCTGCATCAACTATAGGTGCAGACGAAAGAGTTAGAATACACGCTAAAGCTACTGGTTATGTAGCTGGTAGTAGTGCAGCTCCAAATACAGACCCTATTGTCACAATGGTTTCTTTAGGAAACCCATATATATCTTTAGATAGACCCGGATTCTCCGTCAATATAGATGGAAGTCAGAGCCAGACGTTGTGCTCTAATGTAGATATAGGTAACTATATCTTTGATACTGGTAAACTTATAGGTACAGCTACGGACGGTTCTGCAGGCTTAGGTTATGGTCCCGGCATGCCTGAACAGGTGTCAGATATTATAGGTTCTTCTTTAGGGACTAATTCATATACACAATCAGATAGTTCTTTACAAGTACATTATACATTAGCACCAAATAGTGCTGCTTTGGGTGCAGGTAGTGGTAATGTGATAGATAGTACCACTAAAAGAATATATGATGAAGAAAGATTAGTAAGATTACAAGTTATAGATAGTTCAGCCAACACAAGGCAAGACGCAAGTCGAACGTTTGGGGCTGGTGTAGATTCTGGTGCAGATACAGCAGAGGCTGTAGACGGTTCAGAAACAGCTATTGATGTAGACGACGGTACTAAATTTACAGTGGGAGATGTTATATCTAGAAGTGCTACTGTAGATAAAACCACTCATGAACAAATGTACGTTTCAAATGTAAGTTCTAACACACTTACAGTAGTAAGGCAATATAATGATTCAGTCGCAGATAGTGATATAGGTAATAATGCCGATTTATTTATATTAACTGATAATGGTCAGTTAGGAGATAATTGTACACATTCATTTATAGAACATTGGGAGCCTAGTGGGTATAGTGATAATATTGTAAGGCCACCATCTTTAAGAAGTAGAGCTCTTTTGATGTATGCAACTACTATAGATGATAGTGGTCAAGGAGCTTTAACATGGAAAACTGTTGATGAAGGTTATAGATATAACACTCGTGTACAGACTGAAGGTAGTAGCAATACTGGTGAAACTGGTTTGATTTTTGGAGGTGCAGTTGATGCAGATAGTGGTGAAACTAACGGTGTAGAACTTTCAGCTGAGGTAATGGGAGCAACTACAGTTAAGAGTCCTCAAAATTATCTATTGATGTGTAAAGATGAGAAGTTTAATAAAGTTCATCTAAGGATGAATAATAGTTTTGTAGGTACTGCTGAGTCTGATGAGTGTATATCTAATGCAGTATGGGACCCAAGTCGTGAAAAGACTAAATTAGTTTTATGGTACACTGCTAAAACATCACCGACAGCCACTACTTACGCTTGGAAACCTATAGCCTTTGAAGACGGGACAATTTGTAGAACATATGATGCTGGTGATACTGGGAATAATTCTCTAAGGTCTAGTGGTTCTATTGTATTTAATATGCCTAATGATTGGGTTAAAATAAAATCATCAGATTTAGCATGGGATAATGCTAATAAACCTTTATCTGATGAAGACGGTCCCGGTGGTACCGATGACCCCGCAGCTAAATGGACAGATGCAATGTATGGTTTATTATTGGGTATATCAGTACATAATGAATCTAGTTTAGCAAAATATAAATGTGTTAGTGTACAGTCTTATAATAATACCCATTCTCAACCAATTACTATTGTAGACCCTCATCATAAATCACTTAATGATATAGGTGTTTCACAGTCACTTTCATATAAAAGGGCTGGTACATACGTAAAGGTTAGTGATAGGATAGGTAGAACTGAATTAAGAAAGATAGGTGCCCAAGGAGGTTCTATTAGATTTGGTGGTGTGGAATTAGCGGGAAATTATAGCACCCAAAAGAAGTTAATAAATATATATCAGAGAGAAGGTACACCTGTTTATTATGACATACAAAGGGCCTCAACCTCTGGTGAATATATAAGATTTTTTGGTGTAATAACATCTATATCAGAAGATTACCCTGTTGGTATGCAACATCCTAAATTTGGTATAGAAATGTTAATTACTCATGTATGTGAATATGATTCTAATGGTGCTTGGATAGGTGGAGGATTAATGTCTCTAGGAGGAGAGCGTATAGATGTCACAGGCTTCTCTCCATAAGTGTAAATTATATATAGACAATAGGGAAATCACTTCCTTTGAAACTGCCAGAATTAATGATAGTGGAAATAATCAACTACAGAGTCTTAATGCTACCTTTACTGACCCTGATTTAGAGGATATGTCCCTTTTTAATAAAAAGGTTGAATTTTATTTAAATAATGGTTCTTCAGACGGAGTTCCCTTGTTTAGAGGTTTTATAAATGAATTTAAATCTACAGATAATAATATATCAATACAGGCTTTAGACCCAAGAGCATTAATGGTTGGTGATAGAATTACTCCAATTGTAATTGATGAAATGGATAATTATGATGGTTATACTGCTATACAATTTTTACAAAGTTATATAGATAATGAAATAAATAAAAATGAAACTTTAGTGAGTACAGAGTTTTTATCCGAAATGGATAGGCCTGTTTTTATGACTGATGTCAGAGGAGAGGTTAAACCCTATAGTAAAGTAGTAGATTTAATAAAGAATAAGGTGGATGACGAGACTAGTTCGGATAGAACTGATGTAAATCTAATATATGATTATTTTATAGATATAGTTCATGGTGGTACCGCGAGTGGACCGACCATAAGAAAAAGGAGAAGATTAGATGAAAACTATGATATGTTATTTAAATATGGAGATGGAATCATTAATCTGAACTATAAAGAGCGTGCTCCTCCATCATTTGCTTTAGGTACTGTCGAGTCTACAAAGGAACAAGTTATCCTAGAATACGGTAATGCTCCTATGGGAGTTAAAGGACTTAAAAATAAAAAAATAGCAGGAGAAAGTAGGGGTGAGGTACGAGAAAATTTATTATCTCATGTAATACTAGAACAGCAATACACTAAAGAAATAACAATAGAATCTTCTAAAGGTTATACTCTTGGTACTGGTAATATAATACATATAGATGTGCCTAAGTTAAATCTATACGGTAATTTTGCTATTACTGCTAAAAATGTATCTGTATCAAAAAGTAATATATCGTGCTCATTAAAATGTAACAACAAACCAGTATTACTATCGAAATATATTAACTAAGCCCCAGCAGTCCAAGCTACTGTGGTAATTTGAAAATTTTCATTGTTTACAGTAAATTTGGTTAAGTATGTATCAGTAAGCCTATCTACCAATGCGTCTAGTATACCATCGACTGTGCCAGAAGTACAAGTTATGGCTATAGTGTCATCACTAACGGATTCATTAGGTTGTGCGGGATTTCTAGCATAAACGGTTATAGCGGTTGCTGAAGTTACATAAATAGCGTTTATATTTTCAACTGGGTAAGCATGCTGGTCACTAGCACTGTCTTCAAATATTATCCATCTTGTCATTTTTTTACCTATACTGATGCTATAAATACTTCAACGTCTATAGCATTACCACCGGGATTAACTTGTAAACTTGCTATATCTGCCATGGTTCCAAAACTCGGACTAGTATCTGCTTCAGCTAACATTATATCATCTGGGTTTCCTAATATGTGGCTTTCACCTGCTCCTAGTTCTATTTGGTATAATGTTGCAGCACCAACCACAGCTAATTCTAAAGCATTAGTATCGTCAAGGTTAGTCACTCTTACATATTTCACGTCGTCAACATCAAATGCGTGAACAGAAGTGTGTACAGAAGCTGCAAAGGTAGCAACTGTGGTAGTCTGTGAAGCTGTACAAGATATTTGTCTTTTTGAAACCTGACCTATACTTGCAATATTTAAAGTATTCTTAGCTCCTTGGTCGTAACCCTTCAAGTTTATTTCTTCTTGAATAGTCACTGTCATAGTAGCTGCTTCTATAGTACTTGTCATAAATATATATAGTGTAGCCTAGTATATAAAGGTTTCCCTATAATTAATCTTTAAGTCTTCCATTATGTACTATTTTTTTATTTGAATCTGGGATTCCGCTAGCATTAGTCCTAATTGTAACAGTGCCGGTTGGTTGGTCTTCACCCTGTAAAGTGTGAATTGCATCTTTTCCCTTACCATCTACAGTTAATCCTGCAACCATACCTAACTTACGTCCGCCGTTTATTATATCTTTTTCAGATGTCACATTTATCTCCTGAACAAGCTATCTCTTGTTTACCCTGAGTATTGTCCTCAGTTTCGTAATTTGACAACTTGCTATAATCTATTACGGGGAGCGCCTTTATAAGCCTTTCGTAGGTATGGACGTCAATTTCCTCATATGGGGCTAATTTATAATGTCCACCATCATATGGTAAGAAAGATACACCATTAATTATATCCCAGTTTTTATATACCCAATTACCTACTTCAAACCATTCATCTTCTCTAACGTATACAGTCATACTAGCATTATGTTCACACCAATTATGTTGTAAATTTTTATAATGTTTTAATTGGTCTAAAGCAGTAACATCTTTACGTGTAATACAACCTTCTGGTGATTTCACTGGGAATTCTAAAACATACGTTGTTGCATTTTCTTCAGTTTGACCATTCTCTGGACTTGCCTTTATACCACTATCCCTCATTAATTTAAAAAGAGGGTCGCGTGCAGCTATCCTATACCTTCTAATGTAATATTCAGAATATCTTGGATGCACTCCAGATGCTGAATCTACAAGTTGTGATACAGTGCCGCTTGGTTTAACACAAGTGGTCGCTGCCGGCATTTTTGTTCCTAGTATCCCTGATGCTTTACGTGCTATGCGTATAACACGGCTT
>CEQV01011006.1_pt1 | contig 15954 bp, 9 predicted proteins | sample 530971 | NCBI WGS metagenome assembly CEQV01 (sample SAMEA2621173, study PRJEB7988) | marine metagenome | biome: marine biome (ENVO:00000447); feature: deep chlorophyll maximum layer (ENVO:xxxxxxxx); material: "saline water (ENVO:00002010), including plankton (ENVO:xxxxxxxx)" | depth 100 m
AGAAGCAGGTGCCTTAGATTTATTACTTGATGTTAATAAACTAAACCTTGTAAATCCTGGTCATGTTCTTGACAACCTAATGAATAAAAATGGGTAGAGTAACAGAGTTCGTTCATTTCATGAACAGGAAAGACATAGGTTTAGGTGTTAATCCACCCGAGCGGGATTATACACATTTTACGCCTTGGACTAAACATAAAAGATGGCGTTATGAATACCAAAAAATGCTCAGAGAACAAGAAAAAATAAAAGCAAAGGAGAAAAAATGAAATATGATAATCCATATTTACCAATAAGAAAAGTACCTTTAGAATTTGAAGGTATAAAATCATCAGCATTTTCTGTTCAAATGGAACATAAGCAAAACTGGAATGAGGTAGGTGTAGTAAGTAGTAAATATTTATTAATACCTAACGAAGAAGTAAAACAGTTAGCAGATGATATAGTGCAAGAGTCTACACTAGAATGGTCACCATTAAAAACATTCTTTGATGGTAGAAGATACTTTTATGGATTGCAATGCAATTCTATTAAAAAGGACGTTCAACAAGATGACCCAGTTGGAATAGGCTTAGGTTTTTGGAATAGTTATGATGGTAGTACAGCATTATCATTTAAACTATTTATAATAAGACTTGCATGTACTAATGGTATGCTAACTAGAGATTACTTTCAAAACTTTAGATTTAAACACGATAAATCATCTGAAGGTTATGAAAGGCAATTTGAACAAGCTGTTTCTATAATAAATAATTGCGGTGAAAAAGCAGAAGATGTTATAGAAGGAATGACACGATTAACTAAAGCACCTTTAATTAATACCTATGATTTAAAAGATATTAGACTTAGATTACCAAACATCCCTACAGGGAATTGGGGTAAAATGGTAGATAGATACTTAGACAAATATCAAGATAATATGGACAATCACTGGGGATTTCTTAATGCTGCTACTGATATATTGTGGCATTCAGACAAACCAACTGTGTCTAGCTTTCAACAAAATCAATATATAACTGACTCATTGTTGGACGGTGTGAGGTTATAGTAGGAGGAACAACGAAGAAAGGGATGTAAGTCGTCACGTGAATCGCTTTCCCTTTCTTTAAACTAGGAGAAATATGAAATACAGAAAAATGACAAATAAAGAACAAGATAATGCATTTAAGAATATAAATAAAAGCTTAGAATTTATATTTAACAAATTACAGAATATAGAGCATTACTTAACTAGTGTTAACAATGTAGTTGAAAATTATGTATTATTTAATAATGATAAGGAAGAATTTATAAAATATTTAAAGGAAAAACATGAAGAACAAAGCGAAAAGAATGGAAGTTCACAACAAGAGAGTGAAACTGATAAACAAAGCGACAAATAATGGTAAATGTTGGTGGTTACACCAATGGATAACAGGTAATATAAACTTTTATAGGAATATAGATTAAAATTATATTAAAAGCAGAGTAGAGAGCTGTACAATAAGTGTTCTGTCATGTCTTTTACTTATTGGTGGGTCCCTTATGCCTATTTCGCGAGAGCAGCCATGGGAGTGTTCATGGGTTAGTTATTCCCCCTTTCCTCTTCCTTATTGATACTCTGCTTTTAATTCTAATTTATTTTTCTTATATTATAATACGAGAAAAAGGAGATTAATTGAGTACAACTAAAAAAACTAAAGCACCTAAAGGCAAAGAAGCCATAGGTAGTAAACCAGAAAAAGCATTGAAAGATGTTTTTTTAGAAGAAGCAACTAATGTTAGACTAAGATTAAGTATTCTTGAGAAATCTGTAAAAACTATGGAGGATATTCTTTCTAAAGTAAGAGATAGGCTTGGATTATGAAATTTATATCTAAGAAATATATAAGAATGGCATTTAAAGATGCAGGTTTGCAGATTAATGAAGAAGCTGTTGATAAAATATCAGAATCTTTTAAAATCAAAGTATCAAGTTATACTTTAGTATCTAAAGATTTAGGTTATAAAAGAATAACTGAAGATAAAATACCAATAATACTAGGAGAGTATGATGCTGGCTAAAGAAATGTCTATTGAAGATAAGGCTAGAAATATAATCACCTTTGCTAGGTCTGTAAACGAAAAGAATGTTGACAAAGTAGTAAAAGCTTTATTAAATTTAATTGAGGAACAGACTTATGAAAACTTCATCCAAGAAGGGCAAAGGCAGAAGATTACAGAATTTTGTAAAAAATAAACTGTATGAATATTTCCCAACTCTCAGAGAAGGCGATATAAAAGGTGCTGTAATGGGAGAGTCTGGAGAAGATATTAAATTATCTCCAGCAGCTAAAGACTTAATACATTATAGCTTTGAATGTAAAAATCAAGAGAGGCTTAATGTGTGGTCTTCGTTAGAACAAGCTGAAACCAACAGTAATAGCAGAGTACCTGCATTGGTTTTTAAAAGAAACCGCTCAAAAACATACATTGCAATTGAATTAGAAGAATTTTTAAAACTTATAGGAGATAATAGTGCCAAAAAAGAAACCCCACATACCTAAGTATACAGATATATTTAAGAAAACAATAAATGTTTTAGGAACAGAAGTAAGCAGCCCTTATTTCAATGAATCATCAATATCTTATTATTTTGAACTATGTCTATTAAATAGAAATTACGAAGATTTGTCAGAAAAAAGACAAGAAGAGATATGTGATTTAACTAATATCTACTTTTTTGAAAATTTTAAACCTAGTGCTTAGATTAATAGCCCTTATAATAGGTATATTGATGTGTTTTGCAGACTTTTGGTCAGGCTTCTACTTCATTGTCGCATTACAGATAATGTTGTCTTATTACGACATATTTAACGATTAATTAGTTATCTAAAATATACTCTAACCCAGGCTCTAAACCAGCCCTGATACCTTTACCTATAAAATTCATACCACCAGTTACTGGTACTGACATATTTGTTATATGTCTTGCTAAGTCCCTCATTTCCCCAGTCATTGCTACTAATACCCCTAAAATAAAATCAAATCCTAAATTAGGTAAATATCCCATCATAGTTTTCCTTCCATAATACTGAAGAAAATTAACCCAGTCTTCTTCGTCAGGTTCATCCTCTCCTGTCAATCCACCCCATAACATAAATTTCAAACTTAAAGTCATAGGTAACATCATCCAACTCATAGCATCAGATGTTATCGAACGAGTTTGTTTAAATCCAACTATCCATTTTACCATATTCCTTGTTCCTGGTATTCTTAAGAAAGGTGACATTAAAACATCCCAAACTAAAGTTATAAATCCTGTTAAAGCAAATAAGTTTCTAACTTGTGCTACAGCAGGATTAACAGTTCTTTGTTTTCTATGCCTACCTGTAGCGTAATGTGCATAAACCCAAGGAGTCATAGCTCCACCAGGTAAACCAGCCTCATAAATTAACTTCAATACAGCTTTTATGTCAAAATGCTTTAAAAATGTTCCTTGACCTAAAATCTTCTTATCACTCTTCATACTATAATAAGCTTCTTTTATTACTCTAAAGTGCCTTCCTGTCTGTTGTTGGGAAAAATATTTAAACTTACCCATCAAATTTCCTAATCCATTCCAATTCATTTGTCCTACATCTTGTGAAGATAATCCAAAATTAGTAAAGTTAGAAAAATTAACTCCAAAATCAAGAGCTTTATCAATCATCTCAGGGTCAGTATATTGCCACCAATTTGCAGAAGTATGTCCAGGTAATAAGTTTTGTTTTTGCATTCTATTCAAACCTATGATAAAGGATATTGTTCTTACAAACGCTTCCCCATCACTCATAACAAACCATTTATTACCTTTAATCATATCACTATATGTTTTTACAATATTTTGAATAGGCATTTTAATTAAAGCACCTGGTTTCTTAATCCAAGGTAATTTCTTAATGCCTTTAAAATCTAACATTTTATTAAATTCTAATTCCTTAGTAATAGCCCATTGAACAAGTCTATTTGTCCAGTATTTTGTTCTATCTTTTCTAAGTTCCATTTGTTTTTCTTTTATTTCACTAATATTTTTAATTTCAATATCTTTTGCTTTCATAAAAGAGCTTGAATTAGAAAGAATATTTGAAACATTATCAGTAAATATCTTTTGAGCATCTGCTAATGATGTTCCCTTCTTAATAAGATTGTGATACATAACCATTTCATGCAATATAGCATCTGCTGTTTTATTTTCAACTTGAGCTTTTAATAAACCATTAACTTGAGCTCTACTAAAGAACTCATTAAAACTTGTAATACCAGAATCACCCACCATTTGCTCAATCAATTCATTTCTTTTGCCTAACAATATAGGCTTATTATCCTCACCTAAAATAAGTTGACCAGTTTTTTCATCTATTCGATATTCTAAAGTATCGTCACTTAATATATTCCAAGCACTCATTAGTTGGTCCATACCATAATCTGAAACATTCTGATAAGCACCACTTACATTAGTAAGAGCTGTACTTATCTCACTTAGAAAACTACCTGATAAAAAACTACCAACACTACGCATTGATTGGTTTACTTGTCCTGGACTTCTTTTTACTTTATGCACACCTGGTATTAGGTTAATTCCTTTATTAAAAAAATTAACTACATTAGTTACGCCTTCAGTTGTAATTCCACCTGGACCTCTTAAATCATCTGGAGCAAATGGTACTTTATATAAATTAACTGCTGTCTCTATCAAAACATCTCTTGTATTGTCATTATCAGCTTTAAACGCTAATCTCATAGATTCTAGCAAATGCCCTGTCAATATATTTCTTTCTACTGTAGACATTATTTGTCTTAAATAATCATTATAAACAGCCTTTTCAGCTCTTGTATGTCTAATATCATATGCATTACTTATTCTTTTAGCATACTTATTGTGACTTGCGAAAGGTATAACTATATCATTTTGTTGGTCATAACCATACTGTCCATTATAACCTTCTTTTTGTCCTTCTAAAGCACGAATACCAGCCTGTAAGCCAGTGATTTGTTTGTCTAAATTTTTCTTACCCTCTACACTTAATTTGTTAAACTTATTGGGATTATCCATAATTCTCATCAAACTTAATGTTTTTAATCTCATTCTTTCTAAAGTACTATCAATCATAAATGTAAAGTTATCTTTATTATATCTTATTGGCCAGTGATTACTTCTTTTTTCAGCAGTAGCTCCTGATTCAAGAACAAACTCATCGTTTATATTCATACCGAAGATATTTTTAAACCTTTTAATCATTTCTACTTCATCATCAGGTAGATTAGGTATAACCTTTTTAGCTAACTTACCACCTAAAAATATAGCTCTTAATTGTTTGGTAGTATATTTATCATTAAACATTTTAGACATCTTCTCTAATAAAAAGTCAACAGATTTTTTCATTTCCATTTCCATATATTCGAAAGCAGCATCATCTATTTTTCTTCCTTCTTCAGCATAATGAAAAAACTTACCTTTTTGTGAATCATTTAATTCTAAATACCAATCTCCCTTTTGTCCTTCAGGAGGAGTATATTCTTTTAAAGGTACAGGTTCGTGGAAAGAATATCTTACTTCATTAGTTTTTGGATAAAATTCAAATTGACCTTCAATATCATTACCTTCATTATCTTTTTTGTTTATCGGTCTCCAATCGCTATATATCATAAATTGTTTGGTTTGCTCATCATAATAAATCCATCCCATCATATATCTATGAAATAATGCATCTGCTCTATCTTTAGCATCCAAAATTCTTCTACCATCTATTGTGTTAGTATAAAAACCATTAATATTAACAATCTCGGTAATACCATCAAGAACTTGCTGCATATTCATTGAAAGCCTTTTGTCATCTCCAGTTTTATAGCCCAATATTCTATTTAATTTTTTGTGGTTTGAGAAAAATAACTCAATTCTAGCACCAGTGTTAGTAGCATATTTTGCAACCTTTGTTGCTATATTGTAATAAGAGCCAGTTGGGTCAGCTAATCCAACCTGCTTAGGTGTTTTAATCTGCCTTATAAGACCACCAAAATTTCCTGTAATAAGTCCTGTTTTTGTAACAGCTCCTGCCATATCTAATACAGCTTGCATAATAATCTTTGTTGTCCCTTCGCTCATTGCAGCAATATCAATTTTACCATCTATAAAATAAGTATCTCTATCAATATGTTGTTTAATAAAATCATTAGCCATTAGTTTTATTCCAGGATTAGCACTAATTACAGCATGTATTATAGCTGCTCTTGCTTTTCTTATATTTTTCTTACCATACATTTTATCAAAAGTTTCGTCAAGTACTTCACCAGGAATTAATTGCCCTGCTGAATAATCTGCAGCTAAGTATTCTCCAACAGGAGTAGATTCATCTACAATTAACATATCTGCTATAGCATTTAAATCTTTTATTTCTTGAGTATCTTTTATAATCTCTTTGTTAGCTCTATTTATTTTGCATGTTTCACTCATTATTTACATCCTTTATCTACCATATTAAGTGGCTCATATTCCATTTTTCTTGCTTTACCAACAACTTCTGACCTTAATGCATTAGCTTCTAAGTTATATTTATCATAAAAAGCTTTCATAAAACTAGGCTCTAAAGTAGTTTCTGCCCAAGAGTTTTTATTTACAGTAGGTATACTCCCAGCAAAGTTAGCAGAAGTAACAATTTCACCTCTAACATTTTCAAGTGGAAATCCTTGCATAAAATGATAAGTAGCAGCAACTCTAGCTACATTACTTAAACCATCATAAACCTTACTCCACTTTATAGTATGTTGCTCAAAGTCTCTAGTATCTTGAGTTCTAGAACCTACAACCTTCGTTTTGTTTAAAATACTATAATAATCTGAACCCATATTTTCAGCATATTCAATACCTTTTTCAATTTCAGAATCTCTGTACTTAGTTTCAGTTATATCTTTCCCATCTTTCATTAATGCTCTATTGAAAAAGTCTTTTCTTTTTAAAGTCATATATTCCATAGCTAAGTTGTGAGCATTTCTATGAACATTGACAGAAACTTGTTGAGTACTTCTTGGACTTTTGTCTAATTTGTGATGATAAACTATATCATTATAAACTTTTGCAGGTGCGGTAGCTATAAGTTCATCTATAGCCATTGGCTGTTCATCTACTTGAGTTATACTCATTTTAGTAGTAGGAGCAAATATAATGGTACCTTGAGCATTTTGAACATTCTTTAGAGTTCTTGGTCCCCATCTTTCGGAAGTATGTTCTACTAAACCAAAACTTTCAAGAAACATTTTATCGTAAATTGGAGCCGAATCAATACTTTTTTGTCTCTTAAATCCTTTAGGTGCTGTTCCTCCTGTCTTATAACCCATTTCTTTTCCAACCTCAAGACCCCAAATATCAGGACCATATTGTCCTCCACTTATTATTATTCCATCTTGATTAAAATTCTCTAAGCCTTTCTTTAATATGTTTTTAACATCAGTTTCTACCATACCTTGTCTTGAACCTGCTATATTAATAGATGTTAAATTATTACGCGCTATCCAATCAGATAGTTCTTCAGCTGTTGGGTTGACAATTACAGCTTTATTATTACCTTTTTGTATTTCCTGTAAAACATACCTATAAGTTAATCTAGAACCAGTAGTTTGAATAAAAGCTGATTTAGTATATATACTTTCTGAACCTCTTATATCATCGATATTTTTAAAATCAACTTGCAATCCAAAATCATTCATTAATTCACTTCTATATTCAACAAACTCTAAGTACTCTTGACTAGCCTGTAATAGGGTCGTAGATTTTAATCTGTTCCTAGTTCTATTTAAACCACTTCTTATTCTTGCTGCCTTTTTAAAATTGCTTGAAAGGTGTTTTTTGATTAGCAGGTAATGTTCAAAAGATATAGGTTTTTTTGTATCAGCATATTCAAAGACTTTGTATAATACTTTATCTCCTCCAGATATAGCAGTGTCTTCCGATATTAAATAAGGTCTAAAATCCCACTCATCTAAAAGACCAAATTTAGCATTATCCATAGCTGCTTGAGCCCATATTCTCATATAAGTTTCTATATCACCTTCCCATGCACCTTTTTTACCCTTGTAAGTACCTTGTTTATGCTGAACTTTTTCATTAGGTTGTTTTATTCTGATAACTCTTCCATCAATTTTTAAATCTTCCATTACAGAAACAAATGTACCATAAGTAGATTGAACATTTACTAACTCACCTATAGCACTATAACCAGCACTAAATGCATATATTAAATCATTTCTACCATCTGTAGATAGTATAGAATGACCTTTAGAATCTTTATGGACCCAATCAGGTAATGAAATAGCTTCTACTTTTACATCACTATAGAAATCTCTAAATGCCATTGTTACATTATCGTTTGCAGAATTGTCTCCCATTAATTCAATGTGTGCAGTATCTCCATCTCCATCAGCCTCTAATTTAACTTTTACATCTATATAGTTTAAATCTACTAAACCTCTACCATTATGCATTGAAACAACTCTAGCCATATATACTCCACCCTTGTTATTAACAGGGTATCTTGATACTTGTACATAGATAGGATTTTCTTTTAACCACTTATTTACAGATTCTATACCCTGTTTATAAGCATTATTTCCAGTTTTTTCTTTATACAATCTTCTTATAAATTTAGAGCTTCTAAAAGATAACGAAACTTCACCTTCATTTAATTGCCCTGTAACATCTCCTCTTATCTCAAAAACTCCACCATCAGAGAACTCAAGTTTCATTTCAGGTTCAAGTTTCTTTGTAAAAAGCATTACATCATTTTTTGCATAAGTAGTAGGGTGTATACCTGAGTTTAATTCTATGTGCCCATAAGCGTAAGGCATCCAATTTTCAGCGTCTGACATATTTTCTTCATTATACCAATTTTGCATAAGTTGTGGGATAGATTTATTATCATTTGGAATACCAAGCATATAAGCCTGTTTCAATCCTCTTATCATTTTTTTGTAATAATTATTATAAAACACTTCTCTAATAGCAGGGTCGTGTATATAATTATAAACTTGAATACCATGGCCTACTCCATCTGTATCTTTATCATCATACTTAGTAAAGCCTATACTAGTCCCAGGTAATATTAAAGAGTTGTCATTAACATCAAATAAACCACCTATTTTAGCTTCATCTTTAGTCACAACCATATCAACATATTTACCATCAGCATCATAAATGTTTCTATTTTCATCTATTGTAAATAAAACCTTTTTAGTTTTTTTGTCTCTAATAACAAAGTTTGCTTTAGGTATAACATGCTCGTGTTTTATAGCAACTATATCCTTACCTTCTTTATGATATATAACAGTCTTAGCCTTGTTTGCTTGATATAGTCCGTGAGATGTTTCAAAATTATTAAACATACCTTGAGAGGTTAATGAGTTTCCATCTAATATATATACATCACCTAATCCTTTAATATTTCTAACTGCAGAAGTTACCCAGCTTCCATCTTTAGCGGCAAATTCTACATTATTGTAATCAAATCTATCAACCCTAAAAGAAGGCATCATTTGACTTACAGTAACTGGCGTAAATGGGATTTTGAGCCTGTCGTAAACATTCGTGCCTCCTTTAGGGTCGTTTAAATAATAAGGATAAATTTCCTTTACAGCTTTATGAACTGCTATATTTTCTGCAACTTCTTGCTTGCTCCCACTTATTAATGTATTTATTTTTGCAACAGCAGTTAATCTTATATTCTCAGCAACATCTTTACCATCATCTTTTATATATCCCTCAAGTTCTTCATTAGCAAAATAAGCTAAAGCATCTTCTGCATCTTTTTTATCTTCTTCAGTAACATCTACAATATACAACATTCCTCCATCACCTCTTGCAAATGCAATGGCCTTATCTGCTTTTCTTAATTTTTTAGTAAAACCTTCTAAAAATTCTTGTGTATACTTTTCAAAAGTTTGTCCAAATATAGGTATAGGTTTTAACTGTTTCCCTTTTTCTGTTTGAACTTCTTTTTTAATAAGCTCACCTTGAGCATTTCTTACAAAGCCTTGATTTTCATATATATCGCTATCACTTAACACATAGTAAATTCTTTCATCATCTTTGTAATTCATTTCATATAATGTGTTTTTTTCAAATGTATTGTGAGTTTGTCCTGTATGTGGATTTTCTGGTCCTTTTAAATCAATCTTAACATTTTTAAGTTTCATTACTGAACTTTCTGGTGTTTTCACAAGATACTTAGTAATAAATAAGTTATTTTTTTGATTTCTCGTACCAACTTGTTTACCATCAACTAAAACAATCTCACCGTTTGTTGCAACACTTGAATTAACCCTATTGTAATGTTTAATCAATTCTCTTAAATTCTCATTAGTAAAATAACTGCTTCTTTTATTTAATTTTCTTGCAACAAATTCTACCCAAGTATCAAACCTGTCTTTATGCGTCCCTAATTTATCATTTTCAAAGTGAATTTTAGCTTCAAAATTAATATCTCTAACTGCAGCTGCTGTAATATATATACCTAATCCACCAAACACCATCTTATCATCTATTGATAATTCTTTTTCATCTGTTCCTTTTCTTTTAATAGTATACATATCGTGAAATTCTTGGTCATTAGCCCAACTAACAACTCTACTGTCCATATCTTTATTGTTCATCCATCTTTTATAATCAGGGTCACTTTTTGCTGAATAGCCCATTCTTTCGTACTTTGCATGATTTTTATTAAACCATCTTTCAAATTCGCCCAATAACTGAGTAGGAAGATTTTCTAGCATACTTGCTCTAAATTTATTTATTTCTGCTTTTCCTCCAGATTTTCTTTCTTCTTCAGGTAATCTCTGAACTTCTTCCCATGCAGTAGTGAATGCAGCATGTATTTCTTGAACTTTTTCTGTTCTAACAGATAAATCTCCCAGCTCTATAGCTCTTTGCAGTTTTCTGTTAACTTGCATTCTTGTGTGAGGTATAGTCTTTTTATTATTTTCACCATCTAATAGTTTCTGATGTCTTTCCCATCCTTGACCAGTAATTTTATCTTGGTTTTTAATTTTAACTTGATAGTAAGTATCGACAGCTCCAGGAGGAATGACTTTTCTTATAGAAAGTCCCAATTTTTTTTGATTCTTTAAAACTTTGCTCATACCTTGAGTATACCATATACCAGCAGATGGAGCATATATTTTAGGCATACCATCATTATCTAATTTAATAAGATTATCTTTTGTTAATTGAACTTGCCCAATTCTACCATTATTGTTATATATATCGTATTCCATAGCTAAAAATGCTTCAAAAGGACTTTTTTCAAATAGACCTTTTATTACATCAACTTTATTACTAACAAAAAAAGTATGCCCTTTTCGTCCAGACATATTTTTTAATTTGCCTCCTGTTGTTGTTTCATAATTTTTTATTGCATCACTTACAATTTTTTTCATATTAGTCATATCAAATAGATTTTCAAAAATATACTTTCCATTTTCTTGTTTAAAAAGACTTGCTAACAAACCATTATAAACAATTCCTCTTGGAGTTTTAGAAAATACTATTGGCGTATTTGTTTTTTCTGCTTCATTCAAAATTGACCCTTCAACTGTATTTGCTTTATTTAAAGAACCGTAATCTCTATTAGTTGTTGAAATAGCTTCTTTAAACCACATTGCAAGAGACCCTTTTTTAAGGTCATTTATCATTTTTTCGGTAAGATGTTCAGTAGGGTTTAATTCTATATATTTAGCAACAAAAGCATTAAGCCCTAACTTATTTCTTAACTTTGAATCTAAAATTGTCTTATTTAAAAAAGGAGAAAACATATCCCATGCTGCTTGAATTTCATCGTTGTATATCCTACCAGCTCCTTTATTACCTTGAATATTAGCATTAGAAGCACCATCCGCAATATAAATATTTCCATTTTTTTGAACAGCTGAACTAGAATGAATAATTGAATGGATAATATTATTTAAGAACCATTTATTATTTTCTTTAATACCTATATCTACAATATGAGAAAGCAAAGGAGTCTCTTCGGTTTTTGCAGCTTTGTCGGATTGTTTAAAAGTTAATGCAGATATTAATGCAGGTAAATGCAATCTATTATATCTATCAGTATAATGCTCAAAACTAGCACTTATCATTGAATTTAATAATTTATTAAAAGGCTTTTTACTTGCATCATTTTCTTGTAATGTTCTGAATAAGCTAAAATTATCACGCATTTTTTTAGTGTTAAACTCACTTTCTTTCAAGCCTTCTAATCCAGAAAGAATTACATTTTCAGACCTTTTGATACCCCTTTTTAAATTATCATACAAATTAGCTTCAGAACTCTCATCATAAACATTAAATGATTGTTCTTGATATGCTGATTCGTCAATTGCTGTAATAAGTGTGCCACTATTTATTTTATTGTAACTATTTATATTATTGTAACTATCACTTATCTTGGCATTATCACTTGGCGCAAATACAGAGCTGTTAAAATATTTTACTAATTTAGCTCTATCTGATAATTTGCTAACTCCAGCATGGTTAGGTCCAGTATTAGAATAAACACCGTAAGTAGCCTGTGGGTTTATTCTAGGAACACCCATAGGATTAACATCAGCACTCATAAATACTTTATTCCCCTCAAAACCTTGACCAAGAGCGTTAAATAATTCTGAACGAAAATGCGAGGCAGCATCACCTATAAGTCTGGATAAAACAAATAATTCTAAAGAGTCTGCTCCTAAAGAATCTAAAGTAGAGGAATATTTTTTAACGATATTTTTAAAAGTACTATCTTCAAGAAGTTCTGCAAAATAACCTTTTATATTATATCCTGGCTGAACAATAAAGTCATCTGTTCCTGGACTAAAACTTTCTATTGGTTTTTTAACAGTAAAATTAAGATAAAAAGCATCATATATTTGTTTTTCAATAATCATAGTAACAAAATTTTGTGTCATAATTGTAGATTTATTATCAGAATAGTGCTTAATATCTTTAAAGAACCTTTCTGATACACTCTCAGCAAGTCCAAAATCATCATAGGCCATTGCAGGAGTCATAGAGCCACGTTTTAGAGCGTATTTTGTAAATAACCCCTCCAAATCCTGTTTATAACTTAAAAATCCCTTCATCAATTTTTTGTGTAACGAATTATCAAAATTACTTATCTTAACAGATTGTTTAATCATTTCTTCAGTATTTGTATAACCAGTTAAAGGAACTCTTTTCGTATAAATCTGTCCATCGGTATTATTTATGGTAATTCTTCTTATATCACTTAGTGCTTTATGAACGTTTGTTGCAAAGTTTAATCTTGATACTTTAGTTTTTGAATCAATATCAACCGTTTCAGAATCTTTTGTTCTTCCAAACACATTATATAATCCTATATTTTGTACTGAAATGTTATATTGAGAATCTTTTATTCTTGCCTCTAATTTTTTCATATAACCTAAATCAAACATTGCATCAGTAGTTTCTTGAGGCATATTAAACTTAAATATAACTTTACCCTGAAGAATTTCATTAATAAAATTTAAGCCTATATTTATAACATCATCTTCAGCTTTTAGATAATCGTTTTGTGTTGCTTCTGGATTTTTTTCTAAATTTCTGAGTGTACTTATCTTATCTAAAAAATCTATTTTGTCTACACCTATATTAAATGCTTCATTTAACATCGTCTCAAAAATAGACACAGCCCATGTCCCAGAAGGTGTATCGTTAGTTCTACGATTTTGAAAAGCTTTATCTTGCATAAATATATTCTGATATACTGATGCACTACCATTTTTTTCACCTAACTTTATAGTGTCATCATCTTTTTGGTCAGGCATATTAAATTTAAGTTTTTTTATTCTTGCTCCATGAATTACAGAAACCTCAAAAGTAGGCATAACTGTTTTACCAGTTTTGTAGTAAAACTCTTCACGAGGTATAGACATTAACCAAATATCATCAAAATTATTTTTCATTTCTCTTAAAATGTTATCTAAAGCTGGCCTTACAAGACCGCCCTGTCCGCTATAACCATGATTTTCAGTATAAGTCATATGTGTAGCAGACATGCCTTCTAATAGATTATGAAAAAATTCTCCAAAAAAATATCTAGGGTCAACAGTAGTTAAAAGTTTTTCATAAGATGCATTGTCTACATAACCATTTTTGTATATAACTTTTCTTAAAAAGTCCTTATCAAACATAAGTGAATTAAATACATTTGCAGTAGGTTCATAACGATTTAAATATGCAGTTACTTTCTCCATATTATCTCTTACATAATCTAAAATATCTGTTTGATATTCATGTAATATCATATCTCCATTTACTCTTTGATATACTTCATACCATCCTAATCCAGAACCTTTAAAAGTATACTTTCCTGTATTCTTCTTACGTAAAAATTCAAAGTCATGATGTTTAGGTACATGTAATGCATGATTTACAAACAGATTCATTCTATAAGATGAAGTTTCATTTTTCATGTCTTTAAACCAAGACCTTCTATGATTAAGTTGGAATCCTTTATATCCAGGTAATGCAAAAAAGGTTATATCATTTTCTTTATTGTATTCTTCATAAATTTGAATCCATTCCATAGGATTATTACTTTTTCCATCGTATTTTTTATTGTACCAATCTATAAATTTTCTAATATGCGTTTTTTCACCATCTTTTAAACCCTGCCTTCCAGCTAAATCTTTTGAAGCTATTTGTACATTTTTAGATTTTTCTATACCCTTTTTAGCAATCAATTGACTTAAGTTATCAATCAAGCCATATCTAACATTTATAACACCTGCTTGTAAAGCGGCTAATAATTCCACATCTTTTTTTACACTATCTTCTAACTCGTTAAAACTTTTCTTTCTTTGGAAAAAATCTATTTCTACGTTATTTTCATTAACTTCTGGTAAATCTTCTAATTTTTTTAATCCGTCTTTTATAGGTTTAATATTAATTGGACCCAATTCTTTTACATAGTTTTTTTGTATAACATTTACTAGTTTTTTAACCCTTTTATTAAACTGCTCTTTGTTTAATATTCCAGAACTATCTGTAGAATTAAATGCAATATCATCAAGAACCATCCCTAACATAACAGATGACATTTTTGCTTTAGATTCCGATTTTTCCATGTCTTGCTCAAATTCTTTACTTACTTTTGCTATAGAAATAGGGACTTGTTCTAAAAAGTTTAACTTTTTATTGATAGAATCAATTTCACTAAGTGCTTTCTTTAAACCTATTTTAGCTTCCTGGTGTTGTTTTTCTGGATTTTTCTTCATAGAATCAGGTAATTGATTTAAATAATCTGTAGTAACTATCTCTATTGTTTCATTATAACTATCTATATTTGAATTAAGTATTTTTAATCTTGCGGTAAGTGCATTTGTTAATCTTTCTAGATTAGAATCAAGACCTTCCATTGTAATATGGCTAATTAAATCAGTTTCGGCTATTAATTCAGACATAACAGATTCATTTATTTTTATATTTTGTAAACCACTTTTGTTTGCTATCATATCAGCTATAGCATCTAGAGAAGTATTTATATTTAAATCTTCAGCGTATATGTCATTTATATTAAGAATTTTTTTAGCAGCATCTTGACCTATTAGTTTAGCAGTTAAAAATCTACCTGTAGTACTTAAAGTAACCTTGAAATCATTAATTGATGTATCAAGTATTTCTCTTTGGTCTAATTGTTCAGAAAGCATACCATCTTCTGCCCACTTTAATTTATTGAATTTGAAATCTAATTTTAATTCAAACATCTTATAATACTCTTTTATCATTACCCACAACTTTGTAGCAAGTTCATAAAAGGTATTGTTCTTATGTTTGGTTTTAGCAAGTTTTTGTAAAGTAAAAGCCAAAAGCTCTTCACCCCAAGAATCTTCATCATATTTTATTTGAATTTTTTTAAACCTCTCAGCACCCTCTTTAGTTCTAAGTATTTTATCTACCAAACTTTT
>CEQV01022022.1_pt1 | contig 15910 bp, 22 predicted proteins | sample 530971 | NCBI WGS metagenome assembly CEQV01 (sample SAMEA2621173, study PRJEB7988) | marine metagenome | biome: marine biome (ENVO:00000447); feature: deep chlorophyll maximum layer (ENVO:xxxxxxxx); material: "saline water (ENVO:00002010), including plankton (ENVO:xxxxxxxx)" | depth 100 m
GTCACTATTAGTAGCACTTACTCCATCCCAAATTCCGTCAGCATCCGCAGCAGCCGGACTTCCGAGTGCTACAATGTGAACATCCCCAACAACATCAGCCGCAAATTCCATGTTAGGAACATACTGACTAATACTACGAGGATAGTTATCAGCGATAACTTTAGACATCCTTTTACTCCATTATGTCACATGATGAACTTTAGAAGATTTGGTAACTTTCTCTTTTTGCTCTGAGCGAGATTTAAGAGAAGCATTCGCAGATGGACCCATATCATCACCTGTTTCCATATTAACTAGATTAGGCGCAGATAAAAATCCTTGTCGATCCATTTCTTCTTTAGTCCAAACTCTTATGGAACTTCCATTAGGAAAGTAAACCATCCATCCAGCATCTACTTCAACGTCTTCATATTCAAAGCCGCCTAATAGTTTTCCTTTACTGTCTGTCTTGGGTTTAGCAATCTGCTTGGAAGCTGTACCTTCTAACTTGTGTGCTTCATACCTTGGTTTGATATTCGCGTTCATCCCCTTTTACTCCTTATATTACGAATTGATCAAAACAGCGTGAGTACGGAAAGCTTTCCACATGCACCATTGTCCTTGCCACACAATACGACGGCCATGAGCGTCAATCGTCCAAGGAGCGACTAACTCTTTTACCTTCATATTAACGTGTTTAAGAACATGCAGACGGAGAAACTTACTATTAATAAAGTATGCTTTATTAACAGGACAGTCTTCGTCATACATCATGGGAATGTTTTGGTGCTTAACTCCTGAAAAGCCCAAGTCCATCATCTTCTTACCTGAATTAGATTCAGACAAGTTAATAACAACCTTGTCCCTTACAGCAGTACGATAGTGACGATACAAGTTTCTGCCACAAAGAATAACATCAGGCTTGTCACCTTTAAGCGTCAAGTCCATTAGCATATCATCCATAGCTTCTTCTATGTTCGTGCTATCAAGGTTTCCGTTGAAGTCATAAGCCGAAGTACGCCACTGAGTTTCATTGGCGCGGTTAATGTTTCCAACAGTTCCCGTTGTCGGATCATCTGGAATAAGAAGACCAAGACCTTGAGGATCAGTACCAGCACCAGAAGCATAAAGATAAGAAGAGAACTTCTCTTTAATACTTTCTTCTAATACATCAATCTTAGCTTTCATAAGCTTAAAGATTTGTGCTGAACCTTGGTTTTCGTCTTCTTCCTGATCTGAAATAACAACTGAACCAGCAACTCGCGCCCAATTATAGGTCACGGTATCGAATTCATTTGTTTGTGCAATAGGAAGCTCATCATAGTATTCGTAAGATGAGATGTTTGGGTTACGGCCCAACGTCAGTGGGTTCGTAATTTCGTGACCACCATCCTCAAACTCTACTCGATTGTTTGCAAAAGCCCATGCCATAAGTGCATTAGACTTAATAGAAGCTAAGATTAACTTCTTGCGGCTTCGAGTAAGAGTAGATTCAAGAACAGTGGCAATAGGTGTAGATGCCATGTTTTTAAGTCCTAACTCTAGTTAATGCCAGCCTCTGCCATTGCCTGACGAATAATGTCATCGGTAGAGGTATTTACATCGGCCACTTGAGGAGTATCCGTAACATTAGTTGTTGGAATACTTCCACCCTCTGGCGGTTGAGGTTGCGTATTAACACTAGCTTGCGGAGCAGCTTGTTGCTCTTGTTGCAAGTTTTCTAGGGATTTCGTCCAATCTAGCCCCCTTGAGGCATAATAAGATTGGAGTTTATAATACGCAGCTTCAACAGATAAGTTAGGTTCTTGTTGTAAAAGCCGGGAAAGAGAATTTTCGTGAACAGCAGCATCTGGAAAACGGGTCATAAAGTCGTTGTAGATTTCTGTTGCACGTTGTTGTGCTGCTTGCTCCTCTACTTTCTCTTGTCTATCTTGAACTAACGGTGCTAGAGCATTATCAAGCATTTGCTTGACGGCACTCATATCAGTAGAACCGCCACTCGTGATATTATCAACATTATATCCACTACTCTGAGCTTGAGTCAACATGTATTGAATAGTATCAACAGGATTGTTCTTATAAGAAGATATAAGCTGCGCTCCAGTAGTTAGTTCTTCTGGAGTTAAATTATACTGTGTTCCTAAAGTTCCAGCATCATTTACTGCTTGTAACTGTGATTTAACAGTATCTAGTTCTTTTTGGAGGCCTTCTGCTCTTCCTCTTTCTCTTTGAGCAGTTTCGTAGAATCTTCTTTCTTTTCCTCCTGCGGCAATAATATTTCCGTTTGCATCAACGAGGTCTTGGGGACCAGCAGCTTGTCGTTGTTGCTGTTGATCATTGCTTCCTTCAGTACCTTGTTCACTACTGGCTGTAGATGCCTCTTCTGTAGTGTCCGATGATGCTCCCGCATTTTCTTCGTTAGTACTTTCGCTTGTAGTCGGTTCATCCCCTTCTCCAATACTATTAAGTATTGCTTCGTCAGTAGAAAATTCTACTTCATTTTCTTCACTCATTAATCATCCCCTAATTTGGTTGTTCAGCAGCTTGTCCTTGTGAGGCTTGTTGCATAGCACCTTGCAAGGCTTTCTGCGGTGACACTCCAGATTCTATTGCACTTTGAACTTGCTGTTTAGCTTCTGGAGGTAGTTGTGCCAGTATTTGTTTTAGTTGTTCTGGACTTGCAGAACCAACATCAGGACCACCAGCTTGCCCTTCTTGGCCTTGTCCTCCTCCTTGCTGTTGTTCTATAGCTTGGATGAGTTCTTGCCAATCTTCTTCTCTCATTGTTACTTCATCAAAAGCTTTCTCCATTACTTGAAGCATAACTTTTAGTACGGGACCGGGAGCAGCATTAACAAACTGTCCTAACACTTGTCCGAATTCTAACGCTTCTTCTTTCTTCGCAGCACTTGTAGGTTTCTGAGTAGAACCACCAACTACTGTATGAGAAAGAGTGGAAATTTGATCAGCCGTCATATTTTCCCATTGCGCTCCCGGCTCTCCTATAAGACTTATAACAGTTTCTCTATCCATATACATAAGACAGAGTTGAGCAATTCCCCAATAAATCTGTCCAATCCAATCTTCGATCTGGTCAGACTTTTCATCTACTCTCATATTAGATGCACCAACATTAGCTTGAACAGCTTGTTGGTTAGTATTCGTTTTAAACTGTTCGCCCCTCATAACTGTAGATACAGAAGAGATTCGATCTGTAGCTCTATACAGACTTTCCTTATCAAATATCTTATCAAATTGCATTGATGGAGGAGGAACAGATCCTATTACATCTGCTATTCGCATCTCTGGAGGAATGTTAAGACCTCTAGCTGTTCCATCATCTCCATTAAGAACGGCTTGAGCATCTTCTTGTGATATCACATTAGTATTAAAGAATATATTACGCCTTGCCCAACGTCTTGCTCTACGCATTTCATCAGTGATCTCATTAATAGCATCTTGTTGATCTAAGTAATAAGACACTTCTCCTTTAGTTAAAGGACCGTTAGGAGATTCAAAGAATGTAAGAGGAAAGTATGGGAAGAAAGTATCTAACTGTAATGGATCGTCCCAAACCCAAATAGGCCATGTCCAATCATTACCATTAAACATAAGTACTCTTCGTGTGACTTTATCCCACACTATATATACTTTAGTCATCTTAGCTTTATCGAAAGATTCTTCATCCATAAAGCCATAAGACTTTGCGGTTTCTTCTTTCTCATTAGAGAAGATACTGAAGTTTTCAGCTTTATCTATTCCATCATCACCTTGTAGTGTGGCCTTCATCACATGCGTAGGCTGGTAAATTGATTTATACTCATTACCTTTTGACTTCCTTGCATACTTAGCAAGAATGAATTCAGTAGGTAACATCTCTTCTTCAATAATCCAATTTGCATCAGACAGATCTATCTCTTTAGCATTTGGATCAACCAGTACTTGAAATGGTGATTTAACTTTAACAAACGGACCAGATGGCTGAAGGATATCAATACTTTCCTCTAAAGCACTGATCTTACCTTCAATCTCTACGATAGCTTTACTATCTTTAGCTTTCTCTAGTTGTTTGGATAATTTCTCCAAATCTACAAGTGCTTGCTCACTACTCTCAGCTTTAGGGGTCCAACCGATCTTAATCCATGAACGATTGGTTAATAGAGTTGTAACAACACAACGCTTGGCTTTAGGCTTTAAGTTAATTCCGGGAGAAGACTTTCTAGAACCTATTACATTAACAAGACGTTCTACTACCGTTGCAAGTTCGGAATTGTTTTCTGTATTAGAAGTAAACTCTGCTTCTGGATTTCTCGCATACAAAGCTGGAACCATTGTAGTTACATTTGCAAATACAATATTCTCTGTCTCTGTAATATTATTGTTTAACTTTCTATTACCTAATCTATTGCCGCTACCATGTTCTTCACCTTGTCGGTGGTTTAGTTGATCGTTTTCATAATAGCGAATAGCTTCTGACCACGCCTCTCTTACATTTTGTGTATGACGTAATACTTGTGAAACCCGTGACTTCCAAACTTTGCCCGTAGCTTTTGATACAGGGATCTTTGTATCACCTATTACTTTATAAGAAGGATCTCTACGCTTACGACTTCTACGTTTTGGAGCCGATTCACCAAGGGATGCATCAATAGTAGCATCTACATCTTGGGGGATAATTTCTTCAGCCATATTTATTTCCCATCCTTCAATGTCTGTTTAAGAGCATCCAATAACACTGACTGAGCATCTTGGTGTACCGTAGGATATTCCATGATTGAGTAGTCCGTTCCGGGAACAACTGTCGAAGGTGAAGTTTCTATTTTACCTGAACTTCTTCTTTTTAAATTTTCTGGATTAGGACTAACTTTAGGACCAAGTTCGTCAACATCACTACGTCCTCTATTACCGAATTGATCTGAGGTAGTAGTTGGTTTCTTGCCAGCTAAATGTTCAGTATGAAGATCTTTTCCTATCATTGTCATAGTAGGATTAGCAGGGACTTCTCTCATTGGACCTTCTAAATTTGCAGGATCAGGATTCCTAGCTGTTTTGTGTAACCAGTTATCAAAGTTACGGACAACAGCTAATGCTTCTTTATTTCCTTCTCTTGCTTTAGCAGCAGCGTTAGATAGTTTTTTCCACCCATCCCATAACCTACTATTTAATTTTATCTTTTCTACTTCAGCAATAGCTTTGCGATCTCCAGCAGCCGCAGCTTTCTTTACGGCTGAAGTAGGATTAAGCGGAGCCTTCTTCAATTTCTCAATGTCAAATAGACCTTGTTCTTCACTTCTCTTTTTAAATCTTGATATAACATCTTGTACTTCAGCATTGATTTCTGTATTTCGCGCTTCACCTTTAATCGCTTGTCTAGTAGCTGAACGAGGATGTTGGGGATTAGGAAACAATGGGTCAAGAGTCACTTCATCTACAAGAATCTTTTCTACACGGTCTACACCTTCATCAAATCGTTTTCCTTCAAGATCAAGTTCCTGTGTTTCCTGTCGTTTGACTTTACGTTCAGCTTTCCCTGCAACATTTTCCATCAAGTCATCAAGTTTCATGTCATCACCAGCTAAACGCGCAGAGCTTCCATGCACTGGATCAAATACACTACTCTTATCTGTTGGGTCGTAAAGTTTGCCTTTGGATTCTAATAATGCTTTTTGGAACTGATTATAATTACGAGGAGCAACATTCATAATTTCATCAGATTCTAAGCCAAGATATGGATCTGGACCCGGACCTTCATCGAATCTTAATAGGTTATCTTGTCTAAGTGAAATATTGTCTGGATCATCTGAGTAACGAGTTAAAGTTCCTGATCCCCCTAAAGACGATGGATTTGTTGGATCTGTAACAGGAATATCATCGCCAGATTGTCCTGTAATAGATTTAAGTACTTTGTTTTCTGGTGTTCCGGGACGTAATGCGTTTAGAATAACTTCAAGAAGTTTTCTTTGTGTTTCAGCCATAACGAGCAATCCTACGTTCTTCTTGAATGTCTCGCTCTCCCCATTGTCGCCAACCAACTTCTTTTGGATTTTTAGCTACAATTAGCTTAGACACATTCGGTCTGTTGGATAACATATATTTTGTAGTATCCATTGCGTGATCATCTTTGTCTATAGGTTTATCTATCTGTTCGCCAGTAGGATTCTTCTGCCAATAGTAATCACTTATCTCTGATATCCACCATTCTAACTTATCACTTACATATAAGTAAGGAGCTTCCCACAATCCTGTAACTGGATTCTGATGGTTTCTTTGTGGTACTAAATACTGATTAACTTTTACTATACCATTAGCTATATCATTATTACCACGAATGCACATGATTCCTTCTTCTAGAAACATGTCAGCTATCGACTTACCTACTAATTTCTTTCCTACAGACTTCCTTCTAAAGATATCTGGATCAGATAATATCATGTTACTTGGATCTACCTGATACTCTTCCCTAATTTCTTTTATCATATTTAAATGGTCTTCTAATGGTAACTCTTTCTCATAAGCCCCATCTAATAGAAATACATTTCCCTTATCGTCACAGAATCCCATGATATAACAAAACGGAACAGCCAAGCCGTAATCATATCCTTCTATTTGTGTTAGACCATTTGTTTTTATTTGTAACTGTTTATAATAATTATGCATAGAATGATGGGACATTATATGAGTCGATTCACTAAATGCTGGATATACTAGTCCCTCATAACTAGCCCATTCACCTAATAAGAATCTGGATCGCATCTGTCCTTTATAAGATGATTCTAATGTCTTGATAAAATCCGGTTCCAGATTGTCTTGATTTTCGTAAGTGGAGCCTTCAAAAATTTCGATGATAGGAATCGGTTTTTTATTTTCGCCATAAATGATTTTACCGTTGCTATCAGTTTCACAAAGAAGATCATCATTTAACATTCCATTATTTAAATCGTGAATAGGTTTAACAATTTTTCTGTATACCCAATTCCTTGTTGGGTTCGTTGTCATAATAAACCAACGAGGCCCACTATCAGGCATTGAAGAATCATTACCTTCATACTTGGTCATACCACGCAAACGGCCTAACAAATCTAAGAAGTCTTTGTGGACAATTTCGGGATCTTCCATTTGATCCACGATGACCGCATCATAAGTAGCAGATAATAAGTTAGAAGTTGTAGCTTCATTTCCTAGTTTACCTTGCTGTGCTATATATCTAAAATTAATAGTAGTTCCATTTTTTAGTGTACAAGTATTGGAACCATTAGCACTTTTAGGAAATGAATCTATCCAATCTGAAGGACACCACTTTAGAAATTCTTTCCTTAGTGTATCATTCAACTTTGGATAAGTAGAACGAGCCATAAGAATATTCGCTCCGGGATAGTCTTTTGCTATTCGGATACATTTAATACAAGCAGCGGAAGTCTTGCCGTTTGCAAAACCTCCACCATATAATTGTACTTTCGCCTTAGAATTTAGAAATCTATCTTGAAGGCTATCTCTTTGTAGCTTGAATGTGGGCATAAACCTTATTCAACTCTAGCCCAATCTGTATTAGCCAAAGCAGTTGTGCTAGTAACATCAGTACGTTGAGCAATCCACACCTCATCGTTAGTAGTGTCAGTTCCTTTCTGACCTACAAAAGTAGGAACAGTTGATCCATACAAAGCACTAGCTGTAACACTTGGGCGACTAAATTCTCTATCTGGTCCTGCCCCAGTTTGTCCACCACCATTACCACTTACTTCTGTGACTGTAGCCATTAGAATTCTCCATTAGGTGTTATATCAATAGTAGGAATGTCGTCTTTCTTCTCTACATATTCAATAGTAAGACCACCTTCCATCTTGTGTCTATGTTCCACAACATCAACAGGACGTTGCCCTGCGCGGTCTAGTACATCTTTGGCTGCTGCCATTCTGGTTACTATACCATGTTCTTCATTGTTCATAGCACTAAACATAACTTGTGCTGCGCCATGACTTTGTTGAACGAACATTCCACGCACGTCAGACAAATCCGATTCTACAATATTCTTAATAAGTTGAGATTGTAGTTCCTCGTATGCATCAGACTTCTTTATCTTCTCAATCTGATCAAGAGGTAGTGAGATAACATTAGAGATGTCATCATCAGATATCCCAAACAACGAATAGGAAAGTATAACACTTATAGTATTCATTTGTTCAGGAGGGACAGGAAGATCACTTACTCTTTTTCTAGAGGCTGTGATCTCCCTTTTAATGTCCTGTGTATTAGGAACTTCAATAACCGCTTCACTAATATCAGTTACGACATTTCCATCAATAGGATTTATCTTAGTACCATCTGCTAGTACTAACGGTTCAGTTCCTTGTGGCAACATTAGTCTGCCTTATCGTCCAGCATCCATCTTACCACCACCGCCATTACCAGCGGCATCAGTGGGATAAGTAGATGGCGCACGATTAGCTCGACTTCCAGAAGGAATGATTTCCGTCTGAATTGCCGTTACATCAGCAGCCGTAACAGCACGGGCCGTGTTTGCACTTGCATCATCTTTGTCACTATTAATAGTAAGATCCATAGTTTCATTGGACGTAACAGTACGAACACCACCTTGGCTATTAGTTCCACCGGGAGTTGCTGTGTGGTCAATCTGTGCAGTAGTAACACTAGCAGTAGAAGAAGGAGAAGAATCAGTTAATAGTGTACTAAGTATCTCTCCGTAGTTTCTCATACCACGTTTACGCAGTAATCTTGTTAGATGATATCTATTAGGAGAACGAGCATTTAAGAACTCATAAGTAGCGTTAGAGTCTCCGGGACCGTAACTAGACGACTCCCAAAATTCAGTGCTTGTAGCCATAACTCTTCCTTTCAATTGTTTTGTTAGTGGCGACTAGTTTGTGTGTCATGTTTTTGTTAGTATTCTCCTGCTCTCTTATTGTGAAATATCATATCCACAATCTTCCGTCAACTATATTACAGGCAACGCTAGTTGCCTGACAGCGCACAATCGCGTCTTAAAAATTTTACAGGGACTTAGGAATTTAACAGCCGCCCCCTCATTTTTACAAAGGGGGTGATGCCTGATCTGTATTTAGTAACACCGTACTAAATAACTAATGCACGTTTTTAAAAACGGGGGGTGTTACTTTAACAACTAACTCAGAGTAGGGAGGGTGGGTCTACGTCTGTACTAAATAACTAACGTCTGGCCGGTAGGTGGAGTAATTAAACAGAAGGAGATCGAACTATGAAAGACAGAACTTTACGCGACATACTAATAGACGTTGCGGTTGCATCCGTATTCTTCGGAACGTGTTACCTACTATCGTTACTCGTTATCATTATCGGACCTCAGTAGGTTCGTGTGGTTACCCTTTCCCCGGTCAATTAAGTTCTGGCCGGTTATTGGGGTGTTCTTGCAGTAAGCAAGTTAATTCTAGACATGAGGTAAATAACTATCATGGATATTAAAGTTAATGTGCCAGCTATACGCACTGAAGTTGTAGCATCTCCTAGCGGTAAGAACTTCAGCATTAATGTATATCAGGATTCTAGCGACTTTGATTATCAGCTAACTCCTGAGTACTTCGCTAAAGTCGTCAAGATGACGGGACTTCCACAGGATTCACTCACCGCTGAGAAGATCGCAGAGAACTTCGCTGAGAGATATGAGTCAGAAGCACAGCCAATACGAGTTGGTGACGCTCGACCATATCATATCCTTGGAACTCTGTACGATCATGGATTGGCAAGACGTCGACGCAAGCTCGCAAAGGCATTTGCATAATATGCGTCACGAAATATCTGATTACACGGATGGTGACCTCGCGGTTGCCATCCGTTCACCCTTCAACTCAATCACAAGACAATACGAGCTTGAAGCTGAGATCAACAAGCGTGAATATGAACGCGAATCAAATATCAAATATGTGAAACGCTTCATCGCTACATCATAACGCTAATGGGGATTGGGAGTCGCATCTGGCTCCCAATTCTTATTTTAGATCGGTACATGCTCCCTAGTCTCAGTATGTGTGTCATCTTACAGCGTTATATGCACACTTAAGCACACATAACGTCATATAAGGCGCATTAGTGTGGCATAGTAATCAAAAACTCACCATTCAACATTATCAAACACTTAGTTAAATCATACTATCCTGTATAAACGTATCAATATCAACAGTTAGGACAAGAATACCATGTTATTCAGTGTGTTAGCACCATTAGTCTGTGCCGTGTTGATAGCTTGTTACTACGCTTCTTAGGTCTGGCCGGTGTGTGCAGTGTAGTTGTTGTAATAAATAGTAAGGAGTTAATATGATATTTAGAAATGAATATTATTTCTTAAGTAATATGTATCCTTGTAATATTTGTTATGAGGAAGGTTCTTATAAGAGCGTTGAAAGTGTATTTCAGATGATGAAATGCGCTGATGATAATGAAAAGAAAGGCTTTGAATTCTTAAATGGATTTGAAGCTAAGAAGCGTGGAAGGAGAGTTAAATTAAGAAGTGATTGGCATGAAGTAAAAGTTGATGTGATGAAAAGCATCTTGGAAAGTAAATTCTCAGACCCTGAATTATTAAATAAATTAAAAGCCGTGAAAGGTGAAATCGTTGAAGATAATCATTGGGGAGATCGGTATTGGGGAAGATGTAATGGAGTAGGAAAGAATATGCTTGGTAAGTTGTTAATGGAAATAAGAGATGGAGGTTAATATGTATGATCAAAGTGTAAGAGTATTAGTATGCGGAGGAAGAGACTTTAATGATGCGAGTACACTCCGAGAAATATTAGATCAAGTACATGAAGACTTGAACATCAGTTGCATCATTGAAGGTGGAGCAAGAGGTGCTGATAGATTAGCTGGTGCATGGGCATTGGTTAGCGGAATAGATCGGGAAGTCTATCATGCTGATTGGAATAGATACGGCAGACGCGCTGGATATCTACGCAATGTACAAATGGCTAATGAAGGTAAGCCAGATCTGGTAATTGCATTCCCCGGTGGTAGAGGAACAGCAATGATGGAATCAATAGCTAAAGACAGATCTATTCCAGTTTATAAAGCTAAAGAATGGATGATAAGAAGAGTATCTGTACACGGTTATGGATCTTTAAAGTGTTGTCTAGCTACTGCAATGGAAATGACAGGAGAACGGTAAGATGCCTAGTTATATATCAGAAGAACAGAATCAAATGCGGTATGATCGTGGATCTATCATGGCTTATGGAACTATCTATCAAGATAAATCTCCAGCCATCATGTTACGAGGGGCAGAAGATTCAGCACCCATCGCTAAAGCTACGATCAATATACCACAAGAAGATATTCCATTCGCACTATTCGATGATGATCCTCAACCTCATCGAGTAGTAGCAATCAAGAACTATTCAGAGAATGAAGGAGTATTAGAAACTCTTATGAATGCAGACATAGTTGTACCTCTAATAGCAGTACAACAAGGACATATAATCATTCACTACGCTTACATCACAAGTGAGAGCGTCATCAATGACATCAATGAAGCTTTGGGTTTGTGTGGTAAAAGTCTGTCTGTTGGTTAAGAAGGTAAGGAAAATGCTATGGCTTTAATACCTTATATGACTGACAGAGAAATAAAAGATTATCTATATAACTATGATGAGGTCGGATTCGATGACCTACCTGATTGGTTACAACTAGAACTAAAATCAAGAAGTTTAACATTCGATAGTAGACAACCAACTCCGCAAGAAATGAAAGAGACGGAGCAAGATGCAGAAGATCATCGCATCTTAAACAACGAAAGAAATATCAAAGACATAACAAAACAATGGACACAAAGGAGAGCAAGACATGTGGAATCTTAATGCATATCTAAGTGATTTAGTAGTTGAACAAGACGATGAAGAATTCTTGGCAGCTAAAGACTTAGTAGAAGCATCTGCTATATTATGCAATGACAAGTGGCTGACTAGGCAAGCACACTTTGGAATGGCAGGTGCAATGGAACGCCAATTAGAATTTCTAGGAGGAACATTACTTCCTAATGCTGAAGATAAGCTACGTCGCATGGAAAGTAATGGAATCATAGGTGAATCATATACCAAAGATTCATGGTTCGGAGCTACTAATGAGGAAGATCCTCATATCAATGATGAAATACCATTTGATCAAGTTAAAGATGATCAACAAACATTCATCGAAGAGATCAGAACAAGGATGCGTACTGCGGCAATCATATTTGTAGTGCATGTGCGAGCGCATGATCTATTAAGCTCTATATTGCAGCCACAACAACTATCATATTCTGCTATCAAGACTAAGAGTAAGCAGAAGATGGAATCAATGCGACGAGCAAGCTAATTCGTATAACTAACTGATCACTAGTTATATGATAGGGGATAAGGTGATATAAGTGAGTACTGAATCTAACAGCCTTATCCCCGATCTACTTATCTTAAATAAGAATGAGAGATAGCATCAATACGCTATCTCTCATTTTTTATTCTCGGTGGTATTTGCACCCTAGTCTCAGCGTTTTATGAGAGATTATTATGACCTACAAGACCCCTATGAGAATACCTTTAGCAAGCAATATAAAACAGCTACGGGTAGATAATTTTGTTAAACAAACATATATGGGGCCAGCTACATGTTGGAGGATTTGGCTAACAGCTAATGGTGACTTCACATTAGGAACATTCATACAACTAAACTATGATGGTACTGTTCAACGCATAACTTGGCATGAAGATGGTACTGAGTCTATATTCGATATTATTAATAAATAGGAGAGGACAATGAAATGTTCATTATGCGATGGGGAAATAGAAAAATTTAAATCCCCAGATGGCGTAGTATATTGGGATGAAGGACACAATGCCGAACCGTTATCAAATGGAAGATGTTGTGGTATTTGTAATACTACTAAAGTAATTCCAGCTAGAATATTTATGATGCGTGAACAAACAGATGCCGAAAATGCCTAACAAACCTAAAGACATCTTCAAACATATTAACATGCATGGAGGCAACAAAGATGAATGTTGGGAATGGAAAGGAAGACTCAATCCAAAAGATGGACGTCCATACTTCACTATTAATGGATTACGGCGTCCATCGTATGCAATCGTCCTTGAGGCAACAACGGGAGAAGCGCAAGAAGATCGTATCGCAAGGCATAATTGCGACAACCCTATTTGTTGTAATCCTTACCATCTTGTATGGGGTGATCACCAAGATAATATGAATGACATGAAAGAACGAGAACGTCATGGACTACCAAAGATAGTAGTTAAAGCTATTAAGAAACTAATAGAACAAGGAAAAACACAATCAGAAATAGCTGAACTATATGGTATATCTAGAGAAACTGTATCTAGCATCAGCACTGGACGAAGAACTTGACCACAACAAGAGAACAGAGTAACCTGTATTAGTTTACTAGTTTTTCTGTTCTCCCAGTGAACCACTTAACCCCCTGCGTACCCCCATTCGCAGGGGATTTTTTGTGTTTGACACACAACGGTTTTTGTGGTAAAAGAGTTCTATTAACCAATAAAGGTTAAGGAGGAAAAAGTGAATAACATAGTACAACTAAACGCTAATAAACCTGAAGCATTCTCTGAAGATTCTCCATTATACTTTGATGTGTGGGAAAGACCTGCTTATTTCAAAGGAAATGAAGATAAATATTACTTAGATCCTAATCATAAACATATAGTACGCATGTGGGACAATAAACCCATTAGCATTGGTACTGTTGGATCTAATTATACATTATTAAAGAACAAAACGTGGGGCGAAGCAGTAGAAGATGTCTTCATGCAGACCCTATCAAGGGAAGAACTTCATGGAGTACAGCGACGAGATAGAATCTCACATTTGGGAGCTAAATCTGTCAGAGATTACATATTCCCAAACATCAAGGCAGATATCAACTCAGACAGAAGCTCCGTCAGCTTTCGAGCTATCACTGTTAATGGGTATGATGGTTCATCAAGCTTCAAGTTTTACCACGGAGCTATCGACTTTTTCTGTACGAATGGAATGGTCACAGGATCATATGATATGATCACTAGGAAACACACAAAAGGATTAACAATTCCTAACCTCACAGACAGACTAAGAAAATCAATAGAAATATTTTACAAGCAAGCAGAACAATGGAAGCACTGGGTAGGCAAGGAAATATCAGATGAAGACGCAGAACAATGTTATAAGGCGATGCCGAATATTTCCGACCGTCGAGTGTCACAACTCATGCGACAGTTCCAAATCGAAATTGGATCTCACGGCAGAACAGTGTGGGCTTTGTATTCGGCAGCTACATACTACGCATCCACAGATGACGGTGAGTTCCGTATTAGAGAGACTGAATCGGATCACCGAGCGACTACTCTCTTAAATAGAGAACAGCAAGTCCGTAGCTGGTTAAACACGGACGAATTTCAACAAGTAGCAGCTTAAGCCCAATGAAAGGGGAGAACTATGTTTACTAAAGGAAATCTTGTGCGCCGAATCACTGAAGAAGGTGATGGAAAAATTATGATTGTAGAAGAAGATAGTGACTCTTCAGGTATAACATTATGTAAAGAAGGATTTGGTATAGAAGGACAAGAACCTTTTGAATCTACATTTGATACTAATGATCTTGAATTAGTTGCTGATAGCTTAGAAGAAAAAGAATCACAACCAATGGAACTCAATGAACCAGATAGAACAACAGAAGATATCCAGAATGATATATCTAAAATGTTTATCCAAGCAGTACAATATATGGAGTCTGCATTGGATGGAGAAAACATAGAACTAAGAATCTGCACAGAATATAGATCTGGAAACAATCTCGATGTTACATTTGAAGCAAGAGTACAATTCGATTCTTGGGTATCATCCAACAGCCTATTTAAATCAGCACAAATAGCAGTTAATCGTCATCTAGAAGATGAAGGACTAAACAAACTATCCCTTCCAATGTATAAGTGAGGGGATCATGGATACCAAACAAATGATGATGGCAATAAATGATGCCGTATCAAATCTAAAAACTAATACAAAAGAAGTATTAGATTCCGCCACCGCTAAAGTCCAATTAGATCCCATAGAAAATAACGAAGAAGCTGATCAGGCATTTGATATATTCTATAGGCTGGCAAGGCATGAAGTATTATCGGCACAGAACTCTTATATAAAGAAAGAGTTTGATGAGTCCAAGAAAGGATTAGATGACACTTTAAACAAAATGGGAATTAACCCGGAGCCAATACCGGGAACTACACAAGAACTATACCATGCTAATGGTATCAAATTCTCTAAACGCCAAAATAAAAATAGTACTCAAGTTAATACAACAGACTTATTAACTCAACTGGCTCGGTTGGGGGTGGAAAAAGCTGTCGTTGATAAGGCGGTGGAAAACGCCACTAAAGAGAAGCGTGGAAATGTGTACTATATAATAGAGGTGGACTAATGAAAGCAGACACTCCAATTGCTTTAGCATCCCTAAAAGAAATGTCACCAGAAGAAAGGGAGGTGTTACTTGTTGGGATACGGGAACGTAGACTTAAGCCCGTTAAAGTTTATGAAGAACTATCTCTGATGCAAGCTGAAGCCCGTAAAGAAGGACTAGAGAAACAATGGGAAAAGCAATTGGAGATGTTTGCGAAAGAATTAGAACGAGCAGACAAAGCTTACGATAAATTACAAGCACGACATACTAAGCTTCGTGCATTGGAATTAGAAATGGAGGCATTATGACATACAGCAAAGACAACCCAGACGTACCAGTAATTATTCATAGCCGTGAATGGCTAATAAATGTAGTTCAACAAGCCATTACGGCTAACAACGCAGTAATAGAATCAGTTAAACGCAAACGGGCTATAGCTGAGTCAGTAAGAAAGATGGACCTTGCTGATCTTAGACAACGCAGAGCGATGTTGCTGTGGGTACGGGACGA
>CEQV01035072.1_pt1 | contig 15891 bp, 4 predicted proteins | sample 530971 | NCBI WGS metagenome assembly CEQV01 (sample SAMEA2621173, study PRJEB7988) | marine metagenome | biome: marine biome (ENVO:00000447); feature: deep chlorophyll maximum layer (ENVO:xxxxxxxx); material: "saline water (ENVO:00002010), including plankton (ENVO:xxxxxxxx)" | depth 100 m
GGTAAAAAATATTCAAATGGACAAAAGCAAGCTACGTACACTACTGTTAGTTACAGTGAAAGAGCAAAAGGTTGGTCTAGTTTTAAATCATTTACTCCAGAAAATGGTCTTAGTTTAAATAACGATTATTATACATTTTACCAAGGACAGTTATGGAAACACCATGATTCAACTGTAAATAGAAATAGTTTTTATGGTGCGGCTTACGAGTCGGATATAACAATATTATTTAACGATACACCGGAAGCTGTTAAAAGTTTTAACACTGTTAATTATGAAGGTACGCAAGCTAGAATTTATAATCCATCTACAACATCTATAGCAGATGCTGCTGGTAACTCTATATCTTCTACAGCCGCAGCACACAATGAATATTTTAATTTATCAGCTAAAACTGGTTGGTATATACCTGCTGGTAAAATGATAACAGACAAACAAACAGGTAGAGTTATAGAGTTTAAAGAAAAAGAAGGTAAATGGTTTGGTGTTACTTCTGGAGAAACAACAGAGTTAAGTAATTTAGATGAAAGAGAATTTACTGTTCAAGGATTAGGTAACGCCTCGTTTTCTTTTGTTGGCGGTGGTAGTGGTACTGATCCAGATACAACCGCTGTAACATTAACATTTGCTAATAACACAAGTTCTAGTTATGTTGGTATTGATGGAAGTGGTGGCGCTTGGGATAGTTCTTCTGTGGTTTCTGCAGAAGGATTAAAATGGACAGTTGCAGACGTAACTCAAACACAAACTGTAGGTGCTACTGTTAGTGGTCAAAATGTTGACTTAGTAATAACACCTATTATTAATGGTATTTGGTCTGGATATGTTTTAACAGCTGCTGATTTTCAAATTGGTGGAGCTTCAGAAACTAGTAGTGGTAGTGGCGTATGGAACGGTGGTAACGTAGATTCTCCTATTACCGGCGTAACGTTTACTGATTTAGGTATAGCTGGTGATCCAGCAAATACAGTTAGGGCTAGAGTAGCCGTTGGTTCGTTTACATGTCCAACTTCGAATACTTCTTATTATATAGATATAGATGAGGAGAGTGCTCCTATTATACCTAGAAGAGATGCTTGTTTAAGAACCTATTATCCTTATTATTCAACTGGTCATACGGTATCTATAACAAGTGCTCCAACTGGTTTAGGTAACTCTGTAGTAGACAATGGTGTTTCTAGTGGTACAACTAAAAACTTACATTCAGGAACAGTAACCGACAATGTTTCTACTAAAATTGCTGAAATATCATTTACAGCTAGTAGTGGTTATAAATATGAAGGTTGGGGATTATCTTTTAATAATTTAACGAATGGAGGTGTCGATTACTCTTCCCAATATAATTATACAATAACACCCACAACTTCAACGGCTGGTACAACAAAGCTTGTTTACAAGATATATTATACACCAGGACAGACAAATGGGTTAAGTCCAGATCCACCAAGTTTATGTGAATTAAACCATATAGCTCAATTCCAATTTGTACTTAGACAAAACGAGACGTTTACAAACAAAATAACTAGAGTTAGTTATCCAGCAGAAATATCACATATAGCGCAAGAAGTACCTGTTACTGTTAGAGGCGCTAGTGGTAGTGAATATACTATAAGAATAACGCAGCATAGCGATCCAGTAAAAAATACTATTGCTAAGTACTATGATTTTACAGAGAATGAGTTTGAGACTTTAGCGAATATAACTTCAGCTGGAAATTCTCAAAATTTAACAACAACTGTTGGAAGTAGTGGTCTCACAACTCACCATATACTTATACCTGGTACAACGACAGCTAAAGTAAGATATGATATAGTTTTATCTGCAGGAAGTGGAGTTACACTAGCGAGTGGGGTGCCAACTAACTTTGAAGATGCTAGTATAACGCAGTATGGTATTAATACTGTAACATTACAACCAAAAACACACAATCATACTAGCAATTTTGGTGCAATGCCTTCAGCGGTAACGATAAAAGCTCCTATAGAATATGGCGAGAAAACGTTTGGTGGTCTTAGGAGAGTTAATTTTGTTGAAACAGGTGGTAACGGTGGTAGCTCTGGTACGACAATAACGTTAACTAAAGAAAACCCAAAAATCCAACCTGGAATGTATGTGTTAGGTACTGGCATAACATATGGAGTTACTGTTAGTAGTGTAAGAAAAAGAACAGTTACAATATCTACAGCTTGTAGTGTTGCTAATGGAACAACACTTACATTTGAAAGAAACACATCGGCTATTATAGCGTTCGATTTTACAGTAACACCTACTGAAGGTAGAACGTTAAGTATATCTAGCGGTGTTGGTAGACAACCAACTGCTTCAGATGTTGGTGGTTTTGATAATAGACTACTTCAAACTAATGGTGTTGTTACTGAGAGTGCAACTGTTGTTTTAGATGATACAGATGGTGCTGTTGCTGGTATGACTGTTACTGGAACTGGTGTTGCTAGCGATACTACTGTTAGCAGTGTTACTAATGCTACAACTCTAGTATTGAGTAAAACAAACACTATAGCTGATAATGAATCTCTAAGCTTCTATTCAAATCATAGTGGTATAAAGGTTATAGATATATCAGCAGTCATGAGTGGATCTAACACTAAGGTTCAAGGATTATTACACGTAGGCGGACTTGGTAATAGCGAGACAGCTACAGCTGCTCACATATATATAGATAATTTTATAAATAACTCTTAAAAATAAATTATGGCAGTAGATTTAACATTAACATTTTCAGCTCCACTAAACACATCTTGTCAAGTTGGTGATACAGCTTACTGGGTAGATACTAGCAGTTCAGGTGGTTTTACAATAAATAGTAATGCTGTACAAGAAATAGGTGTTATTAAAACTATAAACAATTCTACTTCAGACGCACCGACGATAGTTATAAATACATCGATATCAACAAATCTACATGGGTCTACTAAATTTGTATTGTTTAGTAAAGATAACAAAGCTAATTTAAGTAGTATGTTGGGTTATTACTTAAGTGTTCAGTTTAAAAATAACAATGCTTCAACAGATGATGCTGAATTGTTTAGTGTTGGTGTAGATACTTTCCTTAGTAGTAAATAATCGCTAAAAAGTGTAACTATACTATTGTAATAAATTAAATTAAATGGGTAAAATTAAAAAAGCTGATGATAATGAAATATCATTAAGCAAAAGAGATAAAATATTGCAATTACAAAATATCTTAGTTGATAATGCAGATGAAGTAAATATAGTTACACATCAAGACTCTCACTTGTTTCCTTTAAAACATACATTTGCTGACGAGATATATGTTAGGCAAATGTCTATGGGCGCGGGTACTTTAGTCGTGGGAGCTATACATAAACATCTGCATGTTTGGTTTTTACTAACAGGTAATATTTATGTTGTAACTGAAGATGCTGACGAAGAATATATAGCACCATGTTATGTGGTGGCTAGTCCTGGAACAAAAAGAGTTATATATGCAAAAGAAGATTCTATATTTGTAAATGTCCATAAAAATCCTACTAATACTCAGGATATTGAACAGTTAGAAAAGAATATAGTAGCAAAAAATTTTAAAGAATATGAAGAATATATTAATCAAAAAAAATAAATTATGTCGTTTTTATTAGCAGGAGCAGCTGTAGTTACCGCTGGAGTCGGAGTGGCTAAAGCTATATCTGGGGGTATAAAAGCAAAAAAAGCAAAAGAGGAAGCCATAGCGGCACAAAAAGAGTTAGATAAACAAAAAACCATGTTTGCTAGTTTGGACACGAGTAATCCGTATTTAAATATGGAGAACACTATGGAAGATTTAACTATAAACCAACAAGAGGCTGAGTTTATGAAGCAGCAACAAATGCAACAACAAGCAAATGTACTACAACAAATGCGACAATCAGCAGGATCTTCTGGTATTGCAGCGTTAGCACAAACTTTAGTAAATCAAGGTTCTATAGATGCTCAAAAAGCATCTGTGTCAATAGGTAAGCAGGAATCAGCTAATCAGTTAGAAATAAAGAAAGAAGCAGGTAGATTACAAGATTTACAAAGAGAAGGTGAGTTAATTAGCAGACAAGCTGAGCATGGGAAAATATCAGGAATGATGGGTATGACCGCTGATGAGATTAGTAACGCTAAACTTGCCCAAAAAGAATACAACGAACAGATGTGGGCGGGTATGAGTGATGTTGGAAAAGCAGGGATGAGTTATGCGGGTGGAGGCGCTCCTTTAGGAGGAACTACGAAATAAAAAAATAAAAAGTAAATTATGGCAAAACAAGCAGCAAGTAGAACATTAGATTATTCGTTATCAGCTGATATACTCAACAGGGTTAAAGCAGCTGGTAAAGATAGAATGGCAGGGGAGTTTGGTCTTGAGAAAGTAGGTAAGACTATATCCAAAGGCCTTATAGGTATAGATACAGCAAGGAAGGAAGAAGCTAAGAAAGCGGAGGAAGAGGCTAGGAAAGCGGAGGAAGATCGCTATAAACTCGAAGAAGGTTGGAATGCAAGTTTTGAAAAGTTTGGAGCAAGAAGTTCATGGGCTACACCGGAGTTGTTTGAGATGTTTGCTACTAATGAGGCAAAATATAAAGATGATTATTTGGCTGCCGTAGAAGCCGAAGATACAATTGGAGCTGAAAAAATCTTAAAACAACAACAGCAAAGGTCAGCATCTATACAGGGTTGGAAAACAGCTTTTTTAGAAAATCAAGATGCTTGGGAGAATAAAGTATACAGCGCATCGTTGTCTGATGAAGATAGGCATGTAATGATGGCATTAAATTCTCAAGAACCCGGAACTTATGAAATAGCTGTTGATGATGAAAATGAGGTGTATTTTAAAATAAAAGGTCCGCATGGGTTAGATAAAGAAGTACGCCTTCAAGACCTTAATGATATGATGGCAAATAATATGAAAGCTACTAATGAGGCTGAACAGTTTGCTCTATCTAATAAATCATTTTTAGAAGCTGGAAAGAAAGATCCGTCTGGAGATGTTAATGAGGAATCTTTAGCTTGGAATGAAGGAGAGGTGTATCATAAAAACTCAAAACTAATAAACAAAAACAATATAAGATCTCTATTCTATGATGACATGTTCGGCGCCAAGCCATTTGCTCAAACGGTACTCGATCATCCAGAGTTTAGTACAATTACACCAAAAAGTGATATTAAATTAGGTCCACCTGGTCAATCTTTTGCTGGTGCTGCGAATCTTTCCTCTGATGCTGATAAAGCGGCAGAAGATGGTAAGATAGATCCACAAGAATTTATGCAGTTATCAATAGAGGATAAAAATGCTGTAGTAGCCCTAATGATGGAACCAGAAAATTTTGAAACAGCAAAAGGTTATTTAGCAGAATATATGACCTTAATAAATAAGCAGAATTTTGATAAAGGAAGAGGAACACGTAAGCAGGTAATGTCTGGTAGCGGTACGTATGCAGAAAAAAAATCAGCATTAGGTGGTTAATATAATTAAAACATGAACGAGGAAAAATTACAAAATATACATAGAACATTATCTAACATGGGTGCAATCGACAACGATTACACTACGTGGAAAGCTAATATGACTGCTGATCCTGCAAAACAAGCTAATATACATAAATGGCTTGTAGGTAATGGTTATATAGATAATGACCTCGATACATGGAAAAATAATGTTTTAGGCACACCAAAACCCACAACAACACAACAAGAAGTACAAAACGCAATACAAGAGCAGCGACAAGAGCAGGAGGTTAAGAAAGAGAGACCCGCGTTCGCATATCACGGACCTAATTTTAAAGGTGATAGAAAAATAAAAGTTTCTTTAAAAGATGATACATTCACTTTTGATGATAAGGGAGGACAATATACTAAAGAGCAATGGGATAGTTTATATGAGCCCGGTATACAGGGTTCTTTATCTGAGGAAGATTATAATAGAGGTTTAGCTTTATCAGAGGAGATAAGTAATCAAAGAGTCGGGTATTGGGTTGAACATGGTGAACAAACTTTCCAACAAGAACAATTGGAAGCTGAGCAGGTAAGAGAAAATTACGCTAAACAAAAGGGTATTGATGTAGCGGATATAGATACTAAAGATCAAGAATACTTAGATTACTTTACAGAGCAAACCGCTGTTATGGAAAGTGTTAGGAAAGAACAGGAGGACGAAGAGTTGAAGAAAAGTGTTAGAGTAGATGGAAAAGATCTACCAAAAGTTACAGCTGAGCAAGGTGGATATGGAAGCACGTGGAAAGATGAGTCTAAGTCTGTTACAGATTTTGGTGAAATGTATAATAAATATGGATTTACATTTTCACAAACATCTTCAGAAGGTAAATCTGCTGGAGATAGATTATATATAGAATCTTGGGATGGCAAGAGAATTTATGATGACGAAGATGGTAAGGAAGGTGTAAGGGTTGATCGTTGGGGTAAAGCAAACAATCAAAAAGCAGCAGATCATATAAACGCATTTTTACAAGAGCACGCTATTGACGTTGAAGCTTATAAAAAGGGTAAAGTACAAGGTGAGATTACAACCATAGCAAAGAGTGTAACGCCTTCTAAGGACGATCTTGAGCAAATTAAAACAAATAGTACAAACGCAATTGACAATTCAAGAGAAGATATAGAACGACTTTTTGAATTAGAGAAAGAGTTAAAAGAAATTAAAGATGGCCGTGTAGATTATGATTGGGAGGGTGGAAAAGAAGCTAAGGAAAAAAGATTAAAAGAAATTACTACTGAGATTAGAGTATTAAAACAGGGTGTTATTAAATCTAGCTTGGAAGACCAGCCTTTGGCAGCTGCTGGTAAAGCGACTTATAAAAGGTCAGATCCAAAAATTGATAAAGGTGTTAGAGAAGCAATACAAAAAGAAAAAAGAATACTAGCGGCTAAGAGATATATAAAGGAAAACAATATAAATTTAAACGATGAAGCTTGGCAAAAAGCGAATCCAACTGAGTATTTACAGCTTAGTAAATTGTTAATTGGAGAAATTGAGGGAACTTGGGAAGTGGTAGGTTTAGATTCTACCCAAAAATTACTTAGCGAAAGTCCAATTGGCCAACTTGGTGACCTTTTGAAGGAAAAACTTGTTGGAGAAGGAGAGTTAGAGGGTAAGGAATTTGAGTTAAAAGGTGCACATGAAGGTGTTAGAGCGTTAATGGAAGAAATAACATTTGACGATGTTTACGACGCGGCTATTAAAAGGCATTCTGAGGATGAGGCAGAGGCTGTAATGCAAGAAAGACTAAAAGATACTATTGAAGATTTTGATGGTGGTGTTTTTACAAAATCAGAATATCAAAAAGTGTTAGAGGCGCAAGCTAAAGAGCGGGGTGATGCGTTAAGCGAAGAAAAAGAAATGGCAATGCGTAAGCATAATATTTTGGAAGTTGAAATAAATGACGTTAAAAAACAACTAAACACGCATATTAACTACTTACAAAATACGGATATAATTGCTGAAATAGAAAAAATAAAAGGTAGAGATTTTGTTTCCGGGTGGGAAGTAGAAGGCGCTCAAGAAGAAATAGACAGCTTGGTAAAAGAGTATAATTACCATTTAAATGGATACAGGGAGCATGGTGGTCGTGTTGATCGATTATTATCCTTAGCAAGAAGTAACGCGGGAATAATAGAGGATTTAGATATAGAAGAGGAAGATCTTAAAGTTATAACTAAAGCGTTAGGAAAAAATTATCAAGATGGAACCGGAATTGCGCTTGCTACAGCAAATGGTTTAGTTGATTTATTGCAAGGTTTGGAGTATTCTGTAGCTATGATTAGTGAGGCTGTAGATAGAGGATCCAAATGGATAATGGACTCAGCTAATATAGAAGATCCTACATTAAAAGCATTTTTAACCGGAACAACTACCTTACTTTCTCCACTTGCAATGTATCATGATATGGGTTCAGGACCAGAAGGAGAACCAGGTTGGAGGCAGAAAATGCACAAATCTATTGATGGTTGGCAAGAAAACATGGCGGAATTAGTAGAGCAACCTATAGCTTATGATAGTATAGATAGCTTTTCTGATTTTACAGAATGGGCTGGTCAAATGTTAGGTGGTCAAATACCTAACTTAGCCTTAATGTACGCAACTGGTGGTGCTTCACTGTATGTTATGGGCGCTAGTTCTGCTGGTTCTAAATTTGCTGATTATCAAGAGCAAAAAGAGCTTTTTGAACAAACTAAAGGTTTATACGGTAAAGATATATCTTTTGCAGAAATGTTTTTATATTCTAGTGGTGTTGGGTTAGCTGAGGCTTTGTCTGAAAAAGTTACGTTAGGTCAAATGAAAACAATGAAGGGCGCACTTAAGTCTGTTGGTGGAAGACAGGGATTAGCAAAATATCTTCGCACAAACGTATTTAACAAACAAGCTCTTTTGGCGGGTGGTGTGGATATATTTCAAGAAGGTGGTTCTGAAATGCTAGCATCAATGGCTGAGAATATGGCAGATTACTATAGTGGTGATAAAACAGTTAGTCTTTATGATAATTTAGAAGAAGCTTTTGTTAGTGGTGTTTTAATAAGTACCTCTATGAAAAGCATGCCAGTGTTTAAACAGCTTATGTCTCCATTTAAATCTCAAGAAACGTCTACTACTATGGACGCTAATTTTGCTAGGATACAGGAGATTCAGAACATGATGACTGATCAAAACTTATCTAAAGAAGTTGAAGATAGATTATCAGATGAGTTAGCTCAAATAATACAACAAAATACAGAACTAGTAACAAACGATATAAAAAGGGTAGATCTTTTAAGTAATTCTGAAAAAAGAAGTTTATTAGATATAGAATCTGATAATAGACAATTACAGCAGGCGGCTCAAGAAATATATAACGATACAGGTTTAACAGATCAGCAAAAAGCAGCTGAGGTTAGTAAGATAGAAGATATTTATAACAGGAATTTAACTAAAAAGCAAGAAATTCTAGATAAACACTCTGTAGAGTTAGCAAAAGAGAAGTACGCTCAAACAATGGAAAGCATCAGAGATAGAGCTGATGAGGTAAGAAAAGCTGGTGGACCGTCAATAAATGTACAAGAAGGTAACACAAAGGATTTTGAAACGTTCTTAGCTAACACTAATGATAATCTTATGGAACAGACATATAGAGAAGGTCTTGCCGTTGGAATGCAAGAGGTGTTAGCCGATCCAAACGCTACAACAGAAGAAAAAGCTCAAGCGCAATCGTATTTAGATCAATTGCAAGATGGAGTAATACAAGAGATACCAAATATGATAGCTGGACAAGCTTCTAGATATGGGGTTATGGTACCTGTTATGAATGAAGCGGGTGAGATAACTAGTTATGACATGTTTGTTAATAAGGAAACTTCTTTAGAAGATGGTATGTTTCATACAGGTGCTCATGAATTTGTACACGCTACATTTTATAATACACTAAAACAAGATGGTAATGCTGCTCTAGCTTTAGCGGGACCGCTCATGGAAATTTTAGAAAGTGATGATGTTACTATTAAAGATCAAGACACATGGAACGCGAGGGTTCAAGGTTATAGAGCTGAGCAGCAAGGTGAGGAAGCTTTTGCTGTAAGTTCTGAAATGATGATGGATAATGATATAGAATTTAATGACAACGCGATTACTAAAGTTAAAGATATATTTAGACGATTCTCCCAAAATTACCTAGGTAGAGATATTAAATTCGATACAAAAGAAGATGTTAAAAACTTTATAAAAGATTATCATCATTCTATAAAGAACAACGTACAAAATAAAGCACTAACTAGAATGATAGTTAGTGGCGCTAAAGGAAAATTAATTGATGATGCTAAAGCTGCTTTACAAAAGAAAGATGCTGACCGAGCTGATAGAATGGCATTCTCTAAAAATGTTGATCAAGCTGTAGAGAATAATCCTGATTTAAAAGATACATTTGACACGTTTACACAAAACGAAGATGGTAGTAAAAAGTTTAATAGTAAAGCTGAGTGGAGAAGTTCTGAAACGTTTTGGAATGCTTACACGGCTCTAGATGGTAAACATTTAGACGGACTTATTAGAGCGGGTGTGACAGCTAAAGGTGTTCCATCTGAAGCTATGCCTCAGTTTGTTAGTGATGTAAAAGTTGAGTTGCAGAATAGATTGGAGAAAAACTTTGACCCATCAATGGCTAATGGTAGTTTGTTCGGTTGGTTAACTGGTGGTAGCGGTAAATTTACAGAATCTATTTTATATCGCGCTAAAGGTGATGTAATGGTTAAATACGGGGTAGAACCTAAAACAACACCTATAGAAAGAGTTACAGAAACTGGTGAAGTAATAACCGCTCAAATTGCAGCTGAAACAGATGCAGCTACACAGATTTTAGATAATGCGGATTTATCTGGTGTTCAAAAACCAGATATAGGTGTTAAAAATCTAATGAAATCGTTAAGCGTAAATGACACACAAGTAGCTACAATAAGAAAGATTAATCCTAAGTTTAGCGATATATACAGGAGAACGAAATCAGAAATAGGTAAGGACTTAAAGAGACGTCAAGCTGAAGATGCTAGAAAAGCTAAGGAAAACAATGTTCCAGTAAATGAGGCTTTACAAAATATGACTGTAGATGGTTTACAAAGCCAAATTAATTCTGCATTTGCAGCTGAAGCCGTTAAGCATGTTGTTAGAGAATCTAAAGTAAATTCTAAAGACGCTAAAACATATAAGGGTGTTAAAAAATTAGTAGTAGGTAAGAATGCTCCGCTTAGACAGGTTCTAGATGTCGTTGGTAGTTTATATGGTATACCATCTTCTAAAATTATTGAACAGAAAGATTTAGATACAGCACAAAGAAAATCTGCTCAAAATCATATACTTAAAACTACAGACACGCAAATAGCTAGTTTACCAGAAGGTCATAACGCTAGTGGTAAAGCTACTGGTGTTCCTCCAACTCTATTAAATGCTGTAAATCCAAAAACAGGTAAGCCTGATTTATTATATGAGAAAAGAGCAAAAGCTAAATTTGCTAAGACAGGTTCAGCTCAAGGTCTAGCTTTGCAATATAAACAAAAGAATATAGATAGAGGAGATTTCCAAAGTTTATTCGGTATAGTTAAAGGACAACCTAACGCAAATGATACATCTGTAGATGGTGCTATAAGAAACCTAGCTATACAGAATACTATGTTAGCTGCTAATCAAGCTTTAAGAGAAATTGGTATAGAAAAAGGTGTTGATCCACTTGAAACAATTAATATTATTGGTGATGGTAAATCCGATCTTTTCTTCTCTCAACCTGCTGCAGCCGTGAGATATAATGGTACAGCTGATATAGGTTTGGTTGTACAGGAGATGCTTGAAATTAAAGATTTAAGGTTGGATCCACAACAAGCTGTAGAACTAGCGGCTCAAAAACACGGTTTACAGGTAGCTGATTTTGGTAATGCAGCAGGGTTTATAAATAGCGTCATAAAAAAGCATCAAATTAAAGTAACTGAAAAAGGCGCGTATAAATCTATTATTGAATTATCAGATGTAAAACAAAATAGTGATGTTATTTATTCTAAAAATTGGAATGATTTTCTAAAAACACTTGGTATCCCAGGATTAACACCGCTTGACAAAACTAATCCGAAAGATAGAGCTATATATAAGAGACATACCGCACAGTTTTTAACAACGCTACCTAGCGCAGCCCTTACAAATGTAATGTTTTTTAATAATACATTTCAAAGTGGTACTAGGGGCGATTTCTTTTCTACATCAGGCGAGGTTAAAGCTTTAGCACTCGCTGAGATGAATAGAAGAAGAAAAGATAAAAACTTTGTTGAGCCAAAAACAAATATCAAATGGGATAAAGTTAGTTTTCAAAGTAAATTTGCAGGAAAAATACAAAATATATCTATTAAATTCGGCGATCCAACGTCTCCAGACTATATAAAAAATGAGTCTAAACGAGTTCAAACAGTAATAAGAGCTGTTAATGAGATCAGAAACAAACAAAAATCAGATCCAGTAGAAGTTAAAAAAGCTGAGGAGCTTATGTATAGATCTTTAATGGAGTACATGAACACTCCAAAAACAAATTACTTTGGAACTGCAGCTCTAGCTAAAACCAAAACAGTAGATAAAGCAGATGCATTAGAAAGACAAAGATTCGTAGTATCAACATTGCAAGATGCTACTAATAGGTCTGCAAGTATATTTAAAGGTTCTGCTAATTTTACAGCTATGTCTATGACGCCTTCGAATGTTACAAAATTTAGTGGTAAAAAAGCTCGTCAGAAAGTTATGAAGGACTACAACCTTTCTAAAAAAGCAGCTAGATTAATCAACAACCCTAAAGATCCTAAGGTTAAAGCGAAAGAAAGAGCAGTTTTTGAGGCTGAAATTCAAAATAAGCTAAAGCAAAAAGCAAAAGAAAATGGTATTAGCATAAAAGAGTTGAGGCAGCAGATTAGAGGCACTATGCAGAAAAGAAAATCTCATCATGGTGAACACGATTTAGCTTTATTGTTAACAAGTACGAATTTATTTAAATCTATGATAGATGGTAACTTCGACACCGTATATCCTAAAGTTTCAAAATACTATACACAAACAGCATTAAATGAAGATTTTAGAATACTTGTAGATGGATTATTCGGTAAAACCGGTAATGCAGAAGGTTATTCTTTTGGAATGATGCCGGCTATAAGGTTTGTTGCTGTGGATCCTAAATTAGCTAACGACATAGTGTTATTTGATTACGGCGCTACTTTAAATGATGTTATAGCAGCTGAACTAGCTTTAAAAGAATTAAAAGGAGAGTTTATGCCTTTAGTAAAACAAATTAAAGAAGCTGCTGGTGATAATCTAAATGTTATAAATAAAAATAAAGAAAAGATATCTAAAAATGTAGACCTTAAAAACGCTCGTGCTGAACTAATAGCATCGGCATATAATGAGGTTTCAAACAACCAACCGCCACAAAGATCTAGTGTAGACGCTGTTCACCTTACAAACAAGGTAAATAACATAGATAATATAAATAAGATTAAGAAGAATGCAGGGGCTGTATCTCCTTTAGTAACCCCGGAGATGACTATGGAAGATCAGTTAAGTGTAGTCGATAATCTTAAGCAAGCTAAATTACAGTTTTCTAAATCTAAACCATCACCAAAACCTAAAGGCGCTAGCTTCTGGGATTTTGATGATACGTTAGCTAGAACTAAATCTGGTGTTAGAGCTAAGATACCTAATACAGATGGTACGCCTAAACCTGGTAGAAAAGTTATATTCTTAGCTGGTGGTGCTGGTAGTGGTAAATCTAGTGTAGTTAAAAAAGTAGGTTTACAAAAGCAGGGATATAAATTAGTTAATTCTGATATATCGTTAGAATGGTTAAAGAAAAACCATGGTTTACCAGCTAGCATGAAAGATTATACTAGAGAACAATTAAGTATGCTTGGTAAGTTACAAGGAGAATCTAGACGTATAGCTAAACGTAAAAAAGCTAAATATCAAGGTAATGGTGATGGTGTTATTATTGATGGTACTGGTGCTTCTGTTAATGTAATGAATAAACAAGTTAAAGAATTTAAAGATAAGGGTTACGATGTTGCAATGATGTTTGTTGAGACATCTGAAGATGTTTCTGTTGATAGAAATGCTAAGCGTAAAGAGAGATCATTAAGAGAAGATATAGTTAGAAAGAATCATAAAAAAGTTATGGCTAACAAAGAAGCTTATAGCGAGTTATTTGGCCAAAACTTTAATTTAGTAAACACAGATTCTTTAGCTCTTGAAGATGCTTTACCACAAGATTTTGTTGGTGGAATAAACAATTTTACTAATAGCTACGAGAATAGAAGGTTAGATGCTGAGGAGTTCGCTGCTGAGGGTGCTGATATAGTGGCTCAAGGAGGTACATTTGATTTTGCAGAGTTTGATACGGTTGTTGAAGGAGAGAAAGGACCTATGTTTAATCAAGCTAAAGATAGGGTTGCTAAGTATGGAGACAAGTCTAATTTTGTATTAACAGCTAGACCACACGCGGCACAACCACATATACATGCTTTCTTAAAATCTCAAGGTATAAATATACCAATAGAAAACGTTATAACATTAGAAAACTCTACACCTGAAGCTAAGGCTTTAAAGATAGCAGAAATGATTGGTGATCAAGGATACAATGATATATACTTTGCTGATGATGCTTTAATTAATGTTAATTCGGTTCAAGATGTATTGAACCAGTTTGATATTAAAGGTAAATCACAACAGGCTAAATTACAGTTTAGTAAAGATGCTCCGAAAAAATTAGATAACATTATTTCTGAGGTTAAACCAAGCGTCGATGCTGAGTTTAATCAGATTATGCAAGATGTATTTGGTGTTGGTAAAGAGAGACGTTTCACAGCTGCTAAAGCAAAAGTAAGAGGCGCGAAGGTAGAAAGATTTAAATTCTTTATTCCACCTTCTGCTGAAGATTTTGCTGGTCTATGCTACAGTTTCTTTGGTAAGGGAAAGCAGGGTGATAAACATCACGCGTGGTTTAAAGAGCATTTATTTGATCCATTCTCTAGAGGTATTAGAGCTATAAACATGGCTAAACAAAATTTAGCTAATGATTTTAGTACGTTGAAAAAGATGATGCCAAAGGTTAGAAAGATTCTTAGAAAAGATGTTCCTGGTACAGAATTTTCACATGAGAACGCTGTTAGAGTATACAACTGGAACAAGGCTGGTTATGATATGACCGAATTTGGTTTGTCTAAAACAGATCAAGCCGCGTTGATTAAAGCGGTTGAAAAAAACCCTGATTTACAAGCCTTCGCTGAGAATGTATCAGCTATGGTTAATCACAATGCTGACGGTATTATAGAGCCTACACAGGAATGGTTGGTTGGTAATATAAGATCAGACTTAGATTATTCTTCACAAGCTTCAAGAGAAAACTTTTTAGCAGAATGGAAAGCAAATAAAGATATAATATTTAGCCCTGCTAATTTAAATAAAATTCAAGCGACATTAGGTGATAATTTTAGAGAGGCCTTAGAAGATATGTTGTATGCTATGGAGAATGGTACCAGTAGACCTTACGGTAGTAATAAATTAGTAAATAACTTCATGAACTGGATAAATGGTTCTATTGGTGCTGTTATGAACTTTAACACAAGATCAGGTGTGTTACAAACTCTATCAACAGTTAACTTTATAAATTGGGGTGATAACAATATATTCAAAGCAGCTAAAGCTTTTGGTAATCAAAAACAATTCTGGAGTGACTTCGCAAATATATTTAATTCACCGTACTTAAAACAAAGACGTACCGGTTTAAAACAAGATGTAAATGCTAATGAATTAGCTCAATCTATTAAAGACGCGAAGAACCCAGCGGTTGCTGCTATCGGTTATTTCTTGAAAAAAGGTTTTGTTATTACACAGATAATGGATAGTTTTGCTATATCTATGGGTGGGGCTTCTATGTATAGAAATAGAATAAAGACTTACTTAGAACAGGGTATGACTCAGAAAGATGCAGAGGCTAAAGCTTGGAATGATTTTATGGAAGTATCAGAAGAAACACAGCAGTCTGCTAGACCAGATAGGGTGTCACAACAACAAAGATCCGCTTTGGGTAAATTAGTTTTAGCATTCCAAAACACGCCTATGCAGTATGCTCGTTTAACAAAAAAGGCTATATTAGATTTAGTTAACAATAGAGGTGATGCTAAAACAAACGTATCCAAGATACTGTATTATGGTGCTGCACAAAATTTAATATTTTATAGCCTACAATCAGCTATGTTTGGTTTAATGTTTGGTGGTGATGATGAAGAAGACGAAGAGTTCTTTGATTCTAAAAAAGAAAGAATTGTCAATAGCATGATTGATGGTGTGTTAAGAGGTATGGGAGTTGCTGGTGCTGTTGTTTCCACTGCAAAAAA
>CEQV01007921.1_pt1 | contig 15888 bp, 13 predicted proteins | sample 530971 | NCBI WGS metagenome assembly CEQV01 (sample SAMEA2621173, study PRJEB7988) | marine metagenome | biome: marine biome (ENVO:00000447); feature: deep chlorophyll maximum layer (ENVO:xxxxxxxx); material: "saline water (ENVO:00002010), including plankton (ENVO:xxxxxxxx)" | depth 100 m
ATAGAGAAGAGTCTTACAGGTATCGAAAGGACGTTGGAGGAGAACAGCCTCACTCTCACTCTCCCGGGCCTTCTTCACTCGCCTCTTGTTGATTCGAGAAACCTGAATGTTCACTGCCTCCAAATCATTCTTTGGAGGGCGACACCTAACAGTGTTTGCGATGTAACATCTGTCCCGAGGGATATTCAAAGCATTGAGAGCAGACTGGAGTTCCATTCCACTCGGTCCAACGAAGGGTCTCCCCTCTACAGTCTCATGCATTCCTGGCGCTTCTCCGAGAATGATCACACGATCATCATCATGAGTTTCAGAGAGCACCGGGGCAGCGGCCCCGCCCTGACAGAGGGCGCAGTTTTTACAGATTGGATAAAACATAGTGTTGGGCTAAAAAGTGGAGACGGCGGGGGCCTGGTACAAAACTCCGGTGAGGGCACGATGCCCTATTAGATATTTGAATCCCACCGCCTCCGGGAAAAGGAGAGTCACCACCGATTTTTTGAACACGCCCTTTTAGATTCGTGGTTGGCGGTGACTCATAAGAACTGGGGCAGCGGGACTTGAACCTGCAACTTCCTGATTAACAGTCAGGCGTTCTGCCAATTGAACTACACCCCAAAGAGTTGAGACATCTGTTTGACCACGGACATGCCTCCCTGCTCCGCCGATTTACCCCAAAAGGGTCAGGTCTAAGCTACTGCATTAGAAACTCAAAATCGTCATCCGAGGACGTCGTAGCGACGGGGGCAGCAGGAGCGCCATTCGCCACTGTCTTCTCCGGCTCTACCACAAAGTTAGCAGGAGCAGGAGCAGCTTGAGCTTTCTTCATCTGATTGAAGTAGTTCTCATTGATGTAGCGATAATCAGGATAGCTTCCATCAACAGGACGACCGTTAGCACCCATATTTGGGGCGGTGTAGTTGAAGTAAACCGTCTTACCTGCGAGCTTGTCGAAGGGGAACTTAGTCTTCCCTTTCAACTTACCCTCGGGCACTCCAGCAGAAACCAGGAAGCCCATGAGGAAAGGCATCGCTTTAGGGTTCAGCGAGAAGCTGTCCTTGTGGCGAACGCCCTCTGTGATCATATAGACCAGCAGACGATTGGAATCTTCGTAGTGACGAAACTCCAGGATTTGGGCCGAATGAAGACCCGTTTCAAGATAACCAATACCGGCTCCGGCTGGAGTGTGTCCGGTAAAGTCAAGTTCAATAGTTACAGACATTTGTGACTCCTAAGTCAGTCTGGGGGTGAAAACCCACAACACACACACGCGAGTGGGAAAGATGGGACCGGAGGTCGGAGAAACAAGCACAAAGGAAAAAGCTTGCGACCTCCGATCCACTAAACGAATAATCCTTCTTCTTCCTCGATGGGCCGAGAGAACAGTTCGAGAGCTTCAAAGGATTCATAATGCTTGAGAGTAGCTCTGTGAAGACCATCTTGGAGAGCCCACCGAATGTGGGGGACCTCTTTCTTGCCTTTAAGATTCTCGACGGCTTCTTTCAGAACCTCAGACCAGTTCTCGATACCACTCTCCAGAATCTTATCTGAGAGTTTCTGAGCGACTCCATCAATCCATTCCAGTCCTCTTGGGTATGGAATGAGATATCCTGCGGCTCGAAGACCTTCCGCGATATTCATCGGGGCCATGCCAGGAAAGACAGAGAGTCTGTCCCCTGAAACATAGTCAGGTTGAGGCTCGAAACAGAGTTGGTACTTCCAGGGAGCAGCGGTAGGTTCGAACATTGCTCGGCCAATCACATCGACCATGCCACTAAACTTTTCTGGAAGCTGACCGGGCAGTGAAGGACCACCGCGAACAAACTTACCGCTGCTGGTTCTGGGAGGTTGTTCATGGCAGTTGAAGATAACGATCATCCCCTGGGCAGTAGCCGCACGAGCGGCATTCCGACAGGCAAGAACATCCCGAGTCAGAGCGGACCACATTCCACCCCGACCTTTTGAGGTCTCGTATTCATTGATCGTCGATTCTACAATCAAAGAGAAGTCATCAATCACAATCGATGGGACTCTCTTCTTTTGAACGACGGCTGCTTCAATCGCAGCAGTGGCTTCTGGAACAGTCTGAGCTTCTGCTACCTTCAACTTCTCAAGTCCCAAGAATCTTTGGGCAGAGAGAAGACCTGCGGGGTCTCCGATGAAGAGTCCAGTTGCTCCGGCTGCTGCGGAAGCGATTGTTTTTCCGGCTTTACTTGGGCCGTAGAGGCAGATGAATACGCCCCCAGCAGGCGCACTGCTTCGGCCATTGGAGCCATTAGCTCCATTCTTGGTAGACATGATTTTCTCCAAACACACACTTGGTTTATGAAAGCTAACACACTGGTTTTTTACTGGTCAACTGAATGACATCGATAATCTGGTCAAGGGTAGTAATCTTCTTGAGAACAGGATCCTGTTCATCCTCACTCTTCAGGCGACTTTGAAGTTCAGCACCAAAGAAGTGGAGAGCTTCAAGAACGACGGGCATTTCGTCCTCTGTGATTTTGAGTAGAATCATCACTCATCTCCAAAGCGACACAAGTCATAGGCATCGCACTGTCCGTACTTTCCAAAGCACGTCTGATTGTTTAGGGCCATTGGCCACTCTTCAATCGGCTTCCCATCAAAGAGGGCTATCTTGCGCTCTCCTTCTTCAATGACTTGGACGAAGTGTTTGAGAGCTTGAGGAGCAGGTTCGAGAGGACGACGGTCAAAGTCAAAGGGAGGAGAGAGTTTGATTCTATTTACAAGAACTCCCGCAAACTTCTCTTTGTACCGAGCTTTCCCGAAGAGTTGGTATCCAATGAACTGTCCATCAAGAATGTGTTGTCTAAGAGTTTTAGAGTTCAATCGATAAGCTGACTTGTGGTCAACAATCCAAACTCTCTCGTTCGCATCTTCAATGATTAGGTCTGCTCTTTGAGTATAGAGATGCTTCTTCTTTCCAAGATGAGCTTTGAGTTGGTGTTCAACATCGAGAACCTTCCACTCTTCAAAGTGCCAGTTGTGTCTATAAGCAAAGTAGGCATCTTGAATCTGAGAAATAGCTGACATCCAAAGAGGAGATTCATCCTGGTTCTTCTCAGCGAGAGCGACAATCGCATCTTCTGGAAGAAGCCAATCATCTGGATTACCTCCAATCTGTTTCTCTTTCAATCTTTGGTAGTGGTGAGCCAAAGCAACATGAATCAAAGAACCATTTACGAGAGGAGCGGAGATCTTGAACTTCTTTCCACCGATCTCTCTCCACGCAAACAAACGTGGACATCTGATAACGTTCTGTATTCTGTGCCAACCCCTCTCAGAGGGTCCTGCATCGAGCAATTTCATGAGCCTGTTCCTTCTTATATTATAGTCGAGTGAGCCTCAGATTCAACCCTCAAATGTCAAGTCGAGGTCAAGGCAGCCACGCGGGCCACTCTTTCCAGTAAACGTTCTGCTGCGCCTTCTGAAGTGTCTACACCGCCTAAAGCGTTCTCGACTTCTTCAGCAGCAACGTCTTCTCCGATCTCTCCAACATGAGGAAGTTTGTCCAAGAGAAGGTCTGCAACGTGTTCATCCGCAGTCGCTCGGGCAATGACATAGGAGACCAGAACTGGACGCTCTTGTCCCAAACGAGAGAAGCGGCCCTCCCATTGAATCACTTTGTCTGGAGTCCAGGGCAACATAGCAATGAGAGCGAGATCAGTATCTTGCAAGTCTACGCTCTCTCCCCATGCGTCTCCTGTTCCAACAAGAAGACAGGGACCGGGGTGAGCCATGTACTCGTGTCGAATCTTATCTCGATCTGTGGGATCAGTTCCACCGTGAGCCCACCACATTCCGCAACCTTCAATCTTCTCGGCTCCTTTTTTCAGTCGAGCAGCGAGGCGTTCACAATCTATCCGACGACCAGAGAACACGGTTACTTTCTGGCCTCCCTTCAGGGCAGTAATAATTCTCTCTTCAATGTAAGAATGCTTACGGGATGCAGCTTCCATAAGAAGGGTCTCGAAGTAACTCTCCTTGGCTTCTTCCCCTCCACCTTTTAAGGCTTTTCTTGCCTTAGCCAGTTCTCTCTTCATAGCAGAGGGCTTGTCTTGATCAGAGATTTCTAAGCGAACTACTTCTCTCCTCTTCTTGGGCAAGTGCTTGTTCACTTCATCGCGTGTGACTCGAACCTTCACTTCCTGGAGACGGGACTTGAGTTCGTGAGGGTTACTCATTCCCAGGTACTCATAGCCATATCCATTGTGCTGTCCCGCGCAGTATCGGATACCGAACTGATGGAAACTTCCCCACTGCCAGGGCTCGATGATGTCGAGTTGAGTCCAGAGATCTCTTACTCTTCCGGGAATGGGGGTAGCAGTCAGTCCAAGCTTTCGAGGACACACGGCACTAATCCTCCGGGCAGAGTCCAGGCTGTTTCCCAGTCCATCGAAACGAATAGAGCCATCGGGCATCACTGTGGCTTTCGTATGCTTTGGACGTCTCAGCCAATGAATCTCATCCCAGACGGAGACAGAAGGGCGAGCCTTTACGATTTCGTCTACCCAGTATTTGATTGTTTCCCAGGCAGTAATGTACAGCTTGGTAGGATCAAGAGGGATTTCCCGAGAACGTTGTCCTGTGAGAAGGACAGGTTCCAAGACCGTATACCTCCGACATTGCTCGGCCCATGTTCCTCGGGCGGCGGCTTTGGTGATGACAAGTTTGATTCCCATCGGAGCGATTCCAATAGCGTAAACCAATCCAACGAGTGTTTTCCCAGCACCGGGGGGAGCCCACCCATGTGACCCGGGAACCGCGAATGCTTTACTGAGCATCCGTCGCTGGTGTTCCTTAGCGAATCCATTGAGGTCTTCCACCAGGAGTGGATTAGCTAAGAATCCCGACACGATCTCATCGGGAACTTCAGGAGGAACCGGGGACTCCCATCCTAAAACTGAATGACTATTCAGTGGAACTCGATACGTTCCATTCTTGTTTGTCCAGATTCCTGGAATATCTTCAGCACCCTCGGGCACACTTTTACAGAAGACGAACGGCCTGTTCTCCATTGTCTTTTCTCCTTTGTTTATTCGGACGCAGTAGCGTTGGGCATCTCCAAGAGATTGTCTTGTTTCTTTGTGGGGAGTCCAAGGTAAGCTTGGAACTTCCTTCCTCCGGATTGAATCCACTGGACTCCAACCTTTGGAACTCCAATCAATGCCAACCTCAAAGTAGATTCGGGGCGAATGTCTCTTCTACCATTCCTCTCACACCATGTTCGATAGGAACCATAGAGAAGTTCACAGGGAATAATCCCCCGACCGATAGCAATGTCATTACTCGGCATCCCAACATAGTCAGGACCTGGGGGATAATCAGAGAGAGTAGCTCCCGCACCAACCTCTGCAATGAGATCGACAAACTGATCCACACTTCCTCGGGATGCTTCTTGAAGAAGCTTGCGAGCCTTAGCAGAGTAGGGGCGAGCGATCAGACTGTAGTTTACTTCCATTGCGTGAAGGTGAGCAGCAAAGGCACGAACCTCCAAGGAAAAGGAGCGAGAGTATTTCCCCAGCTTAGGATTGAAACAGCCAGCGAGCATCTTTCGATACTCCCAATCACACTTCTCAGGCATTAGAACCGTGAAGCGGCGGTCATCCTTTTCCAGCATGAGAGGACGGCGGTCATTAGAAGTGAGCCACCAAGTCATTCGATTCTCAACTTCTGTTCGCGCAGCATAGGGAGCACGACAGGGAACTCGATCATCTGTGATGTAAGCCTTTAATGCAGGAATGACAGCATCACTATCCCGGGCACCAGAAACCGCGACCTCATCTGCTAAGACAAGAAGTCTTGTAACGTAGCTGGCGTTGAAAGAATCCTTGAGAGCACGATTGGAAACGATAGCTGAGTTTCTTTCTCCAACAGCAGCAGCAAGAACTCTTCCATACATAGACTTACCAACACCCTGTTGCGGAGACATGCAGAGGACAGCAACCATTGAACGTCTCTCTGGACGTTGAACGATTGAGGCGCTCCAATGCATCAACCACTCGACTGCTTTCTCATCTCCGCTACAGAGAACGTTGATGAGTTTCTCGATTCGATCCCACTTTCCTTCTAAAGGACGAATCTCAGGACGAGCATAAAGATTGAGCATTGCTCCGAGACCATCTTCATAAACGGTGGGACCTCGGGAAGAATCACAAGTGAACCCATAAACCTGGCGAGAGAGAATGTGGTCAATCATAGCATTGACATGGTTCCCATCTAATCCATCAGAGAGCTTTCCAATGAGATGATTGAAGATGCCATCTTTTCTAAGAGGAGACCCAACCTGCCAAGCTCCTTGCTCTCTTCTATAGAAGACATTCTGAGGAGCATTGAAGACAATGTTCGAATCAATGTAGAACCTCAACTTCTCGGGCACTTCCTCAAGAAGTTCTTTTCTTTTGAGAACGGAGTGGGCTGCTCCTCTTGTCTTCTTCTTTCCATCTTTCTTATCTTTGGACCCACGAAGCCAGAACTGTTTCTTCTCGTGATCGTGTCTCTCACTGGTACACATGAGGAAAGCACGGCCATCATTCATCACACGAAGAAAGGCAGAACCGAAGGAAGCGTCTTCTTGAAAAGGACAGGCACACTTATGTTTTGCTGCACCAAGGGGAAGGATTTCTTCGACTGTTGCGACGTCCTTTCCATCTTCAGAGAGGACCAGCTTCGTAGAAGGAGTAAGGATCAAACCTCCTTCCGAAGAAGTCTTCGTTTCTTCTTTCGTATCTGCCATCAATGAATCCACACACAAGGGACTAAATGATACCTCTAAGAAGCTCTGAAAGGAAGAGCCAGTCCTACGAACCGGCACCGCATAAAGCCTCGCGATGTCACTGCATCCAGTATCTACTCCTTCTGTGTATCCGATCAGAGCCAAAGCTTCCTCTCGAACTGTAGGAAACTCCGAAGGATTGACAGGACGGGACAGGAAAAGAACCACTCGGTAACGCGGTTCTTCATCAGTATGGGACCAAGTAGTGTAGACGCAGTAGGCTACTTCTATAGTCTGAAGATGCTCTGCCATTCTCTCCGCGCTCCAACCTGGATGGTCGTAGTCGAATACGATGGCAGAGATCTGAAGAACGTTCCCATTGGCGCGTTTGCTCTTAGGTCCCTGAGTAGGAAACAGAGCAGGACTCCAGCAGTGCAGCTTGTTCTTTGGGAACTCTTTCTGTCTCCATGTCGGATCGGTAAAGAATCTTTCCAGTTGCTGGGCGTTCTTGACAAGGATACTGGACGGGCGTACAGTGGTAAAGCCTCCCTGGAATAGACTCATGTTCCAGGGCAACCACTCAATATCATTCATTGTTTGACTCCATGGACTCCCGTCTCTTGTTCTTTCTCAGATCACAAGGGGCGGGAGTTCTATTATTGATTATTCTGAAATATCACCGCAGCGATCTGGATGGAACCATAGAAGAGGGCGCTTGCCTTCCTTCCTAACTTGCTTCTGATAGAATCCTTTGGACCTCAGAGCACGAGAGAGTTGGTTCTTATAAGCTTTAGGTCGAATGATCATATCAGGGCCGACAGCTTGAATGAGATCGTCTAATGTAAAACCATAGTCTCCAAGATCGAAAGCCACCTTCAACACGGAAGAAACAGAAGGGTAGTTCGACAGAGGCTTCTCCGTGGAGTCCATAGCGAAGCTTCCAAGAAGAAGTGGGAACTCCTTGAGACCTTGTTGAACAAACTTCAGAGCGAGAAGAGAAGCTTCCAATCGGGAGACTCCAAGAGATCTTCCAACGTCGGAAGAAACCTCACTCATCTGAGCTTGAAGGGCAGTTATATCTTGATTGACACTCATGTTTTCTCCTGTTCAAAAAACTAAGAGGGTGGAAAAGAATCATCTAACTTGAGATAGATAGATTCAGTTAGGACCTAAGTTTTATACTCTCTTTTTTCTTACTTGATAGACAGAGGGTATAATAATAATAGTAGTTTAGACCCGTCAACTAACGTTAGTTGACAAATAGCTGCATCGAATACCGGGGGTGAACCTTGTCAACCGCGTCACTCTATACCCATTATACTCCGGCGTGCATGTCAGTGCAACCCTAAATATCGCCGTCATCCAACGTTAGTGTGACACAGTAGACACTCTGAGAAAATGTTCCGTAGTGTTCGGAAGCGGAAGCGGCATAAAAAGGGCTGGCACGGAGGCCAGGAGAGAGGAGGCTCTCGGCTCAACTAAAGTTGGACTTCCGAGATCAAAACAAAAAAGCCCCCGAGGAGCGAACTCCCCGAGGGCATCAAGTTAGCTGAAGATGTACCAAAGCATATAGACACTAAGCCAGAATGCAAAGGGCACAAAGATCATGTCTGATTCATAGCCTGTAGAAGTGCAATAGCAGCCGTCGCTTGTACTTCTTCAACCTTCTCCTTCAAGTCGTCGAAAGTCTTCCCAAGAATACCGGAATAGGCTTCTACCTTTTCCATGAGATCTTGGGCGCTATCTCTTTTCGTTTTCAAGGCTCTCTTTCCTGGCTTCTTCTCGGGATCTTCTTCTACAAGAGAAGCCGTCAGTTCAGATAATCGAGTTTCGACTTCCTGGATCAATCCATCACAGACTGCGCTAACGGTGTCTTCATCTCCAGAAGTCCTCACTTTATAGAAAGTGTGAGAAGGATTGGCCTCTTTCACTACTCGAATGATCTCATCCCACTTGGCTTCCATGTGACTTGGAATCCAATACACTCCACCTTTCTGGCGGAGAGGAGTTCCGACCATTCTATCTTTGCAGACTTTGACCATCTGAACCCCCAACTGGGCAGCAGTTATCTTTCCCCGCTCCGAATAGTAATCCTGAGAGAAGGCTTCAAACTTAGGATGGTTTGGGTCATTACAAAGAAGACCTCCTTTCCCGATGACCTTGACTCGGAGTTCTTCAGCATAAGTATTCCGACGATCTCCAGTCAGGTGATCCCTATGCTCTGTTTCAAGAACAATCCCATATCCCAAGTGCCCACTTCCTTTTCCTAACGGTCGAATGATGTACTTATGAGAAGGAAAGTTTCGAGTAAGGGCACGCTTCAAAGCATTACCGAGATTCAACTTCTTAGGAAGACAATCCCTAATCCCCAGTTCATCGAATCCATCGACTAAAGTTTGGAAGCAAGTTCCTTCTGAAAGTGACCAATAAACGATCACTCCGTTGAACTCGACTTGGACCTCTTCACTCCCGGAAGAGTGGCTATCAAAATTGAATGCGTTTTGCATTTCTTTTCCTTTGTTAAGTGCGTGATTGCACCGGCTAACCTACGGGCGAACCCGTAAGTTAGAAAGAGAATCATGCTTTACTGATTACCTGATAGTGAAGAAAGACTCTCTCAAAGAAAGTCAGTTCATCTATTTCTGCGTACCATCGATCCCAATCGAATGGGATTAGAATCCTACTCTCCATCACCTACCTCCACAACGTGAACCCATTTTGGAAGAAAGTACTTTGTGAACTCCCCAATAAGGCAGACGATTAGCGGGATGCCATTCAAGTCTTCTTCTCTTGGAAAGTCGAACTCTCCGTCCGTCATCACAACAATACAGTTGGGATCCTCTCGGACTGCTCTATCAAAGAGTGGTCTCATGTCAGTTCCTCCACGACCTCGAATCTGAATATCTGAAACATTGTGGACATACTGAGCGAATCGAACTTGAGTGTCTCCAGTCACAACGAATGTCTCAGACGCAGACATCTGAAGAACAGTTCCTATCTCTTGGAAACAGTCTGTTAGATCCTGATCTGACATTGAACCGGAAGAGTCCACAACAAGAGCAGGAACCAAAGAAGGTTCAAAGTATGCAGGGAACACAACATCATTATAGAGAGCAGACATCCTACGGTTTGGTCGAGTGTAGGTAATCGCACTTGCGCCGATTACTTTCTCTTGGGCTTCTCGTAAGAGTTGAGAGAAGACATCTTGCCAATCTATCTTTGCTTCTCCCGCAACTTCTCCCGACCATTCAATCCACTCCCCGGGCAAAGAGCCAGGATTAGTTTTAGATGCTTTCTGAATGTCGAGAGCAGTTTCGTACTGAATCTCTTCCATCTCTTCTGAAGTTCTTCCTGGATTAGAATCAGTAGGTGGTCCAAGTTCCCAAGGACGTTCCCCATCTCCGACAGCATCTCCGTCCTGAAAGTCGGAATCACCAGACGCCTCCTCCTCGGGGCTGGCTTGCTCCTCTTCTTCTGGAATGTCGGCGTACTTCAAATAGTATTCCATAGTCTCGCCTGTCTCAAGACGAGCCCTTGGATTCTTATGGGAGAAGTGTCGAACTCTTATACATTCTGAGGGCAAGTAAGTATCGAGATAATACTGACAGTTCAAAGCCATATCGGCTGCGATGTTTACTTTCCTCATACTGATTGGATCTCCGTTCTCATCTCGCATTGAGCGGAACCGAGAGAAGTGACACATCAGAGGATGTTGAATCTCATGAAGGATAGAAGCTACAGATTCTGTCTTCTTCTCCTTCTCCGGGCCAACGATAACCCGGAACTCAACATAGATTCTGTTGTGTTCATCCACACACCAGTTGTTCCCAGATTGATCTCTCAATCCATAGACGGGAACGAACTCGGCACTCATGATTGCTTTGGACATTAGAGGATAGACTTGGCATGCGGCAAGTTTGAGAATCTCAATCTCTTTTCTAAACTCTGTGGTTTGTTCTTGTGTAAGGTTCATGATGTCTCCTCATCGTCAAAGACATGGTTGAAGTCAGCGAAAAGATAGAAGTTGTTTCTCTCTTTCTTTTCTTGGGGTGAAAGATAGTTGTTTGGAGCTGGAAGTGTGTTCTTCAGAGGACCGTAGTTCCTCAAAGAAAGACTTAGGTAAGTAGTTACAAACCTGTGTTGTCCTGAATGAGTTCTTTCCCACCTTCCAACAAGTAGGAAAGAAGGAAACAAACGTTCTCCGTAGTGGAACTCCCAGAAGCTACGAGGTGGAATCTGAATGGGGAAGTACCCTTTCTCCAGAACTTCTTTCATCCAAACGGAGTTGTAGAAGTAGTGAACCCACTGTGCAACTTTGGAAGTCTTATAGATCCCGGGAGCTATAGGAGAGATGCTTCTCGTTCCTTGGATTTTGGAGAGGATCTCCCATCCTTCTTTATGAGAGAAAGAACCAACTCGATAGCTTCTCTTTCGACTTGTCTCAAACCCACACTTCTCAGCTTCTCTAACTAAGAGAGGGTAGAACTTCCTGAAGAAATCATCTCCGAGACGTTCCTTCTCCTCAAGCGTACTGCGTACACTTCTTATGAGAAAGCTCGTCCCAAATGTTTTCGACATGAACTCTTCTACAAACTTGGGACCTCTTCCCATAGAGTCTGTGGCAAAGTCTGCGACTCTCTTTCTCTTGTTTCTCTTCTCACTTACTTGCCGAGCTTTCTTTGCAGCGGCTCGTAGAGAGAGAGGAATCAAAGCAAGAAAGTCAGAACGAGTGACAGGGTGTTCATTAAGAATATTCTTAAAGCGTTTTCCAGCCTTCTCTGGGAAAGCATTCATACAATCCAAAGCTTCCGGAATGTTCTTCCAACGTTCTGATTTATTGAAGACCCAGTTGAGTCTTTCTTGGCTCCAGTGAACGTAAACTCTCCACGCGGAGAGAACTTCCAAACATCGACACCGAAACTCTGGAGCAAGAACTTTGATTGCTCGAACTTTGTCTAATGAATACTCCGAGCCATGGCGATGGTTCATAAGAATGAGAGAAGTTTGGACTTGTTCTCTTCTTACGGGAGTGTGTCCAAGAAAGGAACCATTTTCAATTCGTATCCTACGACGGTAGTTTTCTTCCGGAGTCAGAGAAGAGTATGTCCTCTTCCCAATCCGCTCGGAGACCGCCACAACGTGACGGCCTCCAATGCAGTTTACGTTTGCGACATGCAAAGAAGGAGACTTGTTTGACATGAGTCCTTCCCCCTACTTCTGGAACTGGCTTAGGATTTGAGAAACACTCGACATCATCGAGGCATAAGCCAAAGCATCTCTTGGAATCCCATTCTTGAGAAGATGCTTGTTCCCCTGGAGAAGTCCCGAAAGAGTTTGAGCCGCAAGTGCAGCCGTGTCTTTATTGGGAGCCCGTCCTAAGAGAGACCATGCGTTATGGTATTCCGTGAGATCAAGCGTTCCTGAAACCCGGGCAGCTACTCCATTGAAGAAAGCAAACTGCTTGTCTGCTCGCGTAGGAAGATTGACTGCATCTGGATTCTGAAGAGCATCGACGACACTCAATCCTTCCATCTGCATTCGAACCCAAGCTCCAAACTCTCTTCCAAGAGCTTCTCCGACATGGCCTCGGAAAGCTTTCTCTCGAACCTGGATAGAAACAGAAGAGAGTCGCATAACCGTGTCCATCTTGATTAGATTGGACCACGTTCTTGGATTACCCCGAGGCTTGTTCATAAACTCTCGACTTGGATCCTGAGCAAATCCAGAATGGTTTGCGAATCCCGCAGCTTCTGGAGTTCCTTTCGAATGGAGAAAGGAGATCACGTCAGCCGCAGCTTCTTGAGTTCCCGGGAACCACTTTCCTTCCATCATATTCTTGGACCAGAAAGCAAAGTCCATCTCCCAATGGATGTGCAGAAACCGAGTTGCTACTGGAGGAGCCAAGTTAGTTGGATTGACTGCGATCTCAGGCGGATTAGCCAGAGCCACAATATGAATGAGATTCTCGTCGAGTCTCTCATCTCCAACGATCTTCTCCGAGATGAAAGAAAGACACGGAGCCATCACAGGTTTGAGCATGGTAGTGAACTCTTCCATGACAAAGACGAACTGTCTTCCTTGAGCGTTCTCTTCCATTGCTTCTTTGATTGCTCGGAGAACTGGAACCCGAGACCACTCTCCATCATCCCCCCGGGCAAAGAGACCGGCGATGTCTGTTTGTTCCATCGAGTTTCCATTCAGGAACCAGTACTTTACTGGAGTTCCATCATCGTTCTTCATTGTCTGAATGAAAGCCTCAATCCCCCGAGACTTTCCGCAGCCGTCCATTCCCCAAACGAGAATAGGTTGTGATGGCTTTGTTTCGAAAGCTGCATTGAGCAGCGCGAACGTTTCATGCATTTTACCAAACATCATTTCTTCCTTTGTTTTAGATGTTTCCGAGTCGCAGAATGCTATCGGCAGAAACCCAGGAAGAAGAACTCCCTGAGTTTCGGTCGATGTCATCTCCGGACAAAGTAGTGAGCGCCGAAAGCGGCACAGGGTGGGATGATTAGAAGAACGATTGGAGCAAGCATAAGACTCATTGGAAAGTCTCCTCTTTTGGAAGCGGCACGGATTGATGTTTGTCTCGCTCAAGTTCCTCGCCGATAGCCGCGACAACGCAAAGAAGAATGAGAAAGAAAGATAAAGTGATGAATGACATGTGACTATCTCCCGATAGTAAGAGAACGTTCTAATAACTTGCGGTAGCGGCAAGGCTCTCCGGGGCTGGCTCGGAGTTGGCCTTCTTAGGAACGGTAGGAGCTTCTGAACTTGAGAAGTCCAGACCGAAGAAAGGTTCGAAACTCCAGACGCAAAAAGGCCCCAAGGCGGAAAACCTCGGGGCCCTAAGTCGAGAAGCTACGGTCTAAGCTTGACCGGATTCCTCAAGTGCTTTCTTTCGGGCTTGCTCGGCACGCTTGACAGCTTGTGCTTTCTCAAGTTGGAGAGCCTGAAGAGTCCACGCCTCAAGTGTAGCCGCATCAACTTCCCATTCCTCGACAAGTGGTTCAAGCAGTAGGGAGACGTCAATCTTCCCAGCGGTTAGAGACTCACCATCTTCCGAGAGTTTAATGAACGCGCCCCAATCCCGGGATGCTGCATACTTTCCGTGTTTCACACGCAGAGCACGCGCGGCTAACTCTTCCGCACCATAGGTCCCCATTTCTTCCTGAACCATAGCGTCTTGAATGTCTGGGACGTGTTTAGCACCTGCGGCAATGTTGACCAAAGCCAGAACAGTGTCTCCCTTTTTGGCGTCCTTTGTCAGAATGATAGAGACCACATTCTTTGAAGTCTCTTTCACTTTTGCAGAACGGCTAACACTCAGACATAGAAAAGGACGCGCCGCATTTGAGAGAGGAATGTCCTCAATATTCACGGGAACAGAATCGCCCTTCTCAGTTTTGATTTTAGCGCCCGCTCTTGTCAGAAGAGAGAGAGGAAGGGAAGTGACTCTCCCGTCAAACTCGGTTGAAGTTGGAAGAGTGTTAGCGACTTTCTTTGCTTTCGACATTTTGGTTTTTCCTTTGTTGTCGACTTTCCGGGAATGCTCCCGGGAGCGAGCAAGAAAACACTTTCTTGCCTACGGCAATCATATCACGATATCGGCATGATTACCAAGCGATATCCGCATGAATATCACGCTATCCTCTCACCCTACCAAACGGTAGATAAGGGGCGGGGGATAGGTGAACAGGCGTTCAGGTGAACAGGTGTTCAGTATCCCATGGGGGGTGTGCTTCCTGGTATGGGGGGACTTCCTCAAAAGAAGAAGAAGAACACCGCAGAAAAAAAGAAGCCGGGAACTTCTCTCCGAGGGATGGGGCTGTCTCTCCTCAAGGGTCGCCCACTCACTCGCGAACTCGTGAGGGGCATCCCCTCTCGTCGAGCTTTTGTTTCCGGTTGACCCCCCTCTTTCACGCGCGACCATTTTTGAGGTGTCCATCAACGTCTACCAAGTTATCATCCAGTATGCGAACGGATTCGTGGTTAGAGCTTCTCAGGCTTCCTCAGTTCGGAAGAGATCCTCTTCCCGAGAGAGCAAAGTTCCAGCATGTGCTGTACGCGCTGGGACTATGTCCTCCGGTGATGGAAAGACAGGTCACTGCTCCCCTCCGGGCACACAAGATGATCCTCCAGATCAGGAAGAGGATGTGCTACCTCCCGATCTTTAGGGAAAATGTCTTTAGTAAGACGATGGGTGTCGCGCACAGTGAGTGGACGGATCACGCTGCGCGAGCTTTCAATCTTGAGGAACCGCCTACGCCGTATGAAGTTGCCACCTTCACCCTGGGCCAAAGAGCCGGAAATGCACCCCCAAGGAGATTTTTCCAAGGGATCGCGACGAGAGCACCGAAGATCCATACGAGCGCGTTCCAGTGGTGGTTGATGGGATTGGGGGATGAGGTTTTGGAGGAGTTGGTGCCCGGATGGGAGGGTGCGAGGAGCGAGTTCATAAAGACGCTGATGGGCACTTCTTCCTTTGCAATGTGGGCACTCGGGACCAACCTGATGCCAATCGTAAGGACACGGGCGCACGCCAGGGCACTTTTGACGGAAGACACGCGCTTTAGGAAAGTGCGGAGGGAGTTGTACGATACGACTTATGTGCAGACGCTCTTAAAGTTAGGAAAGCGTCCCCACCCGGTTCCTCGCAATCTTCCTGCGCTCTCTCCGGTGTTTAGGACGAAAGAGGAAAAAGAGGAGTACCATGAGAGTCTCTCGGAAAGAAAGAAGAGGCATCGAAGAGGTTCTCAAGGGAATGTGTGGTGGAATGTGATAGGAATAGAGAAGTATCCAACTCGGCAAGAACGCAAGAAGATGCGACAAGAAGGGTGGGGTTTTGAATATGAAGGGAGACTAAAACTATGAACGATGAAGATACTCCTAACCCTGGGCTTGAAGAGGCCGAAAAAGAAGCAGTGAAAACCCAGGTTGAAACTGCATTATCGAAGATTACATCTGTTCCAGACGACAATCAAAGCCTACTAAGTCCAGAAGCTTTAGAAGAACTACGGATTCAGGCGCTGGTAAATGAAGAGACCCTGCCTGCTACTTTTCTCGCGAAGGCTGCCCCCCATCTTCATAGTACGAATGGAGTAGTCGATTTCGCGACGACTGTATGTTTAGCGGTTGCGCGAGGAGAAATCAAG